>Ga0308412_1001805_pt1 | contig 11606 bp, 8 predicted proteins | sample HotsprottomLayer_FD_202357 | JGI IMG/M metagenome (GOLD analysis project Ga0308412, IMG submission 202357) | Hot spring phototrophic mat microbial communities from Octopus Spring, Yellowstone National Park, Wyoming, United States -... | ecosystem: Environmental > Aquatic > Thermal springs > Hot...
CGGCGTAAATCTCGTCCAGCGTCAGGTAGCGCGTGAACAGGCTGCCGTCTTGCGGGGCGAAGTCGCTTTTCTGCTGGCGAATCAGCGCGCCCACATCGGGGATTAGCACCTCGCCTGTGAAGCCCGCCTTGCGCAGCGTCGCCTGCTCGTCGGGCGACAGGCACACATCGATGACGCTGCCGCGCACCATCCACACATCGCGCACGAGTCGCTGAATCTGCTCCAGTTCGGCAGGCGTGCGCACGGTAATGCGCCAGACCTGATAGCCGTCGTACTGGACTTCTTGCGCCTGCAGCACCCAAACCAGTGTCAGGCACAGCACCAAAACGCCCACTATGCGTCGCATAGCCATATTATAACCTATTCCTGCAGCTGCTCTAAGCGCGCTTTCAGGCGGGCATGTTTTTCCAGCAGGTCGCGCTCCTGGGCGCGGGTCTCGTGTACCACTTCGGGCTTGGCGCGTTCGACGAATTGCGGGTTGCGCAGGCGCGCCTGCACCTGTTTGATTTCAGCCTCCAGTTTCGCGAGTTCCTTCTGCAGGCGTTCGCGTTCGCGGGCGACATCGACCAGCCCCGCGATGGGCAGGTAGACCTCCGCGCCGTCGGCGGGGTTCATTAGAGCGCGCTCGGTCGGCTGTCCGAAGCGCACCTGCTGACACCACGCCAGATGCCCGATTGTCGCGGCGTGCCGCTGGAGGCGTGCCGCGCTCGCCGCGTCCGTTGGGTTCACCCACACGGCGGGGACGGCGACGCCTGGCGTGATTTTCACCTCTGCCCGCAGGTTGCGTATCGCGCGGATGCACTCGAACACCTGCGCGACCTCCGCTTCGGCGTCGGGGTCAATCAAAGCGGGGTCAGCGACGGGGAATCGCGCCCTGCCCAGCGACGGCTCGGCGTCTGTCGCGCCGATTGCCTGCCAAAGTTCCTGCGTGAGGTGCGGCATGTAGGGGTGCAGCAGGCGTAGCAACTGGTCGAACAGGTGCAGGAGCATCCCCTGTGTCTGTATGCGGCGGGCGGGGTCTTGCAAGCGCGGCTTGACCGCCTCGATGTACCAGTCGCACACCTCGCTCCAAATAAATTCGTACAGCGCGTTCGCCCCGTCGTCGAAGCAGTAGCGTCCCAGCGCGTCCCGCACGGTCTGTATCGTGCGCTGCAGGCGGCTGAGTATCCAGCGGTCAAGCGCGTCGGCGGGCTGCGCGCCCATCGCCCGCAGCGCATTCAACTCCGCCCCCTCTAAGTTCATCAGCACGAAGCGCGTGGCGTTCCATACCTTGTTCGCGAAGTTGCGCGCGCTGACCACTCGCTCCTCATAGAACCGTATCGACTGCTGCATGCCCGCCTGCTGCAGCAGCGACCAGCGCAGCGCGTCCGCGCCATACTTGTCGATTAGCTCCAGCGGGTCAATCCCCGTGCCCAGCGACTTGGACATCCGCTTACCCTCTTTGTTCAGCACGGTGGCGTGGATGTAGACCTCGCGGAAGGGGATGTCGCCCATAAAGTAAAGCCCTGTCATCACCATGCGCGCCACCCACAGGTAGAGAATCTCCTGCGCGGTGATCAGCACATCAGTCGGGTAGAACAGGCGCAGTTCGTCGGTCGGCTGGGGCCAGCCCAGCACCGTGTGAGGCCAAATCGCCGACGAGAACCAGGTGTCCAGCACATCGGGGTCGCGCACTAAGCGCGCGCCGCCGCAGCGCGGGCACTTGTCGGGTTCGGTCTTCTGTACAATCGGGCTTTCCCGCCGCAGTAGTTTGCCCGTCGCGTCGAAGTTTTCGGGGTGGCAGTCCATGCAGTACCACGCGGGAATCTGATGTCCCCACCAGAGTTGGCGCGAGATACACCAGTCGCGGATGTTCTCCATCCAGTGCAGGTACATCTCCTTGTAGCGTTCGGGGTGGAAGCGGATTTTGCCCTGCTGGACGACCTCAATCGCGGGCTGCGCGATGCTCTGCATGCGGCAGAACCACTGCTCGCTCAGCAGCGGCTCGATGACCGTGTGGCAGCGTTCGCAGCGCGCCAGCGGCACGGTGTAATCCTCCACCTTCTCTAAGTAGCCGTTCGCCTCCAAGTCCTGCACAATCATTTCGCGGGCTTTGTAGCGGTCGACGCCATGATAGCGTTGTAGGTAGGGGTTGTCGTGCGCGTTCAGGCTCTCGCGCAGGGCTTCGGTGTTGATTGTGCCGTCCAAGTGCATAATCACGGGGCGCGGCAGGTTGTGGCGTTGCCCGATTTCGAAGTCGTTCGGGTCGTGCGCGGGGGTGACTTTGACCGCGCCTGTGCCGAAGGCGGGGTCAGGATACGGGTCGGCAATCAGCGGGATGACGCGCTCCACCAACGGTAGGCGCAGCGACTTGCCGACGCGCTCGGTGTAGCGGGCGTCGTTGGGGTTCACGGCGACCGCCACATCGCCCAGCATCGTCTCGGGGCGCGTGGTGGCGACCACCACCGAGCCGTCCCCGTCCACAAAGGGGTAGCGGATGTGATACAGTTTGCCCGCCTCGTCGCTCTGCTCGATTTCGATGTCCGAGATGGCGGTCATACAGCGCGGGCACCAGTTGATGACGCGCTCGCCGATATACAGGTGTCCGTCTTGCCACCAGCGTACAAACACCTCCAGCACGGCGTCTGCGTAGTCGGGGTCTAAGGTGAATCGGGTATAGCGCCAGTCATACGAGCAGCCGAGTTTGCGGAACTGCATCAGGATAGTGTTGCCGTACTGTTCGCGCCACTGCCACACGCGCTCCAGAAACTTCTCGCGTCCTAAGTCGTGTCGTGTCAGCCCTTCCTGTTGGCGTAGGGCGCGCTCCACGACATTTTGCGTCGCGATGCCCGCGTGGTCAGTGCCAGGCACGCACAGCACATTGTAGCCCTGCATGCGCTTCCAGCGCAGTAGCACATCGTGGATGGCGTTGTTGAGCGCGTGCCCCATGTGCAGCGAGCCTGTGATGTTGGGCGGCGGGATGGTGATGCAGTAGCGGGGTCTGCCATCGTCCCCGATAGTCGCCTCGAAGTCGCCCCGCGCCGCCTCCCACTCATAGCGAGGCGCCTCTACCTGATGGGGGTCGTAGGTCTTCGGCAACTCGTACATGGCGGGGAGTATTGTACCCCTTCGTTGCCGTTCCTTCGGACACAGCATCGCCCAGCCGCTGAGCATCCTGCGCGACCGAGCGCGCCTGCACGCCGTCTGGCAGTGTTTCCCAACCTTTCGGCGAGAGAGGCGTACAGCCGTGCGCCCTTACCTATGCGGCGATCTTTTGGAGCGCCTCGCGGGCGACGCGATTCTCAGGGTCGTACTCCAGCACCTGCTGGTAGTGCGCTTTGGCTTGCTCGGTGTAGCCCAGTTCGTAGTAGGCAATCGCGAGGTTGATGTGCGCCTCCACATAGCGCGGGTTGATGCGAATCGCCGCGATGAACTGGTCAATCGCCTCCTCGTCGCGTCCCTGAGCGGTCAGCACGACGCCGAGGCGGTTGCGTACATCGGCGTAGTTGGGGCGCGCGTTCAGCACATGGCGGAAGCACGCCTCAGCCGTCCGCAGGTCGCCGCGTTGATATGCCTCGTCGCCCCAGCGGATATATTCGGCGTAGTTGTCCTGCGCGCCTTGCAGCATCTGTTCGAACGCCTGCTGCGCCTGCGCGAAGCGCGACTCGCGGTGGAGGCGAATCGCTTCCGTGAACGACTCTGGCGAGACGCCCAGCTGCACAGCCCATTGCTGTAAGGTGGTCAGCCCTTGCTCGCGCTCGCTGCGAGCGTACTGCGTCAGTCCTGTCAGGAACCACGCCCGCGCGAAACTGGGGTTCACTTGGGTCGCCTGTTGCAGCGCACGCTGGGCGTTCTCGTACTGCCCCTGACGATAGGCGGCGTAGCCCGCTTGGAACCACCAGTCGGCGTACTGGGGCGCATAGTCGGTCGCCATCGTGAAGTAGGCGTAGGCGCGCTCCCAGTCGCCCTGATTGATGCGCCTGTAGCCCAACTTCGCGTAAGACTCTGCAAGGTACGCCCGCGCCAACTTCTGCACCGTCGGGTCGTTGCACTCCCGCAACGCCGCCTCAAAAAGCGGGATGGCGTCGCTGTACCGCTCCTCTTCATAGCACGCCAACGCGGAATCGTAGGCGGGACTCTTGCCCAAGCCCATAAATCGCTGTAGTGAAGCCATCGAACTTACCTCCAGTAGGAATTATCGGCATAAGCGCAGGAGTCCTTTACCGCATGGATCGACCCATTTGGCACAAAAGTTGCTGTAGGTGGGATTGAGAGTGGTGAAAGAACCTTCGTTGGGCTTGTTTTGCTTTTGTACGAAAGGAACGGATGAGACATTACCTGAGAGGAGAGCCAGCAGGGCGGGGAAACCCGCCCTGCTGATCTTAGTTTGCCGCTTCTTTTAACATCCCCACCCCCTTGAAAAACAAAAATCGCATCGGCTACCCCTGCTCATGGGGGCGCGGGAAGTAGGGGGATTCCACGCGCGAAAGCAAGCAATCCCCTGTTTAGGTATGCTTCGATGGAAACTCTCTACGCTGGAATCGGGTATTATAGAGTGTCTGTCAAGCGACTTGATAATACGACACTCAACTTGGAGGGACGACGATGCGATTTGACAAACTGACAATCAAGGCGCAGGAAGCCCTGCAGGAGGCGCAACGCCTCTCGGAACAGCACCGCCACCCCGCGATTGATTGTGAGCATCTGCTGTTGGCGTTGTTGCGACAGGAGGGGGGCGTTGTGCCGTCGCTGTTGCAGAAACTGGGCGTGATGCCCCGCGCCATCGAGAGCGCGATGGAGCAAGACCTGCAGCGACGCCCGCAGGTGTCGGGCGCGTCCACCATCGGTGCGCAAATCACCCAGCGGCTGAAGACCGCGCTGGATACCGCCTTCGACGAGGCGATGCGCCTCAAGGACGAGTATGTCAGCACCGAACACCTGTTGCTGGGGCTGGCAGCGGACACGGCGGGCGAGGCGGGACGCGCCCTGCGCTTGCAAGGCGTCACCCGCGACGCCGTCCTGCGCGCCCTGCAAGACATCCGCGGCGGACAGCGCATCACCGACCAGAACCCCGAAGAAAAGTATCAAGCCCTCGAAAAGTACGGGCGCGATCTCACTCTATTGGCGCGACAGGGCAAGCTCGACCCCGTGATTGGGCGCGACGAAGAGATTCGGCGCGTGATTCATGTGCTGTCGCGTCGCACGAAGAACAACCCCGTGCTGATTGGCGAGCCAGGCGTCGGTAAGACCGCCATCGTGGAGGGGCTGGCGCAGCGAATCGCCACAGGCGATGTGCCCGACACGCTCAAGGACAAGCGCATCGTGCAGTTAGACCTCGGCGCGCTGATTGCAGGCGCAAAATATCGCGGCGAGTTCGAAGAGCGGCTCAAAGCTGTGCTGAAAGAGGTCGCCAGCGCGGAGGGGCAGATTATCCTCTTTATCGACGAGATTCACACGCTGGTCGGCGCGGGCGCGGCGGAAGGCGCAATGGACGCTGCCAACATGCTCAAGCCGTTGCTCGCGCGGGGCGAACTGCGCACCATCGGCGCGACCACCCTCGACGAGTACCGCAAACATATCGAGAAAGACCCCGCGCTGGAACGACGCTTCCAGCCTGTCTATGTGGGCGAGCCAAGTATCGAGGACACCATCGCCATCCTGCGCGGGCTGAAGGAGCGCTACGAGGTGCATCACGGCGTGCGCATCAGCGACAGCGCCATCGTCGCCGCCGCCAAACTCTCCAGCCGCTACATCACCGAGCGGTTCCTACCCGATAAGGCAATCGACCTCATCGACGAAGCTGCGGCGAAACTACGCATGGAGATCGACTCCATGCCCACCGAAATCGACGAAATCGACCGCAAGATTCGCCAGCTGGAGATTGAGCGCGAGGCGCTGCGCCGTGAGGAGGAGAACCCGCAAGCCCAAGAACAAATCGCGCGGCTGGAACGCGAACTGGCTGCCCTCAACGAGGAGAAGAGCCGACTGGTCGCCCACTGGCAACGCGAGAAGGAACTCATTACGCGCATCCGCGAGACCAAAGAGCGAATCGAGCAGACGCGCTTCGAGGAGCAACAAGCCGAGCGTGCGGGCGACTTCGCACGCGCCGCCGAACTACGCTACGGCGTGCTGCTTGACCTGCAAAAGCAACTCCAGAACCTGCAGGAGCAACTCGCCCAAGTGCAACAGGAGATGCAGCTCCTCAAGGAGGAAGTAGACGCTGACGACATCGCCGAAGTGGTCGCCAAGTGGACGGGCGTCCCCGTGCAGCGGCTCAAGGAGACCGAGAGCGAGAAACTGCTGCACATCGAGACGCGGCTCCACCAGCGCGTAGTCGGGCAGGACGAAGCCATCACAGCCGTTGCAAACGCCATTCGTCGCTCGCGCGCGGGGCTGTCCGACCCGAACCGACCCATCGGTTCGTTCATCTTCCTCGGTCCCACAGGCGTCGGCAAGACCGAGTTAGCCAAGGCGCTCGCCGAGTTCCTCTTTGATGACGAGCGCAACCTTGTGCGCATCGACATGAGCGAATATATGGAGCGGCACTCGGTGGCGCGGCTGATTGGCGCGCCGCCTGGCTATGTCGGCTACGAAGAGGGCGGGCAACTTACCGAAGCTATCCGCCGACGCCCCTACAGCGTCATCCTGTTCGACGAAATCGAGAAGGCACACCCAGAGGTCTTCAATGTGCTGCTGCAACTGTTGGACGACGGACGCCTCACGGATGGGCAAGGGCGCACGGTGGACTTTCGTAACACGCTGGTGATTATGACCAGCAACCTCGGCTCGGTGCTGTACCAAGAGATGAACGAGTTCAACAAGGACGAGATCCGCGAGCAAATCTTTCAGGCGGTGCGGGCGCACTTCCGCCCAGAATTCCTGAACCGCATCGACGAGATTATCATGTTCAACCCGCTGGACATCCTGCAGATCAAGCGCATCGTGGACTTGCAGCTGCGCTATATCCAGAAGCGTCTGGACGAGCGCAAGATTACGCTGGAGTTGACGGAGGAGGCGAAGCAGGAGTTGGCGGTTCGCGGCTACGACCCGCAGTTAGGAGCGCGCCCATTGCGTCGGGCGATTGAACGCGAGGTGCTGAACCCGCTGGCGCAGCGACTGCTCGCCCGCGAGTTTGCAGATGGCGACACCGTGCGCGTGGACTACCGCAACGGCGTGTTTGTGTTCGAGCGTGCGCCGTCTGTACAGCCCGTGTCTTGAGGCGAAGCCCTCTTTTCTGGTGAAAGATGCTTCGCCGACTGGTACAAACAAGCGTCCCCCCGAACCTCGGCACACGGGGGGACGCTTGGTGTGGGAGGTGAGGGGAGGATTAAGCTGTGCGGCGGCGACGCAACCCCATCAGACCTGCCAGCCCCGCGCCCAGCGCAAGCAGGCTCGCAGGCTCAGGCACGACATCTATCTGGTCGAAGATGAAGTCCTGGAAGCCGCCCGAGTTGAAGTTGTTGAAGCCAAACGCCGACACTTGGTTGCCTGCGCCCCAGTTGCCTGAGAAGGAGCCGCTCTCGGAACCATCCAGACGATTCACAGTCAGTGTGAACTCGCCTGTCGCATCCCAAACGAGCGTGTATTTGAGGCGCTGCCCGCGTAGCTCCGTGCCCAAGTTAATAGAGCCTGTGTTGACGCCAAACTGGACATACACAGCGGTGTTTCCTGAAGAGGGGTTCAGCCCGAAGCGAATTAGCTCGACGCTGCCGCTGTAGACCGCGACGCCTGTGAAGCCGACCTCGTTGTTCACATTATGGCGCGCCAGCACGGAGAACTGTGCGCCTGAAAGCGGACTCAGCAGCGGGCGACCAATCGCGTAGTTGCCATTATCACCAGCGAACAGTCCCCACGAGCGGTTGCCTGCCAGCACTTGGAACGGCGCGGTCGCAATGAAGCGTCCGCCCCCCCCTGCGGAGATTTCGTACCAGTCGCCGAAGCCGAACCCGCCGTTGTCGGTCAAATCCCAAACATCATCGGCGTATGGCGGGTTGTCGGCGTCGTCGTTCGCGATAGAACTCGACGCCCACGCAGAGGCGGCGCATGTCAACACTGCTACAGCCAAAATGCCTTTCAGTGTCATACGCATCGTTGCAAACCTCCTACACAGAGTGTTTAGAAGGGTGGGACAACCCACCCCGAACGCGGCGAGAAATCGTATTCTTGCCTTAAGCCCCCCTTAGGGGGTAGCTACAACAGGGCGAAGGTATAGATTCAGCGGCAAAACGATCCTCATCCCCTATTATAGCACATTTTGAGCCAAAATGCAACCCTCGGCGGAAAACTGGCAAAAATACAGGGTAGGTTGCTCGGTTAGCTGCGTCGCTCCTTTGGGGTTGCTCTTTGCCGAATAAGCCATGCCGCCAGCGCGATTCCAACGGCGTCGATGAGTACATCGACGGGAGTGCCAGTGCGTCCAGGCACGAAAGATTGGTGAATCTCATCGAGAACGGCGCGCAGCAGGCTGGTGAGGACAGCCCAGCGCAGGGCGCGCGGGGCGTCCATCCCGAAGCTGCGCCGAAACGCCCAATACCCCAGCAGCGTGAGTATCAAGTAGCCCACGCCGTGCCCCGTCTTACGAAAGATGTAATTCAATAGGTGCAGTTGCTCTGGGGTCAGTTGATCCGCCAGTTGGGGAGCAAGCCAGCCCAGCAGCCTCATCAGCCACGCGGCGGAGTTTTCGGAGCTGCCTGCCTGCGACGAGAAGTAGAAAATTAGCAGCAGCATTCCGACCCACAGCGTCGCGGGCAGCCAGCGCCTCATGCAACGGCTCCTTGCGCGGGGCGCAGCAATGCGATAAGCACAAACAGCGTCGAGGCGACCAGCGCGACCGCCGCGCCAGGCGGGATCGGCTGCCAGAGGGCGAGCGCGAAGCCTATCGCGAGGCTCAGCGCGCCCAGCAGCGCGCTGGTTATAAGCATTGCGCGGAAACTCTGGCACACCGCCCGCGCCGACGCCGCAGGGAGAACCAGCAGCGCGCTTATCGGCAGGATGCCCACTGCGCGGATGCCGACCGCCACCGCCAAGGCCAGCCCCAGCAGAAAGAGCGTCTCTACTGCGCGCACGCGCACGCCCTGTGCCTGTGCCAACTCGCGGTGGAAGCCAATCCGTATCAGCGGGCGCGCCAGCCCCACCAGCATCGCCAGCGCGAGGCAGTCCACGCCGAATAGTCGCCACAAATCGCCCGCCTCTAACGCTAACACATCGCCAAACAGCAGCGCGCCCAGCGCCAGCGGCGACTCGGTCAGGCTAATCAGCGCAATCCCCAGCCCAGAGACGCCCGTAATCGCCACCACCAGCAGCGTGTCGGTCGGCAGGCGCGTGCGCGCCTGGAACCACGCAATCATTAGCGCGAACAGCGGCGCGGTTGCAAGCAGCGCGTCACCCAACCGCCACCCCAGCAGCCCCGCCACTGCCGCGCCGATAAACGCCGAGTGCGCTACCGCGTCGCTGAAGTACGCCACCCGCTGCCCCACCACGAACACCCCCAGCAGCGGATAGACCGCCGCCAACAGCGCCATCGCCAGCAGCGCATAACGCACAAAATCAAACGCCAGCCACTCCGTCAGCATCGCTCTCCAGAAACGCCTTGATGACGGGCTTCAACTGTGGCTTCACGCGCTCCACCAGAAACGAATCGTGCCCCCACGGACTGTCGATGACTACATGGTCGGCGCGCTTACCCAGCGACTGCAGAATCTCCACCGCCTCTTGCTGTCCCGACGGGGGGAAGAGCCAGTCGGAGGTGAAGCTCACAAAGCGCATCGTCGCTTGCACGCGCGCCAGCGCCCGACGCAAATCGCCCGCCCCATACCAGTAGCCCAAGTCGAAGGTGTCCATCGCCCGCGTGATGTAGAGGTAGCAGAACGGGTCGAACCGCTGCAAGAAGGTGGTCGCCTTGTATTCCAGGTAGCTCTCCACTTGGAACATCACGCTCCAGAAGTCGGTTTCGGGCGTGGTGTCGCGTTGGAACTTGCTCCAGAGCGCGTGTTCCGACAGGTACGACAGGTGCGCCAGCATCCGCGCAAGCATCAGCCCGCGATTCGCGCCCTCCAGCCCGCCGTGTTCCAGTCCCATCAAAATCGTCTGCCGCTGAATGTGGTTGAGCGCAACCACCATCGGACTGGAGCGGGCAGGCGCGGCGATGACCAGCGCTTTGCGCACACGCTCCGGGTAGCGCACTGCCCACTCGAACGCGCGCATCCCGCCTGTCGAACCGCCCACCACCGCGTACACCTGCTCGATGCCCAGCGTCTCCAGCACCATGCGCTCCAGCTCCACCCAGTCCGTGACGCGAATGGGCGGGAAGTTCAGGTGATACGGCGCGCCCGTAGCAGGGTCTATCGACAGCGGCGAGGTGGTTCCGTAAGGGCTTGCCAGCACATTGACGCAGATGACGAAAAAGCGGTTCGTGTCCAGCGCCTTGTTCGAACCGATGTAGAGGTCCCACCAGCCGGGCTTGCGGTCGTCGGGGTGATGTCTGCCTGCGGCGTGTGCGCCGCCTGAGAGCGCGTGGCACAGCAGGATGACATTGCTTTTATCGGGCGCGAGCGCGCCGTAGGTCTCGTAGGCGGCTTCGACGGGCGCGAGCCGCTGCCCGTTGACGAGTTCTATGCCGTTGGGGAAGACGACGCGCTGCGGCGCGACCAGTCCCACCTCGCCTTCCGAAGCGAGCGCGTCCACTCGCAGCGCGGCGTCACGCATCGGTTCCATCGTCGCTCACGGGTCGCGCGGGGGCGCGAGGCGCGCACCAGTCAACCGGGCGTGCGCTTCAGCACCCCGCGCCGAATCAGCATCACATCGACATGCTCGGGCTCAAAAGCGCGGCGCAGCACCTCCAGCGCACGCTCGGCGTCCACTGTCTCGGAGCAAAAGAACAGGTCAATCGCGGCGTAGCGCCGCTCGGGCCAGGTGTGAATCGTGTAGTGCGACTCTTCAATTACCACCACGCCTGACACGCCGTAGGGTTCGAACTCGTGGAAGAAGTGGCTCACGATGTGCGCGTTCGATTCGTGGGCGGCGCGCACGAGCGCGTTTTCTACATAGGCGACGCGCTCCAGCGTTTGCGCGTTGCAGCCGTAGAGTTCCACCAGCAGGTGCGTGCCCAGTGCGCGCTGGTCGTCTTGGCGCAGGCTGCGCGGGGCAAGTTCGTACTCGAAGCCCTGCGTCAGCGGCGAGACGACGGCGCGCCCTGCCGACGGTGCGAACATCCGTATGACCCAATCGCGCACACTGCGCCAGACCGACTGCGCCCACAGGCGCATCGTCGACCGCGCAGGTCGGCGCCCCAGAATGCCAACCTTCATCATCTTTGTATCTCCCGACAAAGTGTGTTTGTCTCGTAGCGCACGGCTACGACCGAGTTTCGTGGGCAGCTGCGGCTGCCCCGAACCCGGAGGCGATTGGGGTGGTTTTGCGCGGTCGGTTTCGGTCCCAGACGCTTCCAGCGCGCCCCGAGGGGCACAAGCGCCTATGTGGCGTAGATCCAAAACGGTACCGGTCAATCTCCGCCGATACGCAGCGGAAACCGCTCCTCGCACACCGAGTTGGACCGCGACATAGCGCCCGCCTCGCCTCCCCCCTTTGGGATGTGGGCTGCAGCGCGTGCCACGCACTGCAAAGGCTTC
>Ga0308412_1001807_pt1 | contig 11604 bp, 6 predicted proteins | sample HotsprottomLayer_FD_202357 | JGI IMG/M metagenome (GOLD analysis project Ga0308412, IMG submission 202357) | Hot spring phototrophic mat microbial communities from Octopus Spring, Yellowstone National Park, Wyoming, United States -... | ecosystem: Environmental > Aquatic > Thermal springs > Hot...
TTTCCGTTAGATCCCCCTTTTCAAGATCCGTGCCAAATTTCAATCGGCACTGCGAGAGGTGTAGTCCTTAAGCTGCCTTCCCACAAAGACTTACGACTTAATAAATTTTTCCACCTGCACTTCCCCCTCACCCCCGTTTCCTCAAGCTGCCAAAATGACAGGTTCGTAATGCTGAGCAAATTAGTTTGGCCGATTGCAAACAATTTTTTAACCAGAAACTTCCCCACAAAGCGTTAAAAAAGAGCTTTCGGGCAGCCGAGGGCTCAAGCCGGAGTTACTCGCATAGCATGGCCTTTTCTCCCATTCTCGGTTCGGATCCCCCGAGGGCCCCCGATCTCCCAGGATAAGGTGGGCCAATTCGTGTGTGCATCCGGTTCGGGCTGAGGCCCCCCGATCTCCTGGCATTAAGCCCGCCTGACAAGTGTCGAGTTTGGCCATTTTGGCCCACCTGCCATCCCAGTACCTACAAAGTCTGAGCATCCCGGTGAACCCACGGGCGATTATCAGAACTATCCGGACCCGAGGAGCCCCGTGTCCTCCGCAGAGAGCAATTCCACCCATCCGGCCCATCTGAGACAAAGAAAGGCATTATCAAACTAAGAAAGGCATTACCAACGTCTAGCAGCAGGCGTGGGGATCCGCTGTGCTTCAATCTACCCAGCTGGCCACTACCCCAGTGGGCCCCTGAAATAATCCTGGACCATCTGGTCTCTGAGAGGAGGCCGGTGGTATACATAGGGTGGGGTGCACACCGCAAAACCACCAGTTAAGGCAACGAGTCGTGTTATTCTCAATTCGACCGCGGCCTAGCTAGTATTAGCCAGCCTCCCCCTTTCCCTGTGTGGTAATTATGGTCATAATCATTGGCTCTCAAGGCATGAGCAGGTACCATTCGCGAATCGGCGACGGGCCTCTCGCCGGTCCACCGACTAGAAACGGCAGTTAATGGCCCCAGGGTTACAAAGTTGATAAGGTTGCTATATCCCCTTTATACGGTGGCTGGAGTATCAAGACGGCCCCGAAGAAACAGGCCAGAGGTGGATCCCACCTGAACTTCTAGGAAACTCGATGAACGGACGAAGGCCCGAGGAGGAATTCTGCCGCAAAAATTTGCCGAAAATTTTCCTCAGAACTAATTCGGACCCCCAAAATCTGAAAGAAAACACCGGTAGCCGATAGACCCTCCGGACCTGGGACGACATCAATCCCGGGCGTGCATATCCCGCAATAGGAGACCTATCACAAGGAAAAAGGATGGAGTACCCAATGTTTAGCAATTTCGACCCTTGTGCGTTGGCCATTCACGGACTGGAGAGCGAAATCATCGAATTGGCCCTTACCTACGGCTTTGAGGGCATGGATATTGATATTGCCGAGTTCGCAGCCCAGGCAGAACACTATGGGCTGCAGTACGCCCGAAGGTTCATCGATAGTGCCCAAATTCGGTTGGGGACCTTTAGGTTGCCCTTTGATTTTGAAACGGATGATGAGGCGTTCCGCAAGAATTTAGTGAAGCTTCGACAGCAGGCTGCTGTTGCCGCCGAAATTGGGTGCAGTCGGTGTGTTGCGACTGTTCATCCGGCAGGGGACAAAAGGCCCTACCACGAAAATTTTGAGTTCTATCGGGTGCGGCTAACCGAGATTTGCCGTGTGCTTCAGGAATTTAACATTCGTCTTGGTTTGAGTTTCCGGGCCTCGCCAAAACTGCGGGGCGGGCAGGCATATGTGTTTATTTATGACCTCGATGCCCTCGCTCTCCTTGTGAAAATGGTGGATCTTCCCAACCTGGGCTTTGTTTGCGATCCCTGGAACTGGGAGGTCGGCGGAGCTTCTCCTGCGGAGATTACAAACTTGGGTATCGATTCGATTGTGGCCGTGCACTTGGCCGATTTACCGAATCCCCGGCCAGAGGTTAGCGAAATTAGCGAGGAAATGCGGCTCCTGCCGGGTGCCGGAGGTATCGACCTTTTGGCTTATCTCCAAATACTGAAAGACCTTGGATATCAGGGGCCGGTCACGCCTCAGCCCGATAATAAGCCGTTTATTGGAATGCGGCGGGAGACTGCCACACGACAGGCAGCTGACGCACTTCGTCCCTTGTGGGAGGCCCTCGGGCTCCGGTGGCAGGCACCGCGACTTCCCTCGCGAGCCGCTTAAACCTCCAGGTACCGGAAACCAAAAAGGGGAAAACACTCCTCGAAAAGCCCCAAGACATCGGTCGTTTATTGCCGAGGGGCCTGTCCCCTTCACCAGGCTGTCGGGAATCTGTTGCTCCCGCGACACCCCGCACCTAGGCCCCCATCGGCCAAGGAAATGGGGATCCTGCCCATGGTAAAAAAGGCGAACACGGATTCATCCCCCTAAAAGGCCCCACTTTCAGATGGCCGTTGGATTGGCAGGAGGATGATCTTAACCGGGCAAAGAGGGCATTTTGGAAGGTCCTCTATTATGACCGGCTAAATCCGGCAGAGCCTCTAGAAGCCAAATGTCGGGGCGAATTAGTGGGACTTGCCAAGGGGTTTCATGATCCTCTTTTTGAGGATAGTCATGAAACTACGACGATAAACCGCAGACTCACGCAGACTCAATTGGGATCCCGTGCCGTTCCAGTAAAGGTGACCTGATAGCCCGAATGTAGGTTTTTTCGAAGAAAGATCCCCCGGTTGCCGCTGGTTGTGGTCGTTACTCGGTGGGCCTTAAGTGCTTAAATGAGCGGCTTCCCATGATGCGGCCCTGGCTAGCTCAGCGAACGAAAATTCTCGAATCCTCGCTCATCGAGCATATTTTCAATCTGGCGGCAAGGCTGAAAGACAAAATCGATCTTTCGATTGGGCAACCGCATTTTGATGTACCCACCCCCGTCAAACAAGCCGCCTGTGAGGCAATTTCGGTCGGGCGGAACCGCTACTCGCAATCCGAGGGAATCGACGAATTGCGAGGGCGGCTTCGCGAACGGATTCGCCGGGAATATCTTGGGGAAGACCGCGAAGTCATGATCACCTGTGGCTCCAACGGAGCCTTGACGCTGAGCATGCTTGCCCTAGTGGAGCCGGGGGATCAAGTAATCCTTTTTGACCCGTGGTTCGTGGTCTACGATCCGCTCGTCCGCTTGGCAGGGGGTGAACCGGTTTACGTGGACACTTATCCCCACTTCCGGATCGACCCCGATCAACTTGAACGAGCTATAACTTCACGCACAAAATTGATTATCCTAAATAGCCCCAATAATCCGACGGGTGTCGTTGCCTGCCAGGAAGAGATCCGAGCTTTAGCGGAGCTCGCCCTTCGAAGGGATATTCTTATCCTCAGCGACGAAATTTACCGTGATTTTTGCTTTGGCGTTCCTTTCAGTTCACCGGGACAATTTAACCCGTATACGCTGGTGGTAAGCGGATTCAGTAAAACCTATGGAATGCCAGGTTGGCGGTTGGGATATGCCCATGGGCCGCGATACATTATCGAGCAGATGATCAAAATTCAGCAGTATACGTTCGTCTGCCCGCCCCACCCTTTCCAGTGGGCTGCCCTGATGGCCTTGGAGATGGATATGAATCCATCGATCCTCGAAACGGCTCGCAAACGGGATACCGTAATCAGAGGACTCGCAGGCTACTACCGGTTTGTGGAACCAACAGGGGCCTTTTATGCCTTTCTCGAAGTCCCCTGGGGAACCGGAACAGAATTCGCCCAGTATGCCCTGGAACAATACAAGCTCCTCGTGATACCAGGACGAGTGTTCAGTACCCGGGATACCCACTTTCGGATTGCTTACACAGTCGATGACCGCACCTTAGAAGAGGGCATCAGGGTACTACGAGAGCTAGCCTGTCGCCGTCCAATTAGTTAGGTGCTCTCTCGAAAAGCAGTGCTCTCAAAAAAGCGAATGAACTGTTTCCTCCCGGAAAAGCCCTCGTCTTAGACAAAGGAAAACGAGGTTTAAAGCTACCGATTCGGCCAAATCGCCCCCCCTGGATAGCAACTCTCACTCCCGCCCGTCTGCCAGAAGCGAAATCGGCAACGCAAAAAAACGATTAAAAGATACCAAAAAAGACCGTCAAAACGGTCTTCGAACTTCACTTTCTTTCACCGCCTGTCACATGAGGTGGAAAATCCATCCTTCAAAAGCGGAGGCAAACGGAGGGTCTTGGCAAAATGTTTTTCTCCGGAGACGATTGTCCCGGAAAGGGCAGCCCGAGACCCAGCCTGCTGAGCCTTGCGGATATGTCTCGGCAGACCGAGTACTTCGTGAAAAGCCGAACTTTTGCCAAGAGCAGCCACTAAGCCGTCTTCTGCTTAAGTTCTTGGGCTGGGAAAAGTTTTCTCCGCCCCAAGACCACATCCTCCGTGATGACGTACCTGCCACCAGGAGGATGATCTGGGAGTTCGAAGACCAAATCTAGCATGATCGACTCAACAATCGCTCGGAGCCCACGGGCTCCTGTGTCCCGTTGCAAAGCCAAATCAGCGATAGCTTTCAACGCCCCGTCGGTGAATTCAAGCTCGGCCCCTTCCATGGCGAAAAGCTCCTGATATTGCTTGACAAGAGCATTCTTCGGCTCGCGGAGAATTCGAATCAAATCATCGCGACCGAGGGGATCCAAGGTGGCGATTACCGGAAGCCGGCCGATGAACTCCGGAATCATCCCAAACTCGAGTAAATCATCGGTGGTCACGTGGGACAGCAATTCCCCCAAGCTCATTTCCTTGTTGGAGCCGGCCTGTTGGCCGAACCCGATAGCTCGCTTGCCTAGCCGCCGGGCAATGATTTCTTCCAGGCCTACAAAGGTACCACCGCAGATGAAAAGGATGTTAGTGGTATCCACTTGGATGTACTGTTGTTCTGGATGCTTCCGGCCTCCTTGGGGCGGAACGTTGGAAACGGTGCCTTCCAACATCTTTAGTAGAGCCTGCTGAACCCCCTCGCCCGAGACATCGCGAGTGATGGACATATTGGGGCCACGCTTCGCGATCTTATCGATCTCATCGATATAAACTATACCCCGCTGGGCTGCTTCGATGTCGAAGTCGGCTGCATGGAGGAGACGCAAAAGGAGGTTTTCCACATCCTCGCCCACATAGCCGGCCTCGGTAAGAGTCGTGGCATCGCCAATCGCGAACGGCACATCCACAATCTGGGAAAGCGTTCGAGCCAAAAGGGTTTTCCCGGAACCGGTAGGACCGATCAAAAGAATGTTGGATTTATCGATAGCAACGTTTGCGTTCTTATTTCCATGCATCAAACGTTTGTAATGGGTATATACGGCTACTGCCAGAATCTTTTTTGTGCGGTCCTGCCCCACGACGTACTCATCGAGTTTGCGGACGATTTCTCGGGGGGTGGGAATCCGGGTGAAGAGGGTTTGAGGAGAGCCCCGCCGGCGTCGCTCTTGTTGGAGGATGGATTGGCATAGCTCGATACATTCGCCGCAGATGAACACATCCCCCGGGCCTTCTACCAGCGGACCGACTTCCCGATAGCTCTTCCGACAAAAGGAACAGTAAGCATTACGTCGCACGGTGCCGTTGCCTCGTCGTCCTGGGGTCAGATCACCGTTGCCCGGCATGGTAACTCCCTTGGCCGAATCATCCTCGCTACTAGCGACCGTCTGGCCTTGGCCCGATTCTCCCCCGCAGTAATCCGAGCAGAGGATACCCGGGCCGCAGCTCTTCATCGGGGACACACCCGAGGCCAAATTCCTCCGGGCCCCCCTCCACGCCCGCACACCCTTCCCCGCTCGCCTGAGCAAAGGCCTCAAAGAAAGTGATCGGCCACCGCCGGGCAACTATCAAACGTTCTCCCTTATCCCCATCTAACCGCTTACATAGTTGCTGGTTGCCAACGAGAAGTAATCCATCCTAAAGGTCAAGTTTGGCCGGTCCGAATTTCCCGCAGAACCCCTTCCGAAAGGCCTAGCCGGAATCCTCGGAATCACCAGCCGTCCTCCGGCGAAGCTGCCCCGCCAAATTTTCCCGGATGGCTTGATACTCCTCCTCAGTGATCACCCCCTTTTCCCGCAGTTGCCGGAACTCCGCAAGCCAGTCGGGTGGTTGCTCGGCTTGCCCATGAGTTTGCCCCTTTAGCTTCTGCAAAACGTAAATCCCCACCACAGCCAAAATCATTAAGGCTGCAGTAGCGAGGATCAACTGCACAACCGGCTCGCTAAAAAAACTCCAGTTCATTCGTTAAATCCGGCATTCCAACCATCCCAGATGAACTACTCCCCAATTTTGTATAAAACACCCAAACTTAATTATGGAAATAAACTCGCTGTTCGTAAAGCATCTACCTTCGACGACCTTTCAGCACTTTCCCAAACCAGTGGACCAAAAGCAAAGAGGCCACATCGCTGCCCCGTAAACGATCCTGAATAAAGCAAACGAAGGAGCCCACCCAGTTTCCGCTCCCTCAAGAGGTAGGCCCCGGCCGCGGATCAGTTCCCTCGGGAGACTTCCGACTTCAAGATCAAATCTTCGAAAAGTGGCAAATGGCGATAATAGACTTCGAGCATCAACAGGTGGAGGGTGGTTACATAGATTCTGCCGCCGGCATGGGCCCACCGATCCGGAACCGGCTGCACCGGATCCCAACTCCCCTCGAAAGGTCCCTCTGCCTCTTGCGTGGGCAGCAAGGTTTGCTGCATTCGTTGGTTCCAAATTTGCCAGTAATCTCCCTGCAAATGGAAAAAGACTTGTGTAGCATAGTACCAGTAATAGGCATCCCGTTGTTGCGGGGCACGCACATCCATCTCCGGAAGATTTGCCGCGAGGAATTTGGCCCCCTCATGAAGCTGAGGAACATTCCGATTCCACCCCAAGAAAAGCCGCATGAGTAAACCTTCAGCCGTCATTGCCAGGCTGGCCTGCCGGGGATCAGGACTTTCCGGCGTTGGCTGCATAAAAGGATTGTAACAGTACTTCGCCCCTTGTTCCAAACTTGCCACATCCAACCATTTGCTCGCCCTTAAGAAACTTTCCGGAGGGACAGAAATTCCGGCAAGCTGAGCACTCCGCAGGGCAAGTAATTGCCAACCAGACACGGAAGTATCCGACTCTCTCACCCATTCGTCGCGATCCGGGTGCTTAGTGTACCTCCATCCACCATTCTTCGGGTCTTGCGCGAGTAAGATGAACTGCACTGCTTTTTCCGTAGGAGTCTTGAGCAGAAGATCTTGTGTCATCCCATAAGCTTCGCACAGAGCGATGGTGGCAATGCCGTGGGCATACATTCGGGGGCCGCGGGTAGGCTCGGTTTCCACGGAGAATAAGCTGCCGTCGGCTTGTTGAAGCTGAAGCAGCCATTCCAACCCACGGGCAACCTGCGACTGATACTTTCCCTCCAAATGGGAGTGGCCTGCACCCAAAAAGGCAAGAATTGCCAACGCCGTAGCCGCCGTGTCCGAACGATATTGGTATCGGGTGAGCTCCGGAAATGGCTCCGCACCCGGAGGCACCGCGTCAAAACGCCACCGTCCATCAGGAAATTGGTAGCGGCTCAAAAAAGCCAAACCACGCTCCACTGCCGATTCCGTAGCTACAGAACCTCCGTATTTTTCCGCAAATTCTCGACGCTGACCGGGCTGACGACGAGCAAATCCCGGCCGAACGATCGGTCCTGCAGCTCCCCCTAGTGCAGGGAGTCCTCCGGGGAGTTTACCGGCCGGCCGGAGCATACTCGAATGGGGTACCTGGGCAAACAAATCCCCACGGGGTGTGCCCGGTACTGCCGGATTCAAGACTCCCGGGACCTGCTGAGGCTCCGATCTACCTTTCCCGTGTTCCCGCCAACCGCCGGCCAACTGGGGTCCCAAGCCGCTGGGCCAAACCGGGCCTGAAACCTCGGCCGGGGAAACCGGAAGCTCGCTCCCGAAGAGCGCGCCGCCTCCGCCCTCAGCCGCGTTGTCCCCTCCTAAACTCCCGTAAACCTCGGCATCCGACGCCTGCGGAGGATCGATCAGCTTCAGGCCGGGCAAACCGCCGGGGGACCGGGCCAATTCCGGTCGCAACCTCCTCCCATCTCCGGACGCTTCCCTAGCCCCACTCAATCCCTGGCCTCTTTCGCCTATTGCTGCACTGGCACTGCCCTCCAAGCCCCCCTCCCCAGCTTCCGCCCTCGGTGGAAAGAGCTCCCCCAGGGCCATTGGCCTCAGATTGGCCCCACTGATCGCCCCTGGAATTGCCCTCCCGAGATCTGCCTCTGCAGCCTCCGTCGCTTCTCCCCTGGCACCTGGCTGCCGTAGGGTGGCTCGCCAAGGCTCACCCCCCCCGACGGTCTCAGGCACCGGCAACACGGGCAAATCCCCGGACCCATCGCCCCCAGGTGGTCCCCCTCCAACTTGTGCCAGTTCCACCAAGGTTCGGCTGTCTGGCCCCCGAGCGGAGGCAAGTTCTTCTGCACGGACAACAGCCCCGCGTTTCTGGAAGGAAGGAGTGCCGGGCGACATCCCTCCGTCCGCCACCGCGGAACCTCCACGATTCTCCGTGATCGAGGCTTCACCCCCAACCTCTCCAGTCCACCCTTCTGCCACAGCCCCCAGCAAGGGACGATTGAATCGCGACGGCTCAATTGCCCCCGTTTCCTGAGCACCCCGCCAATCTCTTCGCGGGATTGCACTTAGGGCCATCAGCCCGTGCTCCGGCAGAGTTTCAACTGGCTGCGGTGTGGGAACTCGACTCTCTTGCTCGCCCGCCCCAGTGGGCACAGCGGAACCCACTGCTGCCCCCTCCGCTGGATGGGCGACACTGGGGGCGCCGGTCCCTCCAACCACCGAGGGCTCCGGAAGCGTCAAGGTCTCGCCGGGGCGGGGCCGCATCGGCCGAGCCGGTGGGGCTGGCTCGGTTGGAAAACTATGGCTTTCCGCTTTTGCCAACTCCGCCACCAAAGGCTCGGAACTTACCCGAGGATTACTCGGCACAAAACTTTCCCAACTCTGCCGGGGAACCGTAGCGGGTGTGATCCTTCGCTGAGGAGGAAGGGGAGTAGGCACCACTTTGTCTTCCCGCCTTGCCGGTGGGTTATCGGCGGATGCCAAAAGCTGGGAGTCCACTTCAGTTCTTCCTGCCAACGTGGGTAAGCTCCGCGACCTCTGCGGACGAGTGCTTGGCTGACGTTTTAGGGGAAATGCCTCGGCGGCTTCGCGAAACGCAGGTCCTTCTACCGGGAGAGCCGTCCGGATCGGCGGAACGGACTCGGCAACCGGATGCCTTTGTCGCTCCGCCGAATCCACCCGAGGGGATGCCCGAACCGGCACAACCGGGGTAGGAACCGGGCCTTGACGCTCCACTTCTTTTGCTTCCGGCAAGTTAACTTCCCCAGAGGAGAAAGTAACGGCGAGGTTCCAATCCATTTTTCTTTCCGGCATACGAAGCCGAATGTTGGCCCCGAACTCGCCTACCGGCGGCTGCGGCACAAAGTCCCGAAGCATTTCTGAGGGTTGAAGAGGACGAGGCCGTTGGGCCGTGGCTTCAAGCGGCTCCCGAGAGGACTCCGGCAGGGCAAGTTCCCAACTCCTGTCCGGTTGAACCTCTATCTCAGGAGCCGGCAGAGCTACTTCTTGCGGTAAGTCGAAGGGCTCTACCGGTCGGGTACTTTTGGCATCTGGCTCCACTCCATACTCCGGAATCACAATGGGAACATGGACTTCCGGCACTTTCTTGGAAAATACTGGCCATAAAGCTTTTACCAGCAACCTATTCTGCTCCAGATACAGAAGTAAAAGCAAATGAACGGCCAGACTGAAAAGGGCACAAAGCTGTACCCGACGTCGCACTCGCCTCTCCAACCACCGAACAGCTCCAAAAAGCAGGGCCAAAAGCCCGCCCAAAAGCCCAAGCCGGATGTAACCGTTTTCCCAAAACGGGACTTCACCAAACTGAAAACTGCTGGAACGAAGCGTCCACCAACCTAAAAGGCCTATGCAGATAAGGATCATCAGATGGATTGGCCAACGTTGTTCGTCCAGCTCGGCAGGAGGCCGGACCGACACCCTCCGAATGTTTTGTCGAACCACACGGTTCATCATCTTTACTCACCTGTAACTTGACCCGGTGGGCTTAGTCCGATTCAGGAGGTCCCGACGCACTACACGGGGCTCCTAGGTGCCCAAGCTAGCCTCGCCTTCCCACGCTGTGGCTCGGTAATCCCGAATATTTGCCCGGAGACAAGCATTGATGGCGGCTACTACCGCCTCCCAAGCACAGCGACGATCCGCTCGAATGATCACGGAAACCCTTCCCGGATTCGCATTAGAAGCTCGCACCAAAACCTCCTGCAATTGTTTGAGATTGAGTTTTTCGCCACTGATGATAAACTCACCTGCGGCATTGATATTCACAAAAAGTTCGGGAGGTTGAGTGATTAGAGGCCTGGCCTCGGACGCCTCCGGCAAGGGAATATCAAGTTCTCGCTCCTCCTCCGCAAACTTAGTGGCAACCAGAAAGAAAATCAGGAGCAAAAATACTACGTCGATAAGAGGCGTGAGGCTTAAAGAACCGAGGGCTCTACCCGTGTCGATTTTCACTGACATGCTCGTAGCCCTCCGCCGATTCTCCTCTTCCTTCCGCCGCCAGATCCGTTCAGTTGATCCTGATCCGATCCTCGTCGCTTTGGGTAAAGAAATTTTGTTTGTTTCTGCGGAAGTACCCCGTTTCTTCCGGATCTCTAATAAAAGGGACCGGCACCATGCCGCCCACAGGCCCTCCAGAGCAAAATTGCTAAAAACTCCTACGGCAGCTCATCAACCGCCGATCCCTTCCAACGAAGATGGACTGATGTATCCCTGCAAAACAACCTGCTGTTGTGCCCCTGTAAACCAACCGGCTGTGCCTTGCACCACGGCACAAACCTACCAGGCAGCAACTCCCCTTTAACTTCCACGTGTTTTGGATCTCGGAAAGGAACCGGGTGTCGGCCGGACCCCTCATCAACTGTAAGCTTCAGGCCCCATACTCCAAACCGTCAGATCGGAGTCCTCTGCCCCCGACTACCTCCTTTGCCGACATATTTCTAACGACGGCACTATCCTCCAGGCCTCTCTGGGACGTTACCACCGGCGGCGGTGGGGGAACCGGCTCCAAGGTATCCAAAGCCGCGGCAGGATCACTGCGGGCTTTTTCCGGCGAAAACCTCAGCCGGCCCTCGAAACGTTCAAGTTGGGGTAATAGGCCTAAAACGATCTCATCCAATTCCCGGAAGAGCTTCTGGATTCGCCCCTCGAACAAATGGGCTAGTACCGCGGCTGGGATTGCCACACTTAATCCCGCAAAGGTCGTAACCAAAGCCACGTAAATCCCGTCCGCAAGGTATTCCGCTCGATTCACACCAACCGGAAGATTAGCCGTCACAAAAAAGGCCTTGATCATCCCCCAAACCGTCCCCAAAAGCCCCAAGAGGGGAGTTACCCCAGCAGCCAGGCTAAGCCACCGAACGTTACTGTAAAGTCGGGATGCTTCCCGCTCTTCGGCGTCCCGGAGAGCCTGCTCGACCTCCATCTGGGGACGTCCCACCTTCAGTAAAACCGAGCGAATCACGTTGCTTGCTGCCGAGGGATGAAGCTGACACAGTCGGTAGGCAATCCGGGGGTCAAAACCAGCAGGCCGGGTTCCCAA
>Ga0308412_1001809_pt1 | contig 11592 bp, 10 predicted proteins | sample HotsprottomLayer_FD_202357 | JGI IMG/M metagenome (GOLD analysis project Ga0308412, IMG submission 202357) | Hot spring phototrophic mat microbial communities from Octopus Spring, Yellowstone National Park, Wyoming, United States -... | ecosystem: Environmental > Aquatic > Thermal springs > Hot...
GAGTAGACTCCCAAGGTTCCCAGGGTACCGATGAAACCCCAGGAGGAGCGGGAAGGAAATGCGTGGGCTGCATCTTCCACGAGGAACAATCCTCTTTCCTCTGCCAGGGACATAATGTGGTCCATCCTGCAAGGATGCCCGGCCACATGGACAGGAAGGATCACGCGGATACGTTTCGAATCCGCATGCGTATCTAAAGCTTCTTCGATCCCCTGGACGGAAATATTGAATGATTCTTTTTCGATATCTACCAAGAGAGGATTCGCGCCCAGATGTTTCACTACCGCTGCGGTGGAGGTAAAGGTGTAGGGGGTGGTGATAACCCAGTCGCCGGGGCCCACACCCAGGGCTTCCAGGGAAAGATGCAGTCCCGCCGTGGCGCTATTCACCGCCAAGGCAAACTTCGAACCACAGAAGCGGGCGAACTCTTCCTCGAAGGATTTGGTAACCCCCCCCGTGGTGAGCCAACCGCTTCGGAGTACGTGGATAACCGCCTCTTCCTCCTCTACTCCCAGGCAGGGGCGGGCAAAGGGGATGAAGTTAGTATTCTGGTTCATCGCTCGGTATTTCCAGGGTAGGAATGGCTTGTTTGAGTATTTCTCTCAAGCGTCTTCGATTCCGGTACATCTCGGGACAGGCAGGGTCGAGAAAACAGATGGGTTTCAAGGATTCCAGCAGCTGGGGAAGGTTATGCATCACATGACCATTCCGAATGATCCGATTGATCTTCGGGTATCCGGTGGGCTCGATGGATTCGGTAGCTTCCCAGAGGGATTCCTTCACCTTTTCCCCCTTGCGGAGTCCAATGGTAACGATGGAGATTTCCTTGTCGGGTTCATACCCATAGAAACGGATCATCTGCTCCGCCAGGTCCTTGATCAAGAGAGGCTCTCCCATGTCCAGGACGTAGAGAGTTCCCCCTGTTCCCACACCGCCCGCGTTAAGAACTAACGAAGCGGCCTCCGGTATGGTCATGAAAAATCGACTCGCTTCTGGATGGGTGATCGTTACGGGACCTCCCTTGAGGATCTGGTTTCGAAAGAGGGGTACGATGCTTCCTCGGGAACCCAGTACATTCCCAAACCGAACTACCATGAAAGCCCGGGATTTCCCATCCGCCTGGAGGACAATTTCTTCGGCTATCTTCTTCGACGCTCCGTAGATCGAGATGGGTTCCACCGTTTTGTCGGTAGAAATCAGTACGAACCGCTTCGTTCCTGCCTCTAGGGAGGCATCCACCAAATTCTTCGTGCCGAACACATTGTTCTTGATGGCTGCTACGGGATTGGCTTCCATCATGGGTACATGCTTATAGGCAGCGCAGTGGAACACCACTTCGGCTCGAAGCCGTTTGAGGATAAACATCATGTAGTCTCGGTCTTGCAGATCGCCGATCACGGGGACGATGGTAGCTTTCTCTCCCACCCCCTCTTCCTGGAGGATCCTAAGTTCGTGATCGATTTCATAGATACTGTTTTCCCCATGACCGAACAGGTAGAGCCGTTCAGCGCCACCGGAAAGGAGTTGCCGGGCCAGTTCGCTTCCGATACTTCCTCCCGCTCCCGTAATCAATACCCGTTTCCCCCGGAGGTACTCGAGGCTCTTGCTCAAATTGATGGTTACCGGAGTTCGGGCTAAGAGATCCTCCGGGTGGATTTGCCGGGTGAGGATCAGGTGAGCGTCTCCTTCCAGAATCTGGCTGATCCCCGGCAGGATACGGATCTTAGTGAAACCCGCCTTTTTCAGCAGGCTGTAGATCTCTTTCAGTTTCTCCCTCGATGCGTTGGGGATGGCGATGAGGGCTTCGTCTGCAGGGGTTTGACGGAGGAGCTGCACCACATCCCGTATGGGGCCCAATACGGGAACCCCTTCGATCCGGGTGCCAATCTTTGCGGGATCGTCATCGAGGAAGGCTACCACTTCCCCAAAGATCCCCTTTGCTCTTATTTCTTTGGCGATGGTTTGACCGGCAAATCCTGCACCGATGATATAGATCCGACTTTTAGGGTCATGATTCTGCATGCTGCGCCTCACCGATAAACTCTACACCCAAATCTACCATGAAGAGCTCATCCTGGAGTTCCAATTTGATTTTCACTCTTCCCTTACGCCGATCCACCTTGACAATTCTTCCTTCCAGCCCTTTTAACGGTCCTTCCAGGATCACCACACGCTTATTTTCGTCAAAAATTGCCCGCGACTTATGGACAACTTCACCATGGTGTAGAAAATGCAGGAGAAGTTCCAGATCCTTCCCTTCCAAAGGCTGAATGTTAGTGTTGTTTTTCAGGAACCGGAAGAAACCGGGGGTTTTCTTGATGGCCCAGTATAAGTCAGGATCGATGGAAGGTGCTCGTAGGAAGATGTATCCCGGATATAGGGGGGCCTCTACCTGCTTGGTTTTCCCTCGTCTTCGAATGGTAAGGCTTCGCCGGGGGCACAGGATATCCAGTGCAAGCCCTGGATTCATGTTCCTTGCAAGGGTAATGAACTTCGATTCTTCACGGGTTTTTACCTGGACCGCAAAGTAGGCCATAGGATGTACATACATAACACAGGTACTTTACCTATGCAAGTGAAATAAATAAACTAGATAATTTGCCGATAGCAATGGTAGCTATGAAGAAATATGTTCCCAGATTGTGCGGGTGCTTTCTATTCCTCAGTCTGTTCCTTTCTCCTCTTTCGGGTGAAACGGTGATGGTAAGTCTGAAAGGAAACAGCCGACCTGTGCTCTCCGCTATCGAGGGTGGGGTAATGGAAGTTCTTTTCGATGCGGGATTCATCGTGTTCAACGGAACCTTTCATACCGATTCCGGCGTGTATCCTCCCCTTTCGGATTTCCAGGCGGCTCGGGAAGGGGGAGCCACCCTCTTGATGGCGTTGGAGGCTGTGGTTACCCAGAAATCTCCCCAGGAGCCCATTCTTCCCGTTTCTCTTCACTACTGGCTCTTGCGGATAGCGGATCGAAAGATTCTGGTACAGGGGAAAATAGACGCGGGGGAGTTGCCCAAGCTAGATTCGGAAGCCTGGGAGCAGTATGCGGACCGCTGGGGAAAGGAGGCTGCCCAACGGGTAGTCAAGGGCTACCGATGAACCGTCGAACATGTAAGAAGGAGTTTCCACTATGATACAGAGGATCGGATGGGTAGGTGGGTTGCTGTTCCTGGTGTGGGGAGTTGCCTTTGCACAGCGCACCTGGGAAGGAACGGCAACAGTCGCTCGGTATGGAGAGTTCCCTCCCTCGGGAATGTATGGGGCATCCAACAGTTTCGAACGCAACTCCATCGTGGATGTGGAGAATCTTTCCAACGGGAAAAGGGCGCGTATCATCATTACAGGAAGGGTATCGGATCCCACCCAATTCCTGGTTGTTTCGGAACAGGTGGCCACCGAATTAGGGATAGGTAAGTTCGATGTTGCTAGGGTTCGCGTGTCCCCCGTGGTTACCCCCGGGATCGATCCTTCCCTGGTAAAACCGGAATTGCCCTTAAGTCCGGACCCGGACATCAATCCTTCTGCCCGAGTTTCGAAAGTATCCGCGTCTCCGGCTCCCAGCCCCTCTTCTTCTCCCGAGTCCCCTGCAACTCTATCTGTAACTCCTACTCCCTCTGTAGTTCCTTCCCCTTCTGCGGTTCCCACAGCTTCGGAACCCTCTGCGGTCCCAGCACCCACAACTCCTGCACCCTCTATAGCGGTAACCCCTTCCGTTACCCCGAAAGTCCCCGCTGTAACCCCAGCTGTAACCCCATCGGAAGGGAACTGGAAGGAACCGGATGAAGCGAATCCCTACGCCGGTTTAGAAGCCTCCCTGGCGAAGCGAGACAAGTCGGCTTTTGCAGGACTTTCCATGGTACTGGAAGCCGAACCCAAGGAAGGTGGTGCTGAGGCCCCCTCTCCCGTTCCCCCTGTCGTCCCTCCCTTAGCGCCTTCGCCAACGCCTTCGCCCGGAGCGGAAGCGGCGGGCTCCGAAGCTCCTAAAGTAGCGGAACTTCCCATGGAGGCTGTGAAACCCGAATCCAAAGAAACCGGCCCACTAGCAGGCCCTCCTACTTCGGAAGGGGAAACGCAGACAGAGCTTCAGCTAGCCCTGGAGCCTACGGGGCCTAAACCACCGGAACGAGGCGGGGAAGAAAAGTTTAAGGAAGAAAAGGCCCCTTCCGTGACTGCCGAGGTTCCCGATATGGCTCCCCCGCTCTCTTTCCCCATTCTGGAACCCAGCGCTTTGCAACGAGGATTCTACTACCTGCAGCTAGGGATGTTTGCCAAACCCCGATCGGCCCAAAGCCTTTGGGAACGATTTCATCGGGACTATCCTTTGGTAGTCCTTAAGGAGGAGGTAGGGCTTCGGGTCCTGGTAGGTCCATTGAAAGGGGATGAACGGGGAGTTCTCTATCAAACCTTCAAAGCCCTGGGACTGAAGGATGCCTTCTTCGTGAAGATCGACTGATTCTCACCATGACGTTAGAAGAAGCCAGGAAGGTAGCTCAAGACCTTCGAACACGGATTCTCCGGTACCAGCGTGAGTACTATCTGGAGGCCAGACCCTCTGTCTCCGACCGGGAGTACGATTGGTTGTTCGATCAGTTGGTGGAGTTGGAGAAACAGTTCCCTGAACTCAAAACACCAGACTCTCCCACGCACCGGGTAGGGTCTGACCTGGATTCCGAGTTCCCCGAGGTCCGTCATTCGGTTCCCATCCTGAGTTTGGATAAAGCGTATACGCCGGAAGAGGTCTATGAATGGATGGGGAAATCCTCCCAGGCGGTGGGGCAAGCACTTTCCTTCGTGCTGGAAGAGAAGATTGACGGCATTTCCATCGTACTGTACTACCGGGAGGGGTACCTCTACCAGGCAGTGACTCGAGGAAACGGGTATGTGGGGAACGATGTTACCCCCAACGTGCGAACCATCAGGGAAGTGCCCTTGCGGGTCGAATTCGAGGCACCCTTCTTCGTTCGAGGGGAGATCTACCTCCCTGTAGCCGATTTCGAAATCCTCAACGCACGGATGGATCCCCCCTATGCGAATCCGAGGAATCTGGCCGGCGGAGCTCTCCGGAGGAAAAAAAGTCGGGAGACGGCAGAATTCCCCCTTAGAATCTTCGTGTATGATGGGTTCTTCGAACCTTCTCCCCCTGAACACCGCGTTATTACCCAGCGGTTAAAAGAGTTGGGATTCCCGGTGAATCCTCGAAACGTCTTCATCCCGGCCCCTGAAGTGGAGCTATCCCGCCTCAGGGAACTGGTGGATCGTTTCACCCGGGAGCGAAAAGCGCTTCCCTACCAGATCGACGGGCTGGTGTTCAAGGTGAACGAGATTGGGGTACGAGAGGCTCTCGGATACACAGAACACCATCCCCGCTGGGCCATCGCCTACAAGTTCGAAGCTCCCTACGGTACCTCCAGGGTGAAACGGATCGAGATCCAGGTAGGCCGAACGGGCAGAATTACCCCGGTAGCCAGGATCGAACCGGTAGAGGTAGGGGGGGCTACGATCGAAAATGTGACTCTACACAACCAGGATTACATCGATGCTTTGGAGCTTTCGGAGGGCGACATCGTCGCGGTCAGTAGAAGGGGAGATGTGATCCCCGCTATCGAGAAAGTCCTGGAAAAGAATGAGGAAGCTCCCCTCTATAAGATTCCCGAAACCTGCCCCTCCTGCGGGTCGACCCTCGAAATCCGGGGGGCCCACAGTTTCTGTCCCAATACGAACTCCTGTCCGGCTCAAATGAAAGGAAGGCTGCAATTCTTCGCCGGAAAGGACGGCCTGGATATCGAGTATCTAGGGGAGGAGACGATCGAGTTCCTGTGGAAGGAGGGATTCGTACGGAAGATCCAGGACCTCTACTACATCCCCTGGGAACGACTATACCAGTACCTTGGGTTCGGGGAGAAAAAGATAGAACTCCTCCGAAGAGGAATCGAAGAAAGCAAGAAGGCCCCTTTCGAACGGTTGCTTCCCGCCCTGGGGATTCCGGAACTCGGACCCAAGGTAACGGAACTGCTGATCGATGCGGGGTACGATTCTTTTGACAAGTTGTTCGGCCTTGCGGATCGAAAGGATCATGAGGCCCTTCTCCGTATCCCGGGAATAGGCCCCAAAACGGCGGAACGATTGATCGAAGAGTTTTCCCGCCCCGATCTCCGGCAACTGGTGCAAGACCTCTCATCCTTGGGATTTTCCACCGAGTACCGCCGCACGGAAGAGCATCTGCCCCAAGTGTGTGCAGGACAGACCTGGTGCGTCACCGGAAGCTTCAAGCATTTCAAACCCCGTGACCTCGCGATGGAGGAAGTGAAAAAACGGGGGGGAAGGGTAGTCGGTTCCGTGACAGGAGCGGTTACCCATCTCCTTGCGGGAGAAGCCCCAGGAAGCAAGCTGGATAAAGCCAGATCCTTAGGGGTTCGCATCGTGACAGAGGAAGAGTTCCTAAAGATGCTGGGGCTTCAATAGAAGAGAGATTCTATCTCCTTTTTGTAGAGTTCCTGTACCACGTTGCGCCGAATTTTCAATGTATTGGTGAGTTCTTTCCCTACTTCAAAGGGTTTCGGAAGGAGTTTGAAACGGTAGATCCGTTCGAATACCTTGAACCCGTTTTTGGGATTGATAAGCCGCTGGATTTCATCGTGGATCTGTTCCTGGATCACCGGATTGTCCAGTAATTCTTCTCTTGCCATGTAGCTGATTCCTCTCTCTGCGGCAAAGGCTTCCAGTTTCTCCATGTTGGGAACGATCAGGGCGCCAAGGAACTTCTTGTCCTGTCCCACCACCATGGCTTGATCGATGTAGTCCGATTGTACCAGGGTCTCCTCGATGGGAGTGGGTTCTATATTCTCTCCCCCCAGGAGAACGATAGTCTCCTTGGCCCTTCCTACGATCTTGCACTCTCCCCGGTGGGTAAAAACTGCCAGGTCTCCCGTGTTCAACCATCCATCCTTCAGCACCTGAGCGGTCGCTTCCGGTTTCTTGTAGTACCCCAGCATGATCTGGGGGCTTTTTACGTGAAGAACGCCTTTGTGGTTGGGGGGAAGGGAGTTCCCCGCTTCATCCACCACCTTGTACTCCACTCCTGGCAGAATGGGGCCGATGGTGCCAATTACGGGATGCTTCTGCTTTCTTACAGAGAGGATGGGGCCTGCCTCGGTGAGTCCGTATCCTTCCAGTAGGAGAATCCCCGCAGCCCTGAAGAACCGATCTACGTAAGGTGGGAGAGCCCCCCCTCCGGAAACCCCTGCGATGAACCTTCCGCCCAACTTCGCCTTAATTGTCTTGAATACGAGGATATCTCCCAACAACTTGAAGGGGAGGATCACGATCCAGGGAACGATGGCGATCGCTATGTCGAGGATTCTGCTTCGTTTAATGAATTGGGGCATCCGATCCAAAAGCATGTCAGAGAGAACCCCATGGAGTTCTCCCACACCCACGAAGAAATGGAACAAGAGCCTTTTGATTCCCTTCTCCGAGTTTACCTTTCGGTAGATGGAACTTCGTACCCCTTCCCAGATGCGGGGAACGCTGGCCATCCAGTGGGGACGGATCTTTTCCATGTCCTCCAAAAGAATTTTCCCAATTGGTTTGGAGTACGCGATGGAAGCGGCATTGTCCAGAATGTAGTACTCCACCGCCCGTTCGAAGGAGTGCCAGATAGGAAGGATGGAGATGAATATTTCTCCGGGATGTAGATCCAGATGTGCAGGTACTGCCTCCAACTGAAAAATGTACGACCGGTGATGGAGCATCACTCCCTTCGGTTCCCCTGTGGTACCGGAAGTGTAGATGATGGTTACGAGGTCGTCGGTGTCCCCTTTTTCGATTTCCCTATCGATGGAAAGCGGATCCTCCGAGAGAGCCTTTTCCCCCTGCTGGAACACCTCCTGATAGGTAAAGAACCGAAACTCCGGGTGAGCCTCCTTCAAAGCCTCTTTCCCCGTGCCGTCGAAAAGGATCAGGGTGTTCAACCGGGGGATTGCGCTTTTCTTAGACAGGATCTTTTCTGCCTGTTGACGGTTTTCCGCAATGGTGACGTTACAATCCGCATGGTTCAGGATATAAGCCATCTCTTCGGCGGTAGAGTCTGAACCCCGAGGTACGTCTGCGGCCCCAAGACACAGGAGGGCCAAATCGGTAATAATCCATTCAGGACGGTTGTCACTCATCATCCCTACGTGCTCGCCCCGCTGGATGCCTATAGCCTTGAGGCCAGCGGCTACCATTTTGATCCGTTTCCAGAGTTCCTTGTAGGTAACGGTATCAAAGGAGCCTTCTGAGTTCTTGATATAGAGAATCGGAATGTCAGGATATCGTTCGGCTACTTTCAGGTACCGCTTGGGGAGGGTTTCATGCTCTACCATACGCTTTTCTCCTTCTCGTTCCCTAAAGATTGTTGGGATCCCCTTGCCAATGCAGAGTCCGATTATTCTTTCGGTTTGTCCCCCACTAGGCAGAGCCACTCGGCTTCTGCGGCAAGTTCTTCGCCCACGTAGGCTTTACCGCTCTGACGGATCATTTTTGGACTGACCCGAAGGTTGGTGATGACGAACCGCACCTCTTCATTGGGTCGTACCTGCCTTCTGAACTTCGCTTTTTCCACTGTAGCCAGGAAAAATAGAGAGTCTCCCACGATGTCCAACGCTTTGATCCCCGCTCCTCCGGTCTGCGCCATCGTTTCGATGAGAATTACACCTGGAACGACGGGGTAGGAGGGAAAGTGCCCTTTGAAAAAGTACTCTTTGTCCGTGTAGGTTCGGTAGCCGACGATTTCCTCTTTCGTTACTTTTTCCAATCGATCCACATAGAGGAACGGTTCACGATGGGGTAACAATTCTTTTATGTCTTTCATGGGACTCATTATAGAGGAGGGGAGAGAGATTGGCAAGAGTTTTTTCGGCCGCTGGCCGATAAAACAAGGATTTACCACCCCTGAAAGAAAAGCCACTGGGCTAGGACATCCAGAAGGTCGATCAACCTGAACCCTTGTGCAACGGTGACGAGAAGGGTACCGATCAGAATCACTCTATTCCAGAGGGGGAGGGATGCTTTCTTTTTTACCAGTAATATGGCGGTGGGAATAAGCCCGATGAGGGGTACCAGGAATAGTGGAAGGTAATAGGCTGCTTGAGGGTTGGATTGGGCGAATTGCTTCAAGGAAAGACCCCATTGGGGAATCCATCGAGAAAGATTCTGGAACCTTCCCGTAAAGATGGAGATTCCTATTGCGATCAATAGTAATCCACTCCCTACGCGCATTACAGGTAAGTACCGCTGAAACTGTTTCATTCGTTCCAAAAGGGGTTTGAGGAAAAAGGCGGCAACCAGGAAGGGTAAACCTAGACCGAGGGAGTAGATCATAAGGAGCAGGATAGCTTTCGGCAAAGTCCCTTCCTGAGAGGCTAGAAGGAGGATCCCTCCTAGCAGAGGGCCGATGCAGGGGCTCCAGCCAGCTCCAAAGGCCATTCCCACCAGGTAACTTCCCAGGAGATTGGCAGGTCTTTTCGTGGGGTGGATCCTCCACTCACGGTTGAGGAAAGGGATTCTATCGTACAGCACACTGAGACCTAAAAGTACCACGATGGCACCTGAAACCTGCTGTATCCTGCGATTGATACCGCCCATGAGGGCAAAGGAGCTAGAGATGAGAATTCCTAAAAGGACAAATACAGTGGAAAACCCTCCGATGAACACCAGGGTTCGAAGGATTAATCGATTCCTCTGCCCGTTTCCTTCCTGTATCTCCTTTAAAGACGTACCGCTAAGGAAGGAAAGAAACGAGGGTATCAAGGGAAACACGCATGGAGACGCAAAACTCACGATCCCTGCCAAGAAAGTGACCAGTATATTCGTTATTCCTCCCATAAACCTTCAATCCCCGGTAAGCGCTCAATTTCCCAGTAAGGCATCGATAAGGTCATAGACCTGAGGGGTAGCCCAATCTTTCCCCCCTACCAGAGCTCCCTGGAGAGTGCCTTTCTGATCGATGATGAAGGTAGTAGGAATACCACGGATGCCGTACAATTGGGCAGCCTCCCCAGTAGGGTCAAGGGCGATGGGAAAACTATAAGGGTTCTGGGCCAAGAAGGTTTTAACCACGGAGGGTTCCTCCTGCACACTGACAGCCAGGATCTGGAAGGATGCCTTAGGTTTGTACCTTTGGTAGAGGGTTTCGATGGAAGGCATTTCTGCCCGGCAGGGAGGACACCAGGTAGCCCAGAAGTTTAGAAGAACCACCTTTCCCTTGAACTCAGAAAGTTTTATCTGTTTGCCTTCTAGGGTTCTCACAGAGAAATCAGGAGCTGGGATTCCCCTATTGGCCATATAGCTCAATCCCGCTCGTTGGAATAGCTCCGCAAGAGAGCTTAGTGCTCGGGGAGTGGAAGGTAGTGAAGAAGGAGCGGGGTTTTGAGGGGATGGGACCGCCGATGTACCGTCGCTCTTAAGTGCTTCCTGGGTATCTTGTTTTTGCTGTGTCGAGGCAGCGGATCGCCCGGAGTCGCATCCCGTAAGGAGTCCTCCCACTGATATTCCCCAGATAGGTAAAATAATCAAGACTATATATAAATATTTCATAATATAACCCATTACTAATATAACTAGCTTTTGGAGAAAATACAAGGTTACCGATCTACTGGAAGCGCGATGCTCAGGGGATACCGATCAAGGCACTCACGAGAAGCGCGGTTAGATTGTACAACCCATGAGCAACTGCGGGGGCCCATAGGGATCCCGTAAGAATACGCTGGGCTAAGAGTACTGCTCCCAGTAAAAACGACAGGAAGAATCCCCACCATCCCTGGTACACATGTCCCAATGCGAAGGCCAGGGTGGTAATCCCGAAAGCAGCCGGCAGGGAAGCGGATACGGATAGTAGCTCTTGAAACAGGTACCCTCGAAAGAAAAGTTCTTCGAAGAAAGCCCCCAGTCCCAGGGACAGGATGAGTAGGGGGATAAGGTCAAACCGATAGAACCGCCACTGAAAGGGAATGTCGATACGATCCCGTACCGTAAGGGAAAGGATACCTACGAGGATCACCAGGAAGATCCACCCTCCTATTCCCCAACATACATCCTTAACCTGGAGAGAAACAAATCCATACAGTTCTATCCGCCTGTTCCCCACAGAAGAAAGCAAATAGAAGACGAGAAGGATCTGGAATAGAGCGGTAAGGGTAGTGATCAAGAGAAACTGGGGATGGTTGAACTCCCTCCCTGTGGGAACACGGGATTGCAGGATGGGAGGAAGGAAGAACAAACAGTAGAGTAGCACAGGCTCTTTACACCGCCTTATGGTTTCTACTACAATTTTTTTATCGAACATGTTTTCATTCTATAAGAATTTGCCGAAAATGGTTACAGGGGAAAAGGACTATTGAGATGAGCGTTGTCCTAATCGGGTTTCTGGTAGCGGCAGGTTTGTTTTTATTCTTCGTACTGCGGGGAGGTGGGTTCAGTTTCCCCTGGCTAGAGTTTTACGTTCGCGGCAAGGAATCGGGGTTCCGTCTGCAAGAGATCAACCTGCTCCGGCATGTTGCCGTGGACAACAAACTGAAGGATCCCGCATCGTTGTTCTGGTCGGAAAGAGTCCTGGAT
>Ga0308412_1001823_pt1 | contig 11561 bp, 9 predicted proteins | sample HotsprottomLayer_FD_202357 | JGI IMG/M metagenome (GOLD analysis project Ga0308412, IMG submission 202357) | Hot spring phototrophic mat microbial communities from Octopus Spring, Yellowstone National Park, Wyoming, United States -... | ecosystem: Environmental > Aquatic > Thermal springs > Hot...
GGGCCCTGGGCCAAAAAAGTCAAGCCGAGGGCAATGCCCCCCTTGCACTTGGTTGGTACCGGAAAGCCTTGGAAAATATCCGCCAGCTGGGACCGCTGGAAGGTATTGCCTTTCTTGAGTGGGGCCGGTGGCTTCCCGGGCCTGCGATGGAGGAACGTGTGCTCGCCGCCTCTCGGCGATTCATGGAGACTCGCAAGTTTTCCGAAGCGTTGGGTCTGCTGGATTGCTTGGCGGGTCTGGTGGAAGAAGAGCGATATCTTCGGTTGAAGGCAGAAGCCCTTCGCACCGTGGGCGAGACCCTGCTGAGCGAGTCCCAGCCAGCCGAGTCCTTTTCGGATCTTGCCCCCGGTCTTCCCGGTGCCGTTTTAGGATGGCAGGCCAAAGACCCTGCCGCCCAAGGAAGGCAATACCTTCGCCAAGCGGGGGTCACCTTTCTTACCCTTGCCACCAAAAGTTTTGCCAGGCGGGAGTATCCGGACTATCTCTGGGCAGCGGCGGAATGTTTTCGGCGGGGCCGAAGTTACAGCGGGGTCCTGGTCGCCCTCGATCGGTATCAGGAGGACCAGCCTATTCGCCGACGGCCTTGGGCCTTGCTTTACCGTGGCGAAGCACTCCTGGCCCGGGGAAAACCAGAGGAGGCCTTGCGGAACTTGGAGGCATGTTACCAACAATATCCCCGAGATAGTGCGTCGTTCCAAGCCCGACTCCTTGCCGCCTATGCCCTGGCGGAACTTGGTCGAGGGCAGGAAGCCGAAGTGCTTCTCCACCGAAATTTGGACGGGCAGGATCTGACCCCTGCAAGTCGCGAATGGCGAGAGTCTCTCCTGGCTCTGGCGGAATTACTCCTTGGACGCCGGGCAGACAAGGAGGCTCAAGAATACCTAGCCGAATTGTTCGATCGCTATCCCAACCATGCCGAAGCCGCTGTGGCCAGATACCTCTGGGCTTATGCCCAATGGCGACAAGCCGAGGCTCTTCTGGGCCAAAGCACTCAGGAACCTCTTTCCGCTGTGGCCGCTCGATGGACTTCCCAGGCAAGCGAACACCTCCAGGCGGGGGCGGCCCAATTAAAAGAACTTCGGGAAAACCTCCGCCACAGCCGCTCCCTGACCCCTTCGAAGACCGATGGAGAACTAATTCTCCGGAATATCGATTTTGCCCTAGCAGTCATCCAAAGCACGTTATCCCCGAGTGGGGAGGTTTTGCAGCAACTCGAGGAAATGGCGACTTCGTACGGCGATCAAGTTGAGACGATCCCCCTGCTAGCACAAATAGCTCTTGGTTGGCACAAGCTTGGCGACGGGGCGCGCGCAAGGGCTCTGATGGATCGAGCTTATGCCCTTTGCCAACCAGCCGATATTTCTGGACACAATCCCCTCTTGGCACCGAGTATCGACTTTTGGCAAAAGTTGCTTGCTCTTTGGGCGGGTCAATGACCGGCAAAAAACGTTCCGTTTGCAAACTGTTGGCATCCGGAAGCAGGCAGGGGAACGGGGAGCAGGGATTTGCTGCGAACTAGCAAAGAGGGGCAACGACGGTCAGGTTCAAAAATTTGGTAAAGGTCGAAAAGAGTGTTGCCCGAGGTCAAACTGCTTTTTGCCGAGCGAGTAAGACTGCTTGAGGAACTTGCCTCCCTGGTGGAGAGGCAAGAACAGCTGGTGGAGTTGGGGCTGCTCGATGATCTTCTTGGGCTCCTTGCTGCTAAAGACAAAGTGCTTGCGGAACTCGAGCAACTGGAAAGAAAGCTTGCACCCCTGCGGACACTGGAGGGAAACGGGGAAACCTCCTCCGTGGGGCTTCCCGATATTGCGAGCCTAACCATGGACCGTTGCCGGCAACTCTTTCGGGAAATTCTGGAACGGGAGCGGATTTGTGAGTCCAAAATGAGGGCCCGCCGCGAGGAGATCGCCCAGGCTTTGGCAAACCTGCTGGATCTGAGGCGGGCTCACGAAGCATACCAGGCGACCCAATTTGGCCCGGAAAACTCGGGCCAACTCTGCTCAGAAGTTTAAAGGGAAGGCATGCCGCCAAAAAACATTCCGCCTGTTAGCACGTTTTGCTGCTAATGGATGGCGAAGGATACCGAGGTAGCGGCCCGGCAAAAGCCAATTTTCCTTTGGCATCAATAGATGGCTCTTCCAGAGCACTACCTCCGGAATTTACGGAGAAAACCGGAATTTACCGAGAAAAGCCGTGCCTTGTCGGACAGCCACCCACCGGGGTTTCGACCCAGTGTGAACACAGGTTCCGCAACATATTCCGCAGGACATGATCAGAAAGATCCTGGCGAAGGTTTGAAAGGGTTCGAAAAACCCTCTCGTGCAAAAATGCTTGGCAGCACCCAGGACATCTCCCCGGGGAAGGACGATGGACATACGGATCGATGGGAAAGCCGAAGCTCCTGTTGGCCCTACGGGCCTCCCTATGTTCGGTGTGGAGGATATGCCTTCGGATATGGAAGGAGGACAGGAAACCAGCAAACAATCGGGGATAATCCCTGAGAGTTGCGTTCCGAGGGATCCAGAGGCTCTGTCTTCCCCCGCGGTGGGCATGGGCGATCTGCGAGCGGTGCTCGATGCCTGGACTGCGGCCACCGAGCGGTTGGAGCAAACCCACCAAGCCCTCCAGGCGGAAGTTCAGCGGCTGACTCGCGAGTTGGAGATCAAAAACCGAGAACTTGCCCGAAAAAACCGGCTGGCTGATCTCGGCCTAATGGCCTCCCACGTAGCCCACGAGGTGAGAAACCATCTGGTGCCGGTAGGGCTTTATTTGAATCTGCTGCGGCGACGGCTTGCCGGTGACCCCCAAGGGGTGCAAATCATCGAAAAACTCGAAACGGCTTTTCGGGCCCTAGATAACATGGTCGTCGATCTGCTTCATTTCACTCGCGATCGAGAGCCGAAGCTTCAGCCGGTTTTGCTGCGGGGGCTTGTGGAAGAGATTCTTTCCGACCTGCATACCCAGTGTCAGGCCCAGAAAATCGACACCCACCTTCAGATCCCTGCGGACCTAGTTGTTCTTGGGGATGCCGACATGCTTCGGCGAGCGGTGCTCAACCTCCTCCTTAATGCCTTGGATGCCTTGCCCGACGGGGGAAAGATCACGGTTTCGGCAAACGCAGAAGGGGAGATGGTAGAGGTTGCGGTGGCTGACACCGGTCCGGGGATTCCCGAAGATGCCCTACCGAAAGTCTTTGAACCGTTTTTCACCACAAAGGAGGGGGGCACCGGCTTGGGACTGACGATTGTTATGCGAATAGCCGAGACCCACCACGGCCGGGTACTCGCGGAAAATCTCCGGGAAGGGGGAGCATGCATCCGGTTGCAATGGCCCGGCCGACCTCGTGCGGCCAAATATCAGGAAGGAAAACATCTTGAAAAGGCACAACCCGTGAAGATGTTCCCCGGGGAGATTGCCTCGGCAGGACAGGAGCCACCTGTCGACAATGCAGAATTGCTAGCGGGGAACGGCACCGGCCGGGGCCAAGAGGAAAGTACCCATCAGTTTGCAAACAAACCTGCACCAGCACACTTTGTCTCGGCGGATCCCCCTTCTGCCGGGACAGTTCCCCGAACACATCTTGCCACTTTTGTTTGTAGGAGGGAAGTTTGTAGGAGGGAAGAAGAATCTGTTTGTCACCCTGCAAATCTTCTAGTTGGTCCGACGTACCGCTCCGGTGTGCAAACGGGAGGAGGCAGGGCACAGTGATCACCCAACAGGAACAACAATCTTCCGCCGGGTTGCTTCCAGGTCGGGTCCTGGTGGTGGACGATCATGCCCAGGCACGGCAATCGATGGTGGAAGTCCTCCGCTCTGCTGGCCACGAAGTCCATGCCTGCTCCAGTGGGGCAGAAGCACTCCGACTAATAGAGCGGGAAATCTTTGACTGCATCCTTACAGACCTCAAAATGCCGGGGATGAGTGGCCTGGACCTGATCCTCCAGTTGGAAAAGCGGGGCTATCCCGGCCGGGTAATTATGATCACCGGTCATGCCACGATTCAAACGGCGGTGGAGGCCATGCGTCATGGTGCCTTCGACTATATTGAAAAACCGTTCACCGCTGACCAATTGGAACGTTTGGTGGCTGCTGCTATTTGGCATCGACATGCTCGGACCATTCGGGGAGGCGGCGAAGCTGCTTCGGCACCGCCGCAGCTGGTAGGTTCTAGCCCGGCCATGCAGGCAGTTCGCAAGCAAATTGCCCAAATCGCTCCCACAGGCGAGACTGTCCTCATTTGCGGGGAAACAGGAACCGGAAAGGAATTAGTGGCTCGAGAAATTCATCTTCAAAGCCCTCGTCGGAACGGTCCGTTTGTCAGCGTCAATTGCCCCGCTCTCTCCGCTAATCTCATGGAAAGTGAGCTCTTCGGTCACGAAAGAGGTGCCTTTACCGGGGCCGACACTCAACGAATCGGCCGCTTCGAGCTGGCCAACGGTGGTTCCATTCTTCTGGACGAAGTGACCGAGATTGAACCGGCCCTGCAGGCCAAGCTGCTCCGGGTACTACAGGAGCGGGCATTCGAGCGGGTAGGCTCGAGCAAAACGATCGCGGTGGATGTCCGCATCTTGGCTACCACAAACCGAAATTTGGAAGAAGAGGTAGTGGCAGGGAGGTTTCGGCAAGACCTCTACTATCGACTGGCCGTGGTTCCCCTTTGGCTCCCGCCCCTTCGGGAACGTCGCGAGGATATCCCGGAACTAGCGGAGTACTTCCGCAAGCGGGCCAGCAGACGGCTGGGACGCGAGGTGGCCCCTCTGCCGGAATCCGTCCTGCAACTATTTATGGAACACAGCTGGCCTGGCAATGTCCGCGAACTAGAAAACGTCATTACCCGAATCAGCATTCTTTCAGAAAATCGAACGATCGGAGTGGATGAGGTTCGCCGGTGGCTGATTCCCTCCGGGCGGACTCCAGAGGCCGAGTTACCCCCGGGAATCCCCGTGGGCACCAGTCTGGAGGAAATGGAACGACGGCTGATTGAGGCGACCCTCGAACATTTCGGGGGCCATCGGGCCAAGACTGCTAAAGCCTTGGGAATCGGAGTGCGAACGCTTACCGATAAGCTTCGTCGCTATGGGTATGCCCCTCGCGAGCGGTCTTTTCAGAAGACCCGCTAAGTGCCCGACAGCTCCGCCGGGCAAAAAGCCTCGGGAAAAGCCGAAGGTTAATCCGCCCGGGGCGATATGCCGGAAGGCTCACCCGTTTGCTTGCTCGGAAGGCGGCCAAAGTAAACCCAAGTGCCAAACCGGTAGGCCCACTTCAACCCCTCTCCTCGACCCCACAACTGCCGGGTATTCGAGGAGACTGAAGCTTTGAGGGGCAAGAGACTACGACCCAGGCAGAACCGGCGATTCCTGCCGGCCGAAGTCGGCAAAAACTGCCGATTCTGGGGAACCGGGAGAAGCCAGGAATCCGCCATCAAACACCGAAAACGAAGTCGAATCTGGGGACTGCCAATTTTCAGAAGGCCATAGCGGAATTGGAAGTTACTGCATTTCTCTTAGCCTTCTCTCCTTGTAAGGCCCGGTGCACACTGAAACCACGGATGGGAGTGGATGTCTGAGGTGTAGGACTTTCGGGGATTTGCGGTCGAAGGCCTACAGCCGGTTGAGGTTGGCCAGCCCAGATTCACCTAAGGAGCACCACCCGGGGTACCCCATGCGGTGTGGGGCAAAGATCGAAAGTCCCAAAGGCAAGCAGGCGAAAACCTGGCGAATCTCACTGTCGGCATAGGATTTGCTTTCGGCATACAGGCTGCGGATTTCAACTCGGCCTACAGGGACCAAGGTTCACTTCCTTCATAGCTGGGGACCCACGAAATGGCCGAAGGCCAAAGTTGACTAGAAGGGAACTAGGAGAGCACAGGTTGGCAAACCGGAGTTGTCGGGCAGTTGGACAACCGCCCATATATTTCGGGCGGGAGCGATCGAAGTTTTAGCCAAAGTTTCCGTTCTGTAGAAGCTATCGGTAGAAGCTAGGAGCATAGTCACCACGGAAGGGTACGATGCTAAGCCATCTTTTCCGAGCAACCACCATTCCCACATTGGAGCAGGTGGTGCGTTTTACTCAGGCCCGCCACCACGTGCTAGCGGGTAATTTGGCCAACATCGATACCCCTGGCTACCAAGTTCGCGACCTGCCGGTCGAAGAGTTCCAAGAGTATCTCCGGGATTTTATTGCCCGGCGGCAAAGTGGGCTTTCCCCCGCCGGGGCAGAAGAACTTTCTCCAGGCGATCTTGCCTATCTCCAACATGCGGGGAGAACCCTTTTATCCCCCCATCGGCGTTTAGAAGATTTCCTCCACGCGCGAGTTGTCGAGCCGTCTCCGACCGTGATCTTTCACGACTGGACCAATTGCAGTCTGGAACACCAGGTGACAGAAATGGTAAAAAACCACTTGCTGCATAATACCGCTCTGGCGATCATGGCAAGCCAATTTCGACAGCTGCAAACGGCCATCGCCGAGCACCTGTGATTTTTCACCTTGGATCTGGTCCAAATTTCCTGAATGGAAAATCGGAGAGACCGCACAATGTTTGCCGCACTCGACATTAGTGCCAGTGCCCTTGTCGCCCAACGGCTCCGCCTGACGACCATTTCAGGTAACTTGGCCAATATGATGACAACGCGGAACGAACTGGGAGAACCCGAGCCTTATCAGCCTCGATTTGTGGTCTTTCAAGTCGATCCATCGGTGGGGGCATTTGGAGCCAGCGGAGTCCGGGTGACAAGGATCGAACGTGATCCGGTGGAGCCCATCTACAAGTACGAACCGCACCATCCGGATGCCATTAAAAGCGGTCCCTATGCCGGTTTTGTAGCCTATCCGAACATCAACATGATGACGGAATTTACTGATGCCTTGCTTGCCGCCCGAGCTTATGAGGCCAACCTTGGGGCCATCGAAATCACCAAGGACATGACTCAGCAAACCCTGCGGATTCTAGCCTAATAGGCTTACGTTTGCGGTAACCTTTCGTTCGTGGGCAGAAGCACCTGTAGTCAGATCCGGAGGGAAACCGGCCAAATGGGATTGGGCGAAAAGAAATTTCCGATTTCGTTCCCCAACAGCTGAGGGTCAAGACGTTCCAAACCGCGACCATTTTCAAACGGACCCATGGCCAGCCGTTCTCCAGAGCTCAGAAGGGCCAGATTTCCGGTAACAGCAAATCTCACAAATTCCGGCTGGATTCCAAAAGCTTCTGGATGATTTCCAGGGGCCGAACGGCTTCCGGGGTTCCCTACACTAAAATCGCGGGGACTTCGGTCAAAAGGTGGAGCAATCGGCATCGAAGGGCCGGCAGTCGGCTTTCGGCAAAAGCAGCTCCAGGAGCCCACAAACCATGGAAGGAGTTTTCGGCGTGGGGAACCAGCAGGTCATAGCCAACCTCCGAACTCCTGCCGTTTTACCAGGGCAGTATGGACCACCGCCATCGGCGATAGGTCCGGCTCCGGCCGGGAGTGAATTCCGCGATCTCCTCCTTCGATCGATCGAACAGGTCAATGCCATGCAACAGGAGGCCAACCGGGCCGTCGAGGCCTTGGCCGCCGGACAGGAGGTCAGTCCCGCCGAAGTGCTCATCGCCGTGCAAAAGGCCGATTTGGCCTTCCGGCTGATGATGCAAATTCGCAACAAACTGGTGCAGGTCTACCAGGAACTCCAAAACGTCCGCGTGTAAGGCCCGGCGAATCAACGGAAAAACACTCCGTGGGGTGAGAGAATTCCGCACGAACACATGCGAGAAAAAGCAGAATTAAGGGAAAGCTAAGATTTCCCTCGATCAACCTCGGAAGGAAACCCTGGAAGAAGACCCTCAAAAGAATGATCCCTGAGCGGACGGTAAGAATCAGAGCGGAAAGACTAGGAAGCCTCAGGGGTAAATAGCAGATCCAGAGCGAAAGCTTCTGGTCCCGCAAGCAGCGGAGTCCAAGGATGGACTGGGGAAAGAAACTTTGGGAGCAACTGCGGGAAGTCTTTGGCCCAATGCCGCCCGCGATGCGGCTTACTACCGTTTTGCTGCTTGCGGTTCTTGTGGTCAGTCTGGGGATGCTCGTCTTTTACCGGCCCAGTGGTCCTCGGACTTATTTACTAGGGGGAGAAAGCTTCTCTTCCGCTGAGCTTACCGCCATGGAAGCTGCCTTCGCTCAGGAGGGACTTCGCGGGTATGAAATCGTTGGCGGCAAGGTACGAGTCCCCAGCGGGAGGCAGAATGACTTTATTGCAGCCCTGGCCAAGCATAATGCCCTCCCGGCCAACTTCGGCGAAATCCTCGACCGTGCCCTCGACAAAAGCAGTCCGTACGAACCGCGAGATCGCCGGCAAGAACGGATCAAAAATGCCAAACAGGTGGTCCTTTCCCAATTTATTAGCTCGATGCGAGGTATCGAGCGGGCCATGGTCATGTACGATGTCGTGGAACGGGGCGGTCTCAACAGGGAAAGGTTGGTCACTGCCGCGGTGATTGTCAAGCCGGAAGGCACAGCGGCCTTAGATCCAGCCCTGGCCCAGTCGATCCGGATGATGGTGGTGGCGGCCATCGCCGGATTGCAACCGAAGGATGTGGCCATCACCGATGTGAACACCGGACAAACCACCTTCGGGGAGGCCTCCCCGTACGGTTCCCCCTTGCAGGATCCCTACTTCGCCCGCAAGAGACTGTACGAACACCAGCTTAAGGAAGATATCCTCCGAGCTCTGGCGATGGTCCCGGGGGTAACGGTCACCCCCTACGTAGAGCTTGATCCCGAGCAATTCCGCCGCGAGGAACAAATCAAACACGATCCCAAGACCGTGGAATATCAAACCCTGGAAACTACGCGAACGTTCACTCGGCAAAACGATCCGGCTGGAGGTCGCCCTGGATATCTGGCCCAACAAGGGGCCAATGTGCCGCTAAGATTAGGAACTGCCGGAGCCACCCAGCAAGAGCAGGAGGAAGAATCCCAGCGATCGCAGCTGAATGTGGTCTCCAGCCAAATTGTTCGTAGTGAGCGGGTAGGGTTCATTCCCAGGCGGGTCAGTGTAGCAGTAACGATTCCCAGCAGCTATTTCCGAAAGATTTGGCAAGAACGTAATCCTCCCTCCGGTGGGGCTCCTGCTGCTCAGCCCGATCCTGCCCAACTGGACGCCATCCGTGCCGAGGTCATTAACAACATCAAACAATTGGTAGCGGCAGTGCTCCCCAAACCCGAAGGGGTCCCAGATCCCACCCAGTTGGTGACGGTAGCGGAGTTCCAGGATTTGCCGCCGCCTCCTCTACCCAGTCCCCCTTGGACGACACTGGTGTTGCAGTGGCTCGATGAGAATTGGAAGACGATAGGGATCATTGCCTTAATGGCGGCTACCCTGGCGATGCTCGGACGGGGACTCAAGGGGGTAAGTGTTGCTGTAGAAAAAACCTCTGCCCCTGCGGAAGCAGCGGCAACACCACCGGCGGGGGCTGCGGCCACGACTGAGGCCGTGCCCGCCACTTCCCGACTCGGTCGCTTCCAAACCAAGGGAGCCTCTTTGCGACAAGAACTCGCCCAAGTAGTCGCCGAAGATCCTACCACTGCTGTGGAAATTCTCCGAGCGTGGATTAGCGGGGGGAAAGCATGATGGCGGATAAAGGATCGCTTGAGAAGGCGGCGGTTGTGATTGCAGCGTTAGGCCCCCAAGCAGAGAGCCTTCTTGCCCAGTTGCCGCCGGCGGTGGCAGAAGAACTCCGGCGGCAAGCCGCCAAGGTCCAGTGGAGCAATTCGGAGGAGGAACTGCAAATCCTAGAGGAATTCTTGGTGGCCACCGGTCGCCTGCCCTCCCCTTTCGGATCTTCGCCGGCTTGTTCCCTTCTCAACGGCGGAGCCAATCCCACCGAAACCAAGAAACCAGGACACTTTGGGGGCCAGGGGTATTCTTCTAGCTCCCGACAGCCTGCCGACCGAAAGCCCGCGACTCCTGCCGAGCCGAGGAATCTATCCGACCGAAAAGGCCTTCTGCCGGAGGGAACCAACACCACTGGAAACAGGAGCAGCTCTTTTCCCCCCAGTTCCACGGAAGACCTGTACAGATCCTATTCTGCGGCGGGGGGAAATCCCTGGGTAAGCTCGGCAGAAGCCGGACCTCCGAGAAGCCGACCTTTCGAACGGCTCCAAAACTCCGAGGCAACCACGTTGGCCCAAATTCTAAGCAGCGAGCGGCCCCAAGTTATCGCCCTGGTGCTCTCCCATTTGCCTCCAGAGCAAGCAGGACAGGTTCTTGCAAAATTCCCCCCAGGACTTCAAGTGGAAATCCTCCATCGACTGATTGATCTTGAGGAAACCGACGGGGAAATCCTGCGGGAAATCGAACGGGCATTGGAATTGCGGCTCAATCAATTGGTCCAAGCGGGACGGCGGCGTCGGGCGGGACTTTCCGCAGTGCGAAACATCGTTGAAGCTGCCGACCGACATACCCGTGGGCAGATACTGGGAAGTTTACAACTTTTCGACCGAGACCTGGCCCAGCAACTGGCCCCGCCGATTCCGGAATTTGAGGATTTGGCCTTCCTGGATGACCTGTCACTCCGGGAGCTGGTGGCCGCTGCCGAGCCCCTTGTCCTTCAACTGGCCCTGGTAGGTGCTTCCGATTCCTTCCTTCGCCGGGTCATGGCAGTTCTTCCACCCCAAGAGCGGACACTTCTTAAAGAGCGAATCGAAGAACTTGGCCCCACCGCCCTGCGGGATATCGACGAGGCCCGGCATCGCCTTTGTGAACTCGCTCAGCAACTGGTAGCTGCAGGCCAAATTGATCTACCTTTACGAGTCGCTGTCACCCTGAGTGGCTAAAGCCAGGAGGGTTTCCATACTGACCAAAACAGCACCCTTTGCCTAACTGGGAAATACCGCAGAAATCTCCCGATTTGTCTATCGTAACCATTCGTCCGGCAAGGCATTTCCCCAAACCGGAAAGACCTTGGAACATCCAAATTAGTTCCGGAAGGAACCGACAGGATCCATGACCTGAAAGACAGGTCGCAAATGCAGCCAAGTTACGACAAGTTATCCGGCAAGAACGGCTCTCACGCTAGGGTCCACAGACGGACACTAGTAGGAGGAACTCGGTTGGCAACCCACGGCCTTTGGGTTTAGGCAAGAGGCTCCGGAGGACTTTGGGACATCTGTGGTGCACGGGTGGAAACCTTCGGCTGCCGCCATCCTGTGTTCCGGTAGCGGATAAGATCCACCTGCGAGGGTTTGCCCTCAAAAAGGAGAAACAAAGGTAAATCGAAAGTTGCACCTCCGAAGCAAAATCTTCCGCCGGAGCGGAGGCTGCAAAAGAGGAAAGCGAATCTGACGAGCAATGTAAGGTTTAGGAAATCGGCGTTGGCACCAAGCATGGCTGTCATCAAAGCAGGGACACTGTACACGCCCCAAACGGTGGCGTTCAACTTCGAGGACCTTCAAGCCCAGGCAAGCCGGTACATTGCGGAAATCCGCAAAGAAGCGGCTTCCATCCTCCAACAGGCCCGAAAGGAGGCGGAGACTATCAAACAAAACGCCTTCCGGCAAGGGCATCAAGAAGGTTTAGCTGCAGCCCAGGC
>Ga0308412_1001825_pt1 | contig 11555 bp, 13 predicted proteins | sample HotsprottomLayer_FD_202357 | JGI IMG/M metagenome (GOLD analysis project Ga0308412, IMG submission 202357) | Hot spring phototrophic mat microbial communities from Octopus Spring, Yellowstone National Park, Wyoming, United States -... | ecosystem: Environmental > Aquatic > Thermal springs > Hot...
CCGAAAATTCCTCAATCGAGCAACAATCCCGTCACCGCGAACAGAATTGCGGTTTCAGTGCTCTTCAGCGAGCCGAAAATTCCTCAATACAAACAGAAACCCCGCCGGCGCCGGCGGGGTTCTGTTTTAGTGCTCTTCAGCGAGCCGAAAATTCCTCAATTTCGCCTGAAGGCGGATGACGACACGCAGTGGTACAGCGGTTTCAGTGCTCTTCAGCGAGCCGAAAATTCCTCAATGCGGATCGCGGCGTCGCGCTGGCGTTCTTTGCGAATTTCAGTGCTCTTCAGCGAGCCGAAAATTCCTCAATACCGACAACGCTGACGTTTCAGCAGACGCCGGTAGAATTTCAGTGCTCTTCAGCGAGCCGAAAATTCCTCAATTGAACCAACTGCGGGCGCGCGGGCGTCACAGCAAGCATTTCAGTGCTCTTCAGCGAGCCGAAAATTCCTCAATCTTCGTTCGTATTCGTATGAACACAGCCGTGCCGACATTTCAGTGCTCTTCAGCGAGCCGAAAATTCCTCAATCGGATATCGTTCACGCAACGATCCGGTTAGCCGCCATTTCAGTGCTCTTCAGCGAGCCGAAAATTCCTCAATTCTTGATATGATCCGGTCGCGGCGACGAAATAGGAAATTTCAGTGCTCTTCAGCGAGCCGAAAATTCCTCAATCTTATCCTCATCCCGGTTGACGGCGTTTTTGTTTGGAATTTCAGTGCTCTTCAGCGAGCCGAAAATTCCTCAATTTTTGTCGTAGCGCTCGTTCGACGCTGGCAGACAGATTTCAGTGCTCTTCAGCGAGCCGAAAATTCCTCAATGCTGGAGCATAGCGGTTATTTCGCGGGCGCGGGTGATTTCAGTGCTCTTCAGCGAGCCGAAAATTCCTCAATACTGCGCAAACTGCTGCCGCGTTCGGCGCAGATCGATTTCAGTGCTCTTCAGCGAGCCGAAAATTCCTCAATGTGCCGCCGTAAAAGTAAAGGAAAGCGACAGCCTTCGATTTCAGTGCTCTTCAGCGAGCCGAAAATTCCTCAATTTATACGCCATCACATACGCCCAGCGCGCCGCCAGTACATTTCAGTGCTCTTCAGCGAGCCGAAAATTCCTCAATCATCGGATGTCGAGAACTCGTAGTCTGCGACGGTGAGATTTCAGTGCTCTTCAGCGAGCCGAAAATTCCTCAATCGACCAGCGCCTGATGCCGCCGCTCTGCGCGCAGCGATTTCAGTGCTCTTCAGCGAGCCGAAAATTCCTCAATGCACCACGGCTCAATCTTCCGGTTCCGCAGCCTGGATTTCAGTGCTCTTCAGCGAGCCGAAAATTCCTCAATTTGGTCGCCGCGAACAGCGCGAGGAACACGAACACCCATTTCAGTGCTCTTCAGCGAGCCGAAAATTCCTCAATCTTTCGCTCAGATAGTACGCTGGTGTGGCGCTTCCATTTCAGTGCTCTTCAGCGAGCCGAAAATTCCTCAATACTGGGTAGAGCGCTGCGTACTGTATCGCACTGAGGAATTTCAGTGCTCTTCAGCGAGCCGAAAATTCCTCAATTCCGACTTGAGCCAGAAACAGAACTACTGCACAATTTCAGTGCTCTTCAGCGAGCCGAAAATTCCTCAATCTCAGACGCGCGCCGGCTGGTCGAACAGATGCGGCGCGATTTCAGTGCTCTTCAGCGAGCCGAAAATTCCTCAATCGTCTCGACGCCCAACAGCGTCACACCTCCGTCACGAATTTCAGTGCTCTTCAGCGAGCCGAAAATTCCTCAATGGATCGAGACCGGCAGCGACCGCTTCCCGCGCAACATTTCAGTGCTCTTCAGCGAGCCGAAAATTCCTCAATAATGCGCCGAGCGTCAAGGTGTACGCATCCGGTGCGATTTCAGTGCTCTTCAGCGAGCCGAAAATTCCTCAATGTGCGGGGATCGCCGTCACCGGCGCAACCCAGACGCATTTCAGTGCTCTTCAGCGAGCCGAAAATTCCTCAATTGGTTCGGTGGATCACCTTCGACGGTGAGCGGCTTGGTATTTCAGTGCTCTTCAGCGAGCCGAAAATTCCTCAATGGAAGGGGGGACTTCTGGCGCATCCACCAGACCGCGCTATTTCAGTGCTCTTCAGCGAGCCGAAAATTCCTCAATTTCAAACAGCCCGCGCAGCACCGACAGTACCGTTTATTTCAGTGCTCTTCAGCGAGCCGAAAATTCCTCAATCCAGCAGCGCGCGGCGCTGGGTTGCGAAATCCACATATTTCAGTGCTCTTCAGCGAGCCGAAAATTCCTCAATCTTACGGTGTTGTTCCCCGCGCCGTCTGCCAGAATAAGATTTCAGTGCTCTTCAGCGAGCCGAAAATTCCTCAATTTTTTACTGCCCGCACAACCACGACGTTGCGCATCATTTCAGTGCTCTTCAGCGAGCCGAAAATTCCTCAATCTGGCGCTGGCGGTGTGGGGCGCGGCGCGCGGCGCTGATTTCAGTGCTCTTCAGCGAGCCGAAAATTCCTCAATAGTAGAGACGTAATCGATAAACACACACCAAGAAAGGAATTTCAGTGCTCTTCAGCGAGCCGAAAATTCCTCAATTTTGTTGATCCGCTCCTGCGAACCCTCAACGCGCTACCATTTCAGTGCTCTTCAGCGAGCCGAAAATTCCTCAATCGCCTTCGCCGCGCAGAAAAACAGCGTCAAACTTCTATTTCAGTGCTCTTCAGCGAGCCGAAAATTCCTCAATCCAATCCACATCAGCAATTTCCCGTCCCGCTCACCGCCGATTTCAGTGCTCTTCAGCGAGCCGAAAATTCCTCAATATAGTATAACTGTAATCGATAAGCACTTAGCCCCAAGGATTTCAGTGCTCTTCAGCGAGCCGAAAATTCCTCAATCACTCTTATGGCAACCATCAGCATTTGGCGCGGCTACCATTTCAGTGCTCTTCAGCGAGCCGAAAATTCCTCAATGCCCGCGCTTGGGATCGGTGATCGGAGTGATGGTGCGCATTTCAGTGCTCTTCAGCGAGCCGAAAATTCCTCAATCTTACGAGATATTTGTGTCCGGAGCCGAAGCGTATAATTTCAGTGCTCTTCAGCGAGCCGAAAATTCCTCAATGAACGCCGAACCGTCGCCCAGCGCGGATCATCAAGCGATTTCAGTGCTCTTCAGCGAGCCGAAAATTCCTCAATTCATCTAGACGCCTCGCCGCAGACCAGAAAACCCCGTCATTTCAGTGCTCTTCAGCGAGCCGAAAATTCCTCAATCGCCGAACGACACCCCCTCACCTTCCGTAGTCGGCATTTCAGTGCTCTTCAGCGAGCCGAAAATTCCTCAATCTATCGCCGAAATCTTCGAGTATTCGGATATAGAATATTTCAGTGCTCTTCAGCGAGCCGAAAATTCCTCAATTGATCCGTGCACGGCGGGGACGCCAGGAGCAGATCAATATTTCAGTGCTCTTCAGCGAGCCGAAAATTCCTCAATTGGTATGATGTGTGTGATGTCCGTCTATTATAAGGATTTCAGTGCTCTTCAGCGAGCCGAAAATTCCTCAATCGGTCGAGATTTCGACCGATGCTACGACCTGGACGGATTTCAGTGCTCTTCAGCGAGCCGAAAATTCCTCAATGTGTTGTGACAGCGCTCGCCCGCTGCATCACCCGAAATTTCAGTGCTCTTCAGCGAGCCGAAAATTCCTCAATCGGAAGCGGCAAAGAAGGAAGCAATCGCGGTGTTGAAATTTCAGTGCTCTTCAGCGAGCCGAAAATTCCTCAATTCTATCCGTACACCCGCGACTACATCGCCCGCGCGGTCGATTTCAGTGCTCTTCAGCGAGCCGAAAATTCCTCAATGATGCTGTGTTGTGACACTGCTGCTAGACCAACGGCATTTCAGTGCTCTTCAGCGAGCCGAAAATTCCTCAATCGTTGTGGCGTTCGTCGCATCTCTTCGTTCGCATTGATTTCAGTGCTCTTCAGCGAGCCGAAAATTCCTCAATCGGAACGGCTGCGGAAGGCGCTGCGAAAGATGAGAAATTTCAGTGCTCTTCAGCGAGCCGAAAATTCCTCAATTCTGCGCCGGCGGCGACATCTCGGCAATTCGGGCGCGATTTCAGTGCTCTTCAGCGAGCCGAAAATTCCTCAATGTTGCAGCGCAGCGTCTGGTTGTACGCGGCGAAATGATTTCAGTGCTCTTCAGCGAGCCGAAAATTCCTCAATGACGTAGCGAAGGCTATCGAGAGTCTATTTGATTAATTTCAGTGCTCTTCAGCGAGCCGAAAATTCCTCAATGCAGTGTCACAACACATCATCTTCTTTTAATTAAGAGATTTCAGTGCTCTTCAGCGAGCCGAAAATTCCTCAATCTTTGACCGCCGCCGCGACCTCTTCACGCAGCCGCGATTTCAGTGCTCTTCAGCGAGCCGAAAATTCCTCAATCGCGCCGAGTTCGACGCTGTGCTGCTCTGCGTCGTAACGATTTCAGTGCTCTTCAGCGAGCCGAAAATTCCTCAATAGACGCTGAAGGAAGTCGGCGCGAAGGACTACGTTGATTTCAGTGCTCTTCAGCGAGCCGAAAATTCCTCAATGCGGTATGATGTCAGTGCGACAATTCTACTCAGAAATTTCAGTGCTCTTCAGCGAGCCGAAAATTCCTCAATCTGCGTTGGTGCGCAGCATCAGCGGGCCGCGCCCGGATTTCAGTGCTCTTCAGCGAGCCGAAAATTCCTCAATGTTGATGTGTTTATCTATTCCCCGTCAGTTGGAACATTTCAGTGCTCTTCAGCGAGCCGAAAATTCCTCAATTGCATATACGCTAACGCTGGGAACGTTTACCGTCATGTTTCAGTGCTCTTCAGCGAGCCGAAAATTCCTCAATTTTACCGTATCCTTTTCGACCGCGAGACGCGCGACTACGGTTTCAGTGCTCTTCAGCGAGCCGAAAATTCCTCAATTTTTGTCCAGCACCTCGGCCGCGTCCTCTTCCGACAGCGGTTTCAGTGCTCTTCAGCGAGCCGAAAATTCCTCAATTAAATATCTCGCGCGCGCATGTCGGCATACGTGAGCATTTCAGTGCTCTTCAGCGAGCCGAAAATTCCTCAATGCCGCGCTTCCTCACACCGCAGCTGCTCGACCAGAATTTCAGTGCTCTTCAGCGAGCCGAAAATTCCTCAATTACTGATGACACCGACAGCGGGGGCGTACTACGTTTATTTCAGTGCTCTTCAGCGAGCCGAAAATTCCTCAATTCGCCAAGCAGCAACCGCGCGGGCGATGTAGTCGCATTTCAGTGCTCTTCAGCGAGCCGAAAATTCCTCAATCGCCCGCCGATATTGTGCACGCAACGATACGGCTGGATTTCAGTGCTCTTCAGCGAGCCGAAAATTCCTCAATAAAGCGTAGTACGAGAGATCGGCGAGTACGAGCGATATTTCAGTGCTCTTCAGCGAGCCGAAAATTCCTCAATCCAAGTCGCAAAGACGGTCGCATTTCTGTATTTCTAATTTCAGTGCTCTTCAGCGAGCCGAAAATTCCTCAATGATGCGCTGTTGACCGATCTGATCACGCGCGCAACTGATTTCAGTGCTCTTCAGCGAGCCGAAAATTCCTCAATCCGCCGAGTGCGGGCGGAAAATCTTTTGCTCGAACTTATTTCAGTGCTCTTCAGCGAGCCGAAAATTCCTCAATTGAACATCTGCGCCGTAATCTCATCTGCGCCGTCGATTTCAGTGCTCTTCAGCGAGCCGAAAATTCCTCAATTCCAGCCGCTCTTGCGGTTCTTCAACGCGAACGTGAATTTCAGTGCTCTTCAGCGAGCCGAAAATTCCTCAATAATGTTGTTCGGACGCGCCTACGCGGTGCTGAAAGCGCATTTCAGTGCTCTTCAGCGAGCCGAAAATTCCTCAATGCGGTGCGGATTGTGGCGCACACCGGAACGCTGACATTTCAGTGCTCTTCAGCGAGCCGAAAATTCCTCAATTTGAACCCGACGCCGCGATCCGCGCGCGGGTAGAGATTTCAGTGCTCTTCAGCGAGCCGAAAATTCCTCAATGCACCCCGCGTCGATCAGTGTGACGCGGGCAACGGGATTTCAGTGCTCTTCAGCGAGCCGAAAATTCCTCAATCGCTGAACGCAACGCTGAACCCCGCGCGCTCGACGAATTTCAGTGCTCTTCAGCGAGCCGAAAATTCCTCAATGGTAGTGACGCAATCCGCGCAGCGGCGGCGATTGCATTTCAGTGCTCTTCAGCGAGCCGAAAATTCCTCAATCCGTTAGCCCGTTTGTCGAGATCGCGGCCGGTACGTATTTCAGTGCTCTTCAGCGAGCCGAAAATTCCTCAATCTCGTCATTGTACGCGGCTCGGCGGGCGTCGGCGTAATGCATTTCAGTGCTCTTCAGCGAGCCGAAAATTCCTCAATCGGATACGGCGGTGATCAGCATCGCAAACACGCAGGATTTCAGTGCTCTTCAGCGAGCCGAAAATTCCTCAATCCGATCTCGTCATCGATACCCAGAGGCGGCGCCGGCTATTTCAGTGCTCTTCAGCGAGCCGAAAATTCCTCAATTGTTCGCGTATCTGCTGGCCGCGCTGCCCTCGGAGCATTTCAGTGCTCTTCAGCGAGCCGAAAATTCCTCAATCGCGATAGGTCAGATGCGTGGGTCGAGGGCTTGCTAACATTTCAGTGCTCTTCAGCGAGCCGAAAATTCCTCAATCATATAGTGAGCCAGGATCAGCGACAATGCACTATATTTCAGTGCTCTTCAGCGAGCCGAAAATTCCTCAATCCTGCGGGCGGGCGGGGCGCGCAACGTGTTGTGAGATTTCAGTGCTCTTCAGCGAGCCGAAAATTCCTCAATGACCGGTCAAATGAGTGACGCAGAACGCGCACTGAAAATTTCAGTGCTCTTCAGCGAGCCGAAAATTCCTCAATTTTGAGACCGCTAGCCCGGCCGCCAAAATTCCTGCATTTCAGTGCTCTTCAGCGAGCCGAAAATTCCTCAATCGGGTGATGCTGGGCGTGGTGCGGCTATGGTAGAGAATTTCAGTGCTCTTCAGCGAGCCGAAAATTCCTCAATGACCGTAGTCGTACAGCAGTTGCGTGTACGAGCGACATTTCAGTGCTCTTCAGCGAGCCGAAAATTCCTCAATCAGCGCGAAATGCCCAGATGTCGTGATCGTCCTGAGATTTCAGTGCTCTTCAGCGAGCCGAAAATTCCTCAATGGTTGGCTCGATGAGCTCTCGGCGTCGATCCACAAATTTCAGTGCTCTTCAGCGAGCCGAAAATTCCTCAATCAAACTGCGTCGGCACGAGGAACCCGCCGCCCGCGCATTTCAGTGCTCTTCAGCGAGCCGAAAATTCCTCAATAGTATAACCGTAATCGATAAGCGCTTAGCACTAAGGATTTCAGTGCTCTTCAGCGAGCCGAAAATTCCTCAATGCCGAACATCGAAGAATTGCAGCGCGCCGGGCTGCATTTCAGTGCTCTTCAGCGAGCCGAAAATTCCTCAATCGCACCACCGCCGTTGCGCTTCCAGAATGCGACCAGCGCGATTTCAGTGCTCTTCAGCGAGCCGAAAATTCCTCAATAATTTCAATGCGTTCCCACCCCGCGCGCCCACTCATCATTTCAGTGCTCTTCAGCGAGCCGAAAATTCCTCAATCACGAACATCACAAAGACGCCCGCCGCGCGCGTCGCATTTCAGTGCTCTTCAGCGAGCCGAAAATTCCTCAATGCGCGGGCATCGCCTGCGACGTGGCGAGGGGAAGAATTTCAGTGCTCTTCAGCGAGCCGAAAATTCCTCAATGTTGCGGAACACCGCGCCGCCGTCGTCGAGGAACTATTTCAGTGCTCTTCAGCGAGCCGAAAATTCCTCAATGGTTTCGCCGAAATTGGGGCTTGACAACCGACGCGATTTCAGTGCTCTTCAGCGAGCCGAAAATTCCTCAATTCTGTGCTGGGCATAGTCATTTCCTTTCTACAACAAGATTTCAGTGCTCTTCAGCGAGCCGAAAATTCCTCAATTTCACTGAGCGCTACGAGATCAAGGCGCTCAATCTTGATTTCAGTGCTCTTCAGCGAGCCGAAAATTCCTCAATTCTGCCGCAGATTGCCCGTCCGCCGATAGCGCGATCCGGCATTTCAGTGCTCTTCAGCGAGCCGAAAATTCCTCAATCGTCGCGGTACGCCCGCACGCCCGCCGTCGCCGCCTATTTCAGTGCTCTTCAGCGAGCCGAAAATTCCTCAATACTCGACAATTCGCGCTACGAGTTGATGACGCGCGAATTTCAGTGCTCTTCAGCGAGCCGAAAATTCCTCAATGCACCAGCGAGACGCGGTGCCCCACCGACAATACCATTTCAGTGCTCTTCAGCGAGCCGAAAATTCCTCAATTAAGCGCGTCGCGCAGCATCTCGCAGCGCTGCGCGCAGAGATTTCAGTGCTCTTCAGCGAGCCGAAAATTCCTCAATCGGCGACGAGGGAAACGAGTAGCGCGGGCGACGGCGCTATTTCAGTGCTCTTCAGCGAGCCGAAAATTCCTCAATAGTGTAAGGGGAAATGAAAAGCCCCATCCGTTGCCGGAATTTCAGTGCTCTTCAGCGAGCCGAAAATTCCTCAATCACCCCAACGCGATCTGCGCGGTGTTGACCGACGCATTTCAGTGCTCTTCAGCGAGCCGAAAATTCCTCAATTCAACCACCACCAACGCGCCGCCCGCAACTGCGGGAATTTCAGTGCTCTTCAGCGAGCCGAAAATTCCTCAATTGTTCTCGACGTAAACATTCACCTCGCGTTCAAGTATTTCAGTGCTCTTCAGCGAGCCGAAAATTCCTCAATACGTTCGGCGATTGCGTGCGGTCTACAAAAGCAGCAATTTCAGTGCTCTTCAGCGAGCCGAAAATTCCTCAATGTGCAAAACTCCAAGCATCCGCGCGACCGGCGCTCGCATTTCAGTGCTCTTCAGCGAGCCGAAAATTCCTCAATAAACCGCGCTCGCAGTGCTGCGCGGGTTGTTTGAAGCATTTCAGTGCTCTTCAGCGAGCCGAAAATTCCTCAATCGCGCGGTAATGAACCCAACACCCGCACGATCACGCATTTCAGTGCTCTTCAGCGAGCCGAAAATTCCTCAATCATACGCCAGCATCTATGTGTACAACTCACTAGATGATTTCAGTGCTCTTCAGCGAGCCGAAAATTCCTCAATACTATATTTGGGTATTGGTCATCCGGTTCAATTTCGATTTCAGTGCTCTTCAGCGAGCCGAAAATTCCTCAATTCTTCATCGCCTCGCCGCTCGATGTAGTAGACGATATTTCAGTGCTCTTCAGCGAGCCGAAAATTCCTCAATGTTAGTATATGAGCGTAATCGGCATTCGCTAAAGGATTTCAGTGCTCTTCAGCGAGCCGAAAATTCCTCAATGCAAAAATCGCCCAAATCGGGGGTTTTCGCGGGGACGATTTCAGTGCTCTTCAGCGAGCCGAAAATTCCTCAATTGTTCGCGGCGTCGGACAAGCCGCGGAAGCCCAGCGATTTCAGTGCTCTTCAGCGAGCCGAAAATTCCTCAATGCGTGACCGCGACCGCGCGAAGTACGCGGTATGAGGAGAATTTCAGTGCTCTTCAGCGAGCCGAAAATTCCTCAATGACTGCCGCAGATGCTTTTCCCACCGGCGGGCGGTTAATTTCAGTGCTCTTCAGCGAGCCGAAAATTCCTCAATGTACACCAGCGCCTTCGGATCGCGCACCCCCAGCGCATTTCAGTGCTCTTCAGCGAGCCGAAAATTCCTCAATGCCGACGCGCGGCGACCTCGCGGGCTGGCTTGCGGATTTCAGTGCTCTTCAGCGAGCCGAAAATTCCTCAATCGAACGCAACGCCCAGAAGACGTTTTATTCAACCGCAGACATTTCAGTGCTCTTCAGCGAGCCGAAAATTCCTCAATCCGTCATTATTCTCACGTGGGCGCTGCGGGAGTTCGTATTTCAGTGCTCTTCAGCGAGCCGAAAATTCCTCAATCAAACCGCGAGGGGTGTGTTAGTATATGAGCGTAATATTTCAGTGCTCTTCAGCGAGCCGAAAATTCCTCAATAGACGCTCCGCTTCCAGCGCCGGCATCACCCAACGCATTTCAGTGCTCTTCAGCGAGCCGAAAATTCCTCAATCGCCAACTCGATCCCGACCGCCGCAAGCCAGCCCGCGATTTCAGTGCTCTTCAGCGAGCCGAAAATTCCTCAATACCAATACCCGAACATCGTTGTGATCCGGTCTGCGAAATTTCAGTGCTCTTCAGCGAGCCGAAAATTCCTCAATGGTGCGAGTTGCTCAAAGAGCACTACTGCAAGCGGCGATTTCAGTGCTCTTCAGCGAGCCGAAAATTCCTCAATCCAACGCGCGCCGCAGCAGTGCGCGCGCGGCGTGAATTTCAGTGCTCTTCAGCGAGCCGAAAATTCCTCAATCGGGAGCAACCCGAAAACGCCCGCGTTGGGTGATGCATTTCAGTGCTCTTCAGCGAGCCGAAAATTCCTCAATTCTTCGCAGCGCGACTGCGCGGCGTGGATGTGACCGATTTCAGTGCTCTTCAGCGAGCCGAAAATTCCTCAATGATGAAGTTCCGTTCTGAACCGCGTTGGAAAAGAAATTTCAGTGCTCTTCAGCGAGCCGAAAATTCCTCAATGTCAGCACTCCAAGCATCCGCGCGACCGGCGCTCGCATTTCAGTGCTCTTCAGCGAGCCGAAAATTCCTCAATACGAAGCCGGAATACGCGCCGGGGGACAAAGCGCCGGAATTTCAGTGCTCTTCAGCGAGCCGAAAATTCCTCAATCTCGCCCAGATCGCGCCGGAGATGGGCTGGTCAAGATTTCAGTGCTCTTCAGCGAGCCGAAAATTCCTCAATGCAATGATCCAGCGCCTGCTGCCCGGCAGCGCGACTGATTTCAGTGCTCTTCAGCGAGCCGAAAATTCCTCAATTAGGAGGTTCGTAGATGTCACACTCTGGTGTTATCGCCATTTCAGTGCTCTTCAGCGAGCCGAAAATTCCTCAATCAGCGTTGCGTACAGTGAGCACGCGCGGTTCCTCAAGATTTCAGTGCTCTTCAGCGAGCCGAAAATTCCTCAATCGGCGTGGGCGACGTGGATGATTTCCGCCAGCAGTTATTTCAGTGCTCTTCAGCGAGCCGAAAATTCCTCAATTAAAAGGCGACGCTCGCCGCGTCTTATCTTATAGTATTTCAGTGCTCTTCAGCGAGCCGAAAATTCCTCAATTAAAGAAGAAGCAGGTGTTGTGACAGCGACGGGTTAATTTCAGTGCTCTTCAGCGAGCCGAAAATTCCTCAATGTGCAGGCGCTCGGTGCACTGATGGAGCATTTCAAGCATTTCAGTGCTCTTCAGCGAGCCGAAAATTCCTCAATATCCGCCGACCCGACGACCGACGGGCAAACGGTTGTATTTCAGTGCTCTTCAGCGAGCCGAAAATTCCTCAATCCCGACCCTCGCACCTGCGTCCATCCATATTTCCGACCGCGATGATCACGCTTCGTCATTCCTGAGCCTTCCTGGTGCGTCGCCATGACA
>Ga0308412_1001827_pt1 | contig 11548 bp, 8 predicted proteins | sample HotsprottomLayer_FD_202357 | JGI IMG/M metagenome (GOLD analysis project Ga0308412, IMG submission 202357) | Hot spring phototrophic mat microbial communities from Octopus Spring, Yellowstone National Park, Wyoming, United States -... | ecosystem: Environmental > Aquatic > Thermal springs > Hot...
TAGAACGGCTTCATGGTCGGGTTTTCCGGCTTGAGCTTGAGGCGTTTACCGTCCTTCTCGCGATATACCCGCTTCAAGGTGGACTCATTGCGGTCGGTGAGGAAGATCGCAGCCAGGTCACCGTTTTTGACCTCGTCGGTGCGGCGCATGATGACGATATCGCCATCGTTGATCAATGCGTCAATCATCGAGTCCCCTTGCACTTCGAGGGCGTACAGACCGTCGGCGTTGCCCACCAGGCTGCGGGCGACTTGCACGGTGTTCTCGACATCGGCCAGCGCATCCGGGTCGGGGGTGGGCGCGGGTTCGCTGGCCACGATGCGCCCAACGATCGGCACGTTGACGATGTCGTGTGCGCTGACGCGATGCGGATGGGTCAGCACCACGCCGCGCGAGCGTCGCTCGTAGCGGTTCAGGAGTTGTGCCCGCTCCAGCGCTTTCAAATGATAACTCACCATCGAGGTCGAGCTGATGCCCGCTCCCTTCTGGATTTCGCGAATAGTGGGTGGCACGTCATGCTCGGCCACGTAACGGCTGATGAACGACAGGATTCGCTGTTGTGGCTCGGTCAGGTGTTCGGTCGCCGAGTTGGACATCCTTTCCTCCTGTTCGCGGCAACCGGCGCGAACTTTTGTTCTATCATCTGACCGGGATGATAAGCGAACAGGCGTTCTATGTCAAGCGAGGTGCACAGTGAGCCACGCAGGACCGCCCCTACGTTACACCGCCGCCCGTTTGTAGGGGCAACCCTGTGTGGTCGCCTGCACGATCTACGCCAGATGGGCTGGCAATGGGGAGTAGCCGGTTGGAATGAGCACGCGATCCTTGATCGCGCCGACCAGATCGCCGTGCATTGCTCCTGTCGTGTGCTTGATCTCGGCCCAGCACCGGCATGGCAGCACAGGCATCACGCCCCCAGGTTCAGCCACTTCACTTCATCGGGCGTCAACGCCACATCCAGCGCCGGCAACGAGGTGAGCAGTTCGCGCAGCGTGCGTGGGCCGATCAGCGGGAAGGTCGGGAAGGGCTGGTGCAACACATAGGCGAGGGCGATGTTGATCGGCAGCACCTGACGTTTGGCGGCCAGTTCACGCGCCCGGCGCAGACGCTCGAAGTTGTCGTCGCTGAACCAGCAACGCACCCGCTCCGGATCGGCGTTGAAGTCCGGCGAAGTATCATCCAGGAAGAAGCCGCGCGCCTGTGACGACCATGGGAACAGCGGCATTTGCGTTTGGGTGAGCCAGGCGCGAAACTCCGGCGTGCTCGCGCTCAGGCAGCCTTCCCACGGCGCCTGGATCATGCGGGCCAGGCTGAAGTTGTTGCTGACGGCGCTGAAGCCTTGCAAGCCGCGCTCGGCAGCGTAGGCGTTGGCTGCCTCGAGGCGCTCAATCGTCCAATTCGACCCGCCGAAGATGCGTATGCGGCCGGCGCGGTGGTGCTCGTTGAGCACGTCCACGAACTCGCCCACCGGCACCTGGGGGTTGTCGCGATGCAGCATGTAGATATCCACGTAGTCGGTCTGCAGGCGTTCCAGGCTGATCAGGAGCTGACGGGTCAGGTCTTCCGGCGTGCAAAATGGAGTGTGCGCGCCCTTGTCCAGGATGACTACCTGTTCGCGGATGCCGCGATTGCTCATCCACTGGCCCAGCAGTACTTCGTGTTTGCCGCTGCCGTAGATGAAGGCAGTGTCGAAGGTGTTGCCGCCGTGTTCGAAGAACGCATCGCACATCATCGAGGCGTGGGCAATGTCTTCTTGATTGTCCACGCCCAGAATCAGGCGCGAGATCGGCTTGTCCAGGCCGACGATCTGACCGTAGGGCATGCGGTGGTTGGCGCGGCGGGCGAGCGGCCGCCGGCTTACGGTTAGCTTCATCTCCGGCGCGTCAGCTTTCTCCTGGGCATACGTCAGGCCGATGGCTTGCCGCCATTGATCGAGCGCCCGCATGTTGCCCAGCGAGTCGTCCCAGCTCATCGCCGGCGGCGGCGCCTGGCGGCGCGCAATGTTGTGAGCCACTACGTCGGCTTCGATGGCGTAGAGCCAGGCATCCGACTTGACCTCGATGACCTGTGGCGATTCGCCATGGCGTTGCACGACGATATCGGTCACGCCGCCGTGGCGGGCCGGCACCCACGGCGAGGTGACTAGAATCTCACCCTCGGTGCCGAAAATATGCACCACGCTGCGCTGGTTCAGCATCACGCCGGCAGCGACCTGGGCGATGATGCCGCCTTCGAACTCCAGCACACCGACGGCGTATTCGTCCACGCCGGTCAGCGGGTGCAGCTTACCGGCGCCGCTCACCCGGATCGGGTCGGCAAAATCGCGCCCCAGCGCAGCGCCGGCGAGCAGGCGGGCCATAGAGACGGGATAGCAACCGACGTCGAGGATGCCGCCGCCGCCCAACGCGTTGCTGACCAGGCGATGCTCCGGGCCGACGCGGGCGTGGAAGCTGAACGTGGCGTGGATCACGCCGATATCGCCGATGACCCGTTGGCGGATCAGCTCCACCAGGCGGGCCGTCTGCGGATGGCAGCGATACATGAACGCCTCCATCAGGAAGACGTCGTGTTCTCGGGCTGCCTCGACGACCGCCTGAGCCTGCGGATAGTTCAGCGCGAGCGGCTTTTCGCACAGGATGTGCTTGCCGGCCTCGGCCGCCTTGATCGCCCACTCCGCGTGCATCGGATGTGGCGTGGAGATATAGACGGCTTCGACGTCTGGATCGGCCAACAGCGCTTCGTAGGAGGCATGGCGCTTGGGGATGTTGAACTGGTCTGCGAAAGCGTCGGCGGCTGCTTGCGTCCGGCTGGCGACGGCGACGAGTGCGCCAGTGGCCGAACGTCGCACGCCGGCGGCGAAGGTGCGGGCGATGTTGCCCGTAGCGAGGATGCCCCAGTGGAGTGTCATAGGTCTGAGTTTTGAGCTGTAAGCGGCGTTTTGCGTCTTGCGTCCACGACTGCCGCCTCTGAATCTATTGATACTCCTTCTTTACCACGCCGATGAACGGCAGGTTGCGAAAGTACTCGTCCAGGTCCAGGCCGTAGCCGAACACAAACTCATCGGGAATCTCGAAGCCGAGGTAAGTGATCGGCACATAGACTTCGCGGCGGGCCGGCTTGTTGAGGAGCGCGCACACGCGCAGGCTGGCCGGATCACGCGTCTGCAACAGGCGGAGCACGTGGTCAATGGTATGCCCGCTGTCAATGATGTCCTCGACCAGCAGGACGTGTCGGTCGCGGATGTCGGTGTTCAGGTCGAGCGTAATGCGCGGCTGGCCGCGTGTGGCGCGCGCACCGATGCCGTAGGATGACACGGCCATGAAGTCCACGTGGTGCGGCGTAGTGATGCGCTTCATCAGATCGGCCAGGAACATCACGCCCCCGCGCAAGATGCACACCAGCAGCGGGGTTTTGCCGGCGTAATCCCGCGAGATTTGCTCGCCCAGCTCGGCAATGCGCCGGCCAAGCTGCTCTTCCGTGATCAGCACCCGGTCGAGCAAGGCGCGGTAGCCGTCGCGGTTGATCGCTTCTATCAGGTCTGATGGATCGGGCATGGATCAAGACGAATACGACGGAATTGTAGCCCTGCGCGCCGATCGAAGGCGCGGCAACGCGGCAGCCACGGGAACAAGGGAAACTGCTTCGGACGCGATCGGCGGCGCAGGCGTCCGGAGCGAGGATAAAGCTATGCGACGGCAGCCCGGGCGCGTTCGCTCTCGACCACTGCTAGGAACTTTTCGGCTTCCATCGCAGCCATACAACCGAAGCCGGCCGAAGTGATGGCTTGTTTGAACCAGTTGTCGTGCACTTCGCCGGCGGCGAACACGCCGGGCACGCTGGTATGCAGCCGCTTATCTACAACCAGGTAGCCCTCTGCGTCCATCTCCAACTGGCCCAGGAACATCTGGGTGTTCGGCTCGTGGCCGATGAACACGAAGAACCCATCCACCGGCGTCGTCCACGTCTCGCCGGTCTTGGTGCTCTTCAGCACGACCCCGGTCACCTTGCCGTTGCCGATGATGCGCTCGACGACCGCGCTCTTGATGAACTCGATCTTGGGGTTCTGCAGGGCGCGTTGCTGCAGCGTGGCGCCGGCGCGAAACTCGTCGCGGCGATGCACGATGCGCACCCGCTTGCCGAATTTGGTCAGGAACAAGCCCTCCTGGAAGGCGCTGTCGCCGCCGCCGACCACCATGATCTCTTTGTCCCGGAAGAAGAAGCCGTCGCAGGTTGCGCAGTAGCTCACCCCGCGCCCGACGAACTCATCTTCGCCGGGGATGCCCAGTTTGCGCGGCGTGGCGCCGGTGGCCACGATCACCGCTTCGGCTTCGTATTCGCGGCTCGACGACCACAGCCTGAACGGGCGTTGGCTGAAATCCACTTTCTCGATGGTCTCTTCGACCATGCGCGCCCCGAACTTCTCGGCTTGCTCGCGCATCAGCATCGTCAGCTCCGGGCCTTGCAGGCCGTTAGGGAAGCCGGGGAAGTTCTCCACCTCGGTGGTGGTGGCGATCTGTCCGCCGAAGGCCGGGCCGACGAACACCAAGGGTTCAAGGAAGGCGCGGCCGGCATACAACGCCGCCGTCAGCCCGGCCGGCCCCGCACCGATGATTGCTAATTTGTCTGCCATCTGGTTGTGTTTGCTCCGAACTTGGACTTCAACGGCGATCGCAGACCGCTGCGATCCGCGCGCGATTCGCACGCGATCCGCGATCGTGTTTCATGTGCACTCGATTCTACCGAAGTGCATTAACGCCGCGTTACCGGAATGCGTTCGCCGACAAAAGCGGAGCGGGAGTGCCCGCCAAGGGTCCCGCAGGGGTGGTGTAAACGCCAGCCGACGCTCGGGGATGCTCGAATCTGATCCGGCCTCTCGCCATGCTTGCCGCACACCAGGCGCTCATATCAAGCGGCCATCTTCCTCTGCAACGTCTGGTAGAACAGGCTAAGCGGAAACTCGTCGTCGTTCACCTGGGCAATCCACGCTTTCGGGTCGCTCTCGTCCTGCAAGATGCGGTTGCCCTTCTGCCATTTCGAGGCGATGTTTGGCTTGACGTATTGCGAGATGAACTCGTGCGCGGCAATCCAGTACTGCACTTTGGTCATGTCTATGCCGGCGCGATATAGCTCGTCAATCTGGGTGCGCAGCTCGCCCATAGCCACCGGCAGTGCATCCCAGTCCACGCTTAGCGTGTTGTCACGCCATTGCACCACGCCTTGCTTGTGTAAGAAGGCGAACAGCAACTGGCCGCCCAGGCCGTCGTAGTTGCGCACGCGGTTGCCGGTGATCGGAAAGCGCAGGATGCGGTCAAGCAAGATGGCATATTGCACATAGTGTGCAAACGGGAAGTCCTTCTCTAAGGCGACCGATTCGCAAAAGCTCCACAGGTCCACGCGCAGCTCTTCCAGCGAGTACATCCAATACGGCAGGCGCTGGCGGATCATGAACGGATCGAAAGGCAGCTCGCCGTGGCTATGCGAGGTATCGTGGATCAGGTCCCACAACATATAGGTCTCGCGCACCAGATCGGGCGATTGGATCCAGGCAGCCATGTCGGGGGGCATGGTGAAGTTGAGGACTTGGGCCGCCCGCGCGATCACCCGCCGATAGCGTGCGGCTTCGCGGTCGCAAAAGATGCCGCCGAAGTTGTTGGTTGCCTTGGCCACAACGGACACCGTTTCGGGGAAGAGCACGGCGCACTCGCTGGTGTAGCCATCGGTGTGGTCAAGCAAGATCAGCGGCACAAACTTGCCGTTGTGATAGCGGGTGCGCTCCAGCGCATCGAGCCAGTCCGGCCACGGCACGCGCACCAGCAGCGCCTCGAAGCGCGTGTCGCTGCTGCCGTTGGGCGTATACATCGGGAAGATCACCAGGTGCTCGATGCCGTCGCGACGGATAGCCTGTGGGTTGAACGCAGCCAGCGACCGCGCGAAGTCGGGCTTTTTGCAACCGCCCTCGACCCACGCCTGCAGGTCGGCGATGACGCAATCGAGATACTCGCTCAGGTGAGGGAAACGTGGCTTAAGCGCGACGATCGCCGCAGTGATGCGCGCTACCAATAGCGCGACCTGGTCGAGAGACGCTCTGGTCGTGTCGAGCGCGCCATCGGCGCTCTGCCACTGGCGCAGCGTGTTGACGGCATCCTTGAGCGCCGACCAGTTGGCATCGTGGGCGATGGCCGCAGTGGTGGTGGTTTCACCGCTGCGTTCGAAGGCGGGCGCTGCAGCCCAATAGATGATGTTGAGCCAGAGCTGCTGGTGGTCGTATTCGCCGAAGAACTCGTCGCCCACCCAGTCCGAATCGGCCACGACGACGACGCGCCCGCGGCCGTAGGTTGCAGCAGCCATCACGGGCCGATGGGGTGGTTGGGCGACGTCGGATGTGAACATCACCGGCTGGGCATCGCCGTGAACGCTAAGCACGCCGGCGCGGTAGAGACAAGCCCGACGCACGCGATTCAGCAGGCCAGTTTTGGCGACGCCGTTGGTGCTCGGTTGAGCCAGGATCCAGCTCGTGACGCGGTGATAGTGCGCGTAGTCAAAGACGGTGGCGTTCTCGACGCGGACGCCGAACTCGGCCAGCAGGTCGTTCAGGTTGTTGCCGTATTTGTCCTGTTCGGTCTCGCCGAGCACGATCAGGCCGCCGCCGTTGCGCACAAAGTCGCGAATCGCGGCGATCTCGTCATCGGCCAGGCGCGGCGAGTTCGTGTTAGTGGTGCGTTCCCACTTGCGCTCGGAGGGGTGGGCGATGATGAGCACGTCGGCCTGATGCAGCAGCTCCGCTGTGAGCGGGCTGTCGGCGTTGCGCGCCACGGCGAAGTCGCGCCGGGCCAACTCCTGTGCGGCCTGGGCGTAGGACGAGTCGAACGGGGCTTCTGGTTGCATCTGACGGGCCACCTCGGGCGAGATGGACCACGCCTCGCTATGGTATTCGTCGAACAGCACGCGCGCGATTTTGCGTTGATCGAGTTTCATCATATCCTCCTCCCCCCCATGGGGCGAATTCGCCTGCCGTTTTCTGCGGAGCAGACGGCAACGTGACAAATGAATCGTTTGCCTTTACATTTTATTTCCAATGAATACTTCGTCAATCTGGCTAGATGACAAAGACATTGAAATACTGCGGCTGCTGCAGTCGAACGGCCGTCTGACGCACGCGGCGATTGGCAAGGCGGTGGGGCTGACCGGCCCGTCGGTGTATGCGCGGGTGCAACGGCTGGAGCAGGCCGGCGTGATCCGCGGTTACGTTGCTGCGCTCGACCCGGCCAAGATCGGCCAGGGGTTCGTGGCGTTCATCCGCGTCAGCACGTCGGCTGTGCCGGCCCGCAAGGGCGATGATGCGTTCGAGAAGTTCGTGCATCGCGAGCCCTGCATCCTGGAGTGCTATAGCGTGGACGGCGAGGACAGTTACCTGCTAAAGGTGCGCACCGACTCGCCGCGCGGCTTGCAGGACCTGCTCAACCGGCTGCGCGCGATCAAAAACGTATCACGCACGGTGACGACGATCGCGCTCGAGGTGGTCAAAGAGGCCGGGCCAACCGGACCGATTGATGGGAAGGCGTTGCGAACGAGCGTCCGGCAATCAGGAAAGGGCGGTGGCTGAGTTGGGGTGATAGTTTGGCCCGCACGCAGCGAGTCGAACCCGGCTGGTGAAAACGGAAAGACCCCGCGGTTGATCGCGGGGTCCTCGCGTCCAGCGTTGTTTGCCAGGCTTCACTCCGCCGCCAGGCTCTTGCGCATGGCCGGTGCCTGCGCGGCTTCGCGCTGCGCCTGCTTCGGAGCGAGCGCGCGGACCAGCGTCGCGAACGCGCGCTGTAACGCGTTCGGGCCTTGCGCCGCGGCCTGCGCAAACCGACGCTGCTCTTCCGCCTCCTTCAACATCTCTTCGTACCGCGTCTTCGCATACATCACATCAACGTAGGTGAACATAGACCTACCTCCTATTGCGAACTAGTTGAGCTGAATTCGCTCGCCATGCGTTATAGGTCAGACGCGGCGCGAAAAGTTGATCTTTTCTGTCAGTGCCCTTGTCACTCGCGGCGACAAGTTTGACAAGTTCGGGTGTGTGAGGAGTAGCTGTCTCCTCGGAACCCTTGCGGGTGATCGGATGTGTGCAGGATTTCAATTCATCGCGCCTTCACGCGCCGGCAGTAGAATGCGTCGGGTGAAGTTCCGACCGATGTGATGCGCAATCCCGTTCTCGTCTCAAAGCGATCGCGCTTGCAGCAGCCAAGAGATTGTGAGGCGGAGCGGCGGGGCGAACACCTCCGCATCAAAATTCGGAAATGTGCCGATCGTGGGCAGGACCTGATCCTGTAGTCGACATGACGGAAACACTCTCTCCCGCACCTTTCGCCACCTTTGGCGAGTTCCTGCGCCATTTGCGGCGTCGGGCTCGTCTGACACAGCGCGAACTCGGCGCGGCCGTCGGCTATTCCGAGGCGCACATCGCGCGGCTGGAGAGCAACCAGCGCATGCCCGACCCGGCAGTGGTTCGCGCGCAGTTCGTCGAAGCGCTGCACCTGCAGGACGAGCCGGAGACGGCGGCGCAGTTGATCCGGCTGGCCGAGGCCGCGCGCGAGATGCGCCATGTCCTCAGGGCCAGCCCGCCGCGCGGCGGACCGCCTACCAATCTGCGCACACAACTGACCAGCTTTGTCGGGCGGGCAGAAGAAATCGCCGAGGTGAAGAAGCGGCTTGGCGAGACGCGCCTGCTGACGCTGACCGGCCCGGGCGGCGTGGGCAAAACGCGCCTGGCGGTGCAGGCTGCGTCGGAGATGCTGCCGGCTTTCCCTGGCGGCGTATGGGTTGTGCCGCTGGCTTCCGTTCAGGACGGCGCCCAGGTGCCAAATGCAGTAGCCTCTGCGATCGGCATGTCGTCCGAAGGCCTGGTCACCGTCGAAGCGCTGCGCGACCGGCTGCGCGACGACCGGCCGACGCTGATTGTGTTGGACACGTGCGAACATCTGATCGGCGCTTGCGCCACGCTGGCGGTGCGGTTGGTGCAGATGTGCCCGAACCTGAGCGTGCTCGCCACCAGTCGCGAGCCGTTGAACGTGCCCGGCGAGATGACGTGGCAAGTGCCGCCCATGCGCTGCGAGGAAGCCATGCAGCTTTTCGTCGAGCGCGCCAGGGCTGTCCGCCCCGAGTTCGCCCTCGACAAAGCAGATGAGGCGTTGCTGATCCAAATTTGCCAGCAACTCGATGGGTTGCCGCTGGCCATCGAGCTGGCGGCTGCCCGCCTGCGCGTGCTCTCGCTGGAACAGATCGCCGCGCGGCTGGATGATCGCTTCAGCTTGCTCACCGGCGGCAATCGCCTGGCGCCGCCCAAGCAACAGACGCTGCGCACGATGATGGATTGGAGCTACGACTTGCTCTCCGAGGCCGAGCGAGTGCTGTTGCGCCGACTGTCCATCTTCACCGCCGATTGGACCCTGGAGCTGGCCGAGGCGGTGTGTGCATGGGAACCGGAGCGCGCCGAAGCACAAGAGCAAGGCGACTCCGCCCATTTGCGTCGGGAAGATGTGCTTGATGTGCTCACGCACCTGGTGAACAAATCGCTGGTGATCGTGGACGAGCGCGGGGCGCAGCCACGCTATAGCCTGTCGAACACCATCCGGCAATATGCCCAGGAGAAGCTGGTCGAAGCGGGCGAATTTGACCGGGTGTATCGCCGCTACCTGGAATACTTGCCGTTTGTGGCGCAGCATGAAGAACCACGCGCAGCACCACGCGCGGCGCAGAAACGTCCGCGCAAGCACAAAGCCCGACTCGCGCCGCCGCCGGGCCAGATCGCTTGATCGCCCCTCACACTTGCTTCTCCATCACCAGCCCATCTTCGCCGTCGTGATAGTAGCGTCGGTAGGTGCTTACCCAGCGGTAACCGCAGCGCTGATACAGCCCAATGGCGCGCGTGTTGCTCAGCCGCACCGTCAGCCGGATGCACGACGCGCCGAGTTCGCGTTCTGCCGCGAGCAGCAGCGCCGTGCCGATGCCTCGGCCTTGCGCATCGGGATGCACGCCGATGGTGACGATCCAGCCACAACCTTCTCGGGCGCTGATCTCACCGGCGACGAAGCCGGCGATCCGTCCGGCCACCACGGCCTTCAGGCGCACCATGCGCGGGGTGAGCGCCATGCCCAGCAAAGTCAGTGGGTCGTAGGCATCGCTGCCGAAGGCGGCTCGCTCCACCCGCCAGATAGGCCATAAGTCAAACAGGCTGGCATGTTCGATTGTGAAAGGTTCACTCGCAGCGATGGCGCCCATGGCAAGGGTGTCGTGCATGGCGCATTGCGTATTCCGTGATGCGCGATGCGGAATACGCAACGCGCGCTATGCCGCCAGAAAGTCAATCACATCCATCATGGTAATCACGCCGTTGACGCGGCGCTGTTCGTCCACCAACACGGCGGCCTTGGCCTTTTGCAGGATGTCGCTGAGCGTGTTGAGCGGCGTGCTCTCGTCTACGGTAGCCGCTTCGTGAATCAACGGTTCGATCGTCACTTCATTGAACGACACGTGCGTGTTATCCAGCATGTAGTTCAGAATGTCGCTCTCGCTCACCATGCCTTGCAACTTTCCATCGCCGTTGGTCACCGGCAGTTGCGAGAAATCGTGCTGCTTCATGCGCTTGATCACCACGCTCAACGGCTCGCCCGGGCGAGCCGTGACGACCGGCCGCAGCGGGCTGGCCTGGATGAAGTCGCCGACGGTGCCCTGCGACCAGTCGGTGTTCAAGAAGCCGTTGTCGCGCATCCAGTTGTCGTCGAAGAACTTGGTGAGGTAGCGCGCGCCATTGTCCGGCAGCAACACCACGACTGTGTGCTCGGCGGTCAGGTTGAGCTGGGGGATGGCTTTCAACGCGCCGGCCACCGCTGCGCCGCACGATCCGCCGACGAAGATGCCTTCCTCCCTCACGATGCGCCGCGCCATCAAGAACGACTCGCGGTCGTTCACCTGCACCACCAGGTCGCACACGCTCAGGTCGAGCGTGGAGGGGATGAAATCTTCGCCGATGCCCTCCAGCTTGTAGGTCTTGAGGATTGGGTTTTCGGGCACTTTGCCGTTCTTCCAGGTGTCGAGCAGCAGTGAGCCGGCCACGTCCACGCCGACGATCTTGATGTCCGGCTTGCGTTCGCGCAGATAGCGCGCCACGCCGGTGATGGTGCCGCCAGTGCCCATACCGGCGATGAACGCATCAATTTTGCCGCCGGTCTGCTCCCAGATTTCGGGGCCGGTGGTGGCGTAATGGATGGCCGGGTTGGCCGGGTTGTGATACTGGTTGCCCAGGATCGAGTTGGGCGTCTCGCGCACCAGTCGCTCGGCCACTTTGTAGTAGCTGCGCGGGTCGTCCTTGTCCACCGCCGTCGGCGTGATGACCACCTTGGCGCCGAAAGCGCGCAGGGTGCGGATTTTCTCGTCGCTCATCTTGTCGGGCATGACGAAGATGCACTTGTAGCCCTTCACCGCTGCCGCGATGGCCAAGCCGACGCCGGTGTTGCCGCTGGTGGCCTCAACGATGGTGCCACCCGGTTTCAATTGCCCGCTG
>Ga0308412_1001828_pt1 | contig 11541 bp, 11 predicted proteins | sample HotsprottomLayer_FD_202357 | JGI IMG/M metagenome (GOLD analysis project Ga0308412, IMG submission 202357) | Hot spring phototrophic mat microbial communities from Octopus Spring, Yellowstone National Park, Wyoming, United States -... | ecosystem: Environmental > Aquatic > Thermal springs > Hot...
CACACCACCCCCGTGGATGCTTACCGGGGTGCTGGGCGGCCTGAGGCCACCTATCTGCTCGAGCGCCTGATAGACGTGATGGCCCACGAGCTGGGCATGGATCCGGTGGAACTCCGCCGCAAGAACCTGATTCCACCCGAGGCCTTCCCCTACCAGACCCCGGTGGCCCTGCAGTACGACTCCGGCAACTACGAGGCCAACCTGAACAAGGCCCTCGAGCTCGTCAACTACAAAGCGCTGCGCGAGCAGCAAGAAGCAGCGCGCAAGCAAGGCCGTTACATGGGGATCGGCGTGGTGACCTACATCGAGGCCTGCGGGCTGGCCCCCTCGGCCCTGGTGGGCAGCCTGGGCGCCCAGGCCGGGCAGTGGGAGAGCGCTTTGGTACGGGTGATGCCCACCGGCAAGGTGGAGGTCTTCACCGGCACCCACAGCCACGGCCAGGGCCACGAGACGGCCTTTGCCCAGGTGGTGGCCGACGAGCTGCAAATCCCCGTAGAGGATGTGGTGTTGGTACACGGCGACACCGGGCGGATGCCCTATGGCTGGGGCTCCTACGGCTCGCGCTCGGCCCCCACGGGCCTCTCGGCGATTGTGCTGGCGGCCCGCAAGATCGTGGATAAGGCCAAGAAAATCGCCGCTCACCTGCTCGAGGCCAGCTCCGACGACATCGTGCACGAGGACGGCAAGTTCATGGTCAAGGGGGTGCCCGACAAGGCCAAGACCTTCTTCGACATCGCCCTGCAAGCCCATCTGGCCCACAACTACCCCGCCGACCTCGAGCCGGGCCTCGAGGCCACCCACTTCTACGACCCCAAGAACTTCGTCTTCCCCTTCGGCACCCACGTCGCGGTGGTGGAGGTAGACCCCGAGACCGGCAAGGTCAAGCTGCTGCGCTACCTCTCGGTGGACGACTGCGGCCCGGTCATCAACCCGCTCATCGCCGAAGGGCAGGTGCATGGGGGTATCGCCCAGGGCTTGGGCCAGGCCCTGCTGGAAGAAGCCGTCTACGATAAAGAGGGTCAGATCCTCTCGGGGAACTTCCTCGAGTACACCCTCCCCCGCGCCGACGACCTGGTGCAGATCGAGCACGACCACACCGTGACCCCCTGCCCGCACAACCCGCTGGGCGTCAAGGGCATCGGCGAGGCCGGTACCATCGCTTCCACTGCGGCGGTGGCCAACGCGGTGATGGATGCGCTGCGGCCCTTCGGCATCGTGCATCTGGACATGCCTTACACCCCCGAGAAGGTCTGGCGGGCCATCCAGCGTAGCCGCCTGGCGCAAGCGGCTGATTAGGAGGTTTCTGTGTACACAGCGCCTTTCAGCTACAAGCAAGCGAGCAACCTGAACGAGGCTCTCTCGCTGCTTCAACAAAACCCCGAGGCCAAACTGCTGGCGGGCGGCCACAGCCTGATCCCGGCCATGAAGTTGCGCCTGGCAGCGCCGCCCATGCTGATCGACATCTCCAAGGTGGCCGAGCTGCGGGGGATCCGGCGCGAAGGCGAGACCCTGGTGATCGGGGCCATGACCACCTACCGCGAGCTGGAGACCTCCGAGCTGCTCAAGCAGCACTGCCCTCTCCTTTCCCAAGCTGTACAGCTGGTGGGCGACCCCATGGTGCGGGCCAAGGGCACCATCGGCGGCTCGCTGGCCCACGCCGACCCCGCCGCCGACCTGCCCGCCTCCATGCTAGCCCTGGAAGCCAAGATCAAAATCCAGGGCCCGGGCGGGGCTCGGGTGGTGGAAGCGAAGCAGTTCTTCACCGGAATGTTTAGCACGGCTTTACAGGAAGGCGAGATCCTGACCGAGGTGCACATCCCCATCCGGCCTGGGGCCCGCATGGCCTACGCCAAGTTCCCGCACCCGGCCAGCCGCTACGCGGTGGTGGGGGTGGCGGTGGTGCTGGACGGAAACACCGTGCGGGCGGCGGTCACCGGCGCAGGTGAACACGCCATGCGGCTTACTAAGCTCGAGCAGGCCCTCTCGGGCCAGGCCCTCAGCGCCGAGAACATAACCAAAGCCTGCCAGGGGCTGCTCCCGCCGGACAACCTCAACCACGACCTGGTGGCCTCCAAAGAATACCGCGCCCATCTGGTGGACGTAATGGCCAAGCGGGCCTTGATGCAGGCCGCGGGGCTGTAGCTCACGCATTAACTGTGAGGGGCTGAGCCATTCGGCCCCTCCGGTTTATGTGAAGATAAAGCATGATGCCTTCCTCCGTCCAGGAGACCCAAAAAGCCCTCGAGGCCCACCACTACATCGCCGACAAAGGGCTCTCGGTCGCGGTGTTTCTGGCCCTCAAGCTGGGCCGCCCGTTGCTCTTGGAGGGTGAGCCTGGGGTGGGCAAGACCGAGATCGTAAAGGTCCTGGCAGAGATGCTCTCCACCCGCCTGATTCGCCTGCAATGCTACGAAGGCCTGGACATCAGCCATGCGGTGTACGAGTGGGACTACGCCCGCCAGCTCATGCAAATTCGGCTGCTGGAGGCCAGCGGCGAGCGCGACCAGGAAAAAGTGCGCCACGAGGTGTTCAGCCAGGAGTTCCTGCTCAAGCGCCCGCTTTTGCAGGCGCTGGAAAGCCACAACGGCAAGGCCCCGGTGCTTCTGATTGACGAGCTCGACCGGGCCGACGAGGAGTTCGAGGCGTTTTTGCTCGAGTTCCTCTCGGACTGGCAGATCACCGTACCCGAGGTGGGCACCCTCAAGGCCGAAAAGCCGCCGGTGGTGGTGATCACCTCCAACCGCACCCGCGAGATCCACGACGCCCTGAAGCGCCGCTGCATGTACTACTGGATCGACTACCCCAGCTTCGAGAAGGAGTACCGCATCGTGCGGGAAAAAGTACCGGGCGTGCCGGAAAAACTGGCCCAACAGGCGGTGGCCTTTGTGCAGGAGTTGCGCAAGCAGGACCTCTACAAGGCCCCTGGCGTGGCCGAGACCCTGGACTGGGCCTCCTCGCTTTTGGCCCTGGGCCAGACCGAGCTTTCCCCCGAGGTCGTCGAGGAAACCCTGGGGGTGCTGCTCAAGTACCAAGACGACGTGGTCAAAGCCAAAAACCAGGCCCGCGACCTGCTGGCCCGGGCCCAGATGTCCGTATGACCCTCTCCACCACCCAGTTACTGGGCCATGTGGTGGCCTTCGTGCGCAGCCTGCGAAGCGAAGGCATGGTGGTCACGCCGGGGCAGACCGCAACTTTTGCCAGGGCCTTAGGGGAGATTTCCATCTTTGATCCGGAGGCTTTCTACTATGCGGCCCAGAGCACCCTCCTGACCCGGCAGGAAGACCGGGCTAAGTTTGCCGAAGCGTTCCGCAAATTCTGGCAGAACCTGGGCCTGGAACGTTTTCCAGCAGAGCTGCTCAATCAGACCACGCTACCGCCCAAAAAAGAGCAGAAGGCCCGGCCCGGCGAAGTGGGGCGCGAGCCGCGCTCCTCGGAGCGAAGCTCCAACCAACCCCAGCCCGTGGTGGACCGCGCCCTGACCTTTTCCGATACCGAGGTGCTCAAGCAGAAGCGCTTCGACCAGATGAGCGAGGCCGAGCTCGAGGCCGCCCGCAAGCTGCTGTATAGCCTGGTGTGGAACCCTCCCCAACGGCGCACCCGCCGCCTCAAGGCCAGCGGTAAGGAACAGCTCGACCTACGCAAGAGTTTCCGGCGCTCCCTCAAACACCAAGGCGAGCTGGTGGAGCTCGAGCGGCGTTCGCGCAAACACAAACCCCGCCCCATCGTGGCCCTGGCCGATGTATCGGGCTCTATGGAGCGCTACGCGCGGATGTTGCTGCATTTTCTGCACGCCTTTACGCTTCAGCAAACCCGGCAAGGGGTGCGCCAGGTCGAGAGCTTCACCTTTGGCACCCGGCTGACCCGCATCACCCGCACCCTTAAAAAGCGCAGCGTGGACGCCGCTTTGAGCGAGGTGGGGCAGCAGGTCAAAGACTGGACCGGTGGCACCCGTATCGGGGCCTGCCTGCACAGCTTCAACCAAAGCTGGGCCAAGCGGGTGCTGGGCCGGGGCGCCATCGTACTGGTCATCTCCGATGGCTGGGACCAGGGCGAGCCCGAATTGCTGGCCTTCGAGATGGAGCGCCTGCAGAAGTCCTGCCACCGCCTGATCTGGCTCAACCCGCTTTTGGGTACCCCCGGCTACCAGCCGCTCACCCGCGGCCTGGTGGCGGCTATGCCCTTCATCGACGACTTTCTGCCGGTGCACAACCTGAATAGCCTGGAGATGCTGGTGGAGGCTTTAGGTCGGCTCGAGCGACGCCCCACCAACGCCCGCTAGGTATGACCAGACGCTCAAAATCTCTTTGGATTTTTGGGCAACGTCTGCCCTAGAGCCAGGGTATCTTCAGGACAAGCCTGCTCTGTGATGCAGGTCAAACCGGCTAAGCGCCGGGAGAAACTACACCTGAAACACGCCCACTTGCATGGTCTCCCGCACAGGGTTGAGCGCGCAGACCTCGAGGCTCCTAATCAGGCGCTTGCGGGTCTCGTGGGGAAAGATCACTTCATCCACCCAGAGGCGGGCGGCGGCGTAGCGCGGGTCGAGGGTCTCTTCGTAGCGGGCCTTGATCTGCTCGTAGAGTTCCACCAGGTCTTCTTCGGTGGGCTTGCGCCCCTCGCGCTCGAGCTTGGCCAGCTCGATCTCCATCAGGGTCTTGGCCGCGGCGTTGCCGCTCATCACGGCATACTTGGCCGAGGGCCAGGCGTAGATGAAGCGGGGGGCATAGGCCTTGCCGGCCATGGCGTAGTTGCCCGCACCAAAGGAGCCCCCGGTAATAAGGGTGATCTTGGGCACCACCGAGTTGGAGACCGCGTTGACCAGCTTGGCCCCCCGCCGAATAATGCCCTGTTGCTCGGACTCCTTGCCCACCATAAAGCCAGTCACGTCCATCAAAAACAACAGCGGAATGAAGCGCTGGTTGACCTCGAGGATGAACCGGGCGGCCTTGTCGGCGGCCTCGGCGTAGATCACCCCCCCCACCTCGATCTTGCCGGGCTTCTTGATAATCAGGCGCTGGTTGGCCACAATCCCCAGCGGGAACCCCCCCAGTCGGGCGTAGCCACACACCAGGGTCTGGCCGTAGTCGGCCTTGTACTCGTGGAACTCGGAGCCGTCCACCAGCCGGGCAATCACCTCTTTTACGTCGTAGGGTCGGGAACCATCGGGCGAGACCAGTCCGTACAGGTCTTCCGGGGGGTGAAAGGGCTCCACCTCGCTTTTGCGCTCGGCCGCCCAGGGGGCCAGGGTGGGCTGGGCGTAAAGCGCCGCCAGGGCTCGGATGCGGGCTATGGCGGCCTCATCGTCCCTCTCGTAGAAGTCCACCGTGCCCGAGACCTCGGCGTGCATCCGCGCCCCGCCCAGTTCGTCCGAACTCACCTCCTGCCCGATGGCCGCCTTTACTAGGGCCGGCCCGGCCAAATAAAGCCCCGAGCCTTCGGTCATGATCAGCACATCGGTCATCAGGGGCAGGTAGGCCCCCCCCGCCACGCAGTTGCCCATGATGGCCGAAATTTGCGGGATGCCCAGGGCGTTCATGCGGGCGTTCAGGTAGAAAATGCGGCCAAAATCGTCCTGGTCAGGGAACACTTCGTCCTGCAGGGGCAGGAAGACCCCCGCCGAGTCCACCAGATAGACCGTGGGCAGGTGGTTCTCGAGGGCGATGGTCTGGGCCCGGATCACCTTTTTGGCGGTGATAGGGAAAAAGGCCCCCGCCTTGACGGTGGCATCGTTGGCGATGATCATCCAGTCCCGACCGGCAATTTTGCCAATAGCCGTCACCACCCCACCCCCCGGGGCGCCCCCCCAGTCGGCGTACATCTGCCAGCCGGCGAAGCTAAGTATCTCCTCGAGCTCGCTTCCGGGGTCGATCAGGCGGGCGATGCGCTCCCGGGCCGTTAGGCGTCCTTTAGCGTGCTGGCGCTCTATAGCCTTGGGGCCCCCGCCCTGCCGCACCTGTTCCAGCGTGGTTTGAAAATCGGCCAGGAGGCGCACCCAGGCATCCTTGTTTTGTTTGAAGGTAGACGATTCACGCTCCTTGGAGCTGATGTGGCTATGAATCACAGTAAAAGTCTACCGTCTTTCGGCTGGCGGGCCGAAAGACCCCGCAGGCGGTGGGCCAGTAAAAAAGTATTTGGAAGGCTATGCCGTATGATGACCGCAATATGCGCAAACGACTCGTCGCGGGCAACTGGAAGATGTACAAAACCCCCTCCGAAGCCATGAGTTGGTTTCGAGATCTGACCGCCCAGCTACCCCAGACCCAGGCCGAGCCGGCTTTGCTAGTGGCTTTCACCCATCTGCCCTACGCGGCGGAAATCCTAAAGGGCCATGGGGTGTTTTGGGGCGCACAGGACGTTTCGGCCCACTGCGAAGGCGCCTACACCGGCGAGGTCTCAGCGCGGATGCTGGCCGACCTAGCCTGCAAGTACACCATCGTGGGGCACTCCGAGCGGCGCAGCTACCACGCCGAGTCGGATGCGCTGGTCGCACAGAAAGCCCGCCGCCTGCTAGAACATGGGATCGTTCCCATCCTCTGCGTGGGCGAGCCCCTGGAAGTCCGCGAGGCCGGTCGGCAGGTTGAGTACACCCTGCGCCAGATGGAAGGAAGCCTGGAAGGGGTAAATCCCCCCTCGGCCTCGAGCCTTGTCATCGCCTACGAGCCGGTCTGGGCCATCGGCACCGGCAAAACCGCCACCCCCGAGGACGCCGAGGCCATGCACTGCGCCATTCGGGGCTGGCTGGCCCAACGCTACGGCACGAGCTTCGCCGAGGCGATACGAATTCTCTACGGCGGCTCGGTCAAGCCCGACAACGCAAGCGCCCTGTTCTCCCAGCCCAACATTGATGGCGGGCTGGTGGGGGGGGCCAGCCTGAAGCTAGAGGACTACATCGAACTGCTCATGGCATAACCGGAGGAGATCATGCGCACATGGTTGTTGGTGCTCCTTTCTACCGTGGGTCTGGCCCAGGCCACCGAGGTCGTACAACGTGCGTACCGCTGCGCCGGGGGTGTACAGATCCGGGCCGTTTACAAAAACAACTTCGACCGGGTGGGGGTGGTGTTCAACCAGCAAACTTACGGTCCTATGTTTCAGGTGGAGGCCACCACGGGGGTCAAATACTCCGATGGAAGGGCCACCTGGTGGGTCAAAGGCACGGGCCCATCCGAGGAAGCCCTGCTGCTGAGCGAACGCAGCGGAAAGGTGCTGGCCAGAAGCTGCAAGCCTGTTCGCTAGCAACACAAAATCCAGCCCTCAACTGGGCTTGCCAGTGCGGTAAACTCTAGCACATGGCCCATCTCCATCCCCGCGCCCAGCTTTCCAAGGAAAGCATCTTTGCTCAGATGAGTCGCCTGGCCGCGCAGCATGGGGCTATTAACCTGGGGCAAGGCTTCCCCTCCAATCCACCGCCCGATTTTCTGCTCGAGGCCGCCCGGCGGGCCATCGGCAGCACGGATCAATACACCCCACCGATTGGTCTGCCGCGTCTACGGGAGGCTGTGGCCGAAGACCTGGGGGTTTCGCCCGAGAACGTGGTCATTACGGCGGGGGGCACCGAGGCCTTGCACGCGCTGGCCGAAACGTTATATGGCCCAGACGATGAGGTGGTAATTATCGAGCCCTATTTCGATGTCTACATCCCGCAGGCCCGCATAGCCGGGGCCGAACCAGTGATGGTGCCGATGCGGCTCGGCGAGCGCTGGGAGGTAGACCTACCGGCGCTAGAACGGGCCATCACGGTACGCACCCGGGCCATTCTGCTTACCAACCCTTACAACCCCACCGGCTCAGTTTTCTCCCGCACCGAAGCCGAGCAGATCGTGGCCCTGACCCGCAAACACGATCTCTGGATCATCAGCGATGAGGTCTACGACGAGCTCTACTTTGCAGAACCCCCTATCCGCTTCCGCGAGTTGGCGCCCGAGCGGGTCTTCACCGTGGGTTCGGCGGGCAAACGCCTCGAGGCCACCGGCTGGCGCATTGGCTGGGTGGTCACGCCGCCTGGGCTGGCCCCACATGTGGCCGGTATGCGCCAGTGGAGTAGCTTTTGCTCGGCAGCCCCCCTTCAAGCCGCCGTCGCGGAAGCTCTGCCGCTTGCACGCAGGGAGGGCTTTTATCAAAAGCTGCGCGAAAGCTATGGCCAGCGCAAGGATCTGCTCGAGCAGGGCCTCCGATCGCTAGGGCTCAAAACCTTCTCCCCTGCTGGAACCTACTTTCTCACCGCGCTATTACCGGAGCTCGAGGCCGAGGAGCTGGTGCTCGAGGCCGGGGTGGCTGCCATCCCCGGCTCGGCCTTCTACCTGCACAACCCGGCCCCCAAGGGCCTTTTCCGCTTTGCCTTTTGCAAAACCGCCGATGAGATCGCTCAGGCCCTGGAGCGCCTGGAGCGCTACCTCAAGCGCATGGCCGCCTGAAGTCCTGTGCAAAGTTTCACTATGTGACTGAAAATATCTGCGCTCCAGCCCGACCCACCCTCCACGCCACTAGGCCATCTTGGGCTAAACTAAACAGCGTGGACACAATTCAGTACCTCGACGATCAGGGCCAGACACTGCGGGAGCTGCCCTTCAGCCCCGATGAGCTGCGCCTAGGCTACCGGGCTTTGCGGCGCGCACGCCACTTCGACGAACGCGCACTGGTTTTACAGCGGCAGGGGCGGCTGGGGGTCTACCCGCCCTTCCGCGGCCAGGAAGCTGCCCAGGTCGGCGTGGCCCTATGCCTCCGGGCCAACCACGACTGGCTGCTACCCAGCTACCGTGAGAGCGCAGCCGCCCTCACCTTTGGCATGCCCATCAGCAAACTGATTTTGAGCTGGCGGGCCGATCCAGCGGGCTGGGGCGCACCGCCCGACGTCAATATGGTGCAGTTTTACATCCCCATCGGCACCCAGATTCCCCAGGCGGCAGGGGTTGCCCATGCCCAACGGCTTCTGGGGAAGGATGCTGTGGCGGCTGTCTTCATTGGCGACGGCGGCACTTCCGAGGGCGACTTTCACGAGGGGCTAAACTTCGCGGCGGTCTTCAACGCCCCGCTGTTGGTGGTAGTGCAAAACAACGGCTGGGCCATCAGCGTGCCCACCCACAAGCAGATGAAGGTCGAACGCATCGCCCAAAAGGCCCAGGGCTATGGGATTGCGGGGGTCACGGTGGATGGCAACGACTTGGTCGCGGTCTGGAGCGTGGCCAGAGAGGCGGTGGCTCGAGCCCGCAGGGGCGAGGGCCCCACCCTGATTGAGGCGCTTACCTACCGAGTGGCGCCGCACACCTCCTCCGACGACCCCAGCCGCTACCGTAGCGAGGAGGAGACCGAGCGCTGGCTCAAGCGCGATCCTGTTATGCGTATGAAAAACTGTCTGCTGCACCTGGGGCTGTGGAGCGAGGCCGAAGAGGCAGCGCTCACTCAGGAACTCGAGGCCGAATTCCTGGCGGCCGTAGAGGAAGCCGACCACACCCCCGAACCCAAGCCTTGGGAAATTGTGGAGCAGATCTATCAGGAGATGCAGCCCGACCAGCAAGCCGCCTGGCGTTATCTGCGGGGGGAAGCATGATCGCAGAGCGCGGCGCTCGTGTGCTCAACAACGTACAGGCCATCAACGAAGCCTTGGATCTGGCCCTGGCCAAAGACCCCCGGGTGGTGCTCTTTGGCGAGGATGTGGGCACCATGGGTGGGGTGTTCCGGGCTTCAGATGGGCTGATGCAAAAGTACGGCGAAAAACGGGTTTTCGATACGCCATTGGCCGAGAGCGCGATTGTTGGCTTCGGCATTGGACTGGCCATGGCCGGGCTGCGACCGGTGGCCGAGATTCAGTTCGCTGGTTTCTTGTACCCTGCCCTGGATCAGATTCTTTCGCACTTAGGCCGCATGCGCCACCGCACCCGCGGGCGTTTTAGCGTACCCATGGTCATCCGCGCACCTTATGGCGGGGGGGTCAAGACCCCCGAGCAGCACGCCGACAGCCCCGAGGCCATCCTCTGCCACGTTCCTGGTGTGAAGGTGGTTATCCCCAGCAGCCCTGAACGGGCCAAAGGGCTGCTACTGTCGGCCATCGAGGACCCCGACCCGGTGTTTTTCCTCGAGGCCATCAAGCTTTACCGGGGCGTGAAGGGCAACGTTCCCGAGGGCTACTACACCCTGCCCCTGGGCCAAGCCCGCGTCGTGCGCGAAGGCAGCGCGGCTAGCCTATTCTGCTATGGGGGCATGGTAGAGGTCTGCCTAAAGGCCGCCGAGGTCGCCGCACGGGAAGGGGTGGAGCTCGAGGTGGTAGACCTCGAGACCCTGGTGCCCCTCGACACCCCGACCATCCTGGCCTCGGTGCAGAAAACCGGGCGGGCGATAGTGGTCTACGAGGCCATGCGCACGGGAGGTTTCGGTGCGGAAATCGCCGCCCGCATCGCCGAGGAGGCCCTGGACTATCTGCAGGCCCCCATCGTGCGTGTAGCAGGCTGGGACGCTCCCTATCCCCCCTTCAGCGCGGTGGAAAACTTCTACCGCCCCGATGCTAAGCGGGTTTTGGCGGCAGTGCGGCGGGTTTTGACGCACTGAAAGTTGGCAGACAACTCAAGGGGATGCTATACTTGCAAGGCTGCCGAGTCGCAAAGTCCTCAACTCGAGGCACTCGAGCCGCACAGGGAGTAGACCATGGCCAAGATGAAGACCCATAAGGGCGCCAAAAACCGTGTCAAGATCACGGCTACAGGCAAAGTGGTAGGCAAAAAGCCGGGAAAGCGCCACCTCAACTGGCATAAGTCCGGCAAGAGCCGGCGAAATAAAGGGCGCGACTTTACCTTGGCTAAAGGCGAAGAGCGCCGTGTTCATCGGCTTATGCCCTATAACGCCTAAGGAGAGGTGAGCGAGAATGCCACGCGCAAAAACCGGTGTAGTTCGCCGTCGTAAACACAAGGCCATCCTGAAACGCGCGAAGGGCTTTTACGCCCTGCGCTCCAAGAGCGTGCGCAAAGCCCGCGAAACCCTATTTAGCGGGGCCATGCGTTCCTTCAACGACCGCCGCAAGCGCAAAGGCGATATGCGCCGCCTGTGGATTGTGCGAATCAACGCGGCTGCCCGCCAGCACGGCTTGAGCTACAGCGTGTTTATGCACGGCCTCAAGAAAGCCGGAATCGAGCTTGACCGCAAGATTCTCGCCGATATCGCAGTGCGTCAGCCCGAGGCTTTTGCCGAGCTGGTCAACAAAGCCAGGGCTTAGGCGTCTGGCCACTGAAGCACTCGCCTGCGGGCGAGTGCTTTTCTTAACGCACCTTCCACTCGCTACTGGCGAGGAAAGATAAAGCGGCCATCATTGAGCCGCTCAAAACTCGATTGCTTCGTCCTACACAACATAGTTGCCCCCTGGATGGCGGGCAATGTCTGTGAAGGGTGCGATAATATACCAAAAACATGAAGAGGTTATCCTTATCGAGTCCTGAGGTTGTTGAGCGTATCGAAGTGGCGTTGTTGCATAAATAAAGAGCTACGCACCCCGTGGTAGCTTGATAACTGATGAAGAAAGCAAGCAAAGACCACTATAAGGTGCGTAACTGGCCC
>Ga0308412_1001837_pt1 | contig 11494 bp, 6 predicted proteins | sample HotsprottomLayer_FD_202357 | JGI IMG/M metagenome (GOLD analysis project Ga0308412, IMG submission 202357) | Hot spring phototrophic mat microbial communities from Octopus Spring, Yellowstone National Park, Wyoming, United States -... | ecosystem: Environmental > Aquatic > Thermal springs > Hot...
CCGATCCCCGGCTGCTCCAGCTTGCGCCAGAGGACAACGTGGCCGTCGCCCGACGCACGATCGCCGCCGGCGAGCAGATTCTGATCGCCGGGCAGATGGTGTGCCTCTCGGGCGAGATACCCGTCGGACACAAGCTGGCCGTACGTCACATCGCTGCCGGCCAGAAAATCATCAAATACGGTGCGCCCATCGGCTCGGCAACGCGCGACATCGCTTGCGGCGAGCACGTCCACACGCACAACATAGCCAGCGACTATCTGACCGCTTACACCCAGCGCGGCCTGATCGCACAATGACACACTCATGGCAAGGGTTCGTTCGCGCCGACGGGCGCAAGGGCATTCGCAACGTCCTGGTAGTGGCGTATCTGGTCGAGTGCGCCCATCACGTGGCCCGCCAGATCGTCGCACCTTTCGGCCACCAGGACGTGCATCTGATCGGCTTTCCCGGCTGCTACCCGAACACCTATGCCCAGCGGATCATGCAGCGCGTGGCCACCCACCCGAACGTCGGCGCAGTGCTGCTGGTCTCGCTGGGCTGCGAAAGTTTCGACCGCGCCGCTCTGGCCGAGGCGGTAGCCAGCTCCGGACGGCCAACCGCCACGCTGGTCATCCAGCAACAGGGCGGCACCGCGGCAACCGTTGACGCCGGCCGGGGCTGGGTCGAACAGACACTTCCCCAATTGCAATCCGGCCCCCGGGCAGAAATGCGCATCGACGAATTGGTAGTCGGCACCATCTGCGGCGGCTCGGATGCCACCAGCGGGCTGACGGCCAATCCCGTGTGCGGCCGCGTGTTCGACATGCTCGTCGCCCACGGCGCTACCTGCATCTTCGAGGAAACCGGAGAACTGATCGGCTGCGAACAGCACATGGCATCCCGGGCGGTAACGCCCGAACTGGGCCAAAGGCTGATCGCCGCGGTGGAAAAGGCCGCCCGGTATTACAGCGTGCTGGGCCATGCCAGCTTCGCCCCCGGAAACGCAGAAGGCGGCCTGAGCACGATCGAAGAAAAATCTCTTGGCGCATACTGCAAGAGCGGCCGCGCGCCGATTTGCGGGCTGATCAAGCCGGGCGATATACCACCGCGCGGAGGACTGTACTTGCTGGACGTGGTTCCCGACGGCGAGGTACGCTTCGGCTTCCCCAACATCGCCGATAACGCCGAAACAGTAGAGCTGATCTCCTGCGGATGTCACTTGATATTGTTCACCACCGGCCGCGGCTCGGTGGTCGGCTCGGCCATCTCCCCGGTAATCAAAGTCTGCGCCAATCCCGAAACTTACCACCGCCTGTCCGCCGACATGGACATAAACGCCGGCCGAATCCTGGAAGGCCAGGCCACTCAGGAACAAGTTGCCCAGGAGCTTTTCGATCTGGTGCTGGCCGTAGCCGCCGGCAGTCGCACCGCCTCGGAACGCTTGGGGCACCAGGAGTTCCTGCTGGGCTACAAGTTCTTCGAGCCGACCCCGCCCACCTGCCTGCCCGCCTGACCCGCCTGAACCGCCAGAACCGCCCATCCCTCCTTCCCCGCCCGTTCGCCCCCGAACCGCGACACACCCAGCAGGTGCACGGGCCGCCGTCACCGTATTCCGGCAGCCCCAACGCTTCCGCCGCTGGCCATCCGCCGCCGAACTGGACGCTGCTTGCGACTGACCCATCAGGCCGATAAAATAAGCAATATACCCTTATGGGGGGCCACGTTGCGGAGGGCGCTTCTTTGGAACCGTCGTCCGATCACACTGCTGAAATCCAGCGCTGTTTGGAAAGGCTGCAAGCCGGCGACCGCGCGGCGCGCGAATCGCTTTTCGATTTTGCCAGACAGCGTCTGTACCGGCTGTGCCACGCCATGTTGAAGGACTTCCCGGTAGTGGGGCGCTTCGAGCAGACCGACGACGTGCTGCAAGAGGCCGCCATTCGCATGGAACGGGCGCTGGCGGCGGAATCGCCCCGCTCGGTGGAACATTTTCTGAAGCTGGCGGCACTTCAGATCCGCTGGACGCTTATCGACCTGCTGCGGCGGCACGCCGGCTCAGCAGCACATGGCGGGCCTGTGGCTGTCGATGGCCGCGCGGCAGATCCAGCCCAATCCACATTTGCGCCTCAACTTCCTCAAGAGCACACCGACGGCCCTGCCACGCTGGCCGAATGGACCGAGTTCCATCGAGCCGTCGAGCAGTTGCCGCCCGAGGAACGCGAGGTCTTCGACTTGCACTTCTACGCAGGCATAGCACTGAAAGACGCGGCACGACAACTGGGGATTTCCGAACGCACGATAAAACGCCGCTGGCGCAACGCCCGACTGCTGCTTCACAAATCGCTGAACAAACTTTAGCCGGCCAGGATTTGCACAGGGGTATCGCTCTATGAACTCCGCAAGGCACGATTCCCGCATCGACCGACTGATTTCCCAATGGGAAAGCCTCCGTGAGCAGGGCCGCCAGGTTTCTGTTGCCGAACTGTGCGCCTCGTGTCCGGAGCTGCGCGAAGAGGCAGCCCGACAAGTGCAGGCGTTGCAATCGATCGATGTGTTGTTGAACCAAGTGCGCGAACAGCCGGCTTGTCAGCCGCTGGCCGAGGGGGCCGAGGCAAATCGGCCTGTCCAGCCCCCCGGCAGCTTGGGCCGGTATCGATTGCAGGAGTTGGTCGGCGAGGGCGGGTTCGGGCAGGTGTGGCGGGGGTACGATCCAGAGCTGGACCGTCCGGTGGCGGTGAAGATTCCTCGCCCCGGCCGCTTCGGTTCGGCCCATCGCGCAAACCGCTTTCTGGCCGAGGCCCGCAAAGCTGCCCGCTTGAGCCACCCAGCAATCGTCCCGGTGTACGATGTCGGTCGAGACGGTCCCTGGTACTACATAGTTTTTGAGTGGATCGACGGGCAGCCGCTTAGCAAACGTCTGGCGGCCGGGCCTTTGCCGCCCGAAGAAGCTGCCGCCATCGTAGCCCAAGTGGCCGAGGCGCTGCACCACGCCCATCTGCGCGATCTGGTGCATCGCGACGTCAAGCCTGGCAATATCTTGCTGGATCGGGAAGGCAAAGTCTATCTCAGCGATTTCGGTATCGCAGCCTTTGAAGACGAGTTGGTGGCCGCCGAGGATAGCGTAACGGGCACGCCCCAATACATGGCGCCCGAGCAGGCCGCTGGCGAATCGCTGCGCGTTACGGCCCGCACCGACATTTACAGCCTGGGGGTGGTACTGTACGAACTACTGACCGGCCGGCCGCCGTACCGCGCGGAAAGCCCCAGCGATTTGCGCCGGCAAGTGCTCAAGGCGGAACCCCGACCACCGCGCACCATAAACGACCGCATTCCCGCCGCGCTGGAAAGAATCTGCCTGAAAGCCATGGCCAAAGACCCGGCCCAGCGCTACGCCACCGCCGCCGATATGGCCGCTGAGCTGCGCCGCTGCGCGCAGCCGCCCCGGCGAAAGCTGTTGCTGGCCGTGGGTATATTGCTGGCAGCCGTCGCCGCTGTAGGGATATGGATGGCAGGCCAACGTATGCAGACCCCCAAACCGGTCGAACCGCTGTCGCTTCACGCTAAGCTGCTTGTGGCTAAGCCCGAGATGGCTCACGGGTGGCTCGATGTAAACGATTCGGCTGCCTTGCCTGTCCGAAATGGGGACGCTGTGCGCATTGAAGTTTCCCTCAACCGGCCGGCATACGTGTACCTGCTGTGGATCGACTCTGCCGGTCAGCTCAGGCCAGTGTATCCCTGGCGGCCAGGAGACTGGGACCAGCGGGAGGCGGAAGCCCCCGTTAGCGAGCTGTCCCTTCCCGAGATGGCCAATGCAGGTTGGCCTCTCGAAGGCCCCCCGGGTCTGGAAACCCTGCTTGTGCTGGCCGCCGAGAAGCGCATACCACACGACATGGACCTCCGTAGTGTGCTTTCCGGGCTCACCCTGCCGCAGCCCGATCAGCAGCTTGCTTTGGCCGTGTTTTCGGGGAAAGATAGCCCTTTGCAGTTCGTGTTTCCGGGGCATCGCGGCCCGAACTTCCAGGGAATAGTCGTACAGCAACGGAACCGTTTAATGGACTACCACCGCCAGCTTTACCAGCGCCTGCCGCAGCATTTTGCTGTGCAGCAGGCGATCAGCTTTGTCAAGTTCCAATCGCCCGGCAACCCCAGCGGAGAGAAGCCATGAGAGTTGTTCCTAACCGTGTGCTTTTGGCAGGCTTATCGGTTGTCTTTTGGCTTATGTTGGCAGCGGCCGTGCCGTGTCTCGGAGCCGAATCCCAGCCTCCGGCGAACCAGCCGCAAGAACAGCAAGAACCGTCGCTTTGGATGCGATTGACGGGCCCTGCGAAGCTCGCGCGGTTGCGTGGACAAGTCGCCGAGTTCACTGAGCAAGGCCGTTACGACGCTGCGCTGCCCCTGGCCGAACAGGCTGTTGGCCTGTGCGAGCAGCTTTATGGGAAGAACCATCCAGATTACGCTGTCGCATTAAGTTGGATGGCCCACGTATTGTCGGGCATGGGCGACTATGCCAAGGCGGAGCCGCTATATCGGGAGGCGCTCGAGCTTACGAAGAAGTCCCTGGGCGAACAGCACCCGGCTTATGCCACCAGTCTCAACAACTTGGCCACCTTGTACCATCACTTGGGCGAGTACGCCAAGGCCGAGCCGCTATACCGGCAGGCGCTGGAAATCCGCAAGAAGTCCCTCGGCGAACAGCATCCGGACTATGCTACCAGTCTCAACAACTTGGCCGCCTTGTACCATCACATGGGCGACTATGCCAAGGCGGAGCCGCTATATCGGGAGGCGCTCGAGCTTAGGAAGAAGTCCCTCGGCGAACAGCATCCGGACTATGCTACCAGTCTTAACAACTTGGCCGAGTGCTACTGCAAGATGTCCGAGTACTCCAAGGCCGAGCCGTTATATCTACAGGCGATGCAGATTTTTAAGAAGGCCCTGGGCGCAGAGCACCCGGCTTATGCTAACAGTCTCAACAACTTGGCCGCCTTCTACCATGACTTGGGCGAGTACTCCAAGGCCGAGCCGTTATATCTACAGGCGATGCAGATTGTTAAGAAGGCCCTGGGCGCAGAGCACCCGGCTTATGCTACCAGTCTCAATAACTTGGCCGCCTTGTACCATCACTTGGGCGAGTACGCCAAGGCCGAGCCGCTATACCGGCAGGCGCTGGAAATCCGCAAGAAGTCCCTCGGCGAACAGCACCCGGACTATGCTACCAGTCTCAACAACTTGGCCGAGTTGTACCATACCATGGGCGAGTACGCCAAGGCCGAGCCGCTATATCTACAGGCGATGCAGATTTTTAAGAAGGCCCTGGGCGCAGAGCACCCGGCTTATGCTACCAGTCTCAATAACTTGGCCAGGTTGTACCATGACTTGGGCGAGTACGCCAAGGCCGAGCCGCTATATCGGGAGGCGCTCGAGCTTACGAAGAAGTCCCTCGGCGAACAGCATCCGGCTTATGCTACCCGTCTCAATAACTTGGCCAAGTTGTACACTGACATGGGCGAGTACGGCAAGGCCGAGCCGCTATATCGGCAGGCGCTGGAAATCCGCAAGAAGTCCCTCGGCGAACAGCATCCGGACTATGCTACCAGTCTCAACAACTTGGCCTTGTTGTACCATACCATGGGCGAGTACGCCAAGGCCGAGCCGCTATACCGGCAGGCGCTGGAAATCCGCAAGAAGTCCCTCGGCGAACAGCACCCGGCTTATGCTACCAGTCTCAACAACTTGGCCGAGTGCTACTGCAAGATGTCCGAGTACTCCAAGGCCGAGCCGTTATATCGGGAGGCGCTCGAGCTTACGAAGAAGTCCCTCGGCGAACAGCATCCGGACTATGCTACCAGTCTCAACAACTTGGCCTTGTTGTACCATACCATGGGCGAGTACGGCAAGGCCGAGCCGTTATATCTACAGGCGATGCAGATTTTTAAGAAGGCCCTGGGCGAACAGCACCCGGCTTATGCTACCAGTCTCAACAACTTGGCCGCCTTGTACCATGAGTTGGGCGAGTACGCCAAGGCCGAGCCGCTATACCGGCAGGCACTGGAGCAGGAGGTTGCTTATCTGACGCGCACCGTCGGTTGGGTTGCAGAGTCGCGGGCCATGGCGCTCCGCGGGCAGTTGGTTAGGCCTGGCCCGCTGCTTTCCACCATGCGAAAGCTCGATCGAGATGCGTTGGCGGCGTATGAGGCACTTTGGCGCAGTGAGGCTGTTGTGACCCGCGCGCTTTCCCAGGGGCGCCGCAGCGCGGCCGACATGCCCGAGGCGCAGCCGCTCTTCGAGCGCCTCTTGGGCGTCCAGCAGCAGTTGGCGCAGTTGCTGCTCAGTCCCCCACAGCAGGCATCGCCCCAGACGGTGGCCGGCCGTATAGACGAACTGGAAAGGCAAAAGGAAGAGCTGGAAGAACAATTGGCGCGGCTTAGCCTGGCGTTCCGTCGGGAACTGGAGGCGGAGCAGGCAGGGCCGACTGAACTGGCCAATGCCCTTCGGCCGGGCAGCGTGCTGGTCGAGCTTGCCGCTGTCCCGCTGTTGGAGAAGGACCCGAAGACCAATCGCCTTGAGGCCGAAGCGCATTACGAGGCCTTTGTATTGCGCCGCTGCGCTAGCGGTCCCCGGCCGGAGGCGGCGTGGGTGCATCTTGGGCCGATCAAACCTATCGAGGAAGCCGCAGCAGCATGGCGTCGGCTTATCGCGCGGGGCGAAGGACTGGCCGCGGGCGCGGACCATCCGGCAACCCTGCTGCGAGGCATGGTCTGGGACAAACTGGAGCCGCACCTGGGCGGAGCAACCGACGTTTACCTGGTCTGCCGCGGCCCGTTGGCGTTTGTCCCCTGGTCGGCGCTGCCCGGTAGCCAGCCGGGAACCTGCCTGGTCGAGCAGTACAACATCATGTTGGCGGCGCATGGGCAGGAGCTTTACCGGGGACTGACCGAGCCTGCCAGCGTCCGGGGCGGGCTGTTGGCCGTAGGCGACGTGGACTACGACCGCCGGCCTGGGCGGGCTGTTGGCGACTTGCTTGCCGGCAGGCCAGCGGGGCCGGTTTCTCGCGCTGCTGCACCCACAGCCGAAAGGGCGTGGCGTCCGCTACCCGGTACGGTCGAGGAGATTCGCGCGATTGCGGAGTTCTGGGGCCGGCGGGGGCCGTATGTCGAGCTTCGCGGTGAGCGGGCCGGCGAAACAGCCGTGCGAATGCGCCTGCCGGGCAACCGGTACGTTCATTTGGCGACGCATGGCTTTTTCGCCGAGCCGAAGTACGGTTCGATCTTCGACTTCGGCAGGACAGACGGAAGCTGGGCGACCGCAATTGATTTGTTCATGTCCCCACGAGAGCTGCGCCAACGCCGGCAACAGGCCGTGCTGCGCAACCCGTTGGTCCTGTCGGGAGTGGTACTGGCCGGCGCCAATCTGGGGCCGCAATCGGACGGCTTGGGCTTGCCGACCGGAGAAGATGGCATTCTTACAGCGGAAGAGATCGCCTTCAGCGACCTGCGAGGCACGGAACTGGTGGTGCTGTCGGCCTGTGACACCGGACTGGGCAAGGTGGCCGGGGGAGAAGGGGTGATGGGGCTGGTGCGTGCTTTTCATCTGGCGGGGGCGCGAAACGTGGTGGCCAGCCTGTGGAAGGTGGACGACCAGGCTACGGCGGCGATGATGCGGGTGTTCTATCACAAATTGTGGCAGGAAAACAAACCGCCGGCCGTGGCGCTGCGCGAGACGCAGTTGCTGTTTTATCGCGGCGGTATACCGATCGATCAGATTGCCACTTTGCGCGGCCCGGATTTCCAGAAGCTGGTGCAAACGCCCAAGCGGCCCGGGCCAGCCCCGGCGCCCGCGGACATCCGCCGCTGGGCAGCCTTCGTGCTTTCTGGCCCGGGCCGCTAGACGACCGGCACTGCTGGGTAGTTTCACGTGTTAGTGCATTGCCTTCCACCTTCTGCTCGATTAGAGCCTTTGGAGGTAGTTTTCCCACTGTTGTGCAAGTCTCTGTCCCTCACGCTCAAGCTCGAGCGCCTGGGCTTCGATTTGCCTGTCTGCGTCCGTTGCAATAGCGGCCCCCACTATGCCTGCGAGAATCCCTACCACGACGGCCCCCGCATCTTCGTTCTCCACGCCGTTGCGGATGACACTACCGACCACGCCCCCACCGGCAACCGCTAGGAGGCGCGCCGTTTGTATCCGGTCTGCCAAGTTGGCCACCTTTTCGCTTAGGTTTGCAGTCTTCCAAACCAAGTTTACCGCCTCGGAATCTACTCCCTGCCAGGGGATCGCCCGCATTCGCTGGGCCGCCGCGCGATGTATTCGGGCAAACTGATCGAGGCTTTGCGCGTTTTCGAGCGACAAATTCGTGCGCTGTAGCACGTCCGCGAAGGTGGTCAGATACGACACCGTCCGCTGCCGGTCGGCCTTCTGCGTCTGCGCCGTCGCCGGGGAGACAGCCATCATCGAAACCGCCAAAACGACCATCCCAAAAGCCATAATGCTACGCTTCATGACAGGTCCTCCTGAAAAAACAGGACTTACAAGACTGCCCCACGAACCTAACCAACCACAGGGCCACATGGCCCATACTGACTTAGTGTGTCTTACTGGTTCCGTCCTCCCGTCGGCTTGCTTGGTTCCTCTACTCCAATTACCGTAACCGCCGGCCTACAGGGGCCACGAAATTTGCCAAGAAGCGGCTCGCATTGGCTGGGCTGGATCGCCAGGCCGTGGCACACTCCAGGCCACAGAAAAGTGCAAACTATTGGCAGCCAAGCGGTTGCGTGGTTGCCAGTCGCCGCAAGACTATCACTGCCATAGGCGACAGCCGCAAAACCGCAAACTGGGCAACTGCAAGAAACTTCGGCACACAGCAAGTACGTTAGCTGCCCAAAGGCCTATCGGAGAATTGGGGAACTGGTCGGTCCGACCGACCGTTCACCTGCAACGAGTGGCAGACGGACAGCATTTCGCTCGAATAACTCTCGGGCGGGGTACGGTTTACTGGAAAAGCTGTTGTGCCAGTTGTTTGAGCTGTTTGATGTCCAGTTTGCCGGTGCCGAGGACGGGGATTTCGGGCACCTGGCGGAAGCTGTCGGGCGAGGGTATCCACAGCGGCGGCAGGCCCGACTGGGTTAGCATCTGGCAGATTTCCTCCGGCGGCCGCGGCAAACCGGTGTGCAGCACCACCAGGCGTTCTCCCCGACGCTGGTCGGGCACTCCGGTAACGGCCACCCGCAACTGTTCTTCGTCCAGAGCCAGCACTTTCTGGATTTCTTCTTCCACGCGGATATGGGGCACCATTTCGCCGGCGATCTTCGAGAAACGCGCAAGCCGGCCGGTGATGTGGATGTAGCCGTCGTCGTCGATCATCGCCACATCGCCGGTGGTGTACCAGCCGTCGCGGATGACCTCGGCGGTGAGGTCGGGGCGCTTCAGATAGCCTTTCATCACGTTCGGACCGGCCACCAGCAGCATTCCCGAGCGGTTGCGGCCCAGGTCTTCGCCGCTGTCCAGGTCCACCACCTTTACGCTCACGCCTGGCAGCGGCGGCCCGACGGTTCCGTCTTTTACTCCTATGTGTGGCGCGCCGGGCTGTACGCGGCTGGGGGGGATGTTTGTGGAAACCACCGGCGAAAGCTCGGTAGCGCCGTAGCCTTCCACCGGACGTACACCGAACCGCTTCTGGAAAGCCTCGGACAGTTCCACCGGCAGTTTCTCGGCGCCGGCGATGACGGTGTCGAGCCTGGCGAAGTCTTCCGGCTCGCAACGCCGCAGATAGTTGCGCAGGAAGGTGGGCGTGGCGATCAGTATCGTGGCCCCGTGCTCGCGGCAAAGCTTGCCGATGGGCTTGGCCTCCAGCGGCGAAAAGTGGTAAATCCCCTTGGGGTCTAGGGTCAGCACGGTCCACATGGTGGTGGTGTACCCGAAGGAGTGGAAGATGGGCAGTATGCCCACCAGCACGTCGTCGGCCGTCAGGCGGACGATCTTGTTGAACGCCTCGATGTTCGATCCCACGTTGCGATAGGTGAGCATCACGCCCTTGGGCCGGCCGGTTGCCCCAGAGGTGAAGATGATCGTCAGCAGATCGTCCGGCTGTATGCGGTGCAGACCGAGCGTGCGCTCCAGTAGGGTCACGGGCAGGAGCCAGGTCTGCGCGGCGGCGATCAGCTTGTCGGCAATCGTTACCCGTTGCCGCAGGTCTTCCAGGAAAACCAACTCGGCGGCGACGTCGAAGGGGCCTTTTTCGCGCAGCCGTTCCAGCATCCGGCGGCTGGTGAGCACGTGGCGTACTTCGGCCTGGGCGATGCAGTCGTTTACCAGCTCGGCCGAGGCAGTGTAGTTGAGGTTCACGGCCACGCGGCGGTCGATGGTCAAGGCCGCATTGGCTAGCACGGTGGCTGCCGTAGGGGCAAGCAATATGCTCACGTTGGTTTCGTCGGCGGCCAGCACCTCTCGGCGCAGCAGACGCCGCAGTATCAAGGTGCGCATCAGCAGGCTGGCGCCGGTCATTTCCACGCCGGTGGAATCGGCGATCTTGGGGCGGAACATCATCCGCCGGCACATGCGCAAAAACTGCCGGGAGAGGATCACGGCGTCGCGACCTCCCAGTGTGCCTGTGCTTGCTGCTGATACTGTCCTTGCCCCAAGCGGATTATCGCCTGGCGCACTTGTTCTGCATCGTGCGGATCGCGGATCGCCGGGCCGATGCGGATTAGCACTCGCCGGCGCCGAAGGCTTATCAGGCGCCGCAGCACCTTCCACAGTATTCTACCGCCGGAGCGACTGAAAACGCTGCCCCACAGCCCATCCAAATAAACCGGTATCACCGGAGCTTCGGTGCCGCGAATTACCCGCAAGAAACCGGGTTGGAACTCGTGTATTTGACCGTCGGGCGAGAGTGTTCCCTCGGGAAATACTCCCACCACGCGGCCGGCCAGCAGCGCCTCTTGGGCGTTGCGAAGCGAGGTGACGACGGAGCGCTTGCCGGGATAGATGGGAATCACCTCGGCCAGCCAGGCGAACCAGCGGACCCACCAGCCGGCAAAGTAATCGGCATACACGATGAAGCGCACGCGACGGGGCAGAAGCACTCCCAGCAAAAAACCATCCAGATAAGAAAGATGGTTGGCCACCAGCATTACAGGTCCGTGCTGGGGAAAGTGTTCCAGTCCTTCGATCCGCACGCGGTAACCCAAGCGGATCAGGGCTTCCAGTATCAGGCGCAGCGTCTGCCGGGGAATCTTGCTGACGATGACGATCAGCACCGCCAGCGTACCGATGCCGGAAACCACAAAAACCTGCCGGGCGGAAAGCCCCAGCGGCTCGCAGAGTATCCACGAAATCGGCGAGGCCAGCAGAATCGCCGCGAAGGCCATGAAGTTGTACGCGGCCAGGATGGTGCCGCGCGACTGGGGCGGACTGTGCTTTTGCAAGTAGGCTTGCAGTGGCACGTCGAACAGCCCGGCGCTAAGCCCCAGCATCCACAGCCAGAACATGGTCCACCAGTAAGCGGCAGCGGTGGGGGCATCTG
>Ga0308412_1001839_pt1 | contig 11491 bp, 10 predicted proteins | sample HotsprottomLayer_FD_202357 | JGI IMG/M metagenome (GOLD analysis project Ga0308412, IMG submission 202357) | Hot spring phototrophic mat microbial communities from Octopus Spring, Yellowstone National Park, Wyoming, United States -... | ecosystem: Environmental > Aquatic > Thermal springs > Hot...
CGAGCGGCGACCTCGAGCGGGGACAGGCACCCGAAGTGGAGGTCCGCGCTCAGCCCGGACCCGGGGTGGCCGTCGAAGCGGTCCCGGGTCTCGGCGTAGCGGGCGAGCCCCCGGGCGAGAAACACCCGAAGACGGGCCCGGGCCTCGTCCTCGCCGCCCGGGAGCCGCGCCGGAGCGGCCCCGGGGGGCGGGAGCATCCCGAGCAGGGGGTCCGGGTCGCCGGGCTCCGGGAGCGGCGGGACGCGCAGCGTCCGCGGCGCCGGCAGCACCGGCCGCCACGGGGCCGCCCGCCAGCGGCGGAAGTACGGGGTGAAGACCCGGAAGTGGTCACCGCCGGTCGGGGCCAGGGCACCCGGTGGCACCACGGTGAGATGGTCCCAGGTGCGCAGGGTCACGTCCCGCGACGCCAGGCGCGCCCGGAGCGCCCGACGACGACGCCGCGCCAGCGGACTGTGGTCCCGGGCGAGATGCACCACCGTCGCGTCGACGTGTCGCACCACCGCGACGACCTCGTCCACCCACGCGCCTCGGTGGACCACCAGCAGCCCGCCCCGCCGCCGGAGCCCGGCGTCGAGGTGTGCGAGCGCCGCGGCGAGGTAGGCCCGCCGGGCCTCGGCGACGAGCGGGCTGCCCAGAACCGCCGGGTCGACCACGAACAGCGGCACCACCGGGCCGGCACGCGCCGCGGCGTACAGGGCGGGGTGGTCCCGCACCCGCAGGTCGCGGGTGAACACCACCACCTGCGGGCGGGCCACGGTGGTCAGCGGGTGACCGTGGCGGCGCGCAGGGTCCGGCCGAGCGCGTCGGCGAGGCGGGTCAGCGCCACCAGTTCCCGGCGCTCCCGGGGCCGGAACCCGGGGGTGTCGCGCCCGACGAGCAGGGTCGCGTCCCGGTGGGGGACTTCGGCCACCGCCAGGTCGTCCGGTCCCGCCTCGCCGGCCCGTACCGCCGGGGACGCACCGGCGCCGCGTGCGAGCGCCTCCAGCTCGTCGAGGGGAGGCGCGGGGCCGGCCACGAACGGCGGGCGCGGCCCGACGAGCGCGGCCCAGGTGGCGCGCAACTCCTCGCGCACCACCTGGGTGAGGGCCCGGGCGAGCTCGTCGATCGTCCCGCACGCCCCGAGCCGGGTCGCGGTCTCGATCATGTCGAGGCGCGGGTCACCGAACCGCTCGACCGCCCGGACCTCCTCGACCGAGGCGCCGTCGACCTGCTCGACCTCGCGGACCAGCATCGGGACGAGCTCGAGGTTGGGGAGGATCACCGAGAACTCGTCGATCGCCACCCGGTCGCCCCGGTCGACGACCTCCACCCCGGCGATGTCGCCCCGTACCGACCCGATGCGCGACGCCACCTGGCCGAGCGCGCCCGGCCGGTCGGGGAGCCACACCCGCAGCACCACGTGGACCTCACCGGTTGCGTCGCCCATCGCGCCCATCTCGGTCGTCGCCGGTCCCGGCAGCGTAGAGGCCCGGTGGGCGCTGCCGACGACGGCGATGTTGCCGCCGCGTGAACGCTCCTATGCTCCCGCCGGTGCCGGAACGGCTGGGGATCCTCGGGGGGACGTTCGACCCGCCGCACATCGGGCACGTGGTCGCCGCCGTCGACGCCCGCGCCGCGCTGGCGCTCGACCGGGTGCTGCTCATACCGGCCGGCGACCCGTGGCAGAAGGCCGGCACGGTCGTGGCCTCCCCGGCCGACCGGCTCGCCATGGTGGAGGCCACGTGTGAAGGAGTCGAGGGCCTCGAGCCCAGCGAGGTGGAGGTGCGCCGGCCCGGCCCGACCGTCACCGCCGACACCCTGGAGGCGCTGGCCGCTCCGGCCCGGGAGCTGTTCCTGCTGCTCGGGGCGGACGCGGTGGCGAACATGGGCACGTGGCGGCGTCTGGAGGCGACCCGGGCGCTGGCCACGGTGGTCGTGATCGAACGCGGGGGAGCGTCGGCCCACCCGCCCGGCGAGGGCTGGCGGGTCGCACACGTGCGGATCCCGCACCTCGAGGTGTCGTCGCGGGACCTGCGGGCCCGGCTCGCCGCCGGACGACCGGTCGACGGGCTGGTCCCACCCGCCGTGGTGCGCTGCATCCGGGAGCGCCGCCTCTACGTTCCCTACACTCGCGGGTGATGGCGCGTGCTGCCTCCCCGCGGTTGGAGGATGCCGCGCACCCCGGTCCCGGCCCGGACGCCCTCGGCGGCGGCCTGGGGCGGCGCCGCCGGCGTTCGCGTGCGCGGGCCCGCCGGTGGCCGGCCCGGCACGACCGGCCCCGCCCCCGCCACCCGGGTGACGACGCCGGATCGCGGGCGACCCGGCGGGCCCGTCGCCGTCGGGCGCAGCAGCGGCGGTTCTGGCTGCTGGTGATGCCGGCGCTGGGGCTCACGCTGGCCGCGGTGGCCGTGGGCGGATACCTCATCCGGCGCGACGCGGCCACCGACCGCTCGGCGCGCGCCGTGCCGGGCCCGACCGGGGGGCGCGCCGGCGCACTGCTCCTCGCGCACCGGGCGGGTGACGGGACCGTCGACCTGGCGGTCGTCGTCGGGGCGACCCGGGACGAGGCCGGCGTGCTCCTGCTCCCCCCGGCGACCCAACTCGACGTGCCGTCGTTCGAGGTGCGGACCCTCGCCGAGGTGGCGTCGCTCGGCGGCGCCCCGCTGCTGCGCACCACCGTCGCCAACCTGCTGGGGATCCGGTTGGAGAAGGTGCTGCTCCTCGACGACACCGGCCTGCAGGCGCTGCTGAGGCCGGCGGCACCGCTGCGGGTGAACCTGGCCGCACCGGTCACCTTCGGCGAGGACCTGCCGGCGGAGTTCGGGGCCGGTCCCCAGGACCTGGCGCCCACCGACCTGTTCCGCCTCCTCGTGACCCCCCAGCCGGGCAGCCAGCTCGACCAGCTCGTCACCGTCGGTCTGGTGTTGGAGGCGTGGCTCGACGCGCTCGCCCGGCCGGGCGTGGCCCGGGCCACGGAGGCGGTGGCGCCCGAGGCGGAGATCCTCACCGAGGCGGCTCGCGCCCCGCAGCGTCGGGTCGACACCCTGCCCGTCCAGTCCCGAGCCGTGGGTGACGACGAGCGCTTCGAGGTGCGGGCCGAGGCGCTCGAGGCGTACCGGCGCGCCGCCCTCCGGGCCCACCTGGTGGCCGGGGGCGCCCGCCGGGCCCGGGTGGAGATCCTGAACGGCACCGGAGAGCTCGCCGTGGCGCAGGCGATCGCGGCCCGGATCGTCCCGGCGGGGGGGCACGTGACCCTCACCGGCAACGTCCCCGGGTTCGGGGTGCCTCGCACCCAGGTGGTGTACTACCGGCCGGCCGCTCGGCCCGACGCCCGGCGCCTCCTGGCCGCGCTGGGCTGCGGTTCCCTGCAGCGGGCCCGGCGGGCGATCGGGGTGGTCGACGTGACGATCATCCACGGGGCGGACTGCCCCCTGCCGGACGCAGCGCCGATGAGCGACGGCGGGAGGCCAGGCTGAGGACGGATCCGACCGGCCCCGCCGCCGCACCCGAGGAGGAGGCCCGGCCCCGGCCCGAACGGGAGGAGGCCCGGCACCTGGCCCGGCTCGTGGCGCACGCCGCCGCCGACAAGAAGGCGCACGACCCGGTGCTCATCGAGGTCGGTGACGTCCTGGCGATCACCGACGTGTTCGTGGTCACCAGCGGGGCCAACGACCGGCAGGTCCGCACGATCTGCGAGGAGATCGAACGGCGCGTCCGCGAGGCGACCGGCCGCGGCCCGTTGCACACCGAGGGATGGGAGGACGCCTCCTGGGTGCTGCTCGACTACGGCGACGTGGTGGTGCACGTGATGCTCGACGACACCCGTGCCTACTACTCGCTGGAGCGGTTGTGGGGGGACATGCCCCGCGTCGCCTGGGACGGCGACGCCGCGGCGTCGGCGGCGCCCCCGGCGCCGTCGCCACCCCGCCCGGGCACGGGCGCGCCGGGCGGTCCCTGAGCGCGCCCCAGCTCCACCCACGGGCGCACCGGCACCCCGCGGGCTGCGAGCTGGTCCTTGAGGTCCCGCACCGCGAGGTTGCGGGCGAGGCGAGGGGAGTAGAGGATCGAGCTGATGATGGCGGCGGAGGCCCCGCCGGCGGTGAGCCCCTCGGCGATGTGATCCACGGTGCCGGCACCCCCGGAGGCGACCACCGGGACGTTGGTCGCCGCGGCGACCGCGGCGGTGATCGTGAGGTCGTACCCGGACGCGGTGCCGTCACGGTCGATGCTGTTGACGACGATCTCGCCCGCGCCGAGCTCCTCGCCGCGCCGTACCCAGTCGAGCGCGTCCCTGCCCGTCGCCAGCCGGGCGCCGTCGATGAACACCTCGTAGCCGCTGGGGATCCCGGGGCGGCGGCCCACGTGCTTCACCTGGGTGGACAGGACGATGCACTGGCGGCCGAACTCCTCGGCCCCCTCCCGGATGATCCCGGGGTGCCGCACGGCCATCGAGTCCACCGAGATCTTCTCGGCCCCGGCCTTCAGCACCGCCCGCATGTCGTCGACCGAGCGGATGCCTCCGCCGACGGTGAACGGGACGAACACTTCCCGGGCCACCGCGGTCACGGTCGCGAGGTCGATCGGTCGGCGCTGTGCGGAGGCGGTGATGTCGTAGAAGATGATCTCGTCGATCTGCTCCTCGTAGAGGCGGCGGGCGAGGGTCACCGCGTCGTCGACGTCGATGTTGTCCTCGAAGCGCTGCGCCTTCGTGACCCGTCCGTCGATGACGTCGAAGCAGGCGACGAGCCGGCGGGTCAGCACCCCGGCTCCCAGCGGGCGAAGTTCGCCAGCATCGCCAGACCCACCTCGCCGCTCTTCTCGGCGTGGAACTGCGTGGCGCACACGTTGCCCACCGCCACGACCGAGCAGAACGGGCCGCCGTAGTCGGTTGTCGCCGCCACCGCCGCCTCCTCGGCCGGATACGCCACGTAGGAGTTCACGAAGTAGCAGTACGCCGGGGTGGGGATCCCGTCGAACAGCGGGTGTGGGCGGACGGGCTCCACCGTGTTCCAACCGATCTGGGGGATCCGCACCCCGGTCCCGAGGCGGCGTACCACCCCGGGTACGAACCCGAGGGTCTCGGTCGGGCCCTCCTCGCTGCGGTCGAAGAGGATCTGGAGGCCGATGCAGATGCCGAGGTACGGGACCCGTTCCTCGAGCACCCGTCGGCGCAGCGCGTCCACCAGGTCCGCGTCCCGCAGCGAGTCCAGGGTGGCCCGGGCGGCGCCGACGCCGGGCAGGACGACCCGGTCCACGGCGGCGAGGCCGGCCGGGTCGCTCACCGCGACCGCGGGGACGCCCAGCCGGGCCAGGGCGTAGAGCACGCTGGGGGCGTTGCCGGCGCGGTAGTCGATGACACCGATCACGGACGCCGCAGTCTAGGAACCGCTCCCGCTCCCGCTCCGGCCCGGTGGCGCGCGGCTCGGCGCGGGGAGGCCCCGACCTCCAGCCGGTACACGGTCACCGGACCGGCCCGGTGCAGCACCCGGAACGGCTGGCGGCCCCTGGTGACGAGGCACGTGGCCCCGTACCGGGCCGCGAGCGCCCGCACCCGGCCGGTGCCCAGCCGGTCGTAGCGCGCCGCGAGGCGGCCCGGCTCGCCGGTCCACCCCGGTCCTGTGAACGCGGCGGCGCCGCCGACGAGGTCGGTGACCCGCCGCCGCCACTCGGCCAGCGCGTCCTGGCGCAGGGCCTGCCAGTTCGCCACCTGTGGGCGCTGGGCCCGCCAGAACGAGTCCTGCCGGGTGGGGGGGAAGATGCAGGTCTCCCGGGCCGGGAGGTGACGCCGCACCCAGGCGAACGCGTCGGCCTCGGGGTCGGTGCGCACCCAGGCACCCGCGGTGCGGGCCGCGGCGCGAGGACCGGCGAGCAGGGGGGTGGTGGGCACCACCGCCACTGACACGGCCACCGACGCCACCACCAGCGACGGTCGTCGCCACCAGGGCCACGGCCCCGGGCGGCGCGCCTCGGTGGCCCGCAGCCGGGCGACGAGCCCGGCGGCCCGGTAGGCGGCACCCAGCGCCACGAGGACGGGGAACGCCCGCAGTGGCATGAGCCGCAGGAACCACCACGCCCCGGCGGTGCGGGCCGCGAGCGCGCCGAGCACCGGGACGCCGGCGGTGCCGAGCCAGGTGATCCAGACCCGGTCCGCGAGGCGACGGCGGGTCCCGAGATGCTCCCACCAGCAGAACACGGCCATCGCGACCAGCACCACCCAGCGCATGCCGGCCTGCGCCACCGGCCGGCGCACCGCGCCGAAGAACGGGTCGAGGTGGTAGGGCATGGCCTGGAGCACGAGGAACCGGTCCAGGGACGGGCTCGAGGGCCCGGCCGCGAGCCAGGCCCCCACCACGCCCGGTGCCGCGACCAGCGCGGCCAGCGGCGACCAGCGCAGGGCTGCGGCCCGGGTCTCGGGGACGGCGAGGAGTGTGAGCGCCAGAGGTCCACCGGCCCACAGGCCGACCGCCGGGTGCAGGCTGACCGTGGCCCCGATCCCGGCGAGGGCGCAGGGCACCGAGCCCCGGGTCGCCGCGAGCGCTGCGCCGAGCAGCGTCGTGTAGGCGACCGTCTTGGCCTCGAAGGTGCCGAGGATCCACTCGCCACCGATCCCGGCCTGCCCGAAGACCAGCCAGCCGACCACCGCTGCGGTCGCCGCCCACCGCGTCAGCCCGAGCCGGGTACCGAGCAGCACGAGCTGGGTGCCGAGCAGCCACCAGCAGGCGAGCCGCCCGGCCCAGCCGAGCATGACCATCGGCACCACCCGGGCGATGGTGCCGGCCGCGGCGGTGAACACCCAGTGGTCGGAGAAGCGCCCCGACAGGGTCCAGTCCCCGGCCACGAAGCCGGGGTCCGCGAAGCGGCGCACCAGCGTGAGGTACAGCTCCTCGGAGGTGCGCGGGACCGGCGCGCCCCACAGGACGAGCGCGACCCCCAGGACCACCAGACCCCCGACCGCGGCGCTTCGCCAGCCTCCGCCCGCAGGCTCGGCGCGACGGCCGGGTCGGCGCGCGCCGGTGACGGCACCGGGCCGTTGCGCCGTCACGGGCCGATGCCGCGACCGCTCATCCGGTCATTCTGGCCGCCGCCGACGCCACCGGCGCCGGAGACCGGCGCCGTGCCGGGCGGTGCCGCTCGGCGGGTGCGAGGGGCGAACTACCCGGACGGGTGTCCCTCCGTCGGAAGGGTGGACCCCGAACGGAGTTCGGCGGCGATCCCGGCCGCCCATGCGGCGATCTCCTCCCAGTCGCGTCGGTCGCGTGTCTCCTCCGGCATGCTCCGGGCCATGCGCCTTCGGAGGAACCCCCGGTCCCCGTCGACCTTGCCGCCGAACACCACGTGCGCGCGGGCACCGATCTGTGCGGCGAGCTCCCGGGCCTTCTTGGGTTTCGTCCAGCGCTCCGCTTCGGCCTCGCCGGTGTGCTCGTCGTCCGGGCCGACCGGACCGCTGCTGAACAGCCAGACCGGGTGCCGGGCGAGCCAGTCCCGATGGGTGCGCAGGAACCGCAACGCCTCCCGGCGCCAGTGGGCCGCGTACACGGCGCTGCCGACGATCGCCGCCCGGTATCCCTCCGGCGAGCGCACCGAGCCGGCCCGTCGCACCTCCGCTTCCAGCCCCCGCTCCTCGAGCGCCCGACCGATCGCCTCGGCGATCTCGGCGGTGGCGCCGTACTTGGATCCGTAGGCCACGAGCACCCGGCTCATCGCCGCTCCTCTCCCCTCGACCTTCGTCGCCGGTGTCTCCCGGGGCACGCGCTTGCCTCAGCCCGGTCGCGGCCGGCATGACCGAGCGTGGCCGTGCCGGGCGGTGCCGGACAGGGCCCTTCGTCCTGTGCCGGGTCGCCACCCGACCGCGATCCCGACGAAGCCTGCCGATGGAGCGCGGCGCCGAACCGCCCGTGACGGTGCGTGGAGCTGATGGGACTCGAACCCACGACCTCGTCCATGCCATGGACGCGCTCTTCCAACTGAGCTACAGCCCCGCGGCCGACCGAGGTTACCAGCCGGCCGTCGCGGGGACGCGGCCGTCGTGCCGCTGCCGCCCTGCACCCGCAGCGTGCCGGCGCGGCCGGCGCGGCCTGGGAGCGCCGGGCGGCGCCGGGGCCCCGTTACGCTCGGATGCATGAGCGACCGACCCCGGTGGCGCTACGACGCGCGCCTTGCCAACGAGATCGAACGCAAGTGGCAGGACCGCTGGGAGGCGCAGCACACGTTCTGGGCCCCCAACCCGGAGGGTGCGCTGTCGGAGGGGTTCGAGCAGGTCGCCGGAAGACCCAAGTACTACGTGCTCGACATGTTCCCCTACCCGAGCGGAGCCGGGCTGCACGTGGGGCACCCGCTCGGCTACATCGGCACCGACACGTTCGGTCGCTTCAAGCGCCTCACCGGTCACAACGTGTTGCATGCCATGGGGTACGACGCGTTCGGCCTCCCGGCCGAGCAGTACGCGGTCCAGACCGGCCAGCACCCCCGCGTCACGACCGAGCGCAACATCGCCAACATGCGCCGCCAGCTCCGGGCGCTCGGCCTCGCCCACGACCCGCGGCGGTCGATCTCGACCACCGACGTTCCCTACTACCGCTGGACCCAGTGGATCTTCCTCCAGATCTACAACGCCTGGTACGACCACGAAGCCGGCCGGGCCCGCCCGATCGACGAGCTCGTCCCGATCCTGGAGGCCGATCCCGCGCTGCGGTGGGCCGAGCTCAGTCCGCGGCAGCGGCGCGAGCTGGTGGACCGCCACCGGCTCGCCTACCGGGCCGAGGCGCCGGTGAACTGGTGCCCGGCGCTCGGCACCGTGCTCGCCAACGAGGAGGTCACCCCGGAGGGGCGTTCCGAGCGGGGCAACCACCCGGTGGTGCGGCGCCCGCTCACCCAGTGGATGCTCCGGATCACCGCCTACGCCCCGCGCCTGCTCGACGACCTCGACCTCGTCGACTGGCCGGAGCCGGTGAAGGCGATGCAACGCAACTGGATCGGGCGCAGCGAGGGTGCCGAGATCGACTTCCCGGTATCCGGCACCGGCGAGGTGCTGACCGTGTTCACCACCCGCCCCGACACGCTCTTCGGGGCCACGTACATGGTGATGGCCCCGGAGCACCCGCTGCTGGACCACCTCGTTCCCAACGAGTGGCCCGACGCCACGGTGGCCCCCGATCTCACCGGCATCCCGCCGTCGTGGCGAGGGGTGTTCGGCACCGACGTCACCCCCGCCGAGGCCGTCGCCCGGTACCGGGAGTTCGCGACCCAACGGTCGGATCTCGAACGGCAGGCGGAAGGGCACGGCAAGACGGGGGTGTTCACCGGGGCGTTCGCCCGGAACCCGGCCACCGGCGCCGAGATCCCGATCTTCGTCGCCGACTACGTGCTCATGGCCTACGGCACCGGGGCGATCATGGCGGTGCCCGCCCACGACCAGCGTGACTTCGAGTTCGCCCGTGCCTTCGACCTGCCGATCGTCGGGGTGATCCGCCCGCCGGAGGCCTGGTTCCGTGAACGGGGCCTGCCGCCGGGCGCACCGGCGGAGACGTGGCCGGAGGCGTTCACGGGTGACGGGGTGGCGATGCACTCCGGCACCGAGGGGGTGAGCCTCGACGGGCTCGGCGTCGCCGACGCCAAGCGGGCGATCACCGCGTGGCTGGAGCGCACCGGTCAGGGCCGCGCCGCGGTGACCTACCGACTGCGGGACTGGCTCTTCAGTCGGCAGCGGTACTGGGGTGAGCCGTTCCCGATCGTCTACGACGACGACGGGTTGCCGTGGCCGCTGCCCGCCGAGATGCTCCCCGTCGAGCTGCCGGAGATCGAGGAGTTCGAGCCGAAGGTCTCCGACGATCCCGACGCGCTTCCCGAACCCCCGCTGGCCCGGGCCGCCGACTGGGTCGAGGTCGAGCTCGACCTGGAGCCGCCGCCGTGGGCGGGGGGACCCGGCGGCCGCCGCCGGTTCCGCCGCGAGGTCAACACGATGCCCCAGTGGGCCGGTTCGTGCTGGTACTACCTGCGGTACCTCGACCCCACGAACGACGAGACGTTCGCGTCGCGCTCGGCACAGCGCTACTGGATGGGGGAGGGCGAGGAGGGCGGCGTCGACCTGTACGTCGGCGGGGTGGAACACGCGGTGTTGCACCTGCTCTACGCGCGGTTCTGGCACAAGGTGCTCTACGACCTCGGGCACGTCACCACGCCCGAACCGTTCCGCCGGCTCTTCAACCAGGGCTACATCCAGGCGTGGGCGTACGTCGACGAGCGCGGGGTGTACGTGGAGGCCTCGGAGGTCACCGAACGGGACGGGACGTTCTGGTACCGGGGCCGGCCGGTGCGGCGGGAGTACGGGAAGATGGGCAAGAGCCTGCGCAACGTCGTGACCCCCGACGAGATCTACCGCGACTACGGCGCCGACACCCTGCGGCTCTACGAGATGTTCATGGGCCCGCTCGACGCCAGCCGCCCGTGGAGCACCCGCGACATCGTGGGGGTCCACCGGTTTCTCGCCCGCCTGTGGCGCAACGTCATCGACGAGCAGACCGGGAACCCCCGGGTGCACGACCGTGAGCCCGATCCGGACACGCAGCGGGTGTTGCACCGCACCATCGCGACCGTGCGCGAGGACATGGAGGCCCTCCGGTTCAACACGGCGATCGCCGCCCTCTTCGAGTTGAACAACCACCTCACCGGGGTGGTCGCCCGCGACGGTGCCGCGTCGCGGTCCGTGGTGGAACCGTTCGTGGTGATGGTGAGCCCCCTGGCTCCCCACGTGGCCGAGGAGCTGTGGGAACGCCTCGGTCACGATCGCACCGTCGCCTACGAGACGTTCCCGGAGCCCGACCCCCGCTGGCTGCGCACGGAGGAGGTGGAGATCGCGGTGCAACTCGACGGCAAGGTCCGACACCGGATGCCCGTACCGGCCGACGCCGACGAGGCGACCCTGGAACGGATCGTGCGGGCCGACCCCCGGGTGGACCGGCTGCTCGCCGGCCGCCAGGTGCGCAAGGTGGTGGTCGTGCCCGGCCGGCTCGTCAGCTTCGTGACCACGTGAGCGGCCCGGCCACCGGGGCGGGGTGTGTGGCGGCTGTGGCGCCTCGCTGACGCCGAGGTCGCCCGTCACCCTCAGGTGCCGGAACGGGACCGGCGCCGGGCCCGGATCGTCGTGGTACCGGCGCTGCCCCCCGGGGTCCGGGCGATGACCCTGGGTCGGCTCGTCCTCGTGCGCACCGGGCAGCTCGGGGACCGGGCGCTGCTGGCCCACGAGCTCGTGCACGTCCGGCAGTGGCGGGAGCAGGGCCCGGTGAGGTTTCTCCTCTCGTACCTGCGGGAGTACCTGCGCGGCAGGCGGGCAGGGCTCGGGCACTGGCAGGCCTACCTGGCGATCAGCGCCGAGGTCGAGGCCCGCAGGCTCGCGGCGGTGCTCACCCCCCGGGTCGGGGGCACCGACCGGGGCCGTGCCCACGGCCGTGTCCGGGACGTCCGCTACCCTTCCCGCAACGGGCGCTGAGCCCGACCGCCGAGCCCGACCGGACGC
>Ga0308412_1001845_pt1 | contig 11482 bp, 9 predicted proteins | sample HotsprottomLayer_FD_202357 | JGI IMG/M metagenome (GOLD analysis project Ga0308412, IMG submission 202357) | Hot spring phototrophic mat microbial communities from Octopus Spring, Yellowstone National Park, Wyoming, United States -... | ecosystem: Environmental > Aquatic > Thermal springs > Hot...
CCATGCGGCGCATCCTGGACGGCTGCGACGACTTCGAGGACGTGCTCGTCGGCAACGAGATCTTCGAGGCCCGCACCCGGGGGGTCGGGATCATCCCCGCCGAGCTCGGCGCGGCCTACGGGGTGTCGGGGGCGAACCTGCGGGCGTCGGGGGTCGACTGGGATCTCCGGCGTGACGGCCGCCCCTACCTCGCCTACCCCGAGCTCGACTTCAAGGTGTGGACCCATCCCGACGGCGACAGCTTCGCCCGCTACTGGGTCCGCCTGCAGGAGACCCGCGAGTCGGCCCGGATGGTCCTCCAGCTCCTCGACGGGCTGCCCAGCGGGCCGATCATGGCGAAGGTCCCGCGCATCATCAAGGTGCCGGAAGGCGAGTGCTGGGTGGAGACCGAGAACCCGTTGGGCCAGATGGGGTACTACGTGATCTCCAAGGGCGCGACCGGGCCCTTCCGGGTGAAGATCCGCTCCGCGTCGTTCTCGAACGTCTCGATCCTGCCCTGGTTGCTACGGGGGGTCTACGTTCCCGACGTGATCACGATCCTGGCCAGCCTCTACTTCATCTTGGGGGACATCGACCGGTGAGCCTCGCCGTCGAGGTGCCCTGGGGCGTGATCCTGGCGATCAAGACCCTCGTCGTGCTCGCGATCATCCCGCTGGGCGCGCTCATCCTGGGGTACGTGTTCCTCCTCAAGATGATGAGCCACATGCAGAGCCGGCTCGGCCCCATGGACCCGGGCGGGTACCACGGCTGGTTCCAGCTCATCGGTGACGGCATCAAGTTCCTCCAGAAGGAGGACGTCATGCCCGCCGAGGCCGACCGCCGGGTCTTCGCGCTCGCGCCGCTCGTGGTGGTCATGTCGACCTTCCTCGTCTTCGCGGTCGTCCCCGCCGGGCCCCGGCTCATCGTCGCCGACCTGGACGTGGGGGTCTTCTACGCCCTGGCGGTCTCCAGCCTCTCGGTCATCGGGGTGCTCATGGCCGGGTGGGCCAGCGCGAACAAGTTCGCGCTGCTCGGCGCGCTGCGGGCCGCGGGGCAGCTCATCGCCTACGAGCTGCCGCTGCTGCTCGGCGTGGTCGGGGTGGTGACCCAGGCCGGCACCCTCAGCCTCCAGGGCATCGTGACCGCCCAACGGGACGGGGAGATCTTCGGGTGGGGCGGGATCGGCAACCCGTTCATCCTCACCCAGTTCGTCGGGTTCGCGCTCTTCCTCATCGCCGCCCAGGCGGAGCTGACCCAGACGCCCTTCGACATGCCGGTGGCCGAGTCGGAGCTCGTGTCGGGCTACATGGTCGAGTACACCGGGTTCCGGTTCCTGTTCTTCTTCGTCGGGGAGTTCGGCACCGCCTTCGCGTTCGCCGCGCTGGCGGCCACGCTCTTCCTCGGCGGCTGGGCCCTGCCCGGTGTCGAGGGCACCGCCGCCGACGTGCTGGGTCCCGTGGTGCTGCTGGTGAAGATCATGGCGGTGTCCTTCCTCATCTTCTGGGTGCGGTTCACCTACCCGCGGCTGCGGGAGGACCAGCTCCAGGCGATCGCCTGGAAGTTCCTCATCCCGATCGCGCTCGTCAACATCATCGTGACCGGCGTCTTCAAGGCGGTGTTCTGATGGCCGAGACCTCGCCGGACGTGTCCCGCCGCACCGGGCTCGTGCGGAGGCTCCCCGGGGTCATCAGCGGTCTCGGGGTGACGTTCCGCACGATGCTGCAGGGCGCGGTCACCGTGCAGTACCCCCACGAGCGGGAGGATCCGCCCACCCGTGCCCGCGGCGTGATCGCGCTGAAGGAGGAGAACTGCACCGTCTGCATGCTGTGCGCCCGTAGCTGCCCCGACTGGTGCATCTACATCGAGGGTCACAAGGAGCAGCGACCGCCGCGGCGGGAGGGTGGCCGCCCGCGCAGCGTGAGCGTGCTCGATCGGTTCGACATCGACTACGCGCTGTGCATGTACTGCGGGATCTGCGTCGAGGTGTGCCCGTTCGACGCCCTGTTCTGGAGTCCCGAGTACGAGTACTCCGAGTTCGACATCGCCCGGCTGCTGCACGACAAGGAGCAGCTGGGGGTGTGGATGGCGACCGTGCCCGAGCCCGAGCCGCTCGAACCGGGCGCGCAGGTCAAGGGCGGGAAGTAGGCGATCGGGATGGTGGCACAGAACGTCACGTTCTGGGTGCTGGCGGTGGTGATGGTCGCGGCCGCGATCGGCGTCGTGCGGACGGGCAACGTCGTGCACGCCGCGCTCTACCTCGTGGTGGTGCTGGCCGGTGTCGCAGCGCAGTTCATCCTGCTCGCCGCCGAGTTCGTGGCCTGGGTGCAGGTGCTCATCTACATCGGCGCGGTGGTGATCCTCTTCCTGTTCGGGATCATGCTCACCCGGGCCCCGATGCGTCACGAGACCCCACTCGACAACGACCAGCGGCTTCCCGCGGCGCTCGCCGCCGGCGCCCTGGGCGTGTTGCTCGTGACCGCGGTGCTCGACGCCTTCCGGGGCCGGGAGATCGACTTCACCTCCCGTACCGGCCCGACGCCGACGGCCGAGGTCGCACAGTCGATCTTCCGCACCTTCGTCGTGCCGTTCGAGGTGGTCTCGGTGCTCCTGCTCGCCGCGCTCATCGGCGCCATCGTCCTCGCCCGGAGGGACTGATGCCCCTCACGCAGTTCCTCGTCCTCGCCGCGATCCTGTTCGCCGTCGGTGCCTACGGTGTCCTCGCTCGCCGTAACGGCGTGCTCGTGCTCATGAGCATCGAGCTCATGCTCAATGCCGTCACCCTCAATCTCGTGGCGTTCTCCGCCCAGCTCGACGAGGTGGCGGGCCAGGTCTTCGCCCTGTTCGTCATCACGATCGCGGCGGCCGAGGTGGGGGTCGGACTGGCGATCGTGCTGCTCCTCTACCGCAACCTGCGGACACCGGACCTCGACGCCGTCGACCAGCTGAAGGGCTGAGGGCACCCGTGCTGGACGCCGCCTGGATCATCCCCGCGCTGCCTGCGGCGAGTTTCGTCGCCATCCTCCTCTTCGGACGCCGGCTCGGTGGCGGAGGGGCGTTCCTCGGGATCGGTGCGGTCGCGGCCGCGCTCGGGGCCTCGCTGATGGCGGTGGTCGAATGGGTCCATCGGGTGGACGACGCCGCCACCGAGCACGGACTCGGCACGCTGGCGGTGTTCGGAAAGGGCCTGCTGGGGGCGGAGGCCGAGCACGCGGCGGTCAAGCCGGTCGTGCACGCCGTCACGTGGTGGGAGAGCGGCCCGTGGGTGCTGCGCGTCGGGACCCATGTCGACGGACTCACCGTGATGATGCTCGTCGTCGTCACCGTGATCTCGCTCGTCGTGCACGTCTACTCCACCGCCTACATGCACGGCGACGAGCGCTACACCTACTTCTACGCGGCCTTGAGCCTGTTCACCGCCTCGATGCTTTTGCTGGTGGTGGCGGAGAACACCCTGCAGCTCCTGGTGGGTTGGGAGCTCGTCGGGCTCTGCTCGTTCATGCTCATCGGGCACTGGTGGGAGGAGAAGCCCAACACGAACGCCGCGATCAAGGCGTTCCTCACCACCCGCACCGGCGACATCGGCCTGCTCGTCGGGGTGATCCTCACCGGGGTCATGGTCGAGCAGGCGACCGGCCGGTTCTCGTTCGGGATCCTGGCCACGAACGAGGCGGCGCTCTCCGGCCGCGTGGGCGAGACGCTGTTGACGGTCACCGCCGCCTGCCTTCTGCTCGGCATCATCGGCAAGAGCGGTCAGTTCCCGCTCCACACCTGGCTCCCCGACGCGATGGCCGGTCCCACCCCGGTGTCCGCGCTCATCCACGCGGCGACGATGGTGGTGGCCGGCGTGTACCTCGGTGCCCGGGTCTATCCGGTGTTCTGGGAGGGCTTTGCGATCGCAAGCGGCGGGATCAACCCCATGGCGGCGGTGGGGGCGATCACGATCGTCATCGGGGCGCTGCTGGCGTTCGTCCAGAACGACATCAAGAAGGTACTGGCCTACTCGACGATCTCCCAGCTCGGCTACATGGTGATGGGGCTCGGGGTGGGGGCGTGGGTCGGTGCGGTGTTCCACCTCTTCACCCACGCGTTCTTCAAGGCGCTGCTGTTCCTCGGGGCCGGTTCCATCAGCCACTCCGGGTCCCACCACAGCTTCGACATGCGCAAGGACATGGGGGGCCTGCGCCACCACATGCCGGTCACGTTCTGGACGTTCCTCATCGGCTCCGCCGCGCTGGCGGGGATCTTCCCGCTCGCCGGGTTCTGGTCGAAGGACGACATCCTGGCCACGGCCGGCCAGTCCGGCTACGAGCTCTTCATGGTGGTGGGCATCGTCGGCGCGATCCTCACTGCGTCGTACATGACCCGCTGCGTCTACCTCACGTTCTTCGGTACCTACCGCGGGCACGGGCATCCGCACGAGTCACCTCCGGCGATCACCGGGCCGCTCGTGGTGCTCGCCGCGCTCAGCGTCGTGGCCGGCTTCGCGAACGCCGCCGCATTCGGGATCGAGAAGTTCGTCGAATACGTGGAACCGACAGTTGCATTCCCCAAGGTGCTCGTCCCCGACTTCGACGTCACCTTGGCGGTCATCTCCGTCGGTCTCGCGCTGGCGTCGATCGGGGTGGCGGCGTACCTGTGGTTCCAGCGGGAGGAGCTCGGCCCGTTCGCCGGGCTCACCCGTCGCAGTGCGCCGGCGCGGGCCGGCTACACGTTCCTGGTGAACAAGTACTACCTCGACGCGCTGTACGAGGACGGGATCGTCGCCGGGATCCGGGGACCGCTGGCCCGGGCCGCGTACCGCCTGAACCAGCGGGTCATCGACGGGATCGTGAACGCGGTCGGCCGGGGGACCGCCGTCGCCGGACGGCTCACGTACCGGTACGTGGACCAAGGTGCCGTGGACGCGGCGCTCAACGGCCTCGCCGACGAGACCGGCGCGCTCGGCGGGCTGCTGCGACGCCTCCAGTCGGGTCGGCTCCCGCGGTACGCGCTCGCCGTGGTGGCCGGCGTGGTGCTGCTCGGCGCCGGCCTCGTGCTCATCAGGATCTGACGCAGGGGAGAAGGGACGGGGATGGACTGGTTCGACTCGTGGGCGCTCACGCTGGCGGTGTTCCTGCCGGCGGTGGGGCTGGTCGCGTTGCTGGTGATCCCCCGGGCCGAGGAGGAGGCCCTGAAGGGGGTGGCGCTGGCGACGACGCTGGTCACCCTGGCCGTGGGGGTGGCGATCCTCTTCCGCTTCGACTACGACCGCACCGCCGCGTTGCAGCTGCGGGTCGACGAGAGCTGGATCGACGCGATCAACGCCCGCTACCACCTCGCCGTGGACGGCATCTCCCTGCCGCTGCTGCTGCTGTCGATGTTCGTGACGGTCCTGTGCGTCGTGTACTCCTGGAACCACTTCCCCGAGCCGCACAACCCGAAGGCGTTCCTCGCCCTCATCCTGCTGCTCGAGGTGGGGATGAACGGCACCTTCGTCGCCCAGGACCTCATCCTCTTCTTCATCTTCTTCGAGGTCGTGCTGCTCCCGATGTTCTTCATGATCGGCGTGTGGGGCGGCCCGAACCGGGAGTACGCCTCGATCAAGTTCTTCCTCTTCACGCTGTTCGGGTCGTCGCTCATGCTGCTCGGGTTCCTCGCCCTCTTCTTCCTGAGCGGCACCAGCACGTTCCAGATCCCCGAACTCGTCGCCCTCGGCGGTGAGGGGATCTCGCGCACCACCCAGAACCTCATCTTCGCCGGCCTGTTCCTCGGGTTCGCGATCAAGGTGCCGATGTTCCCGTTCCACACCTGGCTCCCCGATGCGCACACCGAGGCGCCGACGGTCGGTTCGGTCCTGCTGGCGGCGATCCTCCTGAAGCTCGGCACCTACGGGTTCGTGCGGATCGCGATGCCGGTGCTCCCCGACGCGGCGGCGACGTGGGCGCCCTGGATCGGCCTGCTGGCGGTGATCGGGATCATCTACGGGGCGCTGTGCTGCCTCGCCCAGACCGACATGAAGCGGCTCATCGCGTTCAGCTCGGTGGCGCACATGGGGTTCGTGATGCTCGGCATCGCCACCCTCACCACCTTCGGGGTGAACGCGGCGATCTTCGGGATGGTGGCGCACGGGCTCATCACCGGCATGCTGTTCTTCCTGGCCGGTTCGGTGCAGCACACGTACCACACCCGTGAGATGGACCGGCTCGGTGGCCTGCTGAAACAGGCGCCGCGCCTGGGGTGGATCCTCGGGTTCTGTTCCATGGCCTCCCTCGGCTTGCCGGGTCTCGCCGGGTTCTGGGGCGAGTTCCCGGCCATCCTCTCCGCGTACCAGCCGGCCGGTGCGGTGAGCGGCCTGCTCGGCGCGGAGCCGCTGGTCACATTCCGGGTGTTCATGGTGTTCGCCGCCATCGGCACCGTGTTGGCGGCCGGGTACCTGCTGTGGATGTACCAGCGGGTCGCGTTCGGCCTGCCCAAGGAGGAGTTCGCCGACCTGCACATCCACGACGTCACCGCGGTCGAGTGGGCCGCCTGGACCCCGATGCTGCTCCTCATCGTCGCCCTCGGCGTGTATCCGCAACTCCTCTTCGGGGTCACCAACGGCGCGGTCACGAAGCTGTTCGGAGGCTGACGTGGGCTACGACCTGCACGCCATCGCCCCCGAGATCGTCCTCGTCGCCACCATCGTGGTGGTGCTGGTCGCCGACTTCTTCTTCGAGTACCGGGAACGCTTCCGCACCGCGACGCTGGCCGCCCTCGGGGTGCTCGCGGCGATGATCCCGGTGGTGACCCTGGCCGTCGACGGCGCCCGCCGGACGCTCTTCGACGGCTCCTACGCCGTGGACCCGTACGCCCTGGTGATGAAGGGGTTCTTCCTGGCCGTCGCCTACGTCACCATCCTGCTGTCGGTCGACGAGATCGGCGAAGGCGACTACTACCAGGGCGAGTACTACGTGCTGCTGCTCACCTCGCTCCTGGGGTTGCTGGTGATGGGCTCGGCGCGCGATCTCGTCTCGGTGTTCATCGCCCTGGAGACCATCACCATCCCCACCTTCGTGCTGGCCGGGTGGCGGAAGCACGACACCCGGTCCAACGAGGCCGCGGTGAAGTACTTCCTCATCGGCGCGCTCTCCTCGGCGGTGATGCTGTACGGGATGTCGTTGTTGTTCGGGCTCAGCGGCTCCACCATCCTCGCCGACATCGTCGCGTTCTCCCGGGAGGCCGACACCCCGCCGCTGTTCGTGTTCGCCGCGTTCCTCACCATGGTGGGGTTCGCGTTCAAGATCTCGGCGGTGCCGTTCCACACCTGGGCCCCGGACACCTACGAGGGCGCACCCACCCCGGTGACCGCGTTCCTCTCGGTGGCCTCGAAGGCGGGCGGGGTCATCGCCCTCACCACCGTGGTGTTCTTCGCGCTCTTCGGGGAGCCGGGCTCGTTCCGCCCGTTGCTGTGGGTGCTCGCCGCGGCGTCGATGACGCTGGGCAACCTCGCCGCGCTGCGCCAGACGAACGTGGTGCGGCTCCTCGCCTACTCCTCGATCGCCCAGGGAGGGTTCCTGCTCGTGCCGCTGGCGGTCGCGGGTGACGGCGAGGCCGGCGCCTCGGCCCTCAAGGCGGTGATCGTCTACCTGCTCATCTACGGCGCGATGAACCTCGGGGCGTTCGCGGTGGTCATCGCCGTGGCCCGGCGCACCCGCTCCGGCGAGATCTCCTCGTACGCCGGTCTGTACCGCCACGCCCCCGCGCTCGCCATCGCGATGACCGCGTTCATGCTCTCGCTCGCGGGCATCCCCTTCTTCGCCGGCTGGTTCGCGAAGTTCGTGATGTTCCAGGCGGTGCTGGACGCCGGGACGCCTGCGGCCGTCACCCTGGGTGTCGTCGCCGCGGTGAACTCGGTGGTGGCGTTCTTCTACTACGCCCGCATCCCCCGCGAGATGATCTTCCACCCCCCCGCGCCGGACGCGGTGTCCGGGCCCGTCCGGCCGCCCCTCGCGCTGAACGCCGCGATCGCCCTCTGCGTCACGGTGGTCCTCGTCGTGGGCTTGTACCCGCAGGCGTTCGCCCGCCTCGGCGACCTGGCGGCCGGGGGCTGAGCCACGCGCTCGCTCGACGAACGCATCCGGCGGGAGGGGCCGGTCCCGTTCCGGGACTTCATGGAGCTCGCCCTGTACGACCCCGACGAAGGCTTCTACGGGCGGGGCGGGGGTGCGGGCCGGGCCGGGGCCGACTTCCTCACCAGCCCCGAGGTGGGCCCGCTGTTCGGCCGGCTCGTGGCCCGGGCCCTCGACCGGTGGTGGGTGGCGCTCGGCCGTCCCGACCCCTACCTGGTGGCCGAGCTCGGCGCCGGTCGGGGCCGGCTCGCCCAGCAGGTGCTGCTCGCCGGGCCGGCATGCGCCCCCGCGCTGCGCTACCTGTGCGTGGAGCGCTCGGCGGTGCTTCGCGAGCGCCAGCGTGAGCTGCTGCCCATCGAGCCGGCCGCGGTGGCGCTGGGCCCCGTCGTGGCGGAAGAGGGCACCGAGGAGGTCGAGGTGGAGCCCGGGCGCGGCCCGATCGTCACCTCGCTCGACGAGCTGCCCGCCCTGCACACCGACGGGGTGGTGCTGGCCAACGAGGTGCTCGACAACCTCCCCTTCGACGTCGTCCGACGCGAGCCCGGCGACACCTGGAGCGAGCTGCGGGTGGGCCGGGCCGAGGAGCCGGCCCGGTACGTGCCGCTCTGGACCCCCGCGGAGCCCGACCTCGCCGTGTGGTGCGACGGGCTCGACGCGCCCGTCGGGGTGGCGCTGCCGGCCCAGCGGGCGGCGGAGGCCCTGCTCGCGGACGCCCTGCGATGGCTGCGCCGGGGCGTGGTCGCCCTCCTCGACTACACCACCACGATCTCGCAGGTCGCCGGAGGCCGGCCCTGGCTGCGCACCTACCACCGACAGCAGCGCGACACCGACCCGTTCACGGACCCCGGAACCCGGGACATCACCGCGGACGTACTCACCGACACGTTGCTGCGGGCCGTGCGCCGGATCGGGGCCCGGGTGCTGGAGGACACCACGCAGGCGGACTGGCTCCGGGCCCTCGGCATCGACGACCTCGTCGCCGAAGGCCGGCGGGCCTGGACCGCGGCCGCCGCGGCGCCCGATCTGGCCGCGGTGGCCGGGCGGAGCAGGGCGGCGGAGGCCGCCGCGCTGTGCGACCCGGGCGGCCTGGGCGCGCACCGGGTGCTGGTGCTCGGGACCGGGTCCGCCGGCGGGGACGGTTGGTAGCCTCCCGGCGCACGCCGCCGACCGGGGGGTCCAGGATCATGTCCGAGGCGCTCGAGGCACTGCTGGAGGAGGGACGGACGTTTCCGCCGCCGCCGGAGTTCACGGCCCGGGCCCTCGTGACCGACCGCAGCCTCTACGAGCAGGCCGACGCCGACCCGGAGGCGTTCTGGGCCGCCCAGGCGCGCGAGCTGCTGCACTGGGACACGCCCTGGGAGCAGGTCCTCACCTGGGACCTGCCGTTCGCCCGGTGGTTCACCGGCGGGCGGCTCAACGCGGCGTACAACTGCCTCGACCGCCACGTGGAAGCCGGTCACGGCGACCAGGTCGCCTTCCACTGGGAGGGCGAGCCCGGCGACACCCGCACCCTCACCTACGCCGAGCTGCGTGCCGAGGTCTGCCGCCTCGCCAACGCGCTCCGGGGCCTCGGCGTGGGCCGCGGCGACCGGGTCGCCGTCTACATGGGCATGGTGCCCGAGCTGCCGGTGGCGATGCTGGCCTGCGCCCGCATCGGGGCCGCGCACTCGGTCGTGTTCGGGGGGTTCACCGCCGACTCCCTGCGCGACCGGATCAACGACGCCGAGGCCACCGTGCTCGTCACCTGCGACGGCGCGTGGCGGCGCGGCAACGTCGTCCCGCTGAAGGAGATCGCCGATGCGGCGATGACCGGCACGCCGAGCATCCGTCATTGCGTCGTGCTGCGCCGCACCGGCGGCGACGTGCCGATGCAGGCCGGGCGGGACCTCTGGTGGCACGACCTGGTGCCCGACCAGCCGGACACCTGCCCCGCCGAGCCGATGGATGCCGAGCAGCTCCTGTACCTGCTGTACACGAGCGGCACCACCGGCAAACCCAAGGGCATCATGCACACCACCGGCGGGTATCTCACCCAGGTCGCGTTCACCCACCGCTACGTCTTCGACCTGCACCCCGACACCGACGTGTACTGGTGCACCGCCGACTGCGGGTGGGTCACCGGGCACTCGTACATCGTCTACGGGCCGCTGCTGAACCGCGCCACCTCGGTGATGTACGAGGGGAGCCCCGACTACCCGGACAAGGACCGGTTCTGGGCGATCGTCGAGCGCTACGGGGTCACGATCCTCTACACCGCGCCCACCGCCATCCGCACCTTCATGAAGTGGGGAACCACCTACCCCGAGCGCCACGACCTCTCCAGCTTGCGCCTGCTCGGCACGGTCGGTGAACCGATCAACCCCGAGGCCTGGGTCTGGTACTGGCAGCACATCGGCGGCGGCCGGTGCCCGATCGTCGACACCTGGTGGCAGACCGAGACCGGCGCCATCATGATCAGCCCGCTGCCGGGTGTCACCACCTGCAAGCCCGGGAGCGCCACGCACCCGCTGCCCGGCATCGGTGTCGACGTCGTCGACGACGCCGGTCGCAGCGTCGGCACGCCCGGCGGGGGCTACCTCGTGCTCACCCGGCCGTGGCCGTCGATGCTGCGGGGCATCTGGGGGGACCCGCAGCGTTACGTCGACACCTACTGGTCCCGTTTCGAGGGGCTGTACTTCGCCGGGGACGGCGCCAAGCGCGACGAGGACGGCTACCTCTGGCTCCTCGGCCGGGTCGACGACATCATGTTGGTGAGCGGGCACAACATCTCCACCACCGAGGTGGAGTCGGCGCTCGTCGACCACGACGCGGTCGCCGAGGCCGCCGTCGTCGGCAAGACCGACCCGGTGACGGGCCAGGCCATCTCCGCGTTCGTGATCCTCCGGGCCGGCCACGAGCCCTCCGACGCGCTCGTCGAGGAGCTGCGCGACCACGTGGCCAAGCTCATCGGCCCGATCGCCAAGCCCAAGACCATCCTGTTCACCGACGACCTGCCCAAGACCCGGTCCGGCAAGATCATGCGCCGCCTGCTGCGGGACGTCGCCGAGGACCACGCCCTCGGCGACACCACCACCCTGGCCGACCCGGCGGTCGTGGAGAGCATCAAGGCGCGCTACCTGGCTGCCGCACCACCCGAAGCGTGACCGCCGCGGCGGGGCACCCCGATCACTGGACGTGGCGGGACGGCCCGGTCGAGCCCGGACCGGCGGTGGTGGTCGACCTCGACGGTGTGCTCTCCGACGCGGCCCGCCGCCAGCACTACCTGGAGGCGCCGCGGCGCGACTGGCGGGCGTTCTTCGACGCCTGCGGCGACGACCCGGTGATCGAGGAGATCAAGGTGCTCCTCGACCTGCTGGACCGGGACCTCGCGGTGGTCCTCCTCACCGCCCGGCCCCTCCGGGTGCACCTGCTCACCG
>Ga0308412_1001848_pt1 | contig 11476 bp, 8 predicted proteins | sample HotsprottomLayer_FD_202357 | JGI IMG/M metagenome (GOLD analysis project Ga0308412, IMG submission 202357) | Hot spring phototrophic mat microbial communities from Octopus Spring, Yellowstone National Park, Wyoming, United States -... | ecosystem: Environmental > Aquatic > Thermal springs > Hot...
TGTCGATCTTCGCCTCCTGCAGCGGGGCGAGCAGGCGTTCGGCCAGCACGTGCACCTGGTCGGAGTCGACCTCCCCCGCCTCCACGAACTCCACGAACCCGGGGCACGCCGCGCACGACAGCTCGACCTCGGGATGGTGCCGGGCGGCGGCCTCCTGGTAGGCGCCGGAGCGGATGGTGCCGACGGTGCCGACCACCCCGACCCGGCCGGTGCTGGTGACCCGGGCGGCGGCGGCCAGACCGGGTTCGACGACCCCGATGACCGGGACGCCGGGGTGTCGGGCCTGGAGGTCGGCCAGCGCCACCGACGCGGCGGTGTTGCAGGCGACGACGAGGAGGTCGGCGCCGGCGGTGACGAGGAGGTCGGCGATCTGGACGGCGAACCGGCGGACCACTCCGGGTGGTTTCGGACCGTAGGGGAACCGGCCGGTGTCACCGAAGTAGATGGTGTCGGCGCCGGGCAGCAGGTCGATGAGGGCCCGCAGGACGGTCAGCCCGCCGAGCCCGGAGTCGAACACCCCCACCAGCGGCCCGGCGGAACCGGACGGCGAATCGCCGGGCGAATCGCCGGCCACGGGCGAATCGCCGAGCGAATCGCCGAACGGTTCATGGACCATGGGGCCCGGGTGGTCGGGCGGCCGGGGGGGCACGGGCATGACGCTACCGGTGTGCCGCGGCGGCCCGGCGCAGCCGGTCGGCCACCGCCCGTCCGATCCCCGTCTCCGGTGGCGGCACCGCGACCACGACGTCGAGACCCTGCCGGTCGGCGTCGCGAAGCGCCCGGTACAGGATCCGGGCGTAGGTCTCGGGGTCGGCGGGCCGGGCGAGCACGATCACGTCGGACGTCGGCCCCGGGGCCGCCGTCGACGTCGGCGGACGGGCACCGGTGGGCATCACCACCACCGGCGTTTCCATCGCCAGCACGCCGACCCGCCGTCCCTGGGCCACCAGCGCGGCGCAGCGCGGGCCGAGCGCCTCGGGTGCCACCACCTCCACCCGGGCCCGGGGGGCGTAGTGGGCGGGGAGCGTGCCGGGTGCCGGGGTCGCCCCGCCGAGCCGGGGCGGCGCCCCGAGCAGCTCCGCGAGCCGCTCCAGGCTCACCCCACCCACCCGCAGGACGGTCGGTTCGGGGCCGGTCACGTCGATGATGGTGCTCTCCACCCCCACCCGGCAGGGACCCCCGTCGAGGATGAGGTCGACGTCCCCGTCGAGCTCCGCGGCCACCGCGTCGGCGGTGGTGGGGCTCACCCGCCCGAACCGGTTGGCGGACGGGGCCGCGATCCCCCCTCCGAACCGGCGAAGCAACGTCAGGGCAAGCGGATGGTCCGGGACCCGTACCCCCACCGTGTCCCGTCCGCCGGTCGCCCGGTCCGAGATCCGGTCGGGGTTGCGGTGCACCACGAGCGTGAGCGGACCCGGCCACAGGGCGGCACCGAGCCGTCGGGCCACCTCGGGCACCTCCCGCGCCACCACCTCCAAGGCGGCCGTGTCGGCGACGTGCACGATCACCGGATGCCGGGCGGGCCGGCCCTTCACCGCGTAGAGCCGCGCCAGCGCGGTGGGGTTGGAGGCGTCGGCCCCGAGCCCGTAGACGGTCTCGGTGGGGAACGCCACCAGGCGACCGGCCCGCAGCAGCGCCACCGCGTCGTCGAGCCCCTCCGGCCCGGCGACCCGAGGCGCCCGAGAGGTCGCCGGGCGCCGCCGCCGGGCCCCGGAGCCGTTCACCAGTAGTTGATGCGGGTGGCCCGCTCCACCACCACGTCGAGGTCGTCGGTCCACGCCCCCGACGACAGGTACTTCCAGCCCCCGTCGGGCAGCAGGGTCACGATCGTGCCCGCGTCCATCCGCTCGGCGGCCCGCACCGCGCCGGCCACCGCCGCCCCCGAGGAGATCCCGGCGAACACGCCGCACTCGGTGAGCAGCCGACGTACCCAGACGATCGACTCCCGGGGCCGCACGATGAGTTTGCGGTCCAGCACCGACGGGTCGAAGATCGGGGGGACGAACCCCTCCTCGAGGCTCCGCAGCCCCTGCACGAGCTCACCGGCGGGGGGTTCCACCGCCACCACCTGCACCGCCGGGTTGCGTTCCTTCAGGTAGCGGCCCACCCCCATGAGCGTGCCGGAGGTGCCCAGCCCGGCGACGAACACGTCGACCTCCGGGCAGTCCCGCCAGATCTCCGGCCCGGTGCCCTCGTAGTGGGCGAGCGGGTTGGCGGGGTTGCCGTACTGGTAGAGCATCACATACCCGCCTCCGTCGGCGGCGAGCTGCTGGGCGAGACGGATCGCCCCGTTGGATCCCTCGGCCCCGGGGCTGAGCGTCACCTCCGCCCCGAAGATCTCCAGCAGTTGCCGCCGCTCCGGGCTCACGTTCTCGGGCATCACGACCCGCAGCCGGTACCCCCGGAGCCGGGCGACGAGGGCCAGGCCGATCCCGGTGTTGCCCGACGAGGGCTCCAGGATCACGTCGCCGGGCCGCAGCCTCCCGTCACGCTCGGCGAGTTCCACCATCTTCAGGGCGATCCGGTCCTTCGCCGAGCCGCCCGGGTTCTGCCCCTCGAGCTTGGCCCAGATCCGCACCTGCGGGTTGGGGCTGAGCTGGTGGATCCCCACGAGGGGGGTGTCGCCGATCGTGTCGAGGATCGTCTCGTAGCGGGCCATCGGCCCCGCCGGTGCGGTCAACCCCCGGCGACGGCCGGGACGATCGAGACGACATCCCCCGGTGCGACCTTCGTGTCAAGCGCGTCGAGGTAACGGATGTCCTCGTCGTTCACGTAGACGTTGACGAACCGGTGCAGCTGGGCGCCGTCCATGAGCTGGGCCTCCAGGCCCGGGAAGCGGCGCACGAGATCCCCGAGCACTTCTTTGACGTTGGCCCCCTCGGCCGTCACGCTCGCCGACCCGTCGGTGTTCGCGCGCAGCATCGTGGGGATCCGCACCTGCACGGCCATGGCGGCGAGCCTACCCGGGCGCCTGCGAGGTACCACCCCGGCATCGGGGCGGATGCCCGGGCAAGCCCCTTCGGGGGCTAGGCGCGGACCCGCCGGCCTTCCGGGTCGTAAAAGGGCCGCAGCGACACCCTGGCCGGGACCTCGCGGCCTGCGACCTCGGCGGTGAACCGGGCCTCGGCCAACCACGCACCGGTCACCGGGACCCCGGGCTCCAGCATGGCCAGACCCACGGACCGCCCCAGCGTGTGCCCGTACGCCCCGGTGCGCACGTATCCGACCGGGACCCCGTCACGGCGGACGGGCTCCCCACCGTGCAGCAGCGGTTCGGGATCCTCGAGGGCCACCGGCACGAGCCGCCGGCTCGGGGCCGAACCCCGGGCGGGGAGCAGCGCCTCCCGGCCGCGGAAGGGCGTGTCCCAGGCGCAGGTGAACGCCAGGCCCGCCTCGATCGGCGTGTCGAGGTTGTCGACGTCGTGGGTGTAGTCCCGGTTGCCCTTCTCGAGCCGGAGCCCCTCCAGGGCGGCGAGCCCCACGTGGGCCGCACCCAGGTCGGCGCCGGCCTCCACGACCGCCTCGTACACGTGGACCGCCATGTCGGTGGGGACGAACAGCTCGAAGCCGAGCTCCCCCACGTAGCTCATGCGTTGGGCGTGCACCGGCGCGAACCGCACGTCGATCGGCCGCATCGTCTGGTACCCGAACGCCTCGGCCGAGACGTCGGCGTGGCTGACGCGGGCGAGCAGCCGTCTTGCGGCGGGACCGGCGAGGTGCAGGATCCACAGCGCCGAGGTGGCCTCGGTGACCGCCACCCGCCACTGCGGGTGTGCCTCGACGCCGCGCTGCAACCAGTCGCCGGTGCGCCCGATCGTCTCGGGGCCGCACACCACAAGGTACCGGTCGGGACCGTACCGGGTGAGGGTGACGTCGGCACGGATCCGGCCCCGGTCGTCGAGGGCGACGGTGTACCGGCAGCCTCCCACCGGGAGGGCGGCGTCGCCGGCCGCCCACCACTGCAGGAACGACTCCGCGTCGGGGCCCTGCACCCAGAACTTCCCCATGAACGCCAGATCGATGAGCCCCACCCGTTCACGCACCGCCCGGTGCTCATCAGCCGCGCACGCCCACCAGGCGGGCCGACCCCAGGTGTAGGCGCTCGACGGGCGACCCGGGCCCCGGGGACCGAACCACTCCGGGTACTCCCAGCCGAAGATCTCGGTCCATTCCGCCCCCGCCGCCTCCAGCAGGTGGTGGACCGGTGAGCGCCGCACCCCCCGGCCGTACCGGTACGAGAAGTTGGGCCAGGCGGCGTCACCGAACAACACCCCCAGCGCCTCCCGGGTCCGCTCGGCGAGGAAGGCGGGGGTGTTCCAGTGCGGCGCGACGCGGGCGACGTCGAGCTCGGTCACGTCGGTGGGGGGCGCCCCGTCGACGATCCAGGCCGCCAGCAGCTCCCCGATCCCGCCCCCCAGCAGGATCCCCAGCGAGTTCAGCCCGCAGGCCACCCAGAGGTGCCGGAGGCCCGGCACCTCCCCGACGAGCGGGTTGAGGTCGGGAACGAAGCTCTCCGGGCCGCAGAACCACGTCCGGATCCCCACCGACGCCAGGCCGGGAAGCCGGGCCAAGGCCCCCTCGACCCACGGTGCGATCCGGTCCCAGTCGGCCTGGAGCACGGCGAAGGGTGGACCGGTGGGAGGACCGTCCGGCCCGAGCCCCCACGGTCGCGCCTCGGGCTCGAAGAGCCCCACGAGCACGCCGCCGGTCTCCTCCCGGAAGTAGCCGTACGCGTCGGGCACCTCGAGCACCGGCAGCGACGGCGACACCCCGTCCACCGGCTCGGTGATCAGGTACGAATGCTCCGCCGCCTGCAGCGGAAGGTCGACCCCGACGGCGAGGCCCAGCTGCCGCGACCACAGGCCGGCGCAGCACACCACGTGCTCGGCCTCCACGAACCCCTGGTCGGTGTCCACGCCGCTCACCCGCCCGCCGGCCCGTCGGATCCCGGTGACCTCGACCCCCTCCACGATGCGCACCCCGAGCCGGCGTGCCCCGCGGGCGAAGGCCATCGCGCAGTCGGTCGGGTTCGCCCGCCCCTGATCGGGTGCGTAGATCCCGCACACCACGTCGTCGACCTTCGCCAGCGGCCAGTGCTCAGCGACCTCCTTGGCCGACAGCTCGACGTTGTCGAGCCCGTGGCTGCGTTGGAACGCCGCGTCGCGCCGCAACGCCTCGGCCCGTTCGGGGTTGGTGGCCACCTGGATGTAGCCGACCTCGGCGTACCCGGTGGCCTGCCCGGTCTCGGCCGGCAGCACGTCGCGGTACAGGTGCCGGGACCGCCGGAACAGCTCGAGGTAGGTCTCGGAGTGGAACCCGCCGCTCACGATGAGTCCGGCCGCGTGCCAGGTGGTGCCGGCGGTGAGGCGGTGCCGTTCCAGCAGCACCACGTCGCGCCGCCCGGCATGCGCCAGGTGGTACGCGACGCTGCAGCCGATGATGCCGCCACCGATGATCACCACCTCGGCGCGGGCGGGCAGGCCGTCCATCGGGACCCGATGGTTCACCGGCCCCGCCGGGACCGGATCCACGACACGGCTCTGGGCAGTCTGCCGTGCGCGTCCTTCGCCACCACCGAGGCGCAGTTGCGGCCCCCCACCCCCATCACCCCGCCACCGGGGTGGGTCCCGGCCCCGCACAGGTACAGGCCCTCGACCGGTGTGCGGTAGTCGGCGTAGCCGGGGATCGGACGGAAGCAGAACATCTGGTCGGGGCTCATGTCACCGTGACTGATGCTGCCCCCGACGAGCCCGTACCGTTCCTCCAGGTCGTGCGGGCCGAGGACCTCGATGTGTTCCACGGCCGCGGCGAAGCCGGGGCAGTAGCGGTCGATCTCCTCCACCACCCTCCGGCCGTAGCCGTCGCGCCACTGCTCCCATTCTCCCCGGGTGCAGCGCGGCGCGAACTGGGTGAAGCACAGCGCGAGGTGCTTGCCGGGCGGCGCCATCGACGGGTCGATCGCGGTGGGGAAGACCGCCTCGACGTACGGGTGGGTCGAGCAACGTCCGTACTTCGCGTCGTCCCAGGCCCGCTCCAGGTACTCCAGCGACGGGGAGATCGCGAAGATGCCGGTGTGCGGGTCCCCGGGCACCGGCCCCTCCCACCCCCGGGGCACCGGGAGCGCCCCGGCGGCGATGTTCACCTTCACCGATCCCGAGCGCGACCGGTAGCGCCGGATGGCGTGCACCGCCTCGGTGGGCAGGTGCGCCTCGCCGATCAGGTCGAGGTACGTGGTCCGGGGATGCGCGTTCGAGACCACCCGCCGGGCCCGCAGCACCGAGCCGTCGTCGAGCTCGACGCCCCTCACCCGACCGTCCTCGATCACCGCCCGGTGCACCCCCACCCCGGTGCGGGTCTCGGCCCCGGCGGCCCGGGCGGCGGCGGCCAGTGCGTCGGTCAGCGCGCCCATCCCGCCCTTCACCGCCGCCCACGCACCCTTGTGGCCGTCGACCTCCCCGAACCAGTGGTGCACGAGCACGTACGCCGAACCGGGGGAGTACGGACCGCACCAGGCGCCGAGGACGGCCTGGGTTCCCAACGCGCCCTTCACCCGTTCGTCCCGGAACCATTCGTCGAGCAGGTCGGCGCCGGAGATCACGAACAGGCGCACCACCTCGGCGATGTCCCGGCCGCTCCAGTGCCGGAGGCGTCCGGCGAAGCGCACCCAGTCGGGCAGGTCCCCGAGCCGCAGGTTCGGGGGCACGACGAACAGCAGGTCGTGGAGGAGGTCGCCGAGACGGCCGAGCACCGCGTCGAACTCGAGGTACGCCTCGGCGTCGTGGGGGTTGAAGGCGGCGATCTCCTCGGCGCAACGCACCGGGTCGCCCCAGAGGGCGAGGAAGCGGCCGTCGTCGTAGGGCACCCAGTAGTCGGGCGCCAGCACCGTGGTGGCGTACCCGTGCCGCCGCAACTCCAGTTCCTCCACGATCCGCGGCGGCATGAGGCTGACCACGTAGCTGGTGGTGCTCACCCGGTAGCCGGGCCACGGCTCGTCGGTGACCGCTGCGCCGCCGAGCTTCGGTCGGCGCTCCAGCACGAGGACGTCGAGCCCGGACCGGGCCAGGTACGCGGCGCACACGAGCCCGTTGTGCCCGCCCCCCACGATGATGACGTCACGCACCCGTGCATCCACAGGCCGACTCCTTCCCGTCTCCTCCTACCCGGCCGTGCCCCCCACCCTCACCGCCCCGCGCCCGCCGGCACCGCGGTGAGGCCGCCTCAGGCTGTCAACGTCTCGGCGAACCGTTCGAGGTTCGCCACGAACCGGTCGACGTCGTCGACGGTGTGCTGGACGGACAGCGTCCACTGCTCGCACTTGCCCCACGGGGGCAGGAACACGCCACCGTTGTGCTGGTAGAGCCAGTGGGCATGTCCCCAACGGGCGTCGTAGGCCACGAAATCGCGGTAGTCGCGCAGCCGTCGGTCGGAGAAGATCACCGCCCCTTTGGCCCCGATCGCCTGGACGTAGCCCCGCAGCCGGTGGTCGGCGAGAACGCGTCGGGCACCGTCCACCATGCGTTCCCGCAACGCGTCGAGATGCCGGTAGGCGGCCGGGGTGAGCACCTCGCACAGCGTCGCCTTCGCCGCGGCCATGGTGAGCGGGTTGCCGTTGAACGTCCCGACCTGCTCGTAGGTGCCGTCGGTGATGCGCGACATCACCGCCTCGGTCCCGCCCAGGGCACCGCAGGGCAGGCCGCCGCCCATGGCCTTGGCCAGACACACGAGGTCGGGGGTCACCCCGAAGTGTTCGACCGCGCCGCCCGGCGCGATCGTCAGCCCCGTCTTCACCTCGTCGAAGGCCACCAGCACTCCCCGGGCGTGGCACTCCTCGATGAGCTCCTCGAGGTACCCGGGAGGCGGTTCGATGATCCCGACGTTCATCATGATCGGTTCGATGAGCAGTCCGGCGATCTCGTCGGGATGCGCGTCCAGGACGCGGCGCAGCGCGGCGAGGTCGCCGAAGGGCACCACGCTCACCAGGCGCGCCACCGGCTCGGGTACCCCGCCGTGCTCGGGCACCGACCGTGGCGCCTCGGCGGGGCCGGCTTCGTCGAGATCGGGGTACACCGAGACCAGCGCCGTGTCGTGGTGCCCGTGATAGGAGCCCTCGACCTTCACGATCCGCGAGCGGCCGGTGGCAGCCCGCATGAGTTGCACCGCCTCGAGGGTCGCCTCGGTCCCGCTGTTGGCGAACCGCCACTGCGGGAGCCCGAACCGGCGGGCCAGTTCGCGCGCCACCGGGAGGAGGTCCGGGACGGGTTGGGCGAAGTGGGTGCCGGCGGTGACCCGCTGCTGCACCGCGGCGACCACGGCCGGGTGGGCGTGCCCGACGAGCATCACCCCGAACCCGTTGTGGAGGTCGACGTACTCGTTGCCGTCCACGTCGAACACCCGGGAGCCGTGGCCCCGGTCCAGCCACACCGCCTGTGGCGGTGCGCTCTGCCACGACGACGCGACCCCACCCGGCAGCACCCCGACCGCCTCGTCCAGCAGCGCCCGGGAGCGGGGGGTGCGGGCCAGGAACCGCTCCTCCTCCGCGGCGATGAGCCGGTCGAGCACCGCATCGGTCGCGGCCGGGGACCGTGATCGCATCACGGCCATCGCGTCACCCGAGGGCCGCGCGATCCGGGGTTCCGGGCACGGGAACGGCTCCGGTGACGGTGCCCTCGAGGTACCCGGCGGCGCAGAGCCGCACCCAGCGGGTGACGGCGTCCTCGTCGCGGGCGAACGGGCCCGGCCGGTACCCACGCGACCGCAGCCCACGCTGGACCGCCTCGCAGGCCTCCCAGTCCTGACGGTTCGTGAGGTCCCAGAAGTCCACCGCGTACGCCGGGTCGAAGCCCGCGCGCCCCACCACCTCCGGCGGGAACAGCCATTCGCAGGTGATCCGCGACTCCTCGGGACCCAGCGGTTCGACGAGGTGGGTCATCACGTAGTCGGGGTGCGCCGAGATCAGGAAGTTGGGGAACACCCCGACGTAGAGGACCTCCCGACGCTGCCGCTCGGACAGGCCCGCCAGCGGTTCGCCGCCACTGGCCCCGTCCATCGACATCGTCTCGGCCCCGTCGGCCAGGTCCATGGTCCCGCCCACCCACAGGCCCGGCAGCGTGAAGTTGTCTCCCGACTCCGGGGGGGACACGACGCAGAGCTGCGGGTGGATCACCGGGCAGTGGAAGCACTCCTGGTAGTTCTCGATCGGCAGCTTCCAGTTGCAAGGACTGTGGTAGGTGTGGCGGGCACCGACCACGAGTCCCTCGGGCGCGTACGGCGCCAGGAGCTCGTCGAGTGCCCCGAGGTAGGCATGCAGCGGTGGCGCGTCGCCGGACACGTTCACCATCACCCAACCCCGCCATTCCTCGACCCGGACCGGCACGAGCCCGTGCCGGTCCGGCCGGAACCCGTCCGGTGCGTCGTAGCCGGGGGTGTCGACGAGCCGACCCTCGAGGTCGTAGGTCCACGCGTGGTACGGGCAGTGGATGGCGCCCCGCCGCACGGTCGTCCCGCAGGCCTGCAGTTCGCTGCCCCGGTGACGGCACACGTTGAAGAACCCACGCAGGCACGACGCGCCGTCACGCACGACGAGGACGCCGTCATCGCCGACCTGCACCGCGGTGCGGGTCCCCGTAGCGTCGAGGTCGCCGGCCCGGCCCACGCACACCCAGGTGCGGGCGAAGAAGTGCTCGAGTTCCCATCGCCAGACGTCAGGATCGGTGTAGGCAGCGGCGGGCAGCATGCAGCCGGTTCCGGCCGGATCGAGCACCGCCTCGAGCTCGGCGCGGGGCAGCGGCGCGGTGGACGGCGCGCTCACCGTCGGCTCCCCACCCGCCCGCGCCGACGTCGCCAACGAGCCCGGCGCCGATCGGCCAGCACCCGTCGCGTGCACAGGTACGCCGGGATCCCGGTGACCCCCCCGCCGCCGTGGGTCGCGGAGCTGCACTGGTAGAGACCCTCGATCGGTGTGGTGAAGTCGGCATACCCGGGCGCAGGCCTCAGGTGGAAGAGCTGGTCGGTGGACAGCTCCCCGTGGAAGATGTTGCCGCCCACGAGCCCGTAGGTGTGCTCCATCTCGTAGGGCCCGATGACCTGGCGGTGCAGGATCGCCCCCTTGAAGTTCGGGGCCAGCTCGGTCATGCCGTCGACGACCCGGTCGGCGAAGGCCTCGAGTTCGGCGGGCCGGGGTTCCCGCGCCCAGGTGTGGGGCACCCATTGGCAGAACATCGACATCACGTGCCGCCCGGGCGGTGCGATCGTGGGGTCCAGCGTGGAGGGGATCACGCAGTCGGCGTACGGCCGGCGTGCCGCTTGACCGGTGCGGGCATCCTGGAACGCGGCCTCGAGGTAGTCGATGGAGTGGCACAACTCGATGGCACCGGTGTGGCGAGGTGCCACCTCGGTCCCCCGCTCGGCGAGGAAGTCGGGCAGTTCGGCGAGGGCGACGTTGACCTTCACCACCCCCGAGCGCGACCGCCACGCCTCGATGTCGGCCAGGAAGTCGGCCGGCAGCTCCCGCCGGTCGAGTTGACGCAGGAACGTGACGTGCGGGTGCGTCGCCGCCACCACCACCGGCGCCTGCAGTTCCTCACCCGACCGCAACGCCACCCCGGTGACCCGCCCACCGGCGGTGAGGATCCGCTCCACCGGCGCGCCGGTACGGATCGAGGCCCCGAACGCGCGTGCCGCGCCGGCGCAGGCGTCGGCGACCGCGCCCATGCCGCCGATCGGGTAGCCCCACGAACCGAGCCTCCCGTCACCGACGTCGCCGATCGTGTGGTGCATCATCACGTAGGCGGTGCCCGGCTCGTCGGGACCGGCCCACGTCCCGATGATGCCGTTGACGGCCAACACCCCCTGCACCTCGGGGGAGCTGAACCAGCGGTCGAGCACGTCGCGGATGCTCATCGTGAACAGACGGGTCGCCTCGGCGGTGCTGCGGACGTCGAGCCCCCGGAGCCCCCAGGCGAGCCGGAGCTGGTCGAGAAGGTCGGCCGGGCGGTGCGAACCGAGCCGAGGGGGGGTGCGCAGGAGGAGCGGGGCGAGCACGTCGGCCACACCGCGCAGCCAGGCCTGATAGCGGGGGTACTGCTCGGCGTCGCGGCGGGAGAACTTCGCGATCTCGAGCCGGTCGCGTTCGTCGCTCTCCTCGAGCAGCAGGGACCGCCCGTCGGGGAAGGGGACGAAGGTCGGCCCCATCGGCACCACCCGGTAGCCGTGCTCCCGCAGGCGCAGGGCGTCGATGACGGTGGGGGGCATGAGGCTCATCACGTAGGAAAGGGCCGTCACCTTGTAGTCGCTCCCCCACGGCTGCTCGGTCCGCGCCGCGCCCCCGAGGTCATCGCGCGCCTCCAGGATCACGGTGTCGAGGCCGGCTCGGGCGAGGAACGCGCCGGCGATGAGCCCGTTGTGGCCGCCGCCGATCACGATTGCGTCATGGACGGGCATGAACCCTGGCTTCCCTCGCGTGGTGAGCGCTAGCATG
>Ga0308412_1001853_pt1 | contig 11467 bp, 9 predicted proteins | sample HotsprottomLayer_FD_202357 | JGI IMG/M metagenome (GOLD analysis project Ga0308412, IMG submission 202357) | Hot spring phototrophic mat microbial communities from Octopus Spring, Yellowstone National Park, Wyoming, United States -... | ecosystem: Environmental > Aquatic > Thermal springs > Hot...
TTCTCGCCGCCTACGACGCTCTCGAACAGACAGGCGCACCGGCCGGCATCCAGCTTATGAAAAGCACTGACCGGCGTAAGCGCGTCGCTGAGCAACCGGCGGTACACCGGCACCATCCCTCCGTCGGCTGCCAGGCGGCAGAATGTGTGCAAATCCGGGTAGTGCATCAGGTGGCTGGACAGGTGACGTATCGATCGGCCAAGACCGTTGCCGGCATTAGCGGTATACCGGAAAGCTTAGCAAGCACACCGCCTACAAGCAACCGGTAGCACGCCGTGCGGCTCGGTGTGGATGGCCAATACAACTTGACGGGATTACCCCCACCGGCTAAAATCACGGCGCATCATGGGATATTGTGCGATGATGCTCCGCCGTACGGCCGATGGGTGGGACGTATACGCCCCGGCGAAGTTGAACTTTTTTTTGGAGGTTTTGGGCAGGCGGGAGGACGGCTATCACGAGATAGTAACCGTGGTATGTCCGATCGGTCTGTACGACTGCCTGCGTTTTCGCAATGACCCGCAGGGGCGGATTCGGCTGACTGTTCGGTGTGCGGCCTGGTGGAAAGCGGTACAACCGACCGATGTGCCGCTGGGAAGCGATAATTTGGTTGTTCGGGCGGTCGAACTGTTGCGCCAACGATCGGGCGTAAGTAGCGGTGCCCGAATCGATCTTTACAAGCGGATACCAATAGCCGCCGGATTAGGGGGAGGGTCTTCCGACGCGGCGGCCACCCTGGTGGCAGCCAATAAAGCTTGGGCGCTGGGCTGGCCGCAGGAAAAGCTGATGGAGCTGGCCGCCGAGTTGGGTAGCGACGTGCCGTGTTTCATACCCGGCGGGCCGGTGGTTTGTCGGGGACGCGGAGAGCAAGTCGAGCCGATCGGTCGCTGGCCGCCAATGTGGTGCGTGGTGGCCAAGCCGCCGGCGGGACTGTCGACAGCGGCGGTGTACCGGGCGTGCCGTCCGGCGGATGTTCCCAATAGTCCCAACGCACTGTTGGAGGCTGCTGGTAGTGGAGATCTGGCGGCGGTGGGCCGGCTGCTGTGGAACAGGCTCCAAGACTCGGCCGCGAAGCTGTCGCCGTGGATCGAGCGACTGTCGGCGTGCTTTTCGCAATTGGGTTGTTTGGGCCATGCCATGACTGGCAGCGGCACAGCTTACTTCGGAGTTTTCCGTCACGCGCGCAATGCTCGCTTTGCAGCGCGACGTTTGTCATCTTGCGGCGTGGAGGTGTTTGTGGTGCAAAGCTGCCGATGACTGCCCCCAAAGCGCGAGGAGGACGGCCGTGGAAATCACCGAGGTTCGCGTCAAGCTCATGGAGGACCCGGGAGAAAGACTTCAGGCTTTCTGCTCCATCACCTTCGACGACGCCTTCGTGGTGCGCGACCTGAAGATCATCGAAGGCGCCAACGGCCCCTTCGTGGCCATGCCCAGTCGAAAACTGACCGCCCATTGCCCGAACTGCGGGTGCAAGAATCACTTGCGGGCGGCCTACTGCAACCAGTGCGGCGTGCGGCTGAAGGAGCCGCCGCTGGCCAAGGACGAGGAAGGTCGGGCGAAGCTGTATGCCGACATCGCCCACCCGATCAATTCCGCCTGCCGGGAAATGATCCAGGCGAAAGTAATCGCCGCCTACGAGCAGGAGAAAGCCCGCTCCAAACTGCCCGGTTACGTACCGCAAAAATACGACGATTACGACTACGACGAGTTCCCCCCGTCGCCCAAGCCAGCAAGCGCACCCAAACAAGCGCCGGCGGCCGAGCAGCCGCGCGGGCCCCACAAGCCGCCTTCTGAAAAAACCCAGGCAAAACCAGGGGACGAAACCCAGTTCGGCGCCGGAATATTTGATTGACCCGACTGGCCGCAATTGCGCTTGCCGTCGCACTACTGCGGTAGGCCGCCGCGTCGAGCGCCTGGGTTATCGTTTACTCAGCTTGTCGTCTGATTTCCCAGTTGCGATTCCGGCCCAGCCCAAATTATTGGTGACTTGGCTGGCACAGGTTCAAGGTTTCCAGCAAGCCGCAACCGCGCCCCACGCCTTGCCGCGCACAGCAAGCCTTTCGATTGGCACCTTGTTGTTGCCTGTCGGGTTCATAATCGTTTACCATGTGCTATGATTATTGGGCTTTGCCGGGGCGGCATTGTTTGTCGCTTTGCAGACACTGGCGGGACCGCCAGGCCTAGCGCGGCAGGGTTCTTGGCGTCAACAAATCGTTTTTCGGCGGTCGGCTATCAGTAAGTCGGGAGGCTACTCATGTTGGACTGGCACAGGGGTTTTCAGTTGTTGTCGGGTTTGGTTTTTGTGGGGTTGTGCATGATGAATATCGAGGGCGCATCAGCGGCAGCAACCAGCGCAGAAGAGAATGAGCAGCGGGCCAGAAGGTTCATCCAGCGACACGAATCGACTATCGCCCCGCTGGAAATCGAGGTGAACCGCCGCTGGTGGACGGCGAATGTTTCGGGCAAAGACGAGGACTATCAGCGCAAGCTGGAGGCGGAAACGAAGCTGAACATGGCCCTGGCCGATCCCGAGGCGTTCGCCGAGCTGAAGGCCATTCGCGCCGGACAGATCGCCGACCCGATCGTCCGCCGGCAGATCGATGTGCTGTACCTACAGTACTTGGGCAAGCAGGTCGATCCGGAACTGCTCAAGCGGATCGTGGAAAAGGCCAACCTGATCGAGCAAGCGTTCAATGTGCATCGGCCGCGGATCAACGGCAAGGAGCTGACCGATAACGAAGTCCGCCGCGTGCTGCGCATCTCCAAGCATTCGGCTGAGCGGAAGGCGGTATGGGAGGCCAGCAAGACCATCGGGTCGGTGGTGGAAAAAGACTTGAAAGAACTAGTGCGGTTGCGCAACCAGGCCGCCCGCAAGCTCGGCTTCGGCGACTATCACAAAATGCAACTTTACCTGGCCGAGCAAGACCAGGAGCAGGTTCTGCGGGTCTTCGACCAGTTGGATGAACTGACCCGCAAGCCGTTCCGCCAGGCCAAGGCCGAGATCGACGCTTTGCTGGCCAGGCAGTGCAACATCGGCGTGGAAGAACTGCGCCCCTGGCATTACCACGACCCGTTCTTCCAGGAATCGCCCGACGTATTCCACGAAGGCTCGGAAGCCTTCTATGCCACGCTGGATGTGGTGAAGCTGTGTCGGGAGTTTTTCGGCGGTATCGGGTTGCCGGTCGAGGGTATTCTGGAGCGCAGCGACTTGTACGAGAAAAAGGGAAAGAATCCTCACGCCTTCTCGATCGACATCGACCGCGCCGGAGACGTGCGCGTGCTGGCCAACGTGGTGCCCAATCGTCAGTGGCTCGATACCATGCTGCACGAATTGGGACATGCCGTGTACTCGGAGAACATTTCGCGCAAGCTGCCCTACACGCTGCGCACCGAGGCCCATCCGCTGACCACTGAAGGGGTGGCGATGATGTTCGGCCGATTGGCCGACGACGCCGGTTGGCTGGAGGCAATGGGGGTGAAGCTGCCCGAGCCGGAACGGTTCCGCGCTGCGGCGCAGAAGCGGCGCCGCAATCAGTTGCTGATCTTCTCGCGCTGGTGCCAGGTAATGTTGCGCTTCGAGAAAGAGCTATACGCCAACCCGGATCAAGACTTGAACAAACTTTGGTGGGACCTGGTGGAAAAATACCAAGAGGTCAAGCGTCCTGAAGATCGCAATCTGCCCGACTACGCGGCAAAGATCCATATCGTCAGCGCCCCGGCGTACTATCACAACTATATGTTCGGCGAGATGTTCGCCTCGCAGTTGCATCACACAATTGCCCGCCAGGTGCTCGACGGCGCCGACCCGGCAAAGGCCGTGTATGTAGGCAACAAGCGGGTGGGACAGTTCATGATCGAGCGGGTATTTGCGCCGGGTCTGACTATGGACTGGAACGCTTTGACGCGCCACGCCACCGGCAAGGACCTTGGACCAGCGGACTTCGCCGCCGATCTGCGAGTAGATTGAGCGGCGCCCCATTAGCCCCGAGATGATCGGGCCACAGGCTGTTGCCGTGGCTGCTTTTGTTTTGGTATTTCGCGTCCGCCGGGCTGCTGCCGTCCCATCGGAAAGTCTGTAAGTGCCGTGGCGACGGTTATCCGTTGTAATACCCAAAGCGGCCGATGGCCGCAACCGAATGGCGGTAGTGGAGGGACGCGCTCCGTCGCGTCCGTAAGTATCGGGAACACGGCCACGACGGAGCGTGGCCCTCCAGATCAATTGAAAACATGCGCGCAAAGCGCGCAAAAGATACGGCATAAGCGGCTATAGCGGCAACGGCAACTGTCTGGTAAATATATGCCGATCCGGGGTCGCCAGTGTCCTAGTGTTTTCCCACGAAACAGCACCGATTTTCCCACGAAGCAGCACTGACAGTTACCAATGAGCCAAACCACCACACAACCCGCCGCCACCCAAACGCCCGATAACAGCCTGAAAGACCGCGCCAGGCTGACCGATCACCCCATCGGCTTTTGGTTCTTCTTCTGGGGCGAGTTTGCCGAGCGATGTTGTTACTACGGGATGCGGGCCATTCTGCTACTGTACATGGTGCAGATTCTGAAGTTCGACGACAGCCTCGCCAACCGCGTGTTGTCCTACTTCGTAGCCGCCTGTTACTTGTTGCCGCTAGTGGGCGGTTATGTGGCCGACAACTTCCTGGGCAAATACCGCACGATTGTCTACTTTTCGGTGCCTTACATCATCGGGCAGGGATTGCTGGCGGTCTCCGCCCTGCACAATACCACATGCTTGTTCATCTCGCTGGGGCTGCTTGCCATGGGCAGCGGGGTGATCAAGCCAAACATTTCGACGCTGATGGGCCTGACATACGACCAGAAGCGGCCCGGACGACACCGCCTGCGCAGCGATGCCTTTGCCATGTTCTACGGGGCGATCAACATCGGCGCAGCCTTGTCATCGTTCAGCGTGCCGGCGGTGGCCACCTACTTCGGCCGCGACAGCCAGGCCTATGCAATTGCATTCTTGATTCCCACCGGACTGATGATTCTCGCGTTCATCGTCTTTGCGGCGGGCAAACCGTTCTATGCGGTGGAAAAAATCAGTCCGGTCAAACTCACCCCGGAACAGCGGCGCCAACGCTGGACCGTGCTCTCGCGGCTGTTCGGCCTGTTCTTGGTGGTGACGGTGTTCTGGACGATCTTCGACCAGTCGCCGACCACCTGGACGCTCTTTGCACGCGACTACCTGCACCTGGAACTGTTCGGCATGCCCCTGTCGCCCGACCAGCTTCAGGCTGTCAACCCGATCCTGATCGTGCTGCTGCTGCCGCCTATGACCATGCTGTGGCACTTTTTGGCGAATATCGGCCTGGAACTGCGGCCCACCGGCAAGATGCTGGTTGGTTTCTTGCTGACATTTGGTGCGATGGCGGTTGTCACCTGGGCTGGGTTCCGCGGGGCGCACGTAGCCAAACAAGGCGCTCCCGCTGCACTGGCTGCGGCCACAGAGACGGCCGACGAACTGGCCAGGCTTACCCAGGCTATGGCAGCGGAGGCTAGCGTTACGCCACGGGCCGGTGCCATGGCGTCGGCGGGTCTTGCCGCAGCGGAAGCGGTGCGCGCGGCCGCCAGCGCCATGCAGATCGCAAAAGGTATGGGCGAAGCTGCGGACAGCGATTACGACCCCGCTGCGCTATTGAACGTGCAAGCCGATGCAGTCAAGAAAGCGGCTGAACAAACCCAGAACATGGTCCGCCAGGCCCAGGAGGCCGCCCGCAAACAGGGGCAAAGCGCGGCCAAGGCTGTTCCCGGCAAGAGTTCCAACTCGGCCAACCGCGCTGCGGCGGCGGCGGCCGCCATCGAAAAAGCCGCCCAGGCGGTCGACCAGCCCGCGGTCGCCTCCCTACATCTTGCCGTTGCCGCACTGGCTGCCGCCGATGCAACAGTGCTGGCCGTCGAAGCGATGGTCGAGGAACCGCCAGAGCAGTTGCACGCGCTGGACTCGACCAAACGGGAACAACTGCGACAGCTTGCCCAAAACACTTCAAGTGCTGCGGCCCAGGGACGGCTATCGGTCTGGTGGCAGATCGTGCCTTATATCGTGATCACCACCGCGGAGATTTGCATTTCGGTGGTGGGGCTGGAGCTGGCCTTCACCGCTGCGCCGGCAGCCATGAAGAGTTTCGTTACCGCCTGCTGGCTGCTGACGGTCTTCTTCGCCAACATACTGAACGCGCAGGTCACCCCGCTTTACAATACGCCGGTGTTCGGTTTCCATCTGACACCCGGCTGGTATTTCGGCGCGTTTGCCGCCGCTATGATTCCGGTGACATTGGCTTTCATGTGGGTAGCAGCGAACTTCAACCGCACGTTGGCCCGCTCGGGCCCAGTGGTGTAGCGGGCGATCCGGAAGCTGCCTGCGTCCCCCACCAAATTGGAGGGACGGGCTGGGGGCGCGTCCGTTGCGTTTTCGGGGACGGGCGTCCAACCAGCCAAATGCGGCCACGACGGAGCGTGGCCCTCCACTCAACAACGCCAAGTGCCGCCACGACGGAGCGTGGCCCTCCACTCAACAACGCCAAGTGCGGCCATGATGGAGCGTGGCCCTCCGAGTAACTTGAAGTCCGAACGTGGCCCTCCAAGTAACTCGAAAACGAAACTAGTCCTTCGATGTAACTTGAAGACGAAAAATGGCCCTTCAAGTAACTTGAAAAGATGCGGGCAAGAAGGGCACACGTTAGACCGAATGGGCCTAAGACTTTGCCGCTCGCACTGGGCACAAATCCGGTTACAGGCCCGATACGTCCACGCCCCCTTCGTTGTTGCGATTGCCCAGCCGAGAGAAGGTCTCCGGGTCTATGTTGTAGCTGAGCCGGCGGACCGAGCCGTCACAGAACACGAAGTGGCAACCGGCGGCATGTGCGCTGCCGAAGCGCACGGTGCTTGTTTCTCCGCGTCGGTCTTGTTTGGGGGTCCACTGCATGTAAGTGGAACGGAAGTTATCGTTGTCCCAGCCAGAATACATGTTTTCGTTGTCCGAGGGATCAGCGCCGGTGGCATACTGATCGGCATTGATGTACTTCTCGCCGAACATAATCAGGTACGAAGTACCGGTGCGGATGTGGCCGGAGGTTATCTCGCTGCGCTGGTAAGAGATGCCGGTCATGCCGCGGGTGTCGACCCATCCGGGAGGAGAGCTCACGCCCCTGTTCTCCCAATCCTGCAATTGTTTGACGATTTGTGCGGGATCGGCCGCCCCCGGTCCGGCAGAGTATTCCACCCAGGCCTGGTTGCCGCAATTGGCGGCGTAGTCGCTGCGGGCCACCAGATTGTCGCCCGGCGGATTGTCGGCCGCGTTACGGGCCACGAACGTCTCGCCACGGATGTTCTTATAAAGGATCGCCCGACGCCGACTGGGGCAATTCAGCAGCGGCAGCGGAGTGCGTACCGTTTGAGTGGCGTAAGGTTTCTTCTGGTCCCAGGGCAGTCCCTTGCCCAGGTCGTGCAGGTCGCCCAGCTCCAGGAACGGCAACAGGTTGTAGGTCCACGCACCGGGCTGATATCTGCCGTATCCCTGATCAGGGTCTCCCACCCAGTCCCAGCCCCAGCCACCGGTAGGATACCAGCCGATCTTCGCCAGGTGGTCCTGGGCGGCCGTGCCCAGTTGCTTGAGATTGTTTTGACAGGAGATTCGCCGGGCGGCCTCGCGTACATTGCCCACGGCTGGCATGAGCAGCATTGCCAGCACAGCGATGATCGTGATCACCACCAGCAACTCTACCAGTGTGAAGCCGGCTGAGGGCCGCGGCCCGGTACGCCAAACTCGACCTGAGTTCATCGTACAAACTCCCTTGCGAAACTGCCGCACGGCAGCCAGTGAAGCGTATCGACAAGCCTATTGAAAAAAGTCCACGGGCGCCGGCCCGCGCCCAACCGCATCCGGAGGCCCGATTACAACAGGCCGCCGGGGACAGCCCCATGCGGGCAATATCACTGCTGTTGCATCTTATCTTGACGCTGCCTTAAGATGCAAGCAAATGTGGTATTGGCGGTACGTGCTGCGGTCGCGTCCGTCAGCACCACCAGCGCGGCCACGACGGAGCGTCGCTCTCCAGATAGCCCGAAAACGTGCGCACACTACACGCCTATTATACGCCAATACGCTATTGCCCGATACCGGCTACGCCTTCTTTTCACTACTGTCGCGATTCAAACAGCGGCGGAGGTACCGCGCCCGTTCCACATTCCGATCGGCCGAGTTCAGCGACGCGCCGGCCAGCTTTTGCAGATGGGCCGGCTGCGTGCGCAAGAACAGCTCGTTGATGACTGGTATTTCGATCTCCTGCAACAACCCCAGGTTCACGCCCATCCGCACGCGCGACAGCAAGTGCATGGTCTCTTCGGAGCTGATCGTCTGTGCGGTGCGCAGGATGCCATACGCCCGACTGACCTGGTCGTGCAGCATCTGTGGGCCTTCTTTCAGCAGGAACTGGCGGGCCTGGCGTTCGTAGTCGATCACCACCGGCACGATATCGCCGACCTGCTTGATCAGCTCGGCCTCGGTTCTGCCGAGGGTGACCTGGTTGCTGATCTGGTAGAAATCGCCCATCCCCTGCGATCCCTCGCCATACAGCCCGCGCACTGCCAGACCGATCTTTTGCAGGCTGCGGAAGACTTTTTCGATTTGCCGCGTGAGCACCAAAGCAGGCAGGTGGAGCATCACACTGACCCGCATACCGGTGCCGACATTCGTCGGGCAGGCAGTCAAGTAGCCTAGCTTTTCGTGAAAAGCATAAGTTACGTGGGACTCGATTAGGTCGTCCAGTCGGTCGATCTGTTCCCACACGCTCTGTAGCGACAGTCCGCTTTGGATCACCTGGATGCGCAGATGATCCTCCTCGTTGATCATGATGCTGAAGGTTTCGGCTGGGTCAACGGCAACTGCCCGTGCACCTTTGCCTTCGGCCAGCTCGTGGCTGATCAGGTGCCGTTCCACGAGGAATTGGCGGTCCACCTCGTCAAGCTGCTCCAGATTGATGTAAAGCAACTCCACGCCGCAGTTGAACCGGGAGACGCACTCCCGCATCTGCTTTTCGATTTGCACGCGCTCCTGATCGGAGCATCGAGTCATGAAAGGAAAATCAGCCAGGTTGCGCGCCAGTCGGATGCGGCTGCTGATGACAATATCAGATTGCGGTCCGGTGCCGCGCAACCATTCGCCGCTGCTTTTTGCCAGGTCGTTCAGTTCCACGGTCTTTTACCCGACGATCTGGAACCAATCTGCATATCGCCCTCAACTTATCCAACCCGACTGGCCCGTGCAATACGGGCGGTGCTTAGTCCGACGCGTCGCTTGTCGGGCGCGGCATACCATTGACACTATTGAAGCGACCGATCGCGCGCCCAGCGGAACAGTTGTTGGCGACTGCGACAGTCGGCCCGCTTGGCGACCGGGCGATACAACGATATGCGCCTTGCGTGAAGTCGGTTCAGGTTGCGCCGGCCGGGTTGTTAAGCTGCAAGAGCCTCTGGCGATCGCCCCACGGTCTTGCAGCGGTACGTGCAACCGAGCCACATGCAGCAGTTGGCCGAAATCGAGCCACACTACCGTCTACTGCCAGGCTGTGCGGCTTTATCGGAGCATCTTGTCGCCCGCGACCTGACGCGCCAGACCGGCGCGGGCGTGCTGGAATTACCCGCCTCTGCCCGAGCCATCGCGTCTTGCACAATGCGCAGTCGCCCCCTGCACTAGGTTTTCTCGCATTCGATACGTTGGATTTGATCCCGCAGCCGGCTTGCCCGCTCGTAGTCTTCTTCCTGTACTGCTTCTTTGATTTCGCGGCGCAGGCGGATCAACTGCATTCGCCGTTCCGCCCCCCGCGGCGATCGCTGCGGACGCTTGCCGATGTGCTGTTCTTCGCCATGAATATTGGCGATCAGCGGCTGGAGTTGTTCCCAGAAGCAGACGTAATCGTTCGGGCATCCCAGCCGTCCTTGGCTGCGAAACTCGTAGAAAGTGATCCCGCAAACAGGGCACGTTTGCTGGTCCAGTTCGGCCAGCTCTGCGCTGGTCTGGCCAACCTGCATTTTCTGGGCCATGTGCTGGGCCAGCGCGGCCGCCAGACCAGTAAGTCCGGCCGTCTCACCAGCCGGCTGGGTCAAATATTCCTTTGCGTGCTCAGGGCAAAGGTGCTTTTCGATAATCTTGCCGCCGGTCAAATCGGTGATATGCACCAGAGCCGGTCGTTCACACTTTTGGCACTTCATCGAAGCGACACTCCGGACCATAAGGGTGCATCACATCTTCAAGCGTATCAATAAGATACGACATTAGCCCGCCGAAACGGCCTTCTGCCGCTCCCGCGCGACTCGGCCTCTGCCGCATAGGCGAACAGACCAAGACACAGCCCTTCAGCTCCACCCAAAAACGATTCTAACAGCCGCCCAAAAGGTGTCAAGGCGGACGGACTTGCAGACCCGTCGGCAATCGGATAAGCTTGAGTTTTCACACTTGCAGGGATAGGAACTGTATGAAAGCCAATAAGACGTATATGGCCAAGCCGGGCGAAATCCATCCTAAATGGTGGCTGGTCGATGCCGCTGGGAAGGTTGTGGGGCGGCTTGCCAGCGACATCGCCATGATACTGATGGGAAAGCATCGCCCAACATACACGCCGCACGTAGATACCGGCGATTATGTGGTGGTGGTCAACGCCGCCAAGGTGGTTTTCACCGGCAAAAAATGGCAGCAGAAAGTGTACACCTGGTACACTGGCCATCCGGGGCAGCATCGAGAAACAGCCGCACGACGTTTGCAACGCAAACCCGAACGCATTCTTTACGAGGCTGTCCGCCGCATGCTGCCAAAGAACAAGCTCAGCTACCAAATGCTCCGCAAGCTGAAGATCTACGCCGGCAGCCAGCACCCGCATCAGGCGCAGCAACCAGAACCTAAACAGTTGGCGCTCAAGTAACCATCTTTAGCAACAAAGCAGGCTCAAAAACCTGAGGGGTACCTTACACTTCAAGTCGTTTCCGCCAAGTAACACGGTTGGTTCGCTATGGCTGATACCGAGACGAAACAATACTTCTGGGGCACAGGTCGGCGCAAGACGGCTGTTGCCCGTGTGCGCATCCGGCCCGGCACGGGGAAAATCCTGATCAACGACCGGCCCATGGAAGAGTACTTCACCACTCCTAACCAGCGGAAGGCGGTGATGGCCCCGCTGGAGTTCGCGCAATTGGTGGGCCAACTGGACGTGCTGATTCGCGTCAACGGGGGCGGCCCCAGCGGACAGGCCGATGCCTGCAAGTTGGGTATCGCCCGGGCGCTGAAAACCTACCGCGAAGACCTGGCTGGCCCGCTGCGCGATTCTGGGTTGCTCACCCGCGATGGCCGAATGAAAGAGCGCAAGAAATACGGTCTTCGTGGCGCACGGCGCGGCACGCAGTTCTCCAAGCGCTAATGCAGGCTTTGGGGCAATCGAGTTTCCCGGGCGCACCCAGA
>Ga0308412_1001854_pt1 | contig 11467 bp, 11 predicted proteins | sample HotsprottomLayer_FD_202357 | JGI IMG/M metagenome (GOLD analysis project Ga0308412, IMG submission 202357) | Hot spring phototrophic mat microbial communities from Octopus Spring, Yellowstone National Park, Wyoming, United States -... | ecosystem: Environmental > Aquatic > Thermal springs > Hot...
GACCCTTTGCAACATGTCCATTGAGGGCGGGGCTCGCATCGGCTACGTTAACCCCGATGAGATCACCTTCCAGTACCTCGAGGGCCGCCCCTACAGCCCCAAAGGGGCGGAGTGGGAGGAGGCCAAGGAGGCGCTGGCTCGCCTTCCGCTCCGACCCCGACGACCCTTACGACGACGTGGTCACCTTCCGAGCTGAGGAGATCGCCCCCACGGTCACCTGGGGCATCAACCCGGGCCAGGCCATCCCCGTGGACGGGCGGATCCCCCTTCTGGAAGAACTCCCCGAGGAAGAAAGGGGCGTGGCCGAGGAAGCCCTTGTCTACATGGGCTTCAGGCCCGGCCAGTCCATCAAGGGGGTCCCCGTCCAGGTGGCCTTCATCGGGAGCTGCACCAACGCCAGGCTCTCCGACCTCAGGGAGGTGGTCCGCCACCTGAAGGGGCACAAGGTGAAGAAGGGAATCCGGGCCCTGGTGGTCCCGGGCTCGGAGTGGGTGGCCAGGAAGGCAGAGGAGGAGGGCATCGCCGAAGTCTTTCGGGAGGCAGGGTTTGAGTGGCGGATGCCGGGTTGCTCCATGTGCGTGGGCATGAACCCAGACCGCCTGGAAGGGGACGAGCTTTGCGCCTCCAGCTCCAACCGCAACTACAAGGGGAGGATGGGAAGCCCAAGGGGGCGCACCGTCCTCATGAGCCCCCTCATGGTGGCCGCCGCCGCTGTCGCCGGGGAGATCGCCGATGCCCGGGAAGTGTTTGGCATCGGGAGGTAAAACATGCTGCCTAGACTTACGCGGCCTCCGTTTGCGGTGATAACAGAGGGCTCAAATCCAGGGTCAGGTGGCCTGCAATGAGTTTTCTGCGGCATCCGTAGAAGCTCAATCCCAGCCCCTGCTGTTGCAACTCAACTAACCCATACGCTACCAACCCCAGGGCCAGATACGCCAGCAACTTGGCCCGGCGCCAGTGCCGATGTCCCCTCCATCCCAGCTCCTGCTGTACTCCTCGAAATATCTCCTCAATCGCATGCCGCAACCGGTACACCTCCCGCATACCCACTCCCCACCACGCCTCCTGGTTTGTCCCGTAAAACTTCCCCCCGCGCCTCAGCACCCCTACCGTAAAGGACAGACCCCGCAGCCTCCCCGTCTTCACCCAACGGATACCCCCCTGCCTGCGAAGCCGAACACCGTTCAGCACACGATTAGACCTGAACCTCGTCACAAAAGGCCAGCCGTGGGCATGGAGCCACGCCGTGTACCAAGCGTCAAATAAAACCCCTTCTGGTTGAAACCCCCCCCACCTCCGCCCACTCCAGCAGGGCCAGGGCTAGCCCCAGCTTACTAAGGCATAAAGGCCAGGGGAATCCGCCGTTTCCCGTCGGTCCAGTCCAACACCACCAGGGAAAAGCCAAACACCCAAGCCCCTGTAGAGGCATCCCGCAGCTTCTTGAGGCCAAGCCTACCAGAGCGGTAGCGTTGGATGAGGACATCATCAATGATGAGGTAGCCTCTGCATAGTTCTAGGGAGAGCTCGAAGAACAAGGCCAGGGGTTGGCTCAGGGCCCGGTAGATAGTGTCGTGGGCGAAGTTCTGACCCTCGGCCATGGCCAGGCAGCTATGGGTATCGGCTACTTTCAACATGGCTTCAAGGGCTTTCATCAATGGTTGGTAAAGAGCTGGTAATCTCATTTGGGGGATCCTGGAAGCGTAGGAAGCCCCATTTTATCGTCCCTTCAGCTACCGCGTAAAATCAGTATTGAGGTCAAACAGTGGGGTCAAAGTAAAAACCGAGGTATGGATAACCTCGGTTTTTCTCGTCCTAGACTGGTGGACCGCGCGGGACTCGAACCCACGACCAACCGATTAAAAGTCGGTTGCTCTACCTACTGAGCTAGCGGTCCAGTTTTTGAGCCTTGGGGGCGGAAAACTCCCAGCAGCCTTAGAGATTATAGGCAAAGGGCTCAAAGTTGTCTATAGCGCGAACAGCAAGAAAAAGGCGGGGGCCAGAACCCGGCTGGCCCCCAGGCCCAGGCGAACCTACCAGATATAGAAGATGGTCACAATAAAGAGCCAGACTGCGTCCACCAAGTGCCAGTACATTGAGGAGCCTTCCAGGGTACCCTGCTCATGGCTGTCGATCTTGCCCGCCAGGCCCTGGGCATAGGCCAAGGCGAGGCCGGTGCCACCGATAACCACGTGCGCCCCGTGCAGGCCCACAATTAGGAAGAAAGCAGTGAACCACAGGGCTGCTTTCTTGGCCGCCTCCGACTGGCCCGCAGCGTTCAGGGCCTCTACGTAGTGCCCGGAGGCTATGGCAAACTCCCAGATCTGGAAGAGGAAGAACACTACCCCCAGCAGGATGCTAATCAGCATACCCAGCATAAAGGGCGAGAACTTGTTGGCGCGCAGGTCGTGATGGGCGTAGTGCACGGTGAAGGAGCTGGCCACCAGAAAGAAGGTGTTCAAGAGAGCCAGCCACAAGGCCGGGCGGTGCTCCTCGGGCGGCACCGCGGCCCCGGTAAGGCGCAGGTAAAGGTAGCCTGCAATCAGGATGCCGAAGAGGGCGATTTCCGAGACGATGAACCAGGCCATGCCCACCCAGGCGTTGGACTTGCCGGTAACCGTGTGGTGCACCACCGGGTGGTCGTACTCTTTGCGCAAAGCCCACTGGAAGAGGCTGTATAAGAACAGCACCAACCCCGCCACCAGCCAGCCACCCCAACCCGCAACCCCACCCACCGGGGCATTGCCCAGGTCGGGGGCTAGCGAAACCCCGATGCCAGCGATCAAAAGCCCCACCGCGGTCATGAAGGGCCATACTGTAGGAGCTGGCAGGTGGATGGTGGCCGGGTCTACCGGAGTCGGCTTCAGGCCTGCTTTTTCCCAGTCATACAGGGGCCGCTCGGATTTGAACACCGTGGGGAATTGCACGGCAAAGTTGTAGGACGGAGGGGGCGAGGAGGTGGCCCACTCGAGCGTATACCCACCCCAGGGGTTGTCCGGGGCCTTCACGTTCTGGCGGAAGCTCTCGATCATCGCGATCAACCAAACGATGCCGCCCAGGGCTAGAATGATGGCCCCAACAGTGGAAGCGAAGTTTAGCTCATTCCACAGGTAGTGGCCGTCGGGGTAGGTGTAGTAGCGGCGGGGCATCCCCAGAAAGCCCAGCACGTACTGGGGCATAAAGGTGATCAGGTAGCCCACCAAAAAGAGCCAGAAGTGCATCTTGCCCCAGAACTCGGGGTACATGCGCCCGGTAATCTTGGGCCACCAGTAGTAAAGGCCGGCAAAGGCTAGGAAGCCCGATCCCGCCATCAGGACGTTGTGAAAGTGGGCCACCACGAAGTAGCTGTCCTGCACCTGGTAGTCGAAAGGCACCACCGCCAGCATGACCCCGGTAATGCCTCCCAGCAGGAAGTTGAACATAAAGCCCATCACGAAGAGCAGCGGGGTCTTGAAGTCGAGCTGGCCGCCCCACAAGGTTCCTAGCAGGTTGAAGATCTTCACCCCGGTCGGCACCGCTACTAGCACGGTGAAGAACACGAAGACCAGCTGGAACAACAGGCTCTCGCCCACCGTGAACATGTGGTGCGCCCAGACCAAAAAGCCCACCACCGCAATCCCCACCAGGGCAAAGACCATAAAGCGGTAGCCAAACACCGGCTTGCGCGCGAAAGTCGAGGCGATTTCGGCGGCGATGCCCAGGTAGGGCAGCAGCATGATGTAGACCGCCGGGTGCGAGTAGAACCAGAAGAACTGCTGGAACAGTACCGGGTCACCACCGATGCCAGGCTCGAAGAGGCTCAGGCCCAGCTTGCGCGAAAGCAAGACCGTAAGGCTGGCGGCCGTGATGCCGGCCAGGGCAAACAGCGAGAGCATGGAGGTGGCGAAGATGCCCCACACAAAGATGGGCATCTTCCACAGGCCCATCCCCTTGGCCCGCAGGTTGTACACCGTGGCGGCAAAGTTAGCCGAACCCAGCAAGCTCGACAAACCCAGCAGCAACACGCCCATCATGAAGAAGTCGGTGCCCAGGCCGGTGGTGCGCGAGAAGGGGTAGTAGAAGGTCCAGCCTACGTCCGGCGCCCCGCCGAAGAAAAGCGAGGCGTAGATGAGAAGCGCCGAAAACACGAAAAGCCAGGCCGCGAAGGCGTTGATGCGGGGCAGGGCCACGTCCCGCTCCCCCAGCATCAGCGGCAGGATGAAGTTGCCAAAGCCTGCCAAGCCCGCCGGGATGATGAAGAAAAAGAGCATGGTAGCGCCGTGCAGGGTAAGCACCTGGTTGTAGGCATCTCCAACCAGGAACTGCCGCTCAGGGCCGGCGAGCTGCCAGCGAATGGCCACCGCCATCAGGCCCGAAAGCCCAAAGGCCACAAAGGAGGTGACCAGGTAAATCATCCCGACTTTTTTGTGGTCGCTGGTGGTCAGGAGATCCCAGATCAAGGCCCAGAGACCCATACGGGAAGCTCTTTGTGGGGTTGCAACAGCCATATCTCGTTCAATCCTCCCGTTAGAACTTTTCCAGCTTGCTAAAGTCGAGGCCATCCACTTTGTGGCTCATCAGATAAGCGGCGATGGCCTTCACATCTGCGTCGGACAGGTTGGGGAAAGCCGGCATTTTGACACCCGGCTTCATGCCAGGGGAGTTTTTGATCCAGGGCTCGAGGTACTCCGGCACGTTGGGCCACATCCCCGCCCCCACCGTGGTGCGGTTGCCGAAGAAGGTCAGGTCGGGGTTGTTGGGCAGCCCCTGAGAAACCCCCTTGATGGCGTGGCAGGCCGCACATTGCTGCTTGTACAGCTCTTCCCCACGCAGCAGGGTGGGTTCTGTAGGGGTGGCGGCCTGGTAGGCTTTAGCCCCCTCGATAAAGCGGTCGAACTCCTCCTGCGGCACCACCTTGACCCGGAAGCGCATGTTGGCGTGGGAGGCCCCGCACAGCTCCACGCACTGGCCGTAGTAGGTGCCGATTTTCTCTGGGGTCACCTCGATGCGGGTAACCACCCCCGGAATGGCATCCCGTGCACCTACCAGGCTAGTAATGCGGAACGAGTGAATAACATCGTAGGTTTGGCCATCGCCGCCGGTAATCTCGAAACGCACCGGCTTGCCCACGGGCAGAATAAGCTCGTTAGAGTTCCGAACCCCGTGCTCTTTGTAAATGAAATCCCACCAGAACTGCCAGCCGCGCACCTCCACCACCATGGCCCCTGGGGTGGGGCGATCCAGCTTGAACATACTTTGGGCCGTCAGGCCGAAGATGATCAGCACAATCACCGTGGGGATAACCGTCCAGACCACCTCAAGGCGGTCGTTGCCGTGTGTTTGCTTGGGCTCGGCGCTCTCTTTGCCAGTTCGGCGAAACTTAATCGTTATATAAGTCAACGCGCCTGTGACCAGCACAAACACCAGAGCCGCAAAACCCATCACCCAGGCCAACAACCCCCCTACTTCTCGGTTAAAGGCCGAGGCATCCCGATCCAGGATGTTAAGGGTGTGTCCCCCAGCCTGGCCCGGCTCAGCGGCTAGCACCAGACCCAGCATCAGCAGGATTATCAAACCTAGACTTCGTCGCAGCATTCCTAACATCCTCCGTTGGCCTTGGGGTATTCTAGCGTATGTTAGTTGGAGCAATTTTAGAGTACGTGGCTCAAGGCGTAAAATACCCTATCCTGATAAGGTATTTTAGCTACATCCATATCGCTCGGTCTATAGCCATGGCAACAAAAAGTAATGCTAGGTATAACATGGAGTATTTGTACAAGGACAGCATCGAGGACAAGGTCTGGTAAAGCCGTGCGCTGCTGGCCAGCAATACCCCCCCCAGAAAAACCGCTGCAATCAGGTAAAACCAGCGCAGCTCGCCCATCAACACCGGAATCAGCGAAATCAAAACGGTAAGGATGGCATACAATACCACCTGAAAGGCGGTCTGGCGTTCGCCCCGCACCACTGGCAGCATGGGGATGCCCACCGCCGCGTAGTCGTCTTTGATCATCAAGGCCAGGGCCCAAAAGTGTACAGGCGTCCAGAAAAATATGATCAGGAAGAGATACCAGGCGAACAGGCTCAACTCCCCCGCTACCGCGGCCCAGCCCACCAGAGGTGGAAAGGCCCCCGCCGCCCCCCCAATCACAATGTTGCTCCAAAAGCGGCGCTTCATGTAAAGGGTGTAGATCAGCACATACCAGCCTAACCCAGCCATGGCCAGGAGGGCGGTGGTCAGGTTGGCGCCCCACCACAGCAGCAGAGAGGAACAAACCATTAAGGCTGTTGCAAAAATGCTTGCATCGCGGGTGCTGATCCTGTCGGTGACGATTGGCCGCTGTGCAGTACGCTTCATGCGGCCATCAATGTCGCGGTCGATGATCATATTGAAGGCGTTGGCCGAACCAGCGGCCATGTATCCGCCCACAAATACCACCACAAACAAGCCCAGGCCGGGCCATCCGCCTGCTGCGATGAACATAGCCATAAGGGTGGTAAAGAGCAGCAAGCTAATGACGCGGGGCTTGGTCAACCAGAAATAGTCGCGCCAGGTTGCGCGCTCGGGATTGGCAACAGGAACCACCATAGCAGTCTACCTCGCCCTGGCCACTTCAGGCACCACCGATCCCGCACGGTAGGCCTGGCTAAGGGCCGAGACCGCGAGCAACAACCAGGTAACCCAAATCAGGTCCGAAAGCAAGAGATGGGGAAGCTGGGTGTAAAGCGGGGCTGCTTGCAGCACATTAAGATAGCCCACCCCAAGCTGCACAACAAACAAAGCCACAGCCATGCAGGCAAACAGCCTGGTGTAGCTGCTGGGGCGCAGCAGCGCAATCATGCCGGCTACCAGAACCACATATACGCTTACCAAAACAGCGATAAAAGGGTGATAGATGCGAAGTTGTACCAAAAAATGCTCTCCAGGCGTCAGGGCCCGGCCCACCGCTTCAGCCGTATTGCGAACCGGAAACAAGGCATCGCCCAGCGAGGTCAGGGCCCCCGCAGCCGCAACCAGCAAAATCCCCCCCAGGCCAAGGCCTAAGGCCCAGCCCACCAGGCCCTGGCCTTTCCAGACCGGGCGGTGTTCGGGGTGGCTCGACCACCACGCGGTAAGGGCCAGCGAGCCAATCAGGAAAAGGGTGTTAATCAGGTGAATAGGGGCCACAATAGCCCTGGCGACGCTGGCATCCTCCCCTACCAGGCGAAAGAGCACCAGGCCGGCCCCCACCAGGCTTTCAGCAATCATGAAGAACATGGAAAGACCGGCCCCCAGTCGGGCAAGGTGGCCTTTGGGGAAGACCCGGCGAGACCAGATCAAAAGCCCAACGGTCAGCAGCAGCGAAAGCCCACTGGTGATGCGGTGGAAGAACTCTATGAAGGTCTCGAGGCCCCTGAACAGGGGCAACACCTCGCCGTTGCAGGTAGGCCAGTGGGCGCCGCAGCCATCGCCAGAACCGGTGGCCTGCACCACATCCCCCCATAAGATAACCACGAGGGTATAGGCCATAACCCCCCACGCATAGAAGGTAAATCGTTGACTGAGCATAAGAAAAAGACCCTCCTAGGGGTACTGTCCATATATTGCCAGAAGCGCCCGTTAGACCATTGGGACAAACGTCCCCCCAGGCTCATATTCCCGCCTTTCGCCTAAAAGGCTTAGAGACAAGGGCCGTGTAGGTCAGAGCGGTCGGGCTGGTAAGAGGGCTAGGTTGCGCCAGGGCAAAACTACAAAATCAGCGGATGTTACGAAGGCGTTCCTGACGCAATTCCTGATGGGCTTTTTTGAGCGGCATTTAGCATTTCAACCATGGAGATACTTGTGGACGCACCTAGCCTACTGGCCCGCAGGCTTCCGGGAAAACCGGCAGGGCCTCTCCAACCCTGCCGGTCTGGTTATTTGAGGCGATGGCCTAGGCGGTTTTGGGTTTCTGCACAAAACGCACCACAAAATAAACCACCGCAGCTACGATCAGCACCGGAACCAGCACCCGCAGCAGCGACCACACAAGGCCGGCCAGCCCCTTAAGAATGGTACCCAGGAAGGTAAAGAGCCAGCCCCCCACCCACAGCACCACCAGTACCGCCACGGCAATTAGGAGGCCCAACACCACCCATTCGAGGATGTCCTGCAGCGAACGCTCGTTCATAAAATCAGGATAGCACAAGGCCCCTCAGGTTCATCCGTCTTTTGGCTGAATTCAGGCAATCGGAAGCCGCTGGGGTCTCACTCACGTACCATAAGAGCAATGGAACGCTATCGGCTGAGCGAAGGGCTGGTCGTCGGGCGCAAACCGCTCCCGGCGGGGGACGTAATTCTCTCGCTTGTGGGACCTGAAGGCGCCGCCCAAGCCATCGCCCGCAAGGCTTTGCGACCAACCGGGCGCAGCGGGCGGCTCTCGCTGTTTCACCACCTCAAATACCAGGTCTACCAGAAGCCCGGCAACGACCTTCCCACCCTAACCCAGGTCGAGCTGATTGGGCGGCTCGAGGGGCTAGAAGCCCCCACTCGCTTTCCCTACGCCTGCTATTTAGCCGAGCTGGCTTTCCGCATTGCTTCGCCCGAAGCGGCCGCCAGGATCTGGCCCCTGCTCACCTCGGGTCTCAAGGGTATTGCCAAGCACCCCACCCCCCGCATAGCCCTGATCTGGGCGGGCTGGCGGGTGCTTAAAGCGGCTGGTCTGGCTCCCAACCTATACGGCGTGGGATTCAACCTGCTAGACGGTAGGCGGGTTGAGCAGGGTGGGGTTTTCCTGGGGTTAGAAGGGATGGAGGCGCTGAGCGCCATACTGCGGCTACCTGGTAGCGAGGCCATTGCCGTGCTAGAGGAAGGTGGGCCACTGGATCGCCTGCAGCAAGCCCTGCTGGCCCATGTGCACTATGCGGTTGGCGAACTAGGCTCGGCCCAGCTCTTTTTCAGTTCTCACACGAAAGGGCGAGAATGGCCCGGATGCAGCTAACCCTATTGCTGGCATCCGGCCTAGGCGCGGCGTTCCTGCTCGTCTTCTTCAACCAGAGCCCTCCACCACCCTCGCCCAGCGGCCAGAGCATTCGGGTGCTGCTCTCCTATCGGCCGGGGGCGGGTTCCTTCGAAGCGCAGTACACCTTCCCTAGCCTGAGCCTGGTTCCGCTTGGGGGCAGCGTGCAGGTCTATAGCGGCCCCAGCCGGGAAAATCTGCGGCCCATCGTCGCGGTTTTTGCCGATAAACCCCTAACCTTCAACCTGCAAGGTGGCGTGTTGGTTGCTACCTTCGAAGGGCTTTCCTTTGCCCTAGAAAGGGTAGTGAACCTCAAGCCCGCCGACCCATCCATGCCCGTACAGTACCGCCTGCTCTCCACCTTGCGGCAAAACCGAACACCCGAGTACCCCGGCGAGCTCTGGCTCGAGGTGCGCAACAACCGCCTGCTGGTGGTCAACCAGGTGGATTATCAGGACTACCTCAAGCGGGTGCTGCCCAGCGAGATGCCCCCCTACTTCCACCTCGAAGCCCTCAAGGCCCAAGCGGTGGCAGCCCGCACCTATGCTTTTTCCAGACAACAAACCAACCGCTTCTGGAAGCAGTTCGGGGCCGATATAGACGACTCGGCCAGCGAGCAGGTCTACAACAACACCCCCACCCACCCTGCCACCGATCGGGCAGTGGACGCAACCCTGAATCGGATCTTGACCTTCAAGGGTGTGCCCATCGAGAGCTATTTCTTCTCCACCAGTCCGGGCGCAACGGCCAGCATCGAGGAGGTCTGGATGGATCGGTCCGCCGTGCCTTACCTTGAAAGCCGTTCCCAAACCAACCCCATCCACGTCTCGCTGGATAGCGAGGCCGAAGCGCTGGCCTTTTTTCAGAACTGGAACCCCGAGGGGTTTTACGACGCCCTTTCGCCCTTCTGGCGTTGGAAGCTGCGCCTGAGCCGGGAGGAGCTCGAGGCCCTCCTAAGCCGCAGCCTGCCTGAAAGAGCTCGAGCAGCCCCTCTGTATGTGCAGACCGCCGAAGGCCCCCTGTCGCCGGACGCGCCGGGGTTCAGATTGGGAACCCTGCAAAAAATCGCCGTGCTGAAGCGAACCAAGGGCGGCTATGTGACCGAGCTGGAGATCCAGACCTCCACCGGACGCTACCAGGTACGGCGTGAGTCGAACATCCGCAACCTGCTACGGCCTAGCAAGGCCTTCACAGGAGGGAGCGATGTGGTGCTGGAGCTGTGGCAGGGCGGGCCGCGCCTGAATTTCCCGGCTTTACCCAGCGCGGCTTTTGCCCTGCAAGAGGAACGTGATGAGGGTGGAACCCTGCAGGGCCTCACCCTCTGGGGTGGGGGCTTCGGGCATGGGGTGGGGATGAGCCAGTACGCTGCGCTGGGCCTGGCCCGGCGCGGGTACAGCTACCAGCAGATCCTCGAGCACTTCTACCCCGGCACCGTGCTGAGCCCAATGCAACCTTGAACCCAGTCAAATCCAACGGAATAACAACCTCCTGCAATAAATTCGTTATATAATCAACCCATGTCACAGACTAGACCCAAACACGCCTGGATGCGGGAAACCTATCAAAAGTCGCTGCTCAAGATGCCCGAGCGCAAGGTCGCTCACAGGACCCTCTCGGACATTGCCCCCGAGCCGCTCTACACCCCTGAAGACCTGAAGGACTTCAACTACGACGAGAAACTGGGTTACCCCGGTGAGTACCCCTATACGCGGGGGGTCTACGGCTCGATGTACCGCAGCCGCCTCTGGACCATGCGGATGTTTGCCGGCTTCGGCACTGCCGAGCAGACCAATGAGCGCTTCAAGAAGCTGCTGGCCGCAGGTCAGATGGGCTTATCCACCGCCTTCGACCTGCCCACGCTGATGGGCTACGACTCCGATCATCCGCTCGCCAAAGGCGAGGTGGGCAAATGCGGGGTGGCAGTCTCCAGCCTGGCCGACATGGAGATTTTGTTTGATGGCATCAACCTGGAAGAAGTCACCACTTCCATGACCATCAACTCGCCTGCCAACGCCATCTGGGCTATGTACCTAGCTGCCGCCAAGAAAAAGGGCTACGACTGGAACAAGCTGGGCGGCACCACGCAGAACGACATCCTGAAGGAGTTCATTGCGCAAAAAGAGTTTATCTTTCCCCCCGAGCCTTCCACCAAGCTGGTCATCGATACCTTTGAGTGGGGGCCCAGGAACGTACCCAAGTGGAACTTTATCTCGGTCTCGGGTTATCACATCCGCGAGGCCGGCTCCACTGCCGTGCAGGAGCTGGCCTACACTTTGGCGGATGGCTTCGAGTATGTGGAGTGGGCCCTAAAGCGGGGGCTGGATGTGGACGAGTTCGCCCCGCGTATCTCCTTCTTCTTCAACGCCCACAACGACTTCTTCGAAGAAATCCCCTCGTATGCTACTTGACCTTGCCCCCAGGGATGTGAAAAAGAGGGGGGTGCTATGCATCGCAACCGAGAGCACCCCCTTTACTATCTTGACGCAGAAACCCTTCTGGTGGCTACCTACGTC
>Ga0308412_1001856_pt1 | contig 11465 bp, 9 predicted proteins | sample HotsprottomLayer_FD_202357 | JGI IMG/M metagenome (GOLD analysis project Ga0308412, IMG submission 202357) | Hot spring phototrophic mat microbial communities from Octopus Spring, Yellowstone National Park, Wyoming, United States -... | ecosystem: Environmental > Aquatic > Thermal springs > Hot...
CATACTCGGCAGCATTTCCCTTGACGAGACCCCTGCCGAGCCCTGTTGCTCGTCAAGTCCCTGGGGCTCGGAAAATCCTCGCTGCTCGGTAAGTGCCTGCGCCTCGGGCAGGCCTTCCGGGAAGGCGACCCCTACCGCTGCTTTCCCATACATGGCAGCCAGATTCGGCATGAACCGGCAAAGATAGGGGGTATGGAGATGCTTTTGCAAGAGTGCAATCGGTTTTCCCGCCATGATGGAGATGAACCGTTTTCCTCGGGAGTAGGGAGAGATTTCCCGTAAAAGGGGTTCGGCATCCTGCGGCTTTACCGCCAGGATCGTAACTTCTGCAAGGGAAAAGAATTTTCCCCAGTCACCGGTACAATCGAGGGCCCCGTAGCGGTCTTTCGCGATAGAAGATCTAGGGAAGAGTTTCTCCACTACCGCAAGCTTCACTTCGGGAAGTTTTGCGCGGAGTCCCGCCGCAAAGGCTTCCCCCATGTTCCCAAAACCGATGATTCCGATGTTTTCCATGCGGGTATTCTACCGGAAACAGGGAAACCGCTCAATCGCGCCTAGGGGAACTGGATTTTAGGTAAGCCCCGGGAAGCCCTTCTGCCGGGCATACTCGTAGGCCAACACGGCCGCCGCACTGGACAGGTTGAGAGATCGGACACCCGCTTGGGTGGGAATGCGAACCACTCGATCGGGAAACCGGTCGAGAATCTCCTGGGGGAGACCGGTAGACTCCTTTCCTAGAAGGAAATAGCAGGGATCTGGGTACCGCACCTCCGTGTAGAACCGCTTCCCCCGTCTTGAGGCAAGGTAGAGATTCTCTGTACCGTACTCCTGGAAAAATACTTCCAGGTTAGGATGAACCCGCACCTGTACCAAAGGCCAATAGTCAAGACCTGCCCGCCTGAGGTATCGATCCGCTAGGGAAAACCCCAGGGGTTCGATCAAATGAAGTACAGCCCCTAATGCGGAACAGGTGCGGGCTATGTTTCCCGTATTCTGGGGGATCTCAGGTTCCAGCAGTACAATGTGGAGGGAAATCCCCTGAGCCACCTAAGAGGTTCCCCTACCGGACAGCCGCAAGAGCCTTTTCATAATCGGGCTCCTGGGCAATCTCCGGAACTTGCTGGGTGTACACTACCGTATCGTTCTCGTCCAACACTACGATCGCTCGACTAAACAACCCCGCCAGGGGGCCATCCACGATCTCCACTCCGTAAAGTTTCCCGAAGTTCTTCTTGCGCATGTCGGAAAGGGTAATCACATTGTCGATATGCTCTGCCTTGCAGAACCGATCCTGGGCAAAGGGAAGGTCCATGCTGATGGTGAGCACTACCACATTCTTCAATTTTTTCACCTCGTCATTGAATCGCTTGGCCGAAGCAGCACACACACCTGTATCCAGGCTCGGCACAATATTGAGGATCTTCTTCTTCCCTTTGAAAGTACCGAGGGATACATCGGAAAGATCCGCCTTCACCAGCACGAAATCGGGTGCCTTTGTTCCCACCTTCGGGAGTTCCCCGCAGGTATGAATGGGATTTCCTTTCAATGTTATGGTTGCCATTTTGTCCTCCTGCCCTTAAAGGTAGAAAAGCTCTCTTTGTATGTCAAATTTTTATGAGTAAAATTATCTATATTTAGAGGGCTCCGACGATGTAGGGCTTCTAACGCACCCCGATGTCAGGGGACCGCCGAAGGATCAATCGGACTCATCCCCCCGGGTTTCGAGGGGCATATCCTGAATTGTGAGGATCGAGGGAATCGTGCGGATGCTTTTGATTACCTTGCCGAAGTCTTCCTTGCGGTCCAACTCCATGGTGAAGTGAGCTATCAGCCTGTCCGGTCCATCCTCGTCCACCCGACCGGCGATCAAATGCCCCTTGAACTTTCGCACTGCCCCTTCGATCTCAGAAAACAAGTCCAGAGTCCGCCGGGCTGTAACCTGGAACTGTCGGGTTGCCTTGGGAGACACCGTTTCCCACTCCACCTCTATGGAACGTTCCTGAAAATCTGGGATGAACTTTAGGTTTGGGCAGTCCCGTTTATGAACGATAATACCTCGTCCCCGGGATACGTAGCCTACGATATCGTCTCCGGTAACGGGGTTGCAGCATCCAGCCAGATTGATCAGCATGTTTCGGTCTGCCCCGATCCGCACCCCAATCTTCTTTACGTCCTCCCTACGGTCCACCTCTTCCTTGGGTTTTTCGGCTTTTGGCCGAGGTTGAGGAGGAGTAGGTATTTCGGGCTTCTTCTTGGCCACGATGTTCCGATCGATGATGAGGGATGCATCGTTCTTTTTAAGCCAGGCGCGGATCTTGGATCTGGCTCTGGCGGTTTTCACGTACCGTAACCAGGCTAGATGGGGATGGGCTTGAGGGCTGGTAAGGATCTCCACTACCTGGGTGTTCTTCAATTCCGCTTTCAGGGGAACGATTACCCCATCGGCCTTTGCCGCATAGATATGGTCGCCGATATCCGTATGGATATGGTAGGCGAAGTCGATCGGCGTAGCCCCTTTGGGCAGTTCGATCACATCCCCCTTGGGAGTGAAGACGTAGATCGAATCCTTCAGGATTTCGCCTTTGATCTCGTTGAGGAACTCACCGGAAGAAATCCGGATTCCGTTCCAGCTCTTGAGCCGGTTGATGATGGGGAGATCTTCAGGCCGTACTACCTCCGCACTGGTGCCCCGCTTGTAGAGCCAGTGGGCGGCGATCCCATGTTCGGCGGTCTGATGCATATCCTCGGTTCGGATCTGGATCTCGATCAAGCGTCCCCCATCCCCCATGACGGTGGTGTGGAGACTCTGATACTTGTTCGCCTTTGGCATGGCGATATAGTCTTTGAACCGCCCTTCGATGGGCTTCCACAAGCGGTGCACGATTCCCAACAGGACGTAACAATCGCTCTGGGTCACGCACAGGATCCGGATCCCCAATAGGTCGTAGATCTCTTCCAGTTGCTTGCCCCGTTTCTTCATCTTCGTGAAGATGGAGTAGAAATGTTTCGCACGGCTTTCAACCTGCACGGGAATCCCCTCAGCTTTGGCAGCCTCTACGATCCGATCCTGCATTTTTCGAAGGTACTCTCCCCGTTGTTCCTTCTTCGCCGCTACGAACGCCTTGATCTGATCGTAGATATCCCGGTGAAGATGCTTGAGGGAAAGATCCTCCAACTCCATCTTGATCCACCCAATCCCCAACCGGGAGGCCAGGGGAGCGTAGATATCGAGGCACTCTTCCGCGATTTCTTTCCGTTTCGATTCCGGAAGGTACTCGAGGGTTCGCATGTTGTGGAGTTTGTCCGCCAATTTGATCAGGATTACCCGGATATCCTTCACCATGGCAAAGAGCATTTTCCGGATCGTTTCAGCCTGCTGAATCGATTTACTCTTAGCTCGTAGAACGGAGATCTTAGTAACCCCGTTCACTAGCTGCTCCACTTCTTTCCCGAACCTCTGCCGTAACTCCTCCCTCCGTACCTCCGTGTCCTCTAGGACATCGTGGAGAAGGGCGGCAATCACCGATTCACTATCCATCCGAAGGTCTACGAGGATTTCCGCCACCTGCAGGGGGTGGATAAAAAAAGGCTCCCCACTAGCCCGCAGTTGGTCCTTGTGGAGTTCCATCGCCCATCGGGCTGCTTCCAGTATTTTCTGTTTTTCTTCCTCGGAGTAGAACGTCAGCTTCTGTTCGAACTGTTCTACCCGGGCCACCATTCGGTGCATACCTCTATCCTTTGCGTCCCACCACTACCCGCATCCGCCCCGCTAGATCGTGGATTACTTCAACGGTACTGTACCCCTGGGAGTATAACCTTTGCTGGATGGCTTCTGCTTGGGAGTCCGCCCCTTCTAGTAAAAGATAACCATTTTCACGTAACCTTTCCAGAGCTTGTCCGATCAGGCGATGGATAAGCATCATTCCATCCTCCCCGCCATCTAGAGCGAGCCGCGGTTCGGGCCACCCGGAAGCCATCATACGATTCACTTCGGGTGTGGCGATATAGGGGGGATTGGCAGTGATCATATCGAAGGGACCTTCCACCTGGGACAGTAAATCGCTCTCCCGATGGGGGAGTACGTATCCGAGGATCCGGAGGCAGTTGATTTGGAAGACCTCCAAGGCATCTTCCGACAGATCCGAGGCAGAGATTTCCACCTCCCTCCCCGGCATCGTTTTGGGGAGGTGAGCAGCCAAACTGATAGGTATGCAGCCCGTCCCGGTACAGACATCGTGAATTCGGTGGATGGAGGGATCTTCCCTGAGAATCCGCAAAGCGGTTTCTACCAGGACCTCGGTTTCAGGCCTTGGGACCAGAACTCGCTCATCCACGTAGAAGGATAAGCCGAAGAACTCTTTTCTTCGGAGAATGTAGGAAACGGGATGCCCCGATAGTCTGCGATGCACCGCCTCATGAAAACAATCCTCCGCTTCTTTACCGAGTTCCTCGCCATAGGAAGCAAGGATCTTCGCCTTATCCAACCCTGTGCAGGCGGAGAGGAGAAGTACAGCATCGAGGAAGGGGGTTTCGAACCCTTGGTTACGGAACAGATCCCGTGCGTTCAGTAGGGCTTGGCGGATGGTCATTGCAGCTGGGTTTTGTACGCTTCCTCCCGTTCGGTAAGTTTAAGCGCCTCGATGATCTCTCCTAGTTCCCCTTCCAACACCGAATCGAGCTTATAAAGGGTCAGATTGATCCGATGATCGGTGATTCGGTTCTGGGGAAAATTGTAGGTTCGGATCCTTTCCGACCGGTCCCCCGACCCAACCATACTCCGCCGGATGGCCGATTCCTCCTGTAGCCTTTTCTGTTCCTCCATCTCGTAGAGCCGCGCCCGTAATACCCGCAATGCTCTGGCCTTGTTCTTGTGCTGCGATTTCTCGTCCTGGCAGGTAACTACCATTCCCGTCGGCAGGTGGGTGATCCGGACGGCAGATTCGGTTTTGTTCACATGCTGACCCCCGGCTCCCGAGGCGCGGAACACATCGATCCGCAGATCCTCCGGTCGAATTTCCACTTCCGTCTCCTCCGCTTCCGGAAGAACGGCCACCGTCACCGCCGAAGTGTGTATCCTCCCTCCCGCTTCCGTCACGGGAACCCGCTGGACCCGATGCACTCCACTTTCATACCGCAAATCCCCATAGGCGCCCGGACCGGAAACGGAAAAGATGATTTCCTTGAATCCTCCCAATTCCGTTTCATTGGCATCCATCACCTCGACCTTCCACCCCTTCCCTTCCGCGTATCGGGTATACATGCGAAAAAGATCCGCCGCAAACAGGGCCGCCTCCTCGCCCCCCGTACCGGCCCGAATCTCCATGATCACGTTCTTGTCGTCCCGAGGATCCCGGGGCACAAGGAGTTCCTTCAGTTCCTTCTCCTTTTCGCCTAGCTGGAAACGGATCTGTTCCAACTCTTCTTTGGCTAGATTCCGGAGTTCGGGATCTTTCTCCTGTTCCCAAAGGGCCTCCGTTTCCTCCAGTCGTTTTCGCAACTTTTTGTACGCTCCATAGGACTCGACGATCTTGGAAAGGTGAGCGTGTTCCTGGAGTACTTCTCTGTAGCGGGTACGGTCCTTGGGAAGATCGGGATCGCTGATCATGATTTCCAATTCTCGGTACCTTGCCTCGAGGGCATCTAATTTATCGAACATAAAGAACTCCTCATCCCCGGGAAGTCGAGGATTTCGAACGAGCGGGTTTTACAAAACCGAAGATACTCCCGCACGCTCCTCCCACGATATGGGCGAACTCGGAAATACTGTTGTTCTGAAAAGACCGAATCACCTCTCCCGCCAGATAGATCGTGAGCACCAACAGGAAGGTAATGGGAATCTCACCCTGGCGTATATTTGTAAAGCTTACCAGAATGATCATCATGAACACGATTCCGCTGGCTCCCAATAGACCCGTAGGGAGGAAGAGTACATTCAAGAGCCCTGTTATGAAGGCTGTCACCATCATCATGAAAAAAAGAGCTGCCGAACCGTACTTTTCTTCCAGAATAGGCCCTAGAAGCAGGAGCAAGGCGAAGTTTCCCAAAAAGTGCGCCCAGTTCACATGGCCTACCACATGGGTAAACAATCGAACATAGTGAAAAGGATTGGAAAACTGGAATACCCCTCGCCCCGGCACCGAGAAGAGATTTGCGATGAACCCTGTGCGAAACAGGGTGTCCGATAGAAGGACAATGAAAGCCAATAGGGTGAAGTTCAGGGTAACCGGTGCATTGTATCGGATTCGCATGGCGAGGGTACAGTATAGTAGGATTCCACACGGGTGTAAATAACACGATCTTGCCGTTGACACACCTACCCTGCTGAAATAGGATACCAACGTTAAGGAGGATACATGGGGAAACAGCTTTCGAAGGTCTCCGTTGCCATTGTCGGATGCGGAACCGTAGGGGGGGCCGTAGCCCTACGTCTGACTAGGGATCAGTCCCTGCTTCAAGAACGCACAGGCCTCTCCATCCAGTTGAAATACATCGTGGATATGGATTTCCGAAGGGCCGAATCCCTTGGACTTCCCTCCTCCCTCTTCGAAAGGGATCTGGGAAAGGTCCTGGCTGACCCGGAGGTGTCCATCGTAGTAGAACTGGTGGGTGGAACGACGGTTGCCAACGAGATCATTCTGCGGTCGTTGCATGCGGGGAAGCATGTGGTAACGGCAAACAAAGCTCTCCTTGCCCATGCGGCACCGGAATTACTGAAGGCGGCTCGGCACAACCGCCTAACCCTCAGTTTCGAAGCGAGCTGCGGGGGGGGAATCCCCATCATCCGGGCTCTGTACGACGGCCTCATTGCCAATCGGATCGATGCCTTGTATGGAATCGTAAACGGCACCTGTAACTATATCCTTACCCGGATGACCCAGGAAGGAATCAGTTACGCGGAGGCTTTAAAAGAAGCGCAACAGGCAGGTTTGGCAGAAGCAGATCCCACCCTCGATGTATCGGGAATGGATACAGCGCACAAACTCACCATCATGGCCTCCCTCGCCTTTGGGCAACGGTTCTCCCTCGAAGCTATCCCCGTGGAAGGGATAGACACGCTACAGACCCTCGATATCCAGTACGGAAGTGAGCTGGGTTACATCGTGAAACTCCTGGCCGTCGCCAGCCGGCTGAACGGGGGGGTGTGCCTGCGGGTGCGTCCCGCTTTCATCTCCCGTCAACATCCTCTGGCGTGGGTCTCGGGTCCGTTCAATGCCATCAGTGTCTACGGCCATGCCACCGGACACACGATGTACTATGGGCGGGGGGCAGGAGGCTCTCCCACTTCATCGGCTGTAGTGGCAGACATCGTCGGTGCCGCTCTAGGGGTACATAACGCTTTCTTTCATTCCCTCCGCCTATGGCCGGACCGAAGTCCACGGGCCAAACAGGTTAGCCCCGATGAACTGGTTTCCCGTTTCTATCTCCGTTTTATGGTCACCGATACCGTAGGGGTACTTGCCAAGATCGCCTCCGTCCTAGGGAAGAACAACATTAGCATTGCTTCGGTGCTTCAGAAAGAGATCCCGGAGGATCTGGCAACACCTTCTATCGCTCCCGTAGTGATCATCACCCACAGAGCCAAAGAGAAGAACCTCCGTAAGGCTCTGGAAAAAATTCGGACCCTCGATGTCGTTCAAGAGGAACCCGTGTGCATCCACATCCTCGATGAACACGAAGAAAACCTGTAATCCCCTTTGGGGAAGGAGGGTAGTACCGAATGGATACCCAACGATTAGAAAAGAATAGTGACCCCTGCCTGGAAGCGAAAAAAATCACTTCCCGGCAAGGTCTCGATGCCGAATCCATCGCCTGGGGCTTTGCCGAACATCTAAAGTATACCCTCGGGGTAGACAAGTACACCGCTACGAACCATGACCGATTCATGAGCCTTGCCTACGCGGTACGGGATCGGTTGATCAACCAGTGGATCAAAACCCAGCAAACCCACCATAGCAAGAATGTGAAACGGGTGTACTACCTGTCCCTCGAATGGCTCATTGGGCGATTGCTAGGAATGAATGTAATCAATCTGGGCATTGAGGGGCCAGTCAAGGATGCCCTCCTGAAACTGGGATACAGGTGGGAAATGTTGGAGGAAGAGGAGGTGGATGCAGGCCTGGGGAACGGCGGATTGGGCCGGTTGGCAGCCTGTTTCAGCGATTCCCTCGCCACGATGGAACTCCCCGCCTTCGGCTATGGGCTTCGGTACGATTATGGGATCTTCCGGCAGGAAATCGAGAACGGGTGGCAGGTGGAACATCCGGACGATTGGCTTCGGGGGGGGAACCCCTGGGAAATAGAACGCCCCGATCTCTGCGTTCCGGTAAACTATGGGGGAAGGGTCGAAAAGCTCATGGAAAACGGCAGATGGGTTTCCCACTGGGTGGATACACAGATCGTCTACGGTATCGCCTACGATATTCCCATCGTGGGGTATGGGGGGAAAACGGTAAACACCCTCCGCCTCTGGGCAGCCCGGGCACCGCAGGAGTTCGATCTACAGGAATTCAACGAGGGTGATTACGTAGAGGCCGTCAGTGAAAAGGTAAATGCGGAGAACCTCACGAAAGTCCTCTATCCCAACGACACCCAATACCTGGGAAAAGAGCTACGCCTCCGGCAACAGTACTTTTTCGTGGCCTGCTCCCTCTGGGACATCATTCGCAGGTTCAAAAACTCGGGAAATCCCTGGAAAGACTTCCCCAAATACGTTGCCATCCAACTGAACGACACCCATCCTTCCATGGCCATCCCCGAACTGATGCGCATTCTGCTGGATCAGGAGGGGCTGGACTGGAAAACCGCCTGGGACATTACCGTGCGAACCTTCGGGTACACGAACCATACCCTCATGCCCGAAGCACTGGAGAAATGGCCCCTTCCCATGTTCGAGAAGCTGTTTCCCCGGCACCTGCAGATCATATACGAAATCAACAACCAGTTCCTGAAAGAAGCCGCTATCCGATTCCGGGGAAATCCCGAAAAACTCCGTACTGTAAGCCTCATCGAAGAAGGAGACCCCAAACAGATTCGGATGGCCTTCCTCTGTATCGTCGGCTCCCATTCCACCAACGGGGTAGCAGCCCTGCATACCAAACTGTTGAAAAGCACTCTGGTGCCGGATATCGCTTCCATCTACCCCCAACGGTTCAACAACAAAACCAACGGCATTACCCACCGAAGGTGGCTCTTGAAGGCAAATCCAGGCCTTGCCTCCCTCATCACCGAAGCGATCGGACCGGGATGGATCCTGGATATGGGGGAATTGAAAAAACTCCTTCCCCTGGCAGAAGACGGAAGCTTTCGGGAAAAGTTCAGAGAGGTAAAGCGCAGGGCAAAGGAAATCTTTGCCAATCGCCTATCGGATGCCTATGGGTGGATCGTGGATCCCGAGACGATCTTCGACTTCCAGGTAAAAAGGATCCATGAATACAAACGGCAGCTTCTCAACGCCCTACATATCGTGTACCTGTACCATAAAATCAAGCAGCAAGGCCCGGCGGGGTTCATACCTCGAACCTTCTTTTTCGGGGGGAAATCGGCCCCGGGATACGCGATGGCGAAACTCATCATCAAGTTCATCAACAACCTTTCACAGGTCATCAACAACGATCCCGACATGGAGGACAAACTGAAGGTTTACTTCCTCCCGAACTATCGGGTTACCCTGGCGGAGGAACTTTTACCGGCGGCAGAGGTATCGGAACAAATCTCCCTCGCTGGGACGGAAGCCTCGGGAACCGGCAACATGAAGTTCATGTGCAATGGGGCCCTTACCATTGGTACCCTGGATGGGGCGAATATAGAAATCGCCGAAGAGGTGGGCCCTGAAAACATCTTCATCTTCGGATTGAAAGCCGAGGAAGCCCTAGAACTCTCCAAACATTACAATGGAGAGGAATTCTACGCGAAGGATCCCGAAATCAAGGAAGCGTTGGACCTTGTCTTTTCAGGATATTTCAACATCAACGAACCAGGCATCTTCGATCCGCTGAAAGATATGCTTCTCCATCACGATCGGTACCTCAACCTTGCGGATCTTCCGAGCTATGCCGAAGCCCAGGGGAAAATTTCCCGACTGTACGCGGACCCTCAGGAATGGAACCGAAAGGCTATCATCAATGTTGCCCATTCCGGACGATTTTCCTCGGACCGCACGATCCAGCAGTATGCAGCGGAGATATGGAACGTCAAACCGTGTCCCATCGAGCGGAGCGAAAATCCCATCGATACCCTGGAGGACGCGAGGAACCCCTTCCCTGCCAATGGAGGCTGAACAGAATCGAGGGGGGAGACGCCTTAGGCTCTCCTTTGCGGCTCGAGCTCCTCGTAGTTCAACAGATCCATATAGTCCCATTCTCGATAGGCCATCGCATAGATTCCGTTTTCCGTGCAGAAATCGACTTCTGGCTGCTCAATCCGCAGGGAAGCGAATACGGGATACAGTTTCTTCGATGCATACTCCGGATACAATTGTTTGAACCGGGGGATCTGTAGTTCGAGAAACTCTTTGATGTAGTCTTTTCGGGGGGTCGACTTCACTTCGAAGAGGAACACGCAGTGTTCGCAAATCGCCACGGCATCGAACTCGGCTTTCAAGTTCCCTTTTCTTCTCCGTACTCGAATGGATGTTTCAATCGGTTCCATTCCAAAGTATTTTTCGATCATGGGATCTATGGCCGGGGCAACGATATCTTCCACAAGGGTTCCCAATTTGTTCGAGATTTCTCCCCAGCGCTTATTCATACGCCGGTTTTCGTCCCGCAACTCGTCCTTGAAGGCCTGCATTTCGTCTTTGAACTCTTTCATTTCATCCTTGAATGCTTTCATTTCATCTTTAAACTCCTGCATTTCGTCCTTGAAGGCCAACATTTCATCTTTGAAATCTTTCATCTCGTCCTTAAAGGCGAGCATCTCGTCCTTAAAAGTTTCCACCCCATCTTTAAAAATTAGAACTTCGTCCTTGAAGCCTTTCATCTCGTCCTTAAAGGAGAGCATCTCATCCTTGAAGTCCTTCATTTCGTCCTTAAAGTCGAGCATCTCGTCCTTGAAGTCCTTCATCTCATCCTTGAAAGCTTTCATTTCGTCTTTAAAGACGAGCATCTCATCCTTGAAAGCCTTCATCTCGTCCTTGAAGTCCTTCATCTCATCCTTGAAGGCCAACATTTCATCTTTGAAGGCTTTCATTTCCAGGGTGAGTTGCCCAATTTGCATTTCGTTCTTGTGCTGTAGATAGACGAGTTCCCGAATGGCGTTTTCTAAGTCCTTCACCTTTTCTTCCAGGGGCTGATGTACAGCCATACCTCCTCCTTTAGAGTATACTTCTTTCCACCAGCGCAAGCAACACTGCGCGTTGACTCATCGAAATTCTAACCCAAAAAAATATTTGCCTCATCCAAAAATCTAACCCTATAACACTCTTCCCTGGTATTTTCTTGCGGGGAGGATTCACATGGGGTTACAGA
>Ga0308412_1001857_pt1 | contig 11465 bp, 8 predicted proteins | sample HotsprottomLayer_FD_202357 | JGI IMG/M metagenome (GOLD analysis project Ga0308412, IMG submission 202357) | Hot spring phototrophic mat microbial communities from Octopus Spring, Yellowstone National Park, Wyoming, United States -... | ecosystem: Environmental > Aquatic > Thermal springs > Hot...
TGGATTACGGTTGTTCACGCGACTCGACCCTGTGGCGAAGGTCTTGAACGAATGGAGTATTTGGTTGGATCGCTTCAAGCCGTTCCAAATAGTGTTTGGCTAGGTCGAGCCGATTTTGATGAAGGCCGATGACCACCGCGCCGGTGAGAGCGTCGAGGTGTTCCGCAGAGATCGCTTGATCGAATGGGTCGAGTCGTTCGGCGGTTTCCACCCAGTGGTGGAGAGAGGTGTCAAGATTCCCGAACTTGTTTGAAATCATCGCTAATAGCGCCTTGCAATGCCACGCCTCGGTTCGGAGCGACAAGGCGGTTCGGGTGGTCGCGTTCTCGGTGGCCTCGATGGCGGCGTCGGTGGCTTGGTGGATTTTTTCGAGCATGGTGACGAGGAAAGGTTCCTCAAACGTTTCCAAAGGTCTAAAGAGATTCTGAGGAAAGAACGCTTGTTGGCGGGCGGCGAAAAGGGCTGGTTCGGTGGCCTGGATGAGAAGATCAAGCGACTTGCCGAGCTGGTCGAGACGCTCCTGGTCTTGGCGGCGTTGTTCCTCGTGATGTTCTGTCTGAACGAACGTCTCAGCTTCCAAGCGTCTGATCCGATCTTCAGATTGGAGGAGGGTTTGACTAAGTAGGACGGTTTGAATGATGGAGGCGGTCGTCAAACCGATGAGGACGAACACACCGCCCGAACTCAAGGCCAAGCAGAGCGGGCGTTGTTTGAGGTTGCGCCAAAGGCGGACCAGGGGACTCGTGGCTCGAACCCGCACTGATTGGGAGTTGAGGAATCGTTCGAGGTCTTCGGCGAGGGCGTCGGCGTTGGGGTAACGTCGGGCGGGTTTTTTTTCGAGGCAGGTTAGGCAAATCGCTTCCAGGTCGGCGGGGATGAGTGGGTTGAGCTTGCGTGGGGGAATCGGTTCCCAGTGTTTGACGCGGAACATCAGATCCAGGGGGTTAGCGCCTCGGAACGGCGGAACCCCGGTGAGGAGTTCGTAGAGGATGGTACCCAGCGAGTAAATGTCGGAGGCTGGTCCCAGGTCGCCGCCTTCGAACTGCTCGGGAGACATATATTGGTAAGTTCCGACGATGACGCCGTTGCGGGTGAGGGTGGTGGCCTGGCCGACCAGGGAGCGTGCCAGGCCGAAGTCGGCGATTTTGGGTTGTCCGGCGTCGTCGAGCAGGATGTTAGCCGGTTTGAGGTCGCGGTGGAGGATGCCGGCGTGATGAAGTTCCGCCAGGGCGCGCGCCAGCGGGGTGATGATGGTGGCGACCTTCCACGGATCGGGTTGCTTGCCGACTTGGACTTGGAATTCGTCGAGGCTGCCGCGGAGACGTTCCATCACCAGATACATGGCGTCGCCGTGCTCGCCTAGGTCGTAAACTTCAACGATGTTGGGATGGTGGATTGCGGCGGCGAGCTTGGCCTCGCGGATCATCCGCGCGCGCAGTTCGATCGAGTCAGGCCAGGCCACCTTGACGGCCACGATGCGGTCGAGCTTGATCTGGCGGGCCTCGAAGACCAGGGCCATGCCCCCCTGACCCAGAACACGGAGCGGCTCGTAGCCGGGCAGATCTGGCCAGTCGGCCAAGCTGGCTCGGGGGCGGGATTCATCGCCGCCTTGCCAAGTGCGTTTGCGGGGTCGCAATTCGGAGCCCGGCCTCGTACTCAAACGGGTTGCAACGACTTTCGAGTCGGTGGCATCTGGCGACATGCCGAGTTGTGAGTCGTTCATCGCTGACCAGGCTCTCCGGAGGGGAGGATCCGTGGCAAATCCTGTTGCGAGACTTGAACTTTGATGTTCAAACCCTCTGGATGATGTTGAGCCACCTGGAAACGCAATAGAAAAGCCGCGGCGCTTTGGGTCTCGAGAGGAAAAGGCTGGCTGAACTCAATGTTCCGCGTTTCGGGATGGAGCTGGATTCTAGGCGTGGAGCCGACGTGATTCAACCTCGCCCTGTTCGGTGGAATCAACCAGAGTCAAAAACCCGTCTGCATCGAGCGTCCCCTCCCGTCCAGTCTCCACCCAACCTTCTGTCGAGGTGGCGATGGGGATGGTGGCGACCGTGAGGGCCTGAATTCGTCCGATCAGCCCCGGTCCCAGGACACGGTTTTGGTTGTCCACCACGCGAAGCGCCACGCCGATCCAAGCTTGACCGACGGTTCCGGGTTGACGCCCGCGTTGTCGAATCTCGTCGCGTGCGAAGTCGGGCGATTCGCCGGCCAATTTGCCTAGGGTGGGATGAATCCAGCATGCCAGTGGGGTTGGATCGGCGTTCCCGTCCCAGGAGGTGGTCGCGTCGTGGGCGATCAGGGCAGCGGAGGCGGCCTCGCCTTGAGGATCGACCGAACGCCACCACGCCCGACCTCGAACCCCAGCCTCCAGCACCGCTTGCCGCGCCTCGAAGGTGGTGGCGTCGTGCCTCAAGGGCGGGCCGACGCTAACGATCACCCGTCTTCGTCGCCCATGAGGGCGTTTCCAAAAGCGACCACCCGAGAAACTGAACATGCTTCCCCAAAGATTCTCCAAACACACCGGAACGATGACGCAATGGGGTTGAGACCGGGCCATCAGTTCCAGCCCTCTGAGGAATCGTCCGAGCCGGCCGTTGCGCGACAATTGGCCTTCGGGAAACAGCGCCACCAATTGGCCGGCCTTCAAGGCGTCGCGGGCTCGTTCGATCGCGGCGCGCTGAGCTTTGGGACCGCTGGCGGGGGTGGGGATGATCCGGTACCAACGCCCCAGCCAGTTCAGCCCCACCTGATCCAAGATCGCCGCGTTGACCAGAAACGACGCGACGCGGGGCAGCGCGGCCATCAGCAAAAACCCATCCATCCAGGTGACATGGTTGGCGACCAACAACGCCGGTCCCCGTCGTGGCAGATTTGAGCCACCCAGGACCACTAGGTCATAACGGATTTTGAGCAACAGCCACAGCGCCCAGGGAGCAGTCCAACGTCCCGACGCTACCGCCGCGATCCCTCCGGCGGCCACCATCCCGATTGCCGCAAGCGGATCCCATCCGTTCATGGTTGCTTGGCGTCTCCGGTTGTCTCGATCCCAACCCGAGGTTCGATCCAACGGATCACCACCAGGGCCAAAAGCGTCAGTCCCCCCACAAGTGCAAAGGTGGTGGTATAAGATCCTCCCACGGCGGTTCGAATCGCGTCGAAGACTGATCCGCCCACCACACTCAAGTTGGTGACCGCCATGAACAGGGCAAAGGTCGAGGCGGCCATTCGTGGGTCGGATCGTTCCATCGCCAGATAGAAGAAGGTGGCGTCGGCGAAGCCAAGACCCATGCCGATCAGGAACGCCGCGGCGAAGGCTGGACCCAGATCGGTGGCCAGTCCCGCTCCGGCCAATGTCCCTCCCACGCCCACCAACGCCGCGGCGGTCAGGCCGCGATCGCCTCCGGGCAGTCGGGATCGAATCGTGGACATCGACAACGCACCCACGGCGCGTCCGGCGTAACGAGTCGCGGCCAACCAGCCGATGGTGGCGTCGCTCCAATCCCGAGCGGTGTAGTTGTTGCTGAGATTGATTTCGACACCCTGACCCATCAAGGCATACCACGCGCCAAAGCCCAGGACGGCCAGCGAACCCGGCTTGAGCAAGGTGCCCAAGGCTTGCCACATCGCGCTGGGTTGTGAAGAGGGGGTGCGCAACGCCCATCGGCGAGGTTCCCGGGCCAGGATGGGGATAGCGACGAGGAGGACTCCGGTGATCAGCGCGAGGAAGATCAACGCGACATCGCCGCCTCCAGGTCCCTGACCACGTCGATCAAACCAAAATCCGAAGCCGACGAGGGAGATTGTGGTGGCGACGAAGCGACAGGAAGCAAGTCGCCCCTGAAGGGTTGCTCGACGTTCGGCGGGGGTGGTCTCGAGAATGAGGCCGTCGGTGACGGTGTCGGCCACTGCGAGACCCGCCACCGCCAGAGTCGCCAAGGTCATGAAACCCACCGGAGATCGGGTGGGGTCCACATGACTAAGGCCCAGGAGTCCTAAAGCCAGCGCTGCCAGACCCAGCACTATGTAGGGGATTCGTCGTCCCAACCGTCCTAGTTCCAAACGATCTGACACCGGACCCATGAGGAATTTGAAAATGAAGGGAGTCAGGGCCACGCTCTGAATCCAGTTGATTCGCCCCTCGTCTGTGAGGCCCCATGCTCGAAGATAGCCCTGAAGAAAGGTGTAGAAGTAGGCGACCACCATCCCTTGAAGCGCGTAAACTCCAAGATAAACGAGATGCTGAGCGACTCGATCGAGCGAGGCGTTTACTCGGGGCGGCGGGCTGGTCATGCGGGGGGGGCTCGCAACGGAAGTAAGGAGGTTTGTTTTGAATGGACCAACAGTTCGGCTCCAGCGCTCACGCCTGGTTTAGCGCCGTCGCAGTGTACCCGCGTCGCAACGTGGCGGCCATCCTTTCGAAATGAGTTCGCCTCGAAATGAGTTCGCCTCGTCGCCAACCAAACCGGTTTGGCTTGCGACGAGGCGTTGAACGAATCAGGAGCTAGCGAACTTCAACCAAGGCGGCCCGAACCTTCGAGATCAACGGTGGCCAGCGGGAAAGCGATCGCCAGTGGCAAGGGACTCGTATGGTTCAACACTCCCGGAAGGAAGTCGAGGCCGACCCGAGTTGAGTCGCTTTGGGGAGGGTGATTTCACTCACGAGCCGCTGCTGCTGCTGTTGCCGTTGCTCTCAACCGTCTGAGGACCGGCGATCGGCTTGAGGGTGATCTTGCGCGGTCGAGCTTCAGGCCGTTGAGAGAATCGCAAGGTCAGAACGCCGTGCCGCAGCTCAGCCTGCACGCTTTCGCCGTCGATGTCCTTGGGCAGACCGATGACCTGCTCGAACTTGCCGAAGCCCCGCGTGTTGAAAGCGAAGGTGACGCCATCGCGCGGCTTGCGCTCGCCTTGGATGATCAGACGGCCATCATTGACGGTCAGTTCCAGATCGTCCTCGGCCACCCCCGGCACATCCAGTTCGATCAGCAGCTGCTCGCCCTCACGCCACATCGACACCGGAACATTGATGCCACCAACCGGCGCGGTGCGGGTCATCTGACGGGCCAGAGCCTCCAGTTCCGCGAAGGCTCGATCCAGGTCCAAACTCATCAGCGAATTCTTCACCAACATGGCAACCTCTCCTCGTCAAATCGGTCGCTGGGCGACCTCGATTTCGGAATGTCCCTCACAGGTTCAATCACCTCGTTTGGGTGATCGACCTGCGACACCAGAATAAGGAGCAAGCTGCGTACCAAATGCGAGGTTAATGTTCTAAGTCATTACCAAAACGGAGATTAGGAAAAAAATCGTGTTTCGGCATGATGGAGAGAAGCGTTTCTTTGTGTCGTTTTGGCAGAATCATCTCTAGAATGGTCGGAAAGTGGCGTCAAAATGGCACCCAAGATCAGAGTGCCGAAATGGCAGCTGGCAGTGGCCAAAACAAGTTCGTTTTCCGTCGGCGAACAGGTTGTTAGGCGGGGTCGGATGGATCGGATAAGCGTTGGGCGGCGAGTTGTGATCGGAGCTGTTCGATAAGTTGGGCTTGCTCTTGAAGTTGTTTGAGGGCGTTTTCGGCGCGTTGATGTTCGGCCTCGGCGCGTTGACGTTCGGCCTCGGCGCGTTGACGTTCGGCCTCGGCGCGTTGACGTTCGGCCTCGGCACGTTGGTGCAGTTCCAGGAAGGAGACGAACGGTTCGCCGTCGGGTCTTAGGATCCGCATTGGCTTGAGGTCTGGTTGGAACCGGATTCCCAGGCGTGGGCTGACGAAACCGATTGTCTGTTGGGGCGTCAAGGCGTTGAGACGTCCTTCCTGTCGCAGGCGGATTTCTAGAGCTTGACGCTCCGGTTCGGGATCGAAGAGGTAGTATTCTTCAACGCCGTGGCGTTGGTAGAAGTCGAGTTTGTGGTCCAACTCGGCCTTAGTGTTTCCAGGCGAGAGGATCTCGAAGACGACGTGGGCGGGGATGTGGTCTTCGAGCCACATTTTGTAGGAGCCGCGAGGTCCTTTGGGACGACCGAAGACGACCATGACGTCGGGCGCGGTGCGTTCACGGTCGTCGTTGGGGTTGGGGTACCAGAGGAGGTCGGCGGCGACGAAGACGTGGGGATGGTTTTGGAAGAGGAGTTCGAGGTTTTCTTTGATAACGACGATCCATTGGTAATGGAGGGTATTGAAGGCCATAGGGAGACCGTCTTCGTCGGGGAAGGAGTTGATGTGGTGAGGTTGGCGGTGTTGGAGTTGGGTGTTGGAGTGAGGATCATGGTGTGGGAGTGTGGTGGAGGTGGTGTTGGGGGGAGTCATAGTTGACCTCCGAAGCGAAGGGTTGGGTGGGGGCGCGACGGCGACGAGGTTGGTTGGGGTAGGTCAGGGATTCTTAGGGGGTGTTGTGGGATGTTCACCGTGACGGGGTCGGATTCCCTTGCGGGTGCGGGGGTCGTCGTAACGGTCGAGACCAAGATGCATGATCTTGGGCCAATAGGCGTCGAAGTCGAAGTGGGGGGAATTGTCGAGATCGTGGCACTTGAGGCAGAAACCCTCGCGTTTGACCTGGTCGGCCGAACGGCTCATCGCCAGCAGCCACGCGGTGTTAGTGGGGTCTTCAACATGTTTGGAAGCCGGACCGTGGCAATTTTCGCACTGATTGCCTCGAAGATGCGGGGTTTGTTCAAGCGATACCCACCCGGTTTCGTACTCGAATCCGGTGGTATGGCAACTGATGCATTCCGCGTCGTAGCGACGGTCTCGCTTGGGATTTTCAATCAAGGATTCAAAAGCATGCGAGTGCCGTGAGTTGGTCCAAACCCGGTAAGTGTTGGGGTGGCAGAGCTGGCAGGTTTGCGCACCGACATAGCGCGCGCCAGGAGGACCATCCAACGCCGCGCGCCGAGGATGCGACTCGACTACGCGAAGTTGGCGAAGGATATCTTGATATTCAATATCCAAGAGATTTACGATTGATTGATCATAGTTGAAACGTTCGTCGAGCCGCACTCGCTGAAAGCGGGTGGGACGGGCTTGCGGGTCGTGGGAGGTGGTCTCGACGGCGACGAGACCGGCGTACATCCCTTTGCGGCCCACTTGGATCAACCAGGAGTCAGGGCGGCTTAGGGTTTGATAATCGGCGGGGGGATCGGGGGCGACGGAACGGGCGACGACCACGTCGAAGCTTGGATATGCCATTGCCAGGTCGCGGGCGAACGCTTCGGAGCCGTTGACCAGCAGCACCTTGAGATCGGCTCCCTCGTCGAGGACGGCGACGAGTTCGCCCAGCGCAGCGCGGGGATCGAGATACTCCAAATAGAGGTCTTTATCCTGATCTTTGACGCGATCCCACTCCTCGGGGGACAGCACTGAGGTGACGGCGATTCTGGGGCTGTCGGTTTGGGGTTGGACGATGCGATGCGACTGAATCGAGCGGGGCAGGCCCAGCTCGTCGCGTTGGCGGACGTTGGCCGACACGAAGGCAAGGTCGGATCCTTCGGGGGGATTGGCGAGGATGCCGAAGAATTCGCCGACACCCAGGTTGAGGTCGTCGGCCGCGACGCCAATAGCCTGAATGCCGATCATGCCAAAGGCCCTCAGACCAATGCCAAACTTGACCCGGGCCTGTTCGATGCCGCCTCGGGCGGTGGTTGGTTCCAGAACGATTCCTCCCAGGTCGAAGGCCACTGGGTTCCAGCCTGCAGCGCGGAGGCGGGCGACCAGGTCGAGGCGGCGTCCCAACCCTCCCTTCTTGAGATCGGTGCAGCCGCAGGGTTCCAGATAGCCGTCGGTTTGGCCGGTGAGCGTCAGGGCCACCGCGGGCACAGGCCAGTCGGCGGGCAGAGCTGGTTCCCTGGTCGTCTTGGAGTCGTCTCTCGGCGTTCCTGCGTTATAGGAGGCGGCGGAGGCGAAGGTGTCGGTGGAGTCCGAAGCGCTTTTACTTATCGGTTTAGGTGTCGCTTGGGTGGGACCGCCGCAACCAGAAAGGATGGACAACGCCACCGGCGCGCTCAAACATCCTGCGATTGCCAGGGCGACCAGGGGACGGATTGATCTTGGTGTGAACGAAGGATTCATGGATCGTGATTCCTGCTGGAAGAAGTATCCCCAAGGAGGAACTCCGACGATCCTCGAGGTGAGGGCGCGGAGTGGGTTGCAGTTGCTGCGGGACGAAATGAAATGAGGAACCTCGGATGGAACGGAGAGACCCACGCACACGACACGACAAACCCGACTCGCGCCGGGGGAACGGTCGAGTCGGGTTCAGTGAAACAGGACGCTCGAGACGCGCAGATCATCGCCGTCGGATTCAAGCGCGTCGCAAGCGTTGGGGGACCGGGGAGTTGGGACAGCGGCGGGTGGCGCGCTGCTTGGCCTTAGCGCCGCGAGGGCGGCAGGATGATCAGCTTGACGGGGACCAGCACTTCGGGAGCCTCGGGATGGTCGGAGGTAATGACCACGTTGCCTTGAATGGTGGGTCCGCTGGTGCCGGGTGGGACGGTGACAGTGAGACGATGACGAATCGCCGGGGTGTCGCCGGCCGCTCCCTCGAGGGGTTGTCCGCGTTCGTCCAGAGGTTTGAGGACCGCCTGGAGTCCTTCGGGAACGGATTGGATCGTCAACGTGGTGGGCCGCTTGTCGCGGACGTTGAGGGTCACGTCGGAGGCTCCCCCCTTGTCGCTGACGATGTCGGTTCGGCGGATGGTGGGGGGATAGGGCACGATCGAGCCTTCCACCTGACCGCTTAGGGTGAAGTCCAGAGTGGGCATCTGGGGATGGTTGAGTTGCAGCTGGATCTCCTCCCGAAATGGTCCCAGCGGCATTCCGGCCGGCAGGCTCAGGGTGACCAACAACGCGCCTTCGTTCTCGGCCAAATCCAGCTTCTTGCGTTGTTCGGCGGGCAGAGGCACGGCCGTTGCAGTCAAACCCGCCAACGAGGGACGACTGCCTAGAATCTCAAGCTGGCCAAGGTCAGGCGAAACCAAGGTGATGTCGGTCGAGGCTCCCTGGGCGCGGTTGATGGTGCCGAAGTTGATCGAGGTGGCCGGTGGGTTGATCAGCACTGGTGGGCGGACCATCCCCCGCGCCCGGAATTCAATCTGCACCGCTTCGGGGTCGTTGGTCGAGAACGAAGCGTACTGCTCGTAAGGCCCGTTGTTGGCTTTGGTGTCCCACTCCAGGGTGATGGTGGTAGCTTCGCCGGGTTTGATGACGGCGGTCGATTCCCCCTCCTTCATCTTGGGAACAATGCAGGAACAGGACTTATCCTTGAGACCCAAAATCAGGTCCGCTTCGCCCTCGTTCTTGATGGTCCACTCGTGACTCCCCTTGGCGTTCTGGGCCATCGCGCCAAAATCATAAACATACGAGGACTGAAATTTGTCGATACCCAGCACGACCAGGCGGGGCCGCGGTCCTTGGTTGGGATCGACTCCCACCACTGGTACCGTCACGTCGCGTTGCGACGGTGCCTCCATGAGCAGAAGCGGGACGAACTTGATGGCCGCCGTCGCTCCAACTACTCCGACCACCAGCAACACCCAACGCATCATGGAATCCTAACCTCCCGTTCCGCTCCGGTCTTGGTCGCGTCGTGGTGGACGTGCGATTTCAACCGCGGGATCCATTCATTCTTCATCTTTGTATCAATTAATATCCTGGCGGGAATGCCGTGTTGGCCAACCAACTCGTGCGGGTCGCCATTGGCTCAAGCGGGGTTGGCTGTGGACGTCGGCGAGCGAGGACGCGAGCGGCCTGCTCCTGGGCGTTCGCGTGGGATGGCCTGGAAAGGAAATACGTGAGGACACAACCGATCCAACGCCGCGACGCGGTTCAGTCGCCCCTCATCATAAGTCAGTGTAGGAACTTCGCAGGGAGCCGTCCAACCCGAATCAGGAGGCGACGGCCACCTGGTCGGCTACAATGGCGTTACGATCGGGTGAAGGTCTTGGTTCAGGCCGCTTGGTGTGGCCCAGACTTGGTCCTTTGGGGTGATGGGGTTGTGAGTGGATTGGTTTCGCTGCAACCCGTTTGTTCATTGCGCTGGAGTTCGTCGCCATGTCTTCCTCCTCCGCGTCCATCAACTCCTCCTCGTCCGTCCGGCCACCTTCCCTTTCCCTTGAGGAACGCGAAGTTTTGAAACGTGAGGTCTCCGCCGCCATCGCCGAGGAAGTGGCCCCTGGTCTGGGCGGCGAGGAGGTGGTTCAGGTGGTTCAGGTTGATGAGGACTGCGTGGCCCAGGTTCGTTTTTCGGGAGTCTGCGCTAGTTGCCCCGCCACCGCGCAGGCGATCCTCCTGGGAATCGAGGCAGTAGTGCGCCGTCGGGTTCCCAGTGTGAAGTTTGTCGAAGCCGTGGTATAATCGCGTCACTTGTGGGTTTATAACCACTTTTAAAATGATTGGGTTTTCATCCGGTGGTGTCGTTCTCGGTCGAACAACCTCGTCGCGGCGATCCACTTTACACTCCGGACTTCGGCCATGACCCTTTCGTCTTCTCGTGTTTCTCCACCGTTGGCCGCGGGGAATGTTGCCGCTGGGCCAATCCGGGCGGCTTATGTTCACATCCCCTTTTGCGCGCATAAGTGCGGCTATTGCGACTTCGCCAGTCTCGCTGGGGCGGATCATCTGGCCGACCGGTACCTCGACGCGCTGGAACGGGAGATCGAGCGGGTGTTAGAGGGGCGTCCGGCTCCCGTGGAAACGGTGTTTGTGGGTGGGGGGACACCGACCCGGTTGACCGCAGCCCAACTGGAACGGCTCACCGCGATGGTGTCTCACTGGTTTCCTTTGGTTTCAGGAGGCGAGTGGACGGTTGAGGCCAACCCCGGCACGCTCGATCGGGACAAAGTCGAAGTCCTCGTTCAAGGTGGGGTCAATCGGATCAGTTTGGGAGCGCAGTCGTTCCAACGTCGATCGTTGGCGATACTGGAACGAGCTCACGACCCGGCTGAAGTAGTTCGTGGTGTGGAGTTGATCGCGTCTCGATTTGATCGCTGGTCGCTCGACCTGATTTTCGGCGTTCCCGGCTCAACGTTGAACGACTGGAAAGCCGACCTGTCCGCGGCTTTGGCTCTGGGACCAAGTCATTTATCTTGCTATGGATTGATCTTCGAGAAGGGAACTCCGCTTTGGAAGCGTCGGAGGCGCGGCGAGGTCAGTTCCGTTCCCGACGAGTTGGAGCGGGCCATGTTCGACCACACCGTGGAGACTCTTGAAACCGCGGGACTGTCCGCTTACGAGATCAGCAACCACGCCCGTCCTGGCCACGAGTGTCGTCATAATTTGATCTATTGGGCGAACGAACCGTTTTACGGGGTCGGCTTGGGAGCAGCGGCTTATCGTAACGGCGAGCGCACGGTCAACACCCGCGACCTCAACGCCTACCTCGCCCGGATCGAGGCGGGACGCTCGCCGATTGGTCCCCGCGAGCGTCTCGAACCCCGCGCCCGCGCCGGCGAGACCGCTATGTTGATGCTGCGGCGCG
>Ga0308412_1001858_pt1 | contig 11462 bp, 9 predicted proteins | sample HotsprottomLayer_FD_202357 | JGI IMG/M metagenome (GOLD analysis project Ga0308412, IMG submission 202357) | Hot spring phototrophic mat microbial communities from Octopus Spring, Yellowstone National Park, Wyoming, United States -... | ecosystem: Environmental > Aquatic > Thermal springs > Hot...
GGAGCGTGGCCCTCCAGATCTTTTGGAAACATGCACGCGCGGCGCGCACAAGTTACGCCGTGAGCGACTAATCGGCCTGGACTGATCCTGCCGATGCAAACAATACGGCAAGTCGCGCACGGTGGGACATCTCGGGCGCTAATTGCAATGTCGAACACTGTTGAAGCCCCTGTTGCGGTTACTGCTTCTCGAGCGCCGCAGGCCGACTTTCGTCAGCCGCCAGCCGAGGCAACAGCGCGCCAAGCCTCATTTGACGCCGGGCAAGCCGAACTCGGCATTTCGCGGTCCGAACCAGGTTCCGACCATGGTCCACCGCATCCGCATTTGGGCGCTGGGCAATCCGAACGGGTGACTGCCGAGAGCCACTTCGGAGCCTCGCCAGCCGTTCTTGCCGCACCGGAAGTCCAAAGCGGCCAGACTCTACCAGTCCGAGTTCACCACTGGGAGTTGCTAGATCTGGCCGCCGAAGGGACATGGAGCCGGGTGTATCGGGCACGACCTGCCGATGGCGGCAGCCAACACGAACCCCGATACGCCGTCAAGCTGCTGCGTCCGGAATATCAGAGTGACCCTCGGGCGATCGCCTTGTTGCACCGCGAAGCGCAGGTGGGCCGCCGTGTGGCTCACAGGCACCTGGTTTCGGTCGTGGGCGCCGAACTTCGCAGGCCGCCGTTGTTGGTGGCCATGCCGTGGCTGGAGGGGGCCACGCTGCGCCAGCGTTTGGAATCGGGCCAGCAGTTCGATCTGCCCGAGGCGTTGTGGATCGCTCGCCAGACCGCCGAAGCGCTTGGGGCACTGTACCAATCGGGCTGGCTGCACGGCGATGTCAAGCCCAGCAATATCATGGTGGCTGCCAACGGCCATGTAACATTGCTGGACCTGGGTTTCGCCCGGCCGATCGAGCATAGCGGCTCGATCGCCGACCGGTGGATTGTTGGCACTTGCAATTACCTTGCGCCAGAGTGGTTCACATCGGCGCTGGCGGCCGACATCCGCAGCGACATTTACAGCCTTGGGGCGGTATTGTTCGAGCTGTTAAGTGGGCGATTGCCGTACCAGGGGCAGACGATCGGCGAGCTGGCAGCGGCGCACCGGCGTGAGGCTGTTCCAGCGCTCCGCAAGCTGGCGCCTTGGGTACCGGCGGAGGTCGCCCGGCTGGTGCATTCGATGATCGCCAAAGACCCGCTGCGCCGTCCGCAAACACCTGCCGAACTGGTCGATAGCCTGCTGCGACTGGAAATCGAACTGTTCACCGCCCGCACCTGGGCATAACACCGGCCAAAGCGACCATCGGCTGCAACCAAATGAAGGTACTGGAGGGATACGCTGCGGTCGCGTCCGCAAATGCACTCCTGACGACGGCCACGACGGGGCGTGGCCCTCCAGATCACTTGCAAACACGCGCGCAAGTCACGCCGTAAGGAACTATTGAGATTCGCAATACGCGGTGACACGGACTACCAGGAAAACGCTATATCAGCCGGTCACTACCTTTCGCGAAGATCAACAAGTCAGGCCAAAGCGCCGTGTGTTCGCAGCCATTGGCTGGGGTGCTCGCCCAGCGCCGAAGGCAACCAAAGCACTTCCTGGTACAACTGGGCGTACCGAGCGACCATCTTGGCTGCGCTAAACTCGGCCAAGGCGCGGTCCCGGGCCGCTTGACGCAACCGATTTGCCACTTCAGGCTGATCCAGCAATCGATTGGTGAACCGGGCCAGCGCGGCGCGGTCGCCGGGGGCAATCAGGTAGCCTGTGACATCGTGCTGGAGGATTTCGTTGTTGCCAGGCACATCGGTTGCCACTACGGGAACGGATGCCGCCATGGCTTCCAGTATCGCATTGGGCTGTCCGATGCGGTGGCCGATCGCCCAGAATACATCGCAATGCGCAACGATCCAACGCAGGTCGGTACGGCAGCCGAGAAAATGTACCTTGTCTTGTATGCGGACCTGGTCGCGGAACGCCACCAGTCGCTCGCGCTGCGGCCCGTCGCCGGCAATCAGCAAGTGCACGTCTTTTCGGATCACTTTCAACAGGTCGGCTGCCCAGACGGCGTCTTTGATCCCCATGTGCGAATGAAGGCGCCCGCCCGCGCACACCAAGCGTGAATCGGGCGGCAGGCCAAGCTCGGCCAGCAATTGGCGACGCGAGACCGGCGGCGGCTGAAGCGGGACAATCCCGTTTGAGATCAGCGTCATTTTTTCCTTCGCAATGCCGCGGGCGACGCATTGATCCCAGATGGCAGCGCTGTTGACGACGATCTTCTGTGCCCTTCGGAACATCGCCGGCTGCAACAATGCGTGGCCGCTGCCGCATTGCTCGAGCGTGCACCGCTGGCCGAGAATCAGGACTGCCTTCTTCTGCACAATTGTGGCCAGTGTGGCCACGAGGTTGGCGCGGCGGCCCCATCCGTGGATTATTTGCGGTCGAAAGTCCAGCAGCAACCGCCAAAGGCGGACCGGCCATGTCGGATCGCTCAGCCCCCGGCTGGCAAGCACACAGATGCTCTCTGGTGCGGCGGCGAGCTGTTCGGGCAGGGCGGCCGAAACGTCCAGCGCGCAGATGCGATTGCAGAACTGACTGGGAGGAAGTCCCTGCACCAGCAACGACAATTGCCTGCTGGGGCCGTAGCAGTCGAGCCTGTCGATGATGTGCAGGATGCGTACTGTCACTGTGCAGCCAGGGTCTCGAATAGCTTCAAATGCTCTTCGACCATCTTCGCGGCAGAGTACTGCTGCTCGACGCGCTGGCGCCCGGCCGCGCCCAGCCGACTGGCAAGCTGCGGGTCGCCGAACAGCCGGTCGATCGCCGCGGCCATTGCCTGAGCATTCTCGCCAGCCACAAGCATCCCAGCAATACCCTGGCCAACAACCTCGCGCGCAGGCTCGGTATTAACGGCAACCACGGGCAAGCCAGCGGCCATTGCCTCTAAAATGGCGACGCCCGTGCCGAACTCAGGGGCAGGGCACACGAAAACGTCGGCTGCGGCCAGCGGCTGGTCCACGCAGTCGAACGCCCCCAGCAGGTGTATGCGTCCGTCCAACGCCAGGGTGCGCACGGTTTGCTGGATGTGATGGTGATCGGGACCGGCGCCGACGAGCCACAGTCGGGCATCGGGCCAGCGGCCGGCCAGCAGCCGCCAGGCTTCGAGCAATGTTGCCAACCCACGGCGGCGGTCCAAGCGGCCGACGTACACGGCCAGCGGCGCCCAGGGCGGCATCTGTGCCGGGGTAAGAAGTTGTCCCAAGACGGCCCTGGCAGCGGCCTTTTGTGCATCGTTGCTGGACGGCGGGATGGCCACGCCGTTGGCTATCAACCGTACTTGCTCGCGGCGGTAACCTCGCGCCAGAAGTTCGCTGGCCACTCCAGGCCAAGGCGCGATAAGTACAGTTGCCTCTGCGCAGCGTCGTTTGACGTGCGGCCCGCAACTGGAATGTTCCTGCCAGTAGCAATCTCCGTCGCGACCGCCGCGTTCGACCCTTATCACGAGCCTTTGGCTGCCGCGCAGGGCCAGCGCGGCGGCGAAAGCCTCGAGTGTGGCGCCGGAAACACAAACCAGATCGAACTGGCTGCGGCGCCGCCGGAGCCACGAGGCCAAAGCGTGCAAGTAGCGCACCGTATGCCAGCCGCCGCGCGGCGCCGGCCCAGTGCGCACCACCGGCACACCACGAAAGAAGAGTTCTGCCGGCCAGGACTGATGCCAACGGGCGGTCAGTATGGTTGCGCGGCACCCACGCTCTGCAAGTCCCGCGGCCAGTTCGCCCATCAACCGTGCTGGGCCGTCCAACAACGGCCAGAAGTGGCGCACCACCAGCACCAGCCTCAGTGGCTTCACTGCTATCGAGCCTCTTGGTCTTGAGGTTCCAGCGCGGCCAGGTAAGGCAAATTGCGGTAGCGGTCCTGGTAGTCCAATCCGTAGCCCACTACGTAAACGTCCGCTGGTATATCGAAGCCAACGAAGTCCGGGCTAAGCGGCGCTGTTTGCAGCCCCGCTTTACGCAGCAACACGACGCTGTGAACGCTGGCCGGATTCAATTCGTCCAATTGCGGCACCAGTTCCCACAGCGTCTGGCCGGTGGCGAAGATGTCATCGACCAGCAGCACGTGCCGGCCTTCGACGTCGCATCGCAATTGATCGATGTTGATTGCCGGAGACCCCGGGCGATCGCCCCGGAGACTGCGCCGCTCTTCCAGGACATTGATCCGCAATGGCATATCCAGCAACCGTATCAGGTCTGCCAGCAGCATCACGCTGCCGGAAAACACGCCGATCAGCGTCAGCGGCTTGCCTTGATAGCGCTGCTGGATCTGCTCTGCCAGCCGGCGAATGCCTTCGCTTAGTTGTTCTTGGCTCAGTAGAGTCTTCATTTGCTAGCTCACCGATATTTTGGCGAATACTTCAACTGCTCAACTGTAGCCGGAATCGGCCAGGTCCGCACGCGGGACTTTCGTACGATATGCTTCGCGCAGGCCGAACTGAGCCGTTCTGGCTTCCAAGAAGCTCCACTGCTACAAGCACGGTGTATTGCTAACCGATTCGTTCGGGCTGCGCGGGTGCCGACCGGTTTCCCGGTTACTCCGCCCCAGTGGCAATAATTGTACTTGATACACCGGTAGAGAGAAGAAACCCTGCATTTCCAACCTCATCGCGGTTGTCGTCCATTACATCGCAACTGCCTTGATTTCCAACCGCCAATGCCGTTGTTGTCCCCGCCATGGCAAGCAGTTCGACGCAGAGGTTCGTCGGGCGTCGTTGGGTGTTAGTTCCTTACGACGTAACCTGTGCTCATTTTGCGCGCATGTTTTCGAGTGATCTGGAGGGCCACGCTCCGTCGTGGCCGTGGTCCCATTGCTAGCGGACGCAACCGCAGCGCGTCGCTGCCATTTGGTTGCGGCCGCGGGCTGCGTTATGGCCCTGTTGCGATGCAACGCTGCGCCGGCGATGGGTCGCAACAACTGGCCAGCCGCAGAGCGGCTGGCACTTGCACGCACAATCACTGGGGAAAGCCGGTCAGTTCCAGGCTGCGCGCCCCCTCGACCCAACCTTTGCCCGAACGTGGAAACAAGATGATTCTGCGCGCAGCTTGGCGCGAGGGCTGCGCTGCGGGTTGTGGTTGATAAAACAGCTCGGCGTCTGTGCGCCCGTCGCCTTCCAGCACAAGCAAGTCTTTTGCCTGGGCATAAGCGATTCGCTGGGCACGGGCGGTGTAAAGGCGCTGGTCTTCGCTGACCGCTTCCACGATGGTGTTGCCGGTCGCCTCCAGCTCAACGGTTCGCTGGTTGCCGGGCGGGCTGGGCATTTCGGTCACCGTCAGACAACTGGAGTTGATCAGCAGACCGCCATATTGCCCCAAGGCTCGCGGGTCATCCACTTCCAGCGTAGCATCCCAGGAAGCTACTGGTGCGAAAGCAGCCTGCACACGGTCGTAGAACCCCAGCGTGCCGGTGTTGGTGTTTCCCCGAACCGAGCCTTGGAATCGCACGTGCAGGCAATCCAGCGGAGCGCCCGAGCGGCCTTGTGCGGCCGCAGCTTCTGGCGACCGCAGCTTGGCAAACGGCAGCACAAGGTTCGGGGGTTTCGCCGGGCCGGTGCTACGGAACACTCCCACCATGAACCCCGGTCCGCCGCCGGCAATCGCACCGCTGGGGATGTGCCATGCCAGATCGGCCAGCCTGGCGCGCATCAGCGATGCCAATTCCAAATCCCGCAGACGGCGACTTTCGATCGTCACCCCGCCCCGGCAAAGTATTTGTTCGATCTGTGGCTGGGAGTCTTGGCCGGACTCGGCGAAAACTATCCCCTGCTGCAACTGCACTTCCAGTACTTCGGTGGAGAGGACCATGTCCGGGCCGCGCGCCGTGACCGACTGCTCCAGCAGCGCCGATCGCCCATCGAACTGCATCCGCTGCCGCCAATCGATGCGCAGCGTGCCGGGTTGCGCCGGCGGCTGGGGCTCCAGAGGTTGTTTGAGCGGAAAGTCCAGATTTCGCTTCAACGGCAGTTGCAATTCGCCAGGTCCATCGACCCACAGCCGGTTAGTGCCCCGATTCAGATTGATGTTCCCGCCGCTGAGTTTCAAACCTCGTCCCTCGAACAAGGCCGGCCGGCCGACCACGGTTATTGCAGCGTGCGGCCTGCTGGCCTCGACGACGTGTATGCGCTGGCCGCTGACGACCACCGGCGGGACGGACGCTCCTTCGCCAAGCAGTTCCACGAACCTTGCGTCGTCTTCGAGAATCAACTCGGCGATTTCGGCGCCAGGGCTTTGTTGAGAAAGATTCTGGGTTTCTGCCTGCGGTGCTGACTGGCCGGTATTATGCTCGCCGATATCCTCGTCCAACAGAACTCTGGCCCGCAGCGAGCGGCCTTGCGCTTCGAATCGCCGACGGGGTTCCGCCAGCAACCCGCGCAAGCCCGTTGCCGACAGAGGGCTTGTGCCAGCCTCGGCGACGGACAGGCTGCCCGCCACGCTGTCAGCCGCCGGCAGCGCAGAGGGCGCATTGCGGCCCGCGGCGGCATCGGGGATCAGGGCCGCCGGCTGGGATTCGTTATGGGAAGACGAACTCACAGGTCCGGGGCCGCTGCCATGTCCACCGGCTGCGCCCGGCGAAAGCCGCTCTGCCAAAGGTCTCGGCTCGAACCAAACCCCCAACTGCTCCAGCCGAGCGGTCACCTGCTGCGAGTCGAGTACCACGCCGTGTTGGGCGAGCATCCGGTCGGGACGCAGCCGGATTGTCTGGCGGTGCAAGTCTGCCGGCGGCGCCGTTGCGGCGCTTGCCGAGGCAGTAGATGCGGTTTTGGGCGCCCCGTGCGTCACAGTCGGCACAGCAGCCGCCTGACTCGCCGCAGGGGTTTCCGTGAACCAGAAGTGAATCTCTTTGGCCGCCACTTCGCCCACTCCCCGAAATCGCAACCTTGCCCCGCCGGTCAGCGAAAGCAATTGATTCTGCTCGTGCGGCCGAAAGCGAAGGTGCTCGTTCCATTGGGCATAAAGCTGCTGGTCGGGCCGATCGGGCAACTGTGCTCTGAGCCAACCCGGGCCATCGGCGAAAAGTCGCCCCAGCTTCTCGGCCCCCGCCGACTCATAGACCAGGTTGCGCGCACGCACTTCGTTGGGGCCTTGACGAAGCATCACTTCCGGCTCCCCCGCCAGGGTGATCCGCTGTGACAGCAGATCGTATTGAAGCCTGCCGGCGCGAATGGCAAGCTGACGGCTGGGAACCATCGCTACAGCGGGAGTGCCCTGTGCCACAATCCGCCGCAGGCTTAGCGACAGGCGATCGCCGCGGTCTTGCGGCTGGCCGGCTTCCGCGCCACCAGGGGCGCTGCTGGCCGAGTGCTGTTGCGGCTGCTGCTTATGCTGCTGCTGATCCTGCTGATGCTGCGGACGGCCGTCGGTCTGATCGCCAAGCACCAGTACCAGCAAGTCGCACGTCAATTGGTTGTCCGGGCCGCGCTGGCCCATGCTCCATACCGTCACCCGGTCTTCAAGAGTCGCTTCCTTGCGGACCGGATCGAAACGCAGCGGCCCACGGCAGGTGATCTCGATCGGAGTGGCCGTGCGCGGTTGCTGGCGCGGGCTTTCCGCCGGCTTTTGACCAGGCCAGTCGACTACTTCCAGGTGCAAGCGTTCCACGTGGCGAACCTCGAACGATTCCAGGCCGCCGATGTTCGCTCCCCGTCGTGGTGCATCGCCGGTGGCCGGGGCAAGCTTCATTACCAGGTGTTGTCCGCTCCCGAAGTGAGGCCCCCACCGGAACTCCACCCGTCCTACAGTCGAGATTTCCTTCTCGTTGATCTGCACATTGCGGGTCACGATCAGCAGATCGTCTTCCGGCCCGGGCGATTGCCCTTGGCTACGGATGGTAATTGGGCCGGTAAGTTCTCCGCCTGCCAGTCGCCCCATTTCCATCCGGCGCAAGTTCAGCGGTTGATCGAACTCCAGTATGGCGCCCTCGGGCGATTGCAGCACCACTGCCTGTCTGAGGCGCTCCTGGTAACTCAGCCCCGCTTTGTTGGGCAGGAATATCATAGTGCAGGGACGCAACTGAACCCTGCGTTCGCCCAGGCTTCGCGGCTCCTGCATCAGCAGCTTGAGCTGGTCGCTTTCGATAATCTTGGGTGATTGCAGTTCCCAGGCGTCGGCGGGAAACAGCGGGCGCAATTCCTCTAGCCGCGGGTCTTCGCCGGCGATCTGGCCGCCCGACTGCGCCAGCGCCCGATGTGGCTCTGCCGACGGCTCGACCAGCGGCACCGCCACCAACGCGTACAGCCAGTAAAGCGATAGCAGCACCGCGAAACTGACGGCCAGCTTGACCGTGCGGGAAGCAAACGGCAGTTTCGGCCTGCTGGATATCATCAACAATGACAGGAACTATGCTTTGCGCGAGCCGAAGCGAGACGTCTTTCCCCCGAACGCCTTCTGCTGCTGCCCGCGCGAACTGGATCGGCCAGCTCTACTGCCCGCTTGGTTCACACAGCAACGGCCGGTCTATCGACCGATGCGCAACGATCTGGCAAGGCGATTGGCTGGCCGTCCAGCCCATTCGGCCAAGCGCCTCGCGGCCGGCGGTCGCCCGGTGGAGCGCACAGCGAGCAGCGCTTCGTCGATAGCACGCCAAGTCGCCACCCCAATGGCACAACCCGAAACCGCGATGGCTCCATAGAACATCTAACAACACCGATTACGCTGGCTGACCGTCGGCCGGTTCATCGTAGATACGATAAACCGCAGGCATTATTCCCGACGTACCTTCTTTGCCGCTGGCTGTGTTGCGTGCGGTATCGTCCGGCCAAGCCTGGTGTTCTGGGCAATCTTTTGGCAACAGACCGACTACATCGGTTATGTCGATCAGTCCCACCGGTCGGCCTTGGGCGTCGACAACCGGTAGTTCGCTGATCTTGCGTCGGGCCATCAACTCGATGGCCTCGCTCATCATCGTCCCCTGCTGCACGCACAGTGGACTACGGGTCATCACCACCCGGATCGGGCTGTCCAAAAGGCTTTCCCGACGCTGTTCGAACAGCCGGGCCAGATCGCTGTCGGTAAAAATGCCGCTCAGTCGGCCGGAATCGTCCACCAGCATGGTGGCCCCTGTGCGTCGGCCGGGCAAGCGGGTGCTGACAAGCACTTCCCGTACCGAAAGCCCCTCGTGCGCCAGCCGACACTGCTCCAGCGGGCGCATGGCCTCTTCCACTTTGGCCAGCCTTTGTCCCAAAGTTCCACCGGGGTGGAACCGGGCGAAGTCCTCTCGTCCGAAGTTGCGCAATTGGGCAGCCACGATCGCCAGCGCATCGCCCAGTGCAAGCATCGCGGTAGTGCTGGTCGTCGGGGCCAGCCCCAGCGGATCGGCTTCCTGGATCGGGCCGATTTCCAGCGTCACCGTGGCCGCTCGACCCAAACTGCTTGCGGCACAACCGGTTATGGCGATGATCGGCGTGCCCAGCTCGGCCAGGCAGGGCAGCAGCCGCAGAATCTCTTGCGTTTGGCCGCTCTGCGATAGCAGCAGTGCGACATCCCCCTGCCGGATGCATCCCAGGTCACCGTGTAGCGCCTCGGCAGGATGGAGAAAATGGGAAGGAGTGCCGGTTGAGGCAAGCGTGGCAGCTATCTTGCGGCCGATCAGCCCCGCCTTGCCCATGCCCGCCACGACAACTTTGCCCCGGCAGTTTTGCAGCAGCTCGACCGCGCGACAAAACTCCTCTCCCAACCGATTGGCAAGCTCCGCCAGCGCTTCGCTTTCCCGCAACAGAACTTGCCGTGCCGTGCGAAGCTGCTCGAAGGTACCGGCGCTGACTACCGGTAACGCAGCGGCTTCCATGCCCATGCCGATTTCCCTTCCCTACACGTGCCCAAGCGGCAATCGCACCACCAAGACACCAAGACACAAAGTCAATTGGTACAATCTGTTACGTTGCGGCTGAAAAGGCCACGGTTGGTGTTTAGCGGCGGGCTGCCGATCGCTGCGGGTGCGAAAATCGCACTTTGCTAAACCCCTGACGCGGCCTCCAGCCGCAATTAATCGGCCGGTACGGAGTAACGCGTCACGGTAGCGTCCGTCGGCACCGGGGCACACGGCCACGACCGAGCGGGGCCTTCCATGTTGCCGTGCAAAAAAAGCATACCCCTCAATGTTGCCGTGCAACAAGGCATAGCGCTCCAAGTTGCCGTGCAACAAAAGCGTGGTCCTGCAAGTTGCCCTGCAACATGCGCGCACAATGCCCATATCATAGCCCATAAGGACACTACGTGAGGCTGAAAAGTATAACCCCGCCCCGATTGCGCACAAAGACCAATCGGCTTGCCTGTGTGCCTCCGGCTTGCCTGCTGTGCCGTATCAAACGCTTGCCGAAGGCTTCCTGTTCTCGCACGACAAATCATTTCGGAGAATCGAAGTCTTGCCACGGGAAAGGTTGTGCCTCGGGATACTTCTTACGATACTCGGCCAGTTCCGCTTGATCCAACGGATACCATTCGTCGTAGGGATAACGGCGGAAGAATTCCGACAGCCTCTCGCGGAAGTGTTCGTCGGCGGTGGGATTTAGTCGCCCCTTGCGAAAGCCGCGGAGATATTCCAAGTCGACGCGCGGCACACGCAAAGTTATCGTGAAATCCACGGCCATCTTGTCCTCAAAACCAAGCCGCTTGTCCGGAGGTAAATAGAACCACTTCAAATTTACGCGGGCATGTTGAGTCAAGATGCTCACCCAACCTTTGGCGTCCTTCGTTTGTTTCGCCTTTCCTTCCACTGCCCGAAACTCACGGATTTCGCACAACGAGATGTCCAGCGAGTGGATGGTGTCGCAGTCCTGTGTGATAACGATGGCATTGACCGGCCGGACCGGTAGGACAGCTTTGACTGGGCTGCCTGCCAAGGCAACTTCCCTCCACGAGGCGTCATAGAAACCCTGCTCGTCAACCAGCGCAATCCGATTCAGCGAGATTTCGACACGGGGGAGACCGACGAAAATGTCTCCTTGTCTGATCGGGTCCTCATCCTTGGGAAACTCGTAGATCACGTGAAGTTCTCCCAGTCGAATCCACGCTTTGCCTCTTCCTCGGACGCTTTCAAGCGGCCTTCTTCCGCCCGTCGCATGATGTCGTCAGCCATTTTCAGGGCTTCGCGCATAGTTATCCGCCGGCGACTGCTCGTCTGTAATGTCGTGTTGGTGCGCCATAACGACTGTTGCTGCCGCATCAAGACCCACGGGTCTTGAGCGGAACTCATGGACGACACGGCCAACAAGAGTGCCAATCGCGCGAAATGGCCAAGCCGCCGGCTTGCGGGCCTGACCCGGAAGTCGAAGAGGCTGTGCGTACCATCGTCGAAAGCCCATTTGGCCGATCCTTGAGGAATCTCTCCACTTAGGGGCCGCTCGTAACAGATGTGCGCGGTGCTACTCACCCTGGAACCTCCTTTCGAGTTCGCCCTCGATGAGCTTGAAGAACCAATCGTTGGTG
>Ga0308412_1001864_pt1 | contig 11449 bp, 15 predicted proteins | sample HotsprottomLayer_FD_202357 | JGI IMG/M metagenome (GOLD analysis project Ga0308412, IMG submission 202357) | Hot spring phototrophic mat microbial communities from Octopus Spring, Yellowstone National Park, Wyoming, United States -... | ecosystem: Environmental > Aquatic > Thermal springs > Hot...
GGGCACCATGTAGACAACATGGCTATCCCTGTGCGGTTGACGAACACTCCGTTCGTAGCGTCCCCCAGCAGCACCGCGCTTAGCGCTGTTCAAGTAACCACTGATAATATTTCTTCGCTGGCAGCGGGTTCCGTGCAGACGGGTTCAAACCGCAACCCGTTTACCGAGCAGGCGCACGTGCAGGCGTACTTCAGCGGTGACCAGCCGTTCACGTGCTGGCTGGAAGCGCAGCTGGACACCAGCAACTGGGTCGTGATTTGGTATGGTTCCAGCGCGGATGCCACGACGGATGGCGTTACCCGTTACTATGCGGTATCGCCGATACTGCAGTGCATGGGCGGCCGCAACTATCGGGTCAAGGTGCGCAACGGTGGTGGTGCTGCTGGTAACTTCCGAGCGAGTATCTCGTTTGCGATTCTGTAAGGGGGTAACGGCATGAGAGCATACGTTAAGTCTGTCGGTACGAATGTGACGCTGGTGGACATTGACACCGGCGAGAAGTTCACGGTGTCCGCCAATTCGCTGCAGAAGCTGTTCGGCGTCGTGCCACAGGAAGGCGAAGTATGGGACTATCGAGCGGCGCGGCTAGATGAAGTCGCCGAAGTGTTCCACAAGTGGCAGCTTGTAGAACGGGCGTAGGGGTGTAGCTAATGGCTAGCATGTACAAGGGCAAGAGCTTGAAGCCCGGCGGTGGCGGTCGGTTCGCGCGACTGGTTGATCAGCTTCGGGCGCGTGGAATGAGCGAGAAGCGAGCCCGAGCCATTGCAGCCGCAGTTGGGCGCAGGAAGTACGGTGCGAAGCAAATGGCAGCTTGGTCTGCAGCAGGACGCAGACGCAGGAGCAGGGAGTGATAGGCGGTGTTGAATGGGTGGCAGATAAAATCGGCTCTGGCGGCGCTGGCTTCTGTGTTGTGCTGGCTAGTCGGCGGTTGGGACGTACTGGCACAGGCGCTGGTGCTGCTCATAGCGTTAGACGTTGGCGGCGGTATCGCTCAAGCGTTCTATGAGAAGCGGCTGAACAGCAGTATCATGCGCCGTGGTCTCCTGCGCAAGTCCGGATACTTCGCTGCGATTGCGCTCGCCGTTTTGATTGACCGCGCACTGTTCCAATCTGCACCCGCGTTCCGAACACTCGTGCTGAGCTATCTCTGTGTCAATGAAGCGCTCAGCGTACTCGAACACCTAGCCGCTATGGGCGTACCGCTTCCTGCCCAGCTGAAGCGGTCGCTGGAGAAGGTGCGGAAGGAACTGAACGACGATGAGAGTCATCCCCCGTCCCAGTCCCAATCATAGCGACAGGAACGGTGTGCCTGTGGATACGATAGTCATCCACTCCACCGCGGGCGGACTGGATGGCGCGTTGTCGTGGCTGTGCAACCCCGTCAGTAAGGTATCGGCGCACTACGTAATCGCCCGCAGCGGAGACATCTATAAGCTTGTTCCACTGTCTCGTGCAGCTTGGCACGCGGGTCGATGTCCAAACTTCCCCAACGCGAACAGTCGGAGCATCGGAATCGAGTTGGAACAGTTACCCGACCAGACGCCGACGCAGGCACAGCTGGATTTGTTGAAACGGTTGATAGGGCAGCTTCTCAGGCATTTCTCCATCAGATACATCGTCGGACACAGGGAGATCAACCCACGCAAGCGCGATCCGTTCCATTTAGACATGAACCGATTTAGGCAGGAGTTGAGCTGATGTGGACGCTATCACCATCAAGTTATTCTTCATGTTCATCGGTGCGTTCATACTCGGCTTCGTGTTCGGCTACCAATACGCACTACACGAACAGGGCGGTGTGGTTGAATGAGGTTCGGGCGCATTCTCGAATCAGGCGATGAGCTATTCGCTGCGAGCTGCCAAATAAGCGACGGCGCCGTCATTCTACCACGCACCGACACCGACGACTACGTGCGGTTTCGGATACCTGACACCAACTGTCCGCCGTTGCCCCGGCCCAACTCGCCGTTGGACAGCGGGCAGGCGGATGTAGCCGAGCCGAATCGGTGGCAGGTAATTGGTTCGCCAAACACTTCCAATAAGTGGCTGATAGCCGAACAGACCGACCAGATCCAGCTGGCTTATACATGTTATGCTGGCGACTTCGTACTGGAAGTAGTCAGCGATTACGTGAGCAAGACCGGCACGTGTACCGGTGAAATTGGTACGTACTCTTGGGATGGGGTTGCGTTGATGTTCGACATGGCAGGTAAGACGTTCGGCATTGGTGTGTGTTGGAGCCACCATTTCGGGCTTGTGGAATTGCCGTGGGGCGGCGAACAGTCGGGCCGCAGCTATCTCTGGTTCGTGGCGCAGGGCACGGGCATACTGTTGCATGCCACGCTAGTGATACCACATTCCCAATCAGACGTCCGCTACCGTGTGCAGCGTTCGGGAAGCAATATTCGCTTCGGCATGCTCAACAGCTCAGGCAGCTGGGTGTACAGTCAATGGCTGTCCGCCGGCACGGGACAGATTCAGTTCCGTTGGGAAGGCGTTAGGGTGCTAGGGGGTGGCGCACTCTAATGAAATTTTATGAGTTGAACCCCAACATTCCAGTTAACGACTCGTACAACGTGTTTGTGCGTGTGTCATCTGTGCAGACCGTTAGCGTTGATCCCGGCAGCATCTCTGTCACAACGCCGGTGTTGGATCTAGGTCGGCGGCGCCGCATTCAAGCCCAAGGTCTCCCCGAAGGAGTGCAACTGCTGTGGCGCGGCTCCGACGAGCTCCCACTACCAGACAGTTGGTCAAATGAACCTGGAAGGTACCGGTACTGGCAGGTTCGGTTACAGTCGTCAGATTTGAACACATTGCTAGAGCGGCTTGAAATCACACCCTACGATGCTCCAGGAGATGATCCTGGGGATGGTGGTGGTCCTGGTGATGGTGGTCCTGGGGATGGTGGTGGTCCTGGTGATGGTGGCGGTCAGCCTTCCGTGTTTCGGCTCTTGCTGCGTCGATTCAGGAGCTATTGGCAGATTTCTGGTGTGCCGCAGGATCGTAGGACGACGGGTCCGTTCAGAACCGTGTTCGGCTCAGGCGGACAGCAACGCACCGGAGAGAACGAATGGACGCAGATGAATAACGAAGAGCGCAATATTGGGGATGGTTGGAAGTGAGCAGCATAGAGTTTCGGGATTGGCAATCTGGAGAATTGGTGTCAAGCCCGGTGGCTGGTGTCCGGTACGTGTTGCTCCGTACGCGAACAGGCGCAGCACAGCGTACTCTAACCAGCTCCCCAGCAATCTCGGCAGTAGCAGATCCGCCGCGATGGCCGCTACCCGTAGCAACCATTCGTGGAGCATGGAACCCGTCTGGTGCTGACGGGGCGCCGAGCTGGGCTACCATCATTGATGCGTATGGAGTGCAGTTCAACCAGTCAGGCTCCCATGCCCTGTCATTTGGCTCTGAGAGTTTCAATGTCTCGGTAAGCAACCCGCCGCCCCAACCGGACAAGTGGGCTGTGGAAGTGTTGTGGTGGGATACGGCATGGCTTCACAATGTTCTGACCTGTAAGATCTCTTACAGCGGTACTAGCAATCCTGTAAGGTTAGACAGTTGGAACGTACCCACTGGGCGGATCTATGCAGTGGATATAGAGCGTACAAACACGCACGAGTTCTATTGCACCTATAACCCGGACGGGAGCGCAGATGTCCACATCTCCCCAGCTCCATCAGGGACACAGATTTCAACAATCGCTATCATTGTGGGAGACACGAAATGACGAACGAACATGTTGGAGAGTTGATAGAGTCGCTGGATGCATTGCTCTCTGACCTGCGCCGCGCCGGGTGTCATCTAGTGTGTGTGCTTGTGGAACCAGGCGATTCGGTGGGATTTCATTCATGGTATGGTGGTAATCCTGCCATGTTGTACGGACTGTTGCAGGCTGTGGAACAACAGGTGTATGATTCGCTAATTGATGCAGTGCGGGGAGATTCCGATGACACTGAGTGAGCCATTACACCAACACACTTAGAATGACATAAAGGGGGTAACAACATGACACTGGCACAGCTACGAGCTATGGTGCGCGGATTAATCAGCTACGATTTGGAAGGGGTTCGAGCTACGGACGCCGACTTAAACGATTTAATAAACCGTGCCTATTTCGCGCAGTGCGAAACCGAATCCGCTAACATAGCCCGCCAACCAGAAGAGCGATCCTACAATGTGTCCGCAAACCAGCGAACTGTAGCACTTACGGGGATTATTAGGTTGGACGGTGCGGCCTGGCTAGTAGCCGGGCAGCCGAGCGAGCTCGAGCCTCTGCCGATTGACCAACGCCCCCGGCTGTTTCGCCCCGACACCGGTACACCCCGCTATTTCCGCAGAGACGGAGAGAATTTATGGCTGTATCCCATTCCTGCTTCGTCAGGTTCGTTAATAGTGGTGGGCGTCTTCAAAATCCAACCAACCCTATTGACGGCGGACAACCATGAGCCGCAGACACCACCATCAATCCATCCAGGCATTGGATATAGAGCAGCAGCAGAGTGGGCATTGCGATTTGGCTCCCCAAAAGCCCAGGCTCTCCTTCAAGCCGCGGCCCTAGCTGAGCAACAATTGGACCGCAACAAATTCGCTGATATGCTACACGCTTGGGACGGCATCCCACGTTAGGGGGGTGGAACGGTGGCTGAGCAGTGGCAGACCGAGAAGCTGGCGTTTGTCGGCGAGTCCGTCGGCTTGAACGAGTACGAAGCCGCCTGCACGCTGGCAGAAGACTGCGAATTGCGGGCGGGGCTGATAGTCCCACGATTTGATGATTTCAGGGTAACGACTTCATCGGCACAGCGAGCCTGTATGGTGGACGTTAGCGGCGGAACACTGAGATGGAAGAACTCGTCGGGCTACGTGTTTAGCTACGGAGATGATGCCTACTTCCTGAATAGTGACGGACAGTGGACACGGGTTAAGCCGGACGGTTCGGAACAGACACTAACAGAACCGCCGGCGCCGACCCTATCGATCCTTGAGCCAAACTCATGGACCTATCATTTCTGGTCGGATACTAGGTTTAATTGGAACGTCCCACCACAGCAAGGCTATCCGGAGTGGACGAATGTCAGCGGAGCCGTCGAGCGGACATACACCTTCCCTGCCCCACAGCCCCAGCTCCCATTCGCACGATGGTTTTGGTTTTTGTTGTATGTCCCCACTGGCGCAGAGCATTCGTTGCAGGTGGCAGTCAACGGAAGAGATGTACCCACCTTTTATAGGCGAGATGGAGAGTCACTCTGGGTGTGGGCGGATGCGTCGGCTGCTGATTTGACAACATTTCAGTCATTCGGCTTCAGGTACACGCTCCAAAATACACACACTGTAAGTATTAGCTGGGGAAACGTTTATGTGGAAGGGCAGCTGCCGGTGGGGAGACACGTTTACGTGGCAACCATCGAGCGCAACGGGGTGGAATCTATACTCAGCGCGACTAGGTCGGTCATAGCTACACCGGGGAAGCCCCAAATCGAGCTGCCGAGCGCTGGGGTGCGGGGGCGTGTCTCAGGACTTCAGGCTGGCGATATAGTTCGCGTGTATAGGGCTGCTGAAGGGCAGTATATCTTGGTGTCCGAAATCGTGGCGACCACATCGCATGTCTATTTCTATGATTGGGGGGATTATGCGGGCGCTCCGTACAGGCCGAGCGGGAGGCTGCCGTATGGCCCGGCAGCTGTTGTAGGCAACAGGGCTGTGGTGGCAGCCGGTCGTACATTGTGGATTTCGCAAGCCGGAGACCCGAAGCGTTTCGGAGCAACCGCTATCAATGAAGACAACCAGGACGCCTACACAGTGGTGTTGCCGGCAACCATAGACGCCATCGCACCGGCAGAAGGCGGAGTAATCGCGCACACACGTCGGGGGCAGTATCTAGTGCCCCTAACACCCCAGTATGACAATGACTTGATTCATATGAGACCGCCCGCGTTGATTGACGATAGAGCAGCGTCGGACTTCCGCGCTGCGACGTACGGTGCGTATATCGCCGATGGTCGTCTGTTCGTGGATGGGCAGTTGGTGGCTAGTGGACTGTCAAACGATGCATGGGTGCTGCGGGCAGCAGGACGGGTGTATGTCATCTACAACGACACTTCGGACGGCTGGTGTCTAGTCTGGTCTCCGGCGGAGTGGCAGGGAGCGCTGCGCTGGAAGATGCCGCATCAAGCGAATTGGGTATTCGTCTATGGGGATGATGTGTTCGTTTCTACCAGCGACGGCATATACCAAGTTGCGGGAGCGGACCATCGTAAGTCCAGCTGTCGATGGCGCACCGGTAAGCGGTTCATGCCGATGCTGTCTGCGATTCGTTTCGTGCATGTGGCAGGCAATGCGTACTCGGTCAAATTGATTCGCCCCAACAAACCGGACGTTACCATGACCAATGTGTCTGGACGAGTCAACGTGCCTGTCACGGAACAAACGCATGAATGGCAGCTGGAACTGAACGTGGCGCAGGGGGATGCGGTGTATCAATGCTATATCTCGTTCGAGTCAGGGATTCAATAGGAGAGTGATGGCCATGTTAGGGAAGTTGCTAAGCGGTCTTGGCAAGGCAATAGGCGGAGCCCTTGCTGGACCGTGGGGGCAGGTCGCGCTCACCGTGGCACCAATGTTATTCGCGCGTCGTGGGGGCGGACAGGCAGGTGCAGCGGAACAGGCAGCACAAGCACAAGCTGCAGAGCAACAGGAAGCCGCTCGGCGAATGATGGAGCTGGCAAACCAAATCCAGATTCCACCAGCCCTAGCCCCAACAGTGTTCGCCAAACTCCAGGCGCAGGCTATGTCTCAGCAACCCCAACTGCCCGCAGGTGTAACCGTGCCTGGTCTGTCGGAGCTCGTACGCGCGAAGGGCATGGCACTGGCGCAACAGGCAGGGGCGCAGCAACAGCTCGCCGATTACGACGCGCAGATGCGGGCATTGGCTCAGCGGGCGCAGCTGATCAGCGGTGCGGCTGGGCTGGCAGGCGGAGCCGGTGGCGCATATCAGCAATTAGCCCAAATGTATAGACAGCAGCAAGCAGGACAACTGGCCGGCTGGGCGCAGCTGATGCCCCAGATTGCGCAACTGTTCCGTCGACAACAGCCGACCCAATTGGATGTAGCACGAGCTCTTGGTAAGTTCTTTAGGGGATGGTAGATTGATATGATGGACTGGGTCTCTCAGCGAATGGCCAACACACTGCGCCGCGCAACCGGTAACGTGCAACTGCTTGAGCCGTGGGCGATGCAGCCGCAGCTGGGGTTGGATGTGTTTGGGCAGCCATTACCTTATATAGATATAAGCAAGGATGATGCGGTGGCTCAGGAGTTGAACCGGCTTCTGGCTCCAGTGCCCGCTGTGGCTGCCGCGTTGGGGTGGGCAGCACAGCAGCACGCGGCGCAACAGGCAGCTCAGGCACAGGGACAGCCAACCGCACCCCAACCACCGACAGTGCCCGCGTTCACACCCCCACCGCAGCTGCAGGGGCTGCCACTGCCACCGCCACCGAAACTGCCAGAACCGCCCAAGTCGCTGGCAGAGACATTAACACCATACCCAACCATTCCAGAGTTCCAGCCGCCCAAACGCGAATGGACAGACGTGGCGGCTCAGGTGATTGCTGGACTGGTGAACCCAGACATCCTACCGTTCGCCACACAGGCATTCGAGCAAGCCTATCAACAACGAGTAGCGGAAGCCCGAGACCGCTACGAACGCGCAGCCGCGAACGCCCTGAACGAATGGCAGGCGAAACGGCAGCTGGAGCTGGCAGATGCTCAGGCACAGCAGCAATACCAACAGCAATTAGCCCAGCTCCAGAACCAGTACCAGCAGAACGTGTACCAAACGCAGGCACAGAACATCCAAGCCCAAAACGAACAGGCGCTGCGCAACTGGCAGGCTCAGCAAGCCTATAATCAATGGGCTTATGAGCAGCAATGGCGAGCTTATGATAAGGATGAACAGCGTCGCCTGGCTGAAGAGCAGAAGAAGTTGGACCGAGAACTTCGGCAAGAACTGCAACGCAACCAGATGGCGATGGGCATGTACAACTCGCTGATGGCATACGCAACCAAACCTGCATTGACAGCGGCGGAGAGACAGACTGCATTGGCTGCCATCCCAGCGCTGAAGTCCGTGTTACCGCCCGAGTTCCACCCGTACCTGGACGCTGTCGGACAGACGATCAAGGCGAAACCCAGCGTGCCCGAGCAGAACTTGGACATCGAGCGGAAGAAGGCTGAGGCTGCAATCAGGCAGGGATGGGCGAAGATTAAGCAGGGCGATCAGAAGCTGGCTCTGGCTCGGCAACGCATGAGCCAAGGCAGTAACAAGGATGCATGGGCCGCTCTCAAGGAAGTGCGGCTGCAGGCGGAACAGGCACGGGACAACATCCGGCAGATCGACCAAGCATTAGGACGCACGATTGACAACATTTACACAGGTAGACGGGAGCCCGCTATTCAAGGGCAGGAACGAGAGAACCTGATCCGACAACGAGCGCAACTGGAACAGCGACTGCAGAAGCTGGAACAGCAGCAGGAGATGCTGGAACGCCAGCTGCTATTTCAACAGCCAACACCACCGCAAACACAACCACAATCGCAGCCAAAAACACAGCAACCCAACCAACCCACGAAACAACCGCAGCAGCAACCAAAACCACAAGGCGTTACAAGTGGCGGTGTTAAGTGGAGAGTGAAGTAGAATGCCTACGATTGAGCTGACATTACGGAACGGGACGGTAGTGGAAGTTGACTTCCCGCACATGCCGACGCCACAGGAGATCGATAAGGTGGCGGCTGAAATCGAACGACAGCTCGGCATTGCGCCACCACCACCACCGAAACCACAACCCACTCAAGCCCAACAACTGGCTGGGGCACTGCGGGGCACACTCCAGCGCGGATGGAACTGGCTCAGACAAACACTGGGACTGAAATCTCCAGAAGAGAGAGTGCGGGAGATCGCCGGACCAGCACTGGCAAACCGCCCCGAAGCCCTGCAAGAAATGGCTCGGATTGAAGCCGCCCGTCGACAGGCTTCGTCCGTGCCTGCCATGATTAGGGATGCAGCCATCGCGCCGGGCAATTTGGCAGCAGAGAAGCGCTACGGCTCGGCGCTGAAATCCCAGAAGGCGCAAGCAAGCACTAGCAGCCAGATGGAGCAGGTCGGCGTTGTCGGGCAGCTGGGTAACATTCTCAGCCTACCACAGCGTGGGGCAGTTGCTTGGACGAAGCAGTTTGCAACGCGACATGGTGCGCAGGGGAGTAAGTACGCAGATGCTGGGGATGCATTTATAGACTCCGCCGAGTGGGGTGCGCTGTTGGAAGATCTCGTTCCGTGGCTGCCGAAGCCCGTGCGACAGGCTCTCTCTGTGCCGATGGACATTCTATTGGTTCCACTGTTGGCTGTGCCGCCAGCCAAGGTTGCCCAAACGCTTGCGCCGATAGCAAGCAAATTGCCGGGCGCTGGGAAGCTGGTTCGCGCGGCGGAGACGCTGCATGGCAGGGCATTGGCGCTCTTGCACCCGACGGTGGCACGGGCACTGGAACAGGCCGGAGAACTGCCATCTCCTAACAACATTCGCAGAGCATTGCAGTTCGCCGATGAGCTGGCAGCCAACAACCTTGAACAGCTGATCCAACGCTATCCGAAGGAAGCATTGATCCTATCCCCTGAACAACTGCGGCCAGCTGCGCAGCAAATTGACAAATTCGCCGTCGCCGAATCACTGACAAATGCATTTGAAGCGATTTTGAACCGAATGCAGCGCGGGCTTCCAGAGCCATACTTCGATGCGCACGACGTGATAGCTGCTGCTCGCGGTTTTGTTGACGAGAACTGGGATCTAATCGACAAACTAATGAAGACAACTGACAATGACGAGATAAACTCGATTCTGGGGCAGATAGCCGACTGGATGCTGCAAGAAGGATTCGCGGCACAGGATATTCAGGAAATGCTGGGCGGGCTGGTGCGCCTGGCAGGGACTGCTCGGTGGCCGGGGCTCGAACCCGGAGCAGTGGAAGCTATACGCAGGAAGCTGGTGGATGTCTCGGACCCGGGAGCATGGCAGCGGGCGTTGGGATGGTGGAAGCGGTCGGTCACGTCGTTAAACTTGCCGGCAGGGGCGGTGCGCAACTTCTTCGGCAACTTCCTGGCACATTACCTTGCCAACGAACCCATCAAACTCTCCAAGCGACCACTCCGCGAGCTGATGCAAGAAGCATTCTCCGGAACCAAGTTCACGAGAGCAGGGGACATCGGAGCCGATGTGCTGCGCCGCGGAGAACCGCCGAAGAACGCCATGCTCCGATGGGTAGCGGAGAAACTGGGAGCAGCTGCCGACTGGGCAGGGAGAACATACTCCGGAGCAGACAAGCTGGCTGCCGCGATACTGGCGAAACTGACAAGTAAACCGCCTGAACACTTCCTGATTGGGGAGAGCTTCCGATTGCCGGAACGCATCGAGTGGCTGTCGCGAGTGGGTATCCTGCCCTTCGCGACCTGGCCTACATTCATCGTGCCGCGGCTCTGGAAGGGCTTCATGGAGAACCCTGCCAGATGGCACAGGCTCGGATTGGCACTGCAGGCGGGTGGAGTACGAGAGAGCGACAACAACTTATATATCCCATTGCAAGATAACAAGGCGTTGAATGTAGAACCGTTCCTGCCGATCAGTCCGTACTTGTTGTCAGCCAGCGAAGGCGACCTACCAGATCTGCTACAACGGTGGCCGCCGCTGGCTATCGCACGCGACATTACGGATGCACTAGCTGGGGCACCGGCGCGACCGGCAGCACTGAGTACGGAGAACCCACTAATCAATGCACTCATTACTGCATCCAATTACGCACTACCACCGTCGTTCTGGAATGCATTGCGGCTCGCCAAACCCGAATGGTTTGCGGACATTCCCAGAAGCCCGCTGACATCGCAGGACTACCTGCTGCGGTTGCTGGGCATGGGGGTCATTCGCAACCCGGAGCAATACACTGCCATCAGACGCCGCCGAGAGCTGGAGAAACTACGGAGACTGATGCGACGGGTCGGTGTCAGAGCGAACCAGATGAATCCCGATGACGAAGAATAATCTCCAAACCAAATCCAGATTTATGGACGAGCGCCGCGTAACAAGCGGCGCATTTGGTTTGTTGGGGCTATACCTATTATATATGTATTGCTGTTGGTTGGAGCTTGACAACTCCGGCTGTCGGTTGTATAATACTGAATGTGATAAACCGACTGCTGGTGGATGGTCGGGCATGACAGAATCCCAAGATGTGGATGGTGTGGTCGGGTCCTAACTGCTACATGTGCTAGATTGGATTAATGCCTGATTATGGGCTTGCCATGCAGAAGGTCGCGGGTTCGAATCCCGTCTCCCGCTCCAGAACCACTACATGTCGTGTGCAATCCTCTGAATCTGCCCCAGTCCCCACAACATGCTGTGTCTCC
>Ga0308412_1001865_pt1 | contig 11447 bp, 10 predicted proteins | sample HotsprottomLayer_FD_202357 | JGI IMG/M metagenome (GOLD analysis project Ga0308412, IMG submission 202357) | Hot spring phototrophic mat microbial communities from Octopus Spring, Yellowstone National Park, Wyoming, United States -... | ecosystem: Environmental > Aquatic > Thermal springs > Hot...
TCGCGCAACCACGCATACACGACATCCTGCTCCATACGGCGTTCCTGGACGGCGATGTAGGCAGTCTTGGAGATCCAGTGCGGATACCTTAGATAGTCCACCAGTCCCCACAGCAGGGTGTTCAGGATGCCCGGTGCTTCCTGCAGCAGCGCGGCGGTGTAGTTCGGTCGCATCTCGCTCTCCTTGAAGCGATATCCGAACGGCAGTAGGCGCAATCGGTCGTAGAACGCCTGGTCGGTCTTGTTGGGTAGCACGGGCTTACGGTTCGACGTGAAGACGAGAGAGAACTGGGGTTTCCAGATGAACTCTTCGGGCAGATTCATGAACACGCCACGTATCGCGCGGTTGGTATCGGCGTTGTCGTCGGTGAGAGCCTTCAGCTTCTCGATATCCAGGTCGGCTCGGTCAGGTGTTTCATTGACCACAATGAGCCGAGCATGTCTTGCCCCCCACAGATACGGTTCCGCATCACCTTCCTTACGGGCAGAGAAGGCGTTCGCGGGCAGCGACATTGCCATTCGTGGTCCGAGTAGTGAGTTTATCACTCCAATGGTGGTCGTCTTACCGTTGCGTCCACCGCCATGCAGCCAGTATATGTAGCGCGACCGGTATCCGCTGATAGCCAGTCCACCGGCACGCAGTAGCTCGCGCACCAGTTCTGGGTCGCCGTTGCACACCTTCATCAAGTGTTCGCGCCACAGCGGAGTGTCGGCAGTGGGGTCGTAAATGGTGTTCAGTTGCCATGTTATCGGATACGCTCTATCCAGTTCCTGCTCGATGATATTGCCCGACTCTTCTACGCGCAGCAGCACGTTTTGACATGGAATATACTCGCGGCTCAGGATGAAGGCATGTTCATCCGTGTATATATCCTGCACCGCTTCCTTGAATGCCAGTGTTATCGTGTGTTCCACACCGAGTATCGAGCTAAGCTCCTTCAGTACCTTGGACTCTTCATCTGAGTTGGGCAGACATAGAGACAGCTTCTCGCGCACCGAATCGCGCACCCAGTCCATGTGTAGTGCTGCGTTCGTCTCCGCCCATAGTTTCCGTTCGGTATCCCAGACTCTTAAGTAGCCTTCCAGTTCCCTTCGGCTGATACAAATGAACTTGAAGTCGTCTGTAAGCAGTGATCGGATAAGGCGTCGTACTATCTCGTTCAAGTTCGGGGAGTATGCGTACTTGGAGAAGAGTTGTTGCAGCTGCTGGGAAAGAGAACCGGTCGGCACCAGCGAACGGGTGGACTTCGCTTGTTTGGGTTGCACCACTACCCGCTCGGCTTTCTCCATAGCTTCCATTACCTTCTGGATGAACCGGTCGCGGTCTCCCAACCCAACACGAAGCTCGCTAGGGTCCTTCACGCCGTGGTGCGCCCAGTGGATGGCGCGTATCTCCGCGCCCGCCGACTTCTGTTGCAGCGTCTGGAGTTTGTTTTGGAGTTCTTCTTGGTTGTACTCCTGGTCATCTTCAACGCTGATGTATATCCGCTTATACTTCCTTGAGAGCTCCACGAACTTCTTGTCTGCGGACATGAGCGCGTTGACGTTGGTGCGCCCGATAACGTTGAAGCCCGCGTCCGCCAGCACAAGGGTGTCCGACTCGCCTTCCACGAGAATGCAGTAGTCTTGTTTTGGGTCTTCCAGCCAGTCGTAGAGCTTCTCATTAGAGTTTTTACCGTTCTCCCATGTCCATGCCTTGGGTAACCGGCGGACATGCACTGACCCGTCCCTGTAGAGAAATCGGACGGACACGCGGTTCTTCTCATTGATATCCACCTGCACCCTGGCGCGTTTCAGCGTTTCTAGTGAGATGCCCTTCCACTCCCCGAAGGCAGCCAGTATTGCGTCGCCCGCTTCTTCCATGAGAACATGGTGGTCGTGCCCGTGTCCCGCTAAACAACGGATATACAACCCCCATGCGTCCTTCTTCTCAGGGTTGGCTCCATCGGGAAGGAACAAGGAGATAGACAGCGAAGGGTTGGCGTCGCCGTGCTTGTGGGGTGTCGGGGTAATGCATGGGCAGCGGACCATGTGGGGTTTAGGTGCGGGTTCGCTGTCGGGGTCTTCTACATGTTGTTGCCATTGCCGAAGAATACACAGAATAACGCTACCAAGTTGTTGCGTCGGAGTATGTGGCTTTCTGTTGTTAGGTAATATATCGGTGCCTATCTGTTCGGATGTGCTAATTTGAATACTGGTCGGCACAGTGATTACATCCTTCTTTTGCCTCATTTCGCCGTTTCCGCGGCAAGGTTGCCTCTTAACCTCGCCGGGTGTATGAGTTTTCATTACGAAACCTCCTCGTCTGCAACGTGAGTCGGCCGCGAGGGGCGAAGCCCATGCTGCCTCTCCAGACCATATAGATAGGTGTCTTGCGCCGAAATGTACCACCTCAATAAAATCGCACCCTTCGGAGCCCGTTCATTTCTCACCTCTTCCTGTCCCTAATCCACCAACAGATAGGGGTGTCGTTGCGAACTGTCCAACCTAAATCCCACATGTGAGTGTTGTTTGTGGAGAGTAGGACGGATAGCTGATGACTACGCATAAGGCTCGCCGCTAAGGTAATTCATTGGTAAGAAGAGATACGCCATGCACTATCAGGAGGAAGACGCACCTTAGGCTCTCTTTCCCCATTCCGATGGTATAGATAGAGGAATGTCGCTAAACTGCCCCACACACGGACATAGTCCCACTGTACCGCCATCCCCACAGGGGATGGCGCGGTCACAGACCGGCGTTCACAGACCGACTGTACAGAGGGGCTGTGTCCCTGTGTACCATCCTGCCGAAGGGAGGATGGTACACACAGTGTCTATGTTTATGTGCGTTCCAACAGGACTGTGTCGTCGGAGGTAACGGGGAACCTGACGGATCCGGCTACAGCTTTTCGCTCACAGATGTATTGGTCTATGGTTGGGAAGCTCCGCTGCAGTAGGGGAGTGTATTTATCTTTATGGGATAAAGAGTTCGCGAAAGCGACAGTGTCTCGCCACCCACCGACGGTCACCTTCTGCCAAGGAAACTCCTTTAAGGGGTCCCTGAATTGGCGGTTCAAGATCAACCATGCATAGGCGATTCGATTTAGAGTTAAATCCTCTTTGTTTACGTACTGGTCCAGCAGAACCTGACCGAGCAGAGACCGTAAGACGTGTGGATGCACGAAGCGGAACGGGACGACATTCCCATCCTCATCGACCTGAGGCTTTCTGTAGTCGGTGATAACCATACCGCTCGTCAACATGGTAGCCATCCTGTCCAGCACGAACATCGCCTCCATTGGCGAGTTCTATGTGACCCATACAGGTAGAGAGATTCCGGTGAAGATGTTGTAATCGGCGTAGTTCTTGAACGTGGTAGGTTGACCTAGCATCATGTCCAGAGTCTCTACGTCAAGGATAGGGATGAGAAGCATCTTCTCTTTCACCTTATCCGGTATGTCCATGCTGACCGGGTCCACATCGAGTTCTACTTCTTCATCTGTACTGAAATCGATTATCACGGTGAATCTGCCATCATCGTAGAGACGATAGGCGACGCTGGTCGGGGTAGTCACACTGAACGGTCCGATTTCGGCATGAACCACGCCGCTCCCCACGTACTCCACCCAGTTGTATTTGATGGCTATTTGAATCTGGTCGTAGTTATCGTGTCTTGACAGTGAGAACCCGTAATCTAAAGCGTCGTGTACGAAAGGCACAGGAATCCATTTCACATAGAGGAGGTTATTGGCAGCCTTTCTAGCCAGGAAAGGATGGTGGAAGGATGTAGGACCGAACAAGGTCATGAGGTACACCGTTGTGTGTAGATCACTCAGTAGACTCCTCACATTGGCTTCTGGATGGATTTCGTCCAGCACCAGGTACAAACCGATGTTGCGCCATCCGTGCAATATGGACCGGTCATCATTGATCCTGTCATTGGATTTCAATGTTGGCATGAAGCCCAGTAGCGCCTCTCTCATCTGTTCTGGTGTATATGCGGTGAGTTTGCGACTCATGTATTCACCGGCGGCGATAGGTAACGCCCATTCCTCTATCGCTCGGCGGATGCGGTGTTCCATCGCCGAGTCCAGTACGAGCTGGATGGGCGCGACACGAACCTGCCGTAGCGGTTTCAGAAGCCCTTCCAGCTCCTTGAGGAACAGTTTGGCGCTTGCATACTTTTAAGCGGCGAGATGGATCTGATGGGAGTCCTTACCGTCTTCGGTGGCTAAAGTAATGCATTCCGCATCTTGCGCCAGCTTGATGATATTCTCCATCGGCAGTCCTTTTAGACTGACGTGACATGCAGTGCTACCCTGTTGACTAATCTCCACTTCAAACGGGAAGTTCTCTCCGTTGACATTTGCGATAAACTTCATTCTGTCCCTCCTTCGTGATGATGTTCATGTGTGTACTGAAACTTCTGGTGATACCCCTTGATTTACCGCTACACTCGGCAAGACATCCCCAAAGCGTGGCAGTCTGCGTTAGATTTCACCCTGAGGCATGTTATACCTCATCTCCAGCAGTCTTACCAGAGTCAAGTTGCCAACCTCGGTGCCCCTCCCGCAGCGGTGTTTCAGGAGAATACTGCTAGGCTCATCACCAGTATATTGAATAAAGACCCTCGTGTCTGGCATGTTCATACTCTGAATGTCGGCATGGCTCGCCGGATTATAGAAGACCCTGCACGTACAAACGCCACCATGATGTTACATCATGGTAAGCCTGCCGTCGATCCTCAGACTCAATCCCCTGTGCAGCTCACTCAAGCGGCGGATGTCATGCGCAAGGTCTATTCCACTTTCATGAGGGTCACCAATGTCAAACCGGGTTGGTTGAACTTATATGGGTACGATGACACCGGTGCGTTTTTGAGCTATGAACCACCATTAAACCGACCCCCGGTTCGTATCGAGATGAAGCGGTGGGGCAATGAACTGGTTAGTAACGCTCCATCGCAAGCGTTTCTTCGCCACCTGGTTCATCAGACCCTTCCTGCTATTCAGTTTGCGTACAAGGATCCATCCAAGGAGCAGATACAACAGAACCCTCAGTCTTCTCCGAATCCACTGCTTGCCAGTTCGCTACTGCTTGGCATGGACCCGAATGAGGTAGGAAGGCTTTTAAGGGCATATAAGAGCATAGGCAACCCCATTTCCAACCCGGCCGCTACTATTGCCGTATCCGCCCACGAATTCGCACATGCCTCTTTGCAGTTCCGCCCCGTCATTGGGACCAAGTTGATGGAGGATTACTTCGCAGGTAATGCGAAGTTCTCCGATATCATCAAAGGCCTTGCGATTGCGGACGAATTCCTCAACGAAGCCCAGGCTGACATCTTTGCAGCAGCGGCTTCACTGAACCCCAGGTTAGTTCTGTGGACGCGATACTTGTCGGGTGTCAGAGACGAAATTAGAAGGGCTGCTGCGGAGAACGACACCTCGCTCTCCACATGGAAGTTTGGTGACCCTATCCGATTACGCATCATTGACCCAAAGGTTATCGAAGACCCGAACTCATCACTCGCCCAGGCGATTGGACGTCATGCCGAGGCGATGGAACAGGCTCTTCTCACAAACGTAATAAACACTCCGGACAACGTAGCCAATGACACGGTTTCTAAAATACTGAGAGCCAATGGTTCACTCCTTCAGAGAGCGCAAGCAATAGACTTTACATTACCATCTCAATTCGCTTCAATATACTCTCTAGCCGTATCGGCAAGCGAGTCTATTGTTGGCGCCATGAGCCTACGTGTTCTTAAACGCAACGTCGACCCCAAACTGGATTTCAGGCTAGATGATGATGCCGAGTTCGTGCTGAGACACCAAGGCAGTCGTTTCTGGACCCTCGGTTACATGATAGCTAAGGGGCGTCCTGACCTCATCGGACAGGAAGTCAACGTCACACCTCGTGGTATCACTACCGACTCAGGCGAGGTCATCGATCTCGCCGATGTGCTTCCCGATGTTTACCCATACACTGTGGGCGAAAGCGAAGTTCATCCCGTGTTGTTGGAGCGTGCGTTCAATGCAGTGAGGTTCTACGAGAACGCACGTGCGGCTCTTAGGCGCGGTGTACGATTCACTACTCGTAGTACCTCTCCGTCGAAGGTAATTGAAACATGGAGGCAACTGGTGTACAAGGAGGTTATACAATCTCCAAACCGGACGGTGAACACAAACCCCAACCCAACTCCTCAGATAGTGAATCAGGCATCGCAACCATCCAGATATCAGGCGGGATTACAACAGGCAGCACAGGCTCAAGTAGTCCAGCAGACATCCGGTCAGCAATTCATTACCGGTCATGGTTCCAACGTCATTCAGGCAGCAAAGCAACAGAATCCGCAACCATAGCAACAACGAGCACTAACTCAGTATCGCCAGCAACTCCACACTTAGCCTGCTATCCTTTGCTACCAATCTGCGGATAATGTTTACTGCGTTCCAGTATACGTAATTCACCTTATAGGTTGAGATACCTAACTCGTTTGCCACATCCGCCATCTCCATCGGCGGGTAACCGAAGATACCGATCACCATCGAAACCACCTGATACTGTCTCGGCGTCAGATATTTCTTTAACCGCTCCATCATCTGTTCCAGCGCGATCTTGCGCTCCACCTCCTCCAGAGATGTTGGAGACGGTATACGGTCCGCAAACGTATCCTCAGGTTCCGAGTCGTCTGGGCGATAGTCCAAACTGATGAACTCCAGAGGCTTGAGTCGCTTATCTCTATCACGTTTGGATGCCCGCATGAGAGAGGTAGGATACTGGATACCGTAATGACAGGAGGCGAAGTATTCCGCCAGATGCGACTGCAATACCCTGTAGTAGTAGGTACCTAATTTAGTGCCGCTCTCTGGGTTATACCTCTGCAGGGCATACCATAGCGCTATCCTCGCAATCTGCCATGCGTCTTCATCGTTAACGGGTACATGCATACGATGGAATACCACCGCAGCGATACCCTTTAGCTGCTCCCAATTCCGCTCAAACTGATTCTCATCCAGTTGATACAACTCTTCCAGCCTCTCGAAGTCTGTCTATCACTTAATCTATTGGCACGTTATCCTTCTTGGCGACCAGGCGTATCCGTTCTTTCCGTGTACTCATGTTTGTGGTGACCGCCCTTGATTTACGAGTATACGAAGCAGGATATTCCGCGTGCGTGGAAAGCAGGTTACTCGTTCGTGCAGAACGAGGTTGCTCGACGTCTCATACGGGAGGGGAGATTAACCGGCGCTGACATCATTAACGAAGGATCTGATGAGAGCTTATGGTACCGATCAGCTTACCATCCGGTAACCGCTGCAGTTTCCTTGGAACTTCTGGACCCGAACCGTAAGCTGGTTGTTCGGGAAGGTCAGCCTCTGGGGAAGCTATCTCCAACCGGCAGGATGTATAACCGTGTTTACGAGACTCTGTTTTCGGGTGCTGGTTTAGCCAGTAAAGGCTACAACCTTACTCGTGCTGATGGTGATGCGTTTGCAGGTTTCGAATTCCCATCTCAAGTAGTAATGCCTGAAGGCGTGTCTGGGAGAGCACTGTACAGGAACATTCTGCACCAGATGACCCCTGTGATGTCCTTTCAATACTTAGATCCCGATGCTTATCCTCAATTGAAGGGTGATTTGACGTTTCAGGAGTTAAAGTACGGAGAGTTAGGTAGGGCACAGAACATCCTTCACGCCTCTGGGCACGAGTTTGCTCATGCGACCATGCAGTTAGGAATGCAGGTTGGCCCGAGCGACGTACGCCGTCTTCTGGAGGATAAACTCGATCTGGCATCGTACGGTTCGCATTTCGGTCTCTGGCAGGAGGTATGGCGGGAGCTACACTCCGACGTATTCTCTACAGCAGTTTCGCTCAATCCACGTGTATGGACCATGGCACGCTACTCCCATGCGGTGATGCCAAGGACTCGATATACTACAAGCTATGTGAAATCCTATACTCCCGGCGAAGATGTGAGACTGCGCGTCTTCTCACCGCGCATTCTCGACGATCCAGACTCTCCTCTCTATCGTCAGGTTGCCAAAAACATTAAGATTAGCATGAAGTACATTGAATCTCCCATGTCGGAGGATGACCATCAGCTATCCAGTATGTACTATTATGCCATGCAGGACGTAGTCGATTTCCAGAAACCAAAGTATGTTTCCAACTTTGGCACTGTACTTGGAAGCATTATAAGGAATGCCGTAACGGGTGTGGGATGGACGAGATTGATGGAAGAAAACCCAGATGTTGAAGCGCTAATGTCTCATGTCGACCGGCGAACTTGGGGTATACCTTACGTTGTCGGCAAATCCAGACCGGACCTCATTGGGAAGGAAATCAGCATCACACCACAGGGTGATGTGCTTGATCCCAGAGGTCGAGAGCTGGATCTTGGAGAGATGTTACCAGACCTTCCTGTCACGGGCATCCTCGAACCTGAAGAAGTGCCTCCTGTGGTACTGGAACGCGCTTTCCGCGTTCAGGATATGTACAATCGCGCCCGCGATGCCCTCCGTAGTGGATATCGTTTCGAGCCACCACCTGTAGATGCCGCCGAGGTCATTGACATGTGGCGTCAGGAGTTTCGCAGGGTTGTTGGTAAAGAATAGTATACACCCAGCTACGCATTGGGAGTGTTGACCGTGAAGAATGAGTATTTCACTGCAATCATCTTGTTGATGCTCATTATGAAGCTGATTGTCCTAATTTATGTCTCTTGGAAAGACGATCAGAGCATTCGACAACTCCAACAGGAACTGCATAGGGAAAGACAACTCAATAGACAGATGCCGGCAGGTTGGTACAAGCCGACGTTCAGTACATCTCCAACCTCAATTTCTTAGGTACTGAATTGTCCGGTGAAGGCTGTTGTTCTCCGGTGGCATCCCCCCAATCCTCCGGTACATGCGTTCGGAGATTCCTGCAGCGTGGCGTTCTGCAGTTGCGCCGGCACGGGTATCTCCCTTGTACAGGGAGCTAACCTCCGCTGCCGGTGAGATGTACCGCGAACTGAGGTTTGGCGCCGGACGCTTCGTGAGCGATGCGAGGTCTGCTTTCTCGGAGTTCACAAACGAAGGGAGAGCCATGCTTAATGAAGCACTCCGCGGGTACCGAGGCATGGCAGACGAGTTCAGACAAGGCGCCAGATGGTTTATGGGGGCGATTTCACCGTTCGTTCAAGACACAAGACAGGCGATTCGGGATACTGTAGGCGCTTACGCACATACAGTTGATTCGGTGAAGTGGTTACTCAACGAAGCGGGTAAGCTGCCAGCGGCTATCCCGCAAGAGGGCAGAAGGGGGCTTGCTGAGTTTATCTCCCAGTCTTATCTGGAGGCAAGCACTATGCCATTCGCTATCCCTAGAAACCCTTCCGTGAGGCTTCGTACTCCTGTACCCACTCAAACATCCGCTAATCCTCAATCGGCTAACATGGCGAATCGGTCGACTCTAGACGCCTCGCAAGTGATCGAAGCATGGCGAGATAACTTCCAGGAGACGGTCAATAAGGCGCAAACGATTGTTAGAAGATGATGTACCACAGTCACAGACTGCTCGTACCGCCCTCCGCTTCGCGGAGGGCGTGGTCACAGACCCACTGTACCGCTCTCCCCAGAGGGGAGAGCGGGGGATAATCCCCCATCGCGCTGAAAACGCGATGGGACACACAGTGTTTTAGTACGATGAGACTGTGTCTGTAGTTTGTGTCTGTAGTTTGTGTCTGTAGTCTGTGACTGGGGTCCGTGACCCTGTGTGTCTCATGCCCACAGCCACTCATTCATCTTCTGCTTGACGGTCTCAGCCCGTTCCGGTGGCATCAGGTCCTCGCCGTAGATGTAGATAGTTGGGAAATCTGGATGCAAGTCCTTTATCAAGCTGTACAGCATCTGCGATAGCGGTTCGTATCCGGCTTCTACAAGCTCAATGTATTTCCCCCTCTCATGAAGCGGCTTGATTCGTATGGAGATACAGTTCTCCTCCTCGTAGTCGCCGATTTGCCAATGTTCCACGAAGCCGGTTCCGAAGATGGATTCGAGCATCTCCACGATTTCCACGGCAATGAGTTCCAGATGACGTTGAGTCATACTGAGATAGTATTGGAAATCTTCAGCGAGATGCTTGAGTTTCTCCGATTTGGTTGTCGTGGTTTCCATGTCAGCTTTGTACCTCCATATGCCTATTCCAGGTCCATTCCGACCATTTCTTCAGTCTCTGCAGTCGGTCGCACGAAGTAACGCCGACCATCTCCGGTTGTCGTTTCTGTATCTTGTTGCGGGTCACTCAGATCGAGTCCAACCTGTGTGATAACGCCTTCCTCATCTTTCTCTTCTTCATGGATAAGGTTGTATTGCCGCCACGTTTGCAGTATCTCCATCTGTCGTTGCTCTTCATCCAGCTCGCGCTTTTGTTCATTCAGCAGATCGTTGATGACCTTAGAGATGTGGGGCGGCTATGACATCTTGGTCAGTATGCGAAGACCTGTTCCAGACTTGTGCATGTCCTCGACAACTTTGGATATCTCGTATTCCAGAGAGTATCCATAGGTTTCTGAAAGATGGACTGCGCCCATAATTTGCTCACGGACGACATCGCTTACGATACGCTCCCAGACGTCTTGAGATTGCTTCTTACCATCCTGCGTTGGTTCTTCCAAAGTTCCACCTCCTCGGTGGAATAGATAAGGGGAAACGGGCGAAGTGTACCGCAGACACAGGGTCACAGACCCAAGGGTCACAGACCCCAGACACAGTCTGCCTGTACAAGGACACTGTGTGTCCCATCGCGCCGAAGGCGAGATGGGGGTTTACTCCCCGCCCTTCCCTTCGGGAAGGGCGGTAGGGTCACAGACCATTTGTGCCTGGGGACTGTGCCCTGTGACCCTGTACCTCGTTCCAGTACAGGAGAGTTCCTTTCGGGAACGGTGGGTTTGTTCCGCCTCTACGGAACCACTCGTGGAGGGTTTCCACGTTCTCTACTTCGATGGTGGCGAATATATCGGGTAAATCGGAGTCTTCGCGCGTTCTTATCTCGTATTCTATCACCTTGATGGGATACAGGACTATGCACTCGAGGAGAGTGTCTTCGTCTCCTTTGATGATGGCTTTAACGATCACGGTGGGATGCCTCCGAAGAGGAAATTGTCAGTGAAGCGTAGAAACTTATTTATAGGAGCGTGACACGGTTCGACGCGGGCTGACCCGTTAGTCTCGACCCAAGGGGTCGCTGAGTGACCTCTTGGTCTCACCTAATTAGCGGTGAACTGTCTCTTTACAGTCAGTGTTGCAGGATATTTCTCACGGGGTTATGGTGGTCAGTTGCTGACAGATCTTGGAGCGGGGGACGGGAATCGAACCCGCACCACCAGCTTGGAAGGCTGGAGCTCTGCCATTGAGCTACCCCCGCACCGCTGGTCGGGGTGACTGGACTCGAACCAGCGACCTCTTGGTCCCAAACC
>Ga0308412_1001866_pt1 | contig 11447 bp, 8 predicted proteins | sample HotsprottomLayer_FD_202357 | JGI IMG/M metagenome (GOLD analysis project Ga0308412, IMG submission 202357) | Hot spring phototrophic mat microbial communities from Octopus Spring, Yellowstone National Park, Wyoming, United States -... | ecosystem: Environmental > Aquatic > Thermal springs > Hot...
CTCAGCGGGTTTGCCAGCTCCCATCAAATTCCCCGCCAACAAACCACACGATTCCAGCGGTGCCTCTTGCCAAGCATGACTCAGCACCTGATCGAGAACCGTTCCGGGAATCACAAGTGTCAGGTCTTGCATAATTCATAAGATAAAAATTCTCGCTGGAGAAATCTTGAGGGCTGAAATCCATGACCACAGTGGCTGATCTTCGCGGTCAAACGGTGGCATTCGCCGCCTCGGGAGGCCTGGACTCGTGCACCATCACGAAATGGCTCAGTGAGCAGGGTGTGACCGTGGTGGCATTCACGGCCGACATGGCTCAACCCGATGAAACCGATTTTGCCGCCATTGAAAAGCGGATGCGTGCCTGTGGAGCCGCCGATTTCGTGGCCATGCCGCTGCGGGAAATGATCGCTGCGAGTGGTATTGAGCTGATTCAATTTCAAGCTCGTTACGAAGGTGATTATTGGAACACCACTGGCATCGGCCGGCATGTGATCGTGGCCGGGATGGTGCCGGAAATGCGCCGCCGGGGCATCACCGTGCTCGGCCATGGCGCGACAGGCCGAGGCAACGATCAGGTTCGTTTCCAGCTTTGCACAAACATGCTTGCCCCGGAAGTGACGATTTATGCCCCGTGGCGGGATCCGCATTTTCTGAAAGCCTTCGGCGGGCGGAAGGAAATGATCGAATATTGCCAGAAGCACCGCTTGCCCATCAAGGCGACCCACGATGCCCCATACTCCACCGATGCCAATTTGCTCGGCCTGACTCACGAAGCTGGAAAACTGGAATCGCTGGAAGTCGGCCCCTGGTTCATCACCCCGGGGATGGGCGTGCTCCCCCAGCATGCCCCGGACCAGCCGGAAGCGGTCGAAATCCGCTGGGATCAAGGACATCCCGTGGCGATCAACGGAAAGCAGGTGAACGCCTTTGAAGCGATCCGTTTGGCGAATGAAATCGGCGGGCGTCACGGCGTCGGCATCGCCTGCCATCTGGTGGAAAATCGCTTTGTCGGCATCAAAAGCCGCGGTGTCTACGAAGCTCCCGGCATGGAACTGCTCGGCCGCGCCTACCGTTACCTGCTGGAACTTGTTCTCGATCGCCGGAGTCGGGAATTATTTGATACCCTCTCGTTGTTCGTAGCCAAACAAATCTATCAGGGTTATGGCTTCGACTTGGCTACGCATATGGCCCGGCATGCAATCCAGCCGATCACGAAACTCATGACCGGAACAATTCGCCTGAAATTATACAAAGGGCAGGCTTACTTCGAGGCTGCCGACGATGTCCCGCATCAACTGTATTCGGAGAGCAACGCTAGCATGGAAGCCATCGGCGAATTCAATCACGCCGACAGCGAGGGATTTTTGCGTGTCCTTCAGGTGTCTGCACGAGCACTCGCGACTCAGCAACAAGTCATCCCGCCGGCCTGGGCCCAGGGACAATAATAGCTCGGGAAAACTCGACCCAATTGATAACATTCAGCCAATCACAAGCATACCCTTGAGATTTCCGTTGATGCTAGCAGAATGAATATTTTTCATATGTCGATGACACTGCCAAGAGAACGGCCGTGTTTTTGATGATCAGTCCCATTCTTCGGGCAACTCCGAGAGAGAATCCCGGCGACGGCCAAGCAACGTAGCATTAATGACTTTTTCGGAAAACATCGCAAGTGAATTAACACTTGCGATGATACTCGGTTGAAAACATTACACTTGGCGGTTTGCAAGTGTACGAATTGATCCAGGTCGTTCACTGGGCAACATCGTTTCCCGGGTTCCTTAATCTCCGGAGAGACGCGTCTTTGATTCCAGATCAGTATCTGCTGGGAAATCCGCGGGGCCAGGAACGGATTCCTGATCCACGCTTTTGTCGGAACCGGCGTATTCTAGCCACTTTTTATGGAGTGTGTTCCGGTTGATCCCGAGTCGCTTCGCGGCGTTGATTTGTACTCCATCGCAAAGCCGCATCATTTGCTGGATCAGTTCGCGTTCTACGCCGCCAACCAGATAATCATACAACCGAATGCCGTGACTCGGTGGTGAAGCAATGCCAATGCGAACGAGTTGGCGAATCAAGCTCGTTAAATCCGGGGGCTGGTCCGGCGACTTGTTCCATTGCCGGGATCGCAGCGACCGACTGCGGGCCAACTCAAAATGTTCAGGGGAAATGACGCCATCCGTTGACAACACAACCAGGCGTTCCATGGCATTTTCAAGTTCGCGAACATTGCCGGGCCAATCGTGGAGTAGCAAGGCTTGCCGAAGTTCCGGTGTGAGCGCCGGTGGTTGTGGCAGCCGATTTGCCTCGGCGAAGCGTTTGAGGAAATGCTCAGCCAGAATCGGAATGTCTTCCGGCCGTTCCCGTAACGGCGGCAACTGAATCGGAACTACATTCAGGCGATAATATAGGTCTTCCCGAAACTCACCGCGATCAACCAGGTCTTCCAACTGTGCATTCGTGGCGGCAATGACCCGGACATCGACGCGGATCGTTCGGCTTTCCCCGACTCGCTCGAATTCGCGCTCCTGCAAAACTCGCAACAGTTTAACCTGCAATTTCGGCGACATCGAGTTGATTTCATCGAGAAAAATCGTGCCACCATGCGCGGCTTCAAAACGGCCAGTTTTATTTTCCACGGCACCGGTAAACGCCCCTTTGACATGGCCAAACAGTTCGCTTTCCAGCAAATTTTCGTGGAGCGCCCCACAATTGACCCGAATGTACGGGCCATCAGAACGGCGACTCAGTTTGTGCACTGCCCGCGCAATCACTTCTTTCCCCGTCCCGGTTTCGCCAATCAGCAATACATTCGCGGAACGGGGTGCTGCCAACGCTACCATCCGGTAGACTTCGCGCATGGCGTGGCTGTTGCCTATGATCTCGGGCAGTGGAGGTGCGATCGGCTCCGTTTTCGGCATTCGAACCGGTAACCCGGGAGAGGTAGCCTAGGGGAAATTGCCACAAACTTTTACGAGATAGTCAATACATAGCAGCTTAGCCGGTTCCTAGCTACGCCAGATTGGCAATTCTTTGGAAGAAACAGCATAAATCCCTGCCGCGGGGATCATTACGAACCTCCTTGCACAAACTTCTTCGGATGGCCTGTGAGCGCCGCATTCGGTCCCGGCCGCCACAGACAGACCGATTCCAGGTATTTTGCCAGTTCAAAATCTTTATCGGTGATGCCGCCGGCCGAGTGGGTTTTTAATTTCACCCAGACTTTCCCCCAAGTCACACTCAGATCCGGGTGATGCCAAGCAGCCTCGGCAGCATATCCAATGGCATTCACAAGCATCAAGGTGGTCGGCCACCCTTCCGTGACATATTTTCGCTTTAACCAGCCATCTTCCAGATACCAACCGGCCAGACCATATTCTTCGAGTTTGGCTGCAATTTCCTCATCGGTGTAGGTTCGTTCTTTCGGCTGGGTCATAAATACGATTCCCTCCGATTACCATGAATATCACGAAAATATCTGTAGGCCGTGCAGTTCAGCAGTGTTGCGACTCGGTTGCGAATTTCACCTCTATGAAGAGCCCTAGTTATTTCTAGGATATTGTGTGAGGGGATTTCGCGTCAAATTTGTTTGCTTCGGAAAGAGGAACGGGCTGATGACTCCACTCCAGTCTCTGGTGGCCAGTGGCACGAAGCTGTGGCTGGATTCCGTGGACCCCGAGGAAATTGTCCGAAACCGGGCGTTTGGAGCAACAGGGGCAACCAGTAATCCGATCATTATTGCCGATCTGATCAAGAGCGGCCGCTTTGATACGGACATGCAAAAGCTGATCACCGCCGGGCATGATGATGAAGCCATTGCCTGGGCGATGACGGACAAACTGGTCAAGGATGCCCAGGCCGTTTTTGAACCGGTCTGGGAAGAGACCCGGGGGAATGATGGCTGGGTCAGTTTTGAACTTGACCCGCTTCTGGAAGATGTTCAGCGAAACATCTCACTGAAAGATCGGACGCAGCGATACATCGAACTCGGCAAAAAGTGGTCGACCGGGCAAAAAAACCGCATGATCAAAGTCCCGGCAACACCAGCCGGACTTGCGGCCCTCGAAGAACTCGTGGCCGGAGGCGTCTGTGTCAACGTGACGCTGATTTTCAGCAACCGGCAATATGAAGCCGCTCGTGATGCCTGCTGGCGGGGACTGCAACGGGCCACTGATCCAAGCAAGATTAAAACGGTCTACAGCATTTTTGTCAGCCGCGTCGATGTCTACACGGAAATCCACGTCCCCGATCTGTCGCCAGCCGCTCAAGGTCAAGTCGGAATTGTCAATGCCAAGCGAATCTGGGCGATGAATCAGGCCTTCTGGGCGGATAAGAAGATGCCGCTGCAACATGAAATTATTTTCGCCAGCACCGGCACCAAAAAGAAAGAAGATGCCCCGTGGAAATATGTTGAAGCATTCGCGGGTTCGGATATCGAAACGAATCCGCCTGCCACAAATCAGGCGGTCCAAGCCAGCGGAAAAATCTTCACCCGTCAAGTCGATCAGTTGCCGCCCCCGGAAGTTTTGGCCGAAATCGATCAAAAAGTGGACATGATCAAGATGGAAGAAGTTTTAATGCGTGAAGGTCTGGAAAAATTTGCCGAGCCGCAGCATCGACTGCTGAAATTGATTGCGGAAAAACGGGAGGCAATGACCAGTAAGGTCTGATTCAGAAATTCTGGAGTATGCGGGCAGCCGGCTGCATTCAGGCGTCGTCGGCTGCCCGATGTCCTTCAGACCGGTAGAGCACGAGTTGCCGCGATCCCTGAGCCAGCGTTGCAACTCAGTTCACGACCGCTCTTTCTACACCCTCGGAGCGTGCTCGAGAACCATCCGGATACAAGAATCATCGTGCGATTCGCATGGAAATCCAATCCACCTGAGGCCTTCGATGATGATCCCGCTCATCACCAATCGACCTTTGTCGTTGATTGTCAAGGATTTGGTGGCTGGGATGGTGGTTTTTTTTGTGGCCTTGCCTCTCTGTTTAGGCGTGGCCAACGCCTCCCGGGCGGAAGGCTTGCCGGGTGAACTGAATGTGCCCATGTTGGCGGGGATCATCGCCGGTATCATCGGCGGCATCGTCATCGGCCTGATTAGCAACTCCCACACCAGCGTCAGCGGCCCAGCGGCCGGGCTGACAGCCGTCGTCGCCATGCAGCTCGCCAATCTTGGCAACTTCCAAGGATTCTTGGTAGCGGTAATCCTCGCGGGCCTGATCCAAGTGATCCTGGGCTATCTCCGGTGTGGAGCCCTGGCGGAATTCTTCCCCTCCAGCGTCATCAAAGGACTACTGACGGCGATCGGCGTCATCCTTATCCTGAAGCAGATTCCGCACTTGCTCGGACACGACAAAGACCCGGAGGGAGATTTTTCGTTCTTCCAGCCCGATCAGAAAAATACCTTTACCGAGTTGATTGACATCCTCTACGATTACGATGTTGGTGCGATGTTCATTGGCTTAAGTTCGTTGTGTATTCTAATCGTATGGGATCGCATCAAATGGCTGAAACAATCTCTCGTTCCACCGGCACTCGTCGTGGTTCTCTGGGGCGTACTCTGGTATCTGCTGCTGAATCGGATTGGGGGTGTCTGGGAGATCGGCCCTCAGCATGCGGTGATGCTAGCGGTTGTCGAACGGCCTCAGGACTTCCTCGCCTATCTTCAGAAGCCGGATTTCTCACGGCTGGCTTCCAGTCAGGTTTACATCGCAGCATTCGTCATCGCCATGGTCGCCTCGCTGGAAACCCTGCTCAACATTGAAGCCATCGACAAGATCGATCCTCAGCAACGGCGGACTGATACCAATCGCGAATTGCTTGCCCAGGGCGTGGGCAACTGCCTCTGCGGGCTCACGGGCGGGCTGCCCGTGACCTCGGTGATTGTTCGCAGTTCGGCGAATATCCAGGCCGGGGCCGTGTCGAAATTGTCCACCATTGTTCACGGATTCCTGCTTTTGATTTGTGTCGTCTTAATTCCTCAACTGCTGAATCTGATCCCGCTTTCCTGTCTGGCAGCCATCCTGGTCCTCACCGGTTACAAACTGGCCAGCCCGCAGATTATTCGGCAAATGGTCGCCCACGGCAACGAACGCTATCTTCCCTACTTCGCCACGGTTCTCGGCATCGTCTTTACCGACCTCCTGATTGGTGTCCTCATCGGCCTTGCGGTCGCCTCGGTCTACATTATCCGTAGCAACCTCAAACGGCCCTCACGGGTGATTCATGAACACCACATCAGCGGTGAGGTCACCCGAATTATCTTGGCCAATCAAGTCAGCTTTCTCAATCGCGCCGATCTGCTCCGCTTGTTTAACAGCATCCCCCGCGGAGGACATGTCCTGCTCGACGCCACTTCCACGGATTACATCGACCCGGATATCCTCGAATTGATCGACGACTTCCAGACCGAGATGGCCCCAGCTCGCAATATTGCCGTCAGCCTCGTCGGTTTCCAGGATCGGTACAATCTTGAAGATCGTGTCCTGTATGTCGATTACGCTACTCGCGAACTGCAGGAGAAAATTCAGCCACGCCAGGTCCTCTCCCTACTTGGAGACGGCAACAAGCGTTTCCGCACGGGGCGGCGGCTCAATCGTGATCTCAGCCGCGATGTGACCGGGACGGCTGCCGGCCAGTACCCACTCGCCGCTGTCCTGGCCTGCATCGACTCCCGAACCCCCGCCGAAATCCTCTTCGACCTCGGCATCGGCGATATTTTCAGCATCCGCATTGCCGGCCACGTCGCCAAGGAGAAGGTTCTTGGCAGCCTCGAGTATGCCTGTGCTGTCGCCAACAGCAAGCTGATCCTCGTCCTCGGCCACACCCGCTGTGGCGCGGTTTCCGCCGCCGTCGATTTTAAGATCCGTGGCAAAACTGCCCTGGAAGTCACCGGCTGCAACCACCTCGACGCGCTGATCAGCGAAATTCAGCAATCGATCCCGCTCGTCGCCAATTCCCACACCCCCACCACGGTTACCCCGGAGTTCATCGATCTCGTCGTTGAAGCCAACGTCCGCCGTACCATCCAAAAAATTCGGGAACAAAGTCTAACTCTCCGCCGTCTCGAGCACGAAGGCAGAATTGCCATTGTCGGTGGAATTTATGATATTCAATCAGGTGCTGTCCGCTTCATTGAACTGCCCGTCGGGTGGTCAGTATCGCCTGATCACGCGGTGGCATCACCAACGGAACCAGCCGTCGCTGTCTCAACGGATCATTCCCGGTGAAAGCGGCCAACCTCCGGTGACGTGCTCACTCTGGAAATCGGTCGAGCATTACCTAACGGCGACGAATTCCTTCCGGCCGGAGCGTTCATACAACTCGGTCAACTCTTTCAATCGCGGCACCCAGACCGTGTCTTCATCCCTGCCACTCATTCGCCATCGCCAGTTCCCCGTGGCCGTTCCCGGCCGATTCATACGGCCTTCATTCCCCAAGGCCAGAAGATCCTGAACCGGAGCAACGGCAAGAATGGCAACCGACGACCATGCTGCCCGGATCAGATCCCACGCCGGATCACTGCCATCGCAGCCGAGATAGCGACAAAAATAATCGCGTTCCGACATCGACAACTGATGATACCAGCCCACTGTTGTGTCGTTATCGTGCGTTCCCGGATAGACCACTGTCGGATTTTCAAAATTGTGGGGCAGAAATCGCCGCTCGATCGCTCCGCCAAAAGCAAACTGAAGAATTCGCATTCCCGGCAAATGAAACCGCTGCCGCAACGCGTCCACTTCCGGCGTGATTACGCCAAGATCCTCGGCAATCAACGGCAAACCGTCCAGTTCACGCTGCAAGACTTCCAGCAATTCGGCCCCGGGGCTCGGCATCCAATTTCCTGTCTCAGCCGTCGCCGCTTCCGCCGGGATTTCCCAGCATGCCACGAACCCCCGAAAGTGATCGAGTCGAATTAAATCGACATGTTTTATTGTCCCCCGAACTCGCTGCAGCCACCACGAGAAGCCTTCACTCTGGTGAGCCGACCATTCATACACGGGATTCCCCCAGCGTTGACCTGTCGGACTGAAGTAATCCGGCGGAACACCCGCCACCACCCGAGGACGACGATCAGCCGTCATCTTAAACAGATTCGGATTCGTCCACACGTCCACGGAATCTTCTGCCAGAAAAATCGGCATATCCCCGATAATTCGCACCCCACGGCTCGATGCATACTGTTTGACTGCCTGCCACTGCCGAACCGCGAGAAACTGAGCGAACTGATGCACGGTGATGGCCGACTGGAAATCTCGCCGGGCCTGAGCCAAGCTGAAGCGATCACGCAATCGCAAATCTTCCGGCCAGCTCAGCCAACTGCATCCGCCAAACCGTTCTTTAATGGCCATAAACAAGCCGTAATCCCCTAACCATTCCGCCTCGTCCTGCTGAAACTGCTCCCAGTTGGCATTTAACTTTGGCGGTCGGCTGCGTGAAAATTCCTGCCACGCCACCCCGATTAAACGTTCCTTCGCTTCCCGGACTCGACCATAGTCCACAGGACCGCCAGGTAATTCCGCCGCTTCGAGATCCCGAGCCGAAATCAACCCTTCCCGCCACAATTCTTCCGGGCTAATCAACAACGGATTCAACGCCAGCGACGAAAAACATTGATATGGAGAATCGCCATACCCTGTCGGACCCAGCGGCAAGACTTGCCACCACCCTTGCCCTGCTTCGGCCAACGCATCCAGCCAACGGAAAGCTCCCGGTCCGAAATCGCCGATGCCAAACCGGCTTGGCAAACTGGTCGGATGCAACAACACTCCTGCTGAACGTACGGATAAGGGATGGCCTCTTCGCTCCACCATGCGTTCCTCTCAAACCGATTCCCGAACTCAATCCGACCCAAAATCACCGCCAACAGCAGGATAGCGATCTCCTCTGTTGGAGGAGTTGAATTGCTGAGTTACACAGATCGATAATCGCTCGAGAACATCCAGCCATGTTCATACGCCGTTGCTTTCTCACTGAAGATCTGTACCGATACTATGATACCGTCACCGCATCAGATTTCCTGGCTTTCCAGCACTGTTGTTGACGACTTGTCGCTCACAGACGCAGGGCCGCTCAGCAACGGCTCTTTTCCTCGATCGTTGACCTCAAGGCCACCGCTTTCTGCCGGGTGTAGCCATCGGTCCACACCGCGTCCTCAAGCGACGACGCCCTCAAGGTTCGAATCGCTGCACTCGAAGTCTGCTACGAATGGATGAACAGAGTAGCCCATCCACAACCTCGTTCGTCACCCGATCAAGAGTCTGTTCTCGGTCATCCCCAGCCTGGGTTTAGCAAATCCCGAACCGATCCCGAGAATTACCGTGAAGGTCGTTGAGGGTAGCCACCCTGGAAAAGACGCAACGGATTCAGTGGCTGAATTCGCGGCGTAACATCAACGCTCGAATGCTCAAGGTTAGTTCAATGGCTGAGCTGAGAGAAGGAACCTTGATTGATCTGGTTCGCAATACGCCGAGAGTGGGTTCCTTCTCAGAATCGCCTCGGAAAATCTGCAGACAAACACCGTTTACACGGAAAATTTAGCCATCGAATTTCACCAACTGACTCAGTGATTCGATCACTGGCACAAGCTAACTTTCGTGAATATCACGGTGCTATCGTGTTCTCTTTACCAAAAATTGATTCGGACTGGGTAATCTCTCTGTCGATCGTTATTTATAAACGAGTGGGGTTGGGGGCATCGCCGTAAATCATTTGAGGATCAAACGCCTTTTCGCTCTCAGCAAACTGGAGTGGCTGACCCGCAGCATCACCTGTTGGGACCACACGATAGAAGCAGGAGCGATAGCCAACGTGGCAACTTGCCCCACATCCGGCGACTTCCACACGCAGCCAGACAGCATCTTGATCGTCGTCGATCCGCAGTTCGCGGACCTTCTGAACCATGCCGCTCGTTGCTCCTTTCCGCCAGAGCACGCCACGACTCCGACTCCAGTAAACGGCCTCGCCTGTACGAATCGTCTCCGCGAGGGCGTCGGCGTTCATGTAGGCATGCATCAGCACTTCGCCGGTCAGGAAGTCGGTAGTGACCACGGGAATTAATCCTCGGTCATCGAATTTCGGTGCAAGCTCCCGGCCTTCCTCGACTTGTTCCACGGACTGGCGTCTAGAAAACACAATCGCTTCGGACATAACGAACTCCACACGAAAAAAATGGACGAACCGCATATAATCTGGTTATACATGATAACAGATCGACGATCCAGAAGGAGATTGGCGAGCCGTCGAAAATTCGCAGGATTTTAGGAATCAACGACGGGAATATACCGACCTCCCTGGGCATCACGAGACAGAGGCCTGGTAAGTTGATTACCGTCCCGTGGTCAGCAATCGCTGCGATGACAGCGTTCAAGATTCAGTAAATATGAAGATCAGATGCATGATGGTAATATCCAGCTCGGACACAAGCGGGCGGGATGCAAGCTCTGACAATACTAGTGAGGATACTTGGAACTCAACTCCCGGATCGAACGAGGATCGCAAAGAGTCCATCACGGGGAAAATCGATGTGGAACTTACTGACTCCAGCGCATCGCCTGACCACAGGCCTGTGCCTTCTTGCCGCAGTAGCTGCATTATATCTGGCTCAACTGCCGAACGACACCCGGAGTGAATGGTTCCGCTCCTTGGCTCGGCCCGAGGTGTTACCCAAAGAATTGGAACGAAAGATCGGATTAATCTGGACCTTGCTATTTCTCCTTGCCGGAATCGCGACGGCCGCTGCCCTAGCCTCTAATCGAACCCCACGATGGAAGGGAACAATTGTCGTTCTGACAATGCTTGCCCTGGCCCTGAACATGAGCTACACCTACGTCTTCACGCACCAGCAAGACCTCACCGCGGCCACATGGATCGCGGCGGGACTGGCGGCGGTGATTGGCCTCGTGATTGCAGTCGCAGTCAGCGGTCGAATTTGGCTGACGGCGTTGTGTCACGTCCCCCACTTGCTGTGGGTGGTTTTTGCGACATATGTCACCTATCGCATCGATCAACTCAACTCGACGGCTCCGTAACCGAATTGAGGTCGCCAAGAGAATCTTAGCCAGTCGTTTTTCAACCTTCATCACTGTTCGCCTCCAAGCAAGTGAGGATGAGGTCAGGCCGTGCTTCCCAGGGATACTCTGAGACGTGATGTCCCAGTTGTTGCCATTCTCGATCACCATCAAGACTTGTCTCTGGAGATAAATTCTGAGTTAACTCCTGTCATCGTTCTGATCATCCCTGACTATGCTAGGCGATGCAACGAAGATCGGTAAGACAGAAATCACGCGATTGCCCCATGGCCGATTGATGGCTCGAAGAGGGCATGATCAGCGTCGACTTCAGGCATTAACTTGAGTGTGCCAGCGACTTCAAGTCAACTCGAAAAAGCAGATGATCGTGACTTTTCCCGAACAGTAGGACAGTTTTCTTGCCGCCATGTCAATTG
>Ga0308412_1001867_pt1 | contig 11445 bp, 11 predicted proteins | sample HotsprottomLayer_FD_202357 | JGI IMG/M metagenome (GOLD analysis project Ga0308412, IMG submission 202357) | Hot spring phototrophic mat microbial communities from Octopus Spring, Yellowstone National Park, Wyoming, United States -... | ecosystem: Environmental > Aquatic > Thermal springs > Hot...
ATGTAATTTTGTTAAAGGAAGGGTAGGATAAGATTTTTTTGTGTCAGTCTCCTTTTTCATGTCATCCAGAACGATAGCAAAGAGTCCTGCTTTTTTGTCATTCTGACCCTGAGCCGAAGCCCTGAGCCGAAGACCTGAGCCGAAGCCCTGAGCTTATGGGAAGGGTCAGCGAAGGGTCAGCGAAGGGTCTGCGAAGGGGAAGAATCTCATCCTTAATTTTTCGTCTATGTCCAATAATGCAAAAAACCATGTACATAGACGAAAAAACTTTTCTTGCAAAATCAACAAATTTTTGCTAAACTTATAAAAATTTATCTGCTCTTTGACAAGTCTGTATGCTTGATTTTATTATATAAAAATGGTTGCGAGCCTACCTATGAGGAATTGAAACAAAGGTTTCAATTCAATATATAGGCAAAATCTATTGGTTGCGAGCCTACCTATGAGGAATTGAAACAAAATAACCATGTTTTAGGACGCACAGATTATAACTAGTTGCGAGCCTACCTATGAGGAATTGAAACGAGACTCTCCATGTTTCAGAGGGAAAGTTCATGATGGTTGCGAGCCTACCTATGAGGAATTGAAACTTTTTTTGGTTGCAAATACATACTTAATTTCTTTGTGTTGCGAGCCTACCTATGAGGAATTGAAACGAACTCCAACTCTAATCCATTGTGTTTTTTCCTTATCTCCGGTTGCGAGCCTACCTATGAGGAATTGAAACGCAAAATCCTGAAGGTAGGAGAAGTCTCCTACCGTCGTTGCGAGCCTACCTATGAGGAATTGAAACTCACTCTGCAACTCCGAAGGGTTGCGGGTGGTGTGGTGGTTGCGAGCCTACCTATGAGGAATTGAAACCTGTAGATTGAATAGAAGCAAGCTTTTATGTCAATCCGTTGCGAGCCTACCTATGAGGAATTGAAACCCTTCAGGATTTTGCTAAAATGGTTCTTTGACATAAGTTGCGAGCCTACCTATGAGGAATTGAAACAATCCCGAAATAGTAAGGCATTTTGAAGAGAGCGAGTTGCGAGCCTACCTATGAGGAATTGAAACAACTTCTTTATTAAGAAATATAGCAAACAAAGATACGTTGCGAGCCTACCTATGAGGAATTGAAACTCCATATAAAGAATTTCTGAGTATTTTATCCGCTTCGTTGCGAGCCTACCTATGAGGAATTGAAACTGTGCTTCTCAAACCTGATAGCTTTCTTATTCCATGCGTTGCGAGCCTACCTATGAGGAATTGAAACAAAAAGGAAAATCAGAATACCCTTATCTATTACACAATGTTGCGAGCCTACCTATGAGGAATTGAAACTGCATCTGCAAGTTGTTCTTGGCATTCTGGTTGTGCGTTGCGAGCCTACCTATGAGGAATTGAAACTCAAGTTTTCAATCAGAACTAAAACCAATCAAAAAATGTTGCGAGCCTACCTATGAGGAATTGAAACACAAGAATGTGATTGAGGTTGAGACAAAAGAAGGTACAGTTGCGAGCCTACCTATGAGGAATTGAAACAAAATTGCATTTTTCTACCTCCTAATTGGATTTATAGGTTGCGAGCCTACCTATGAGGAATTGAAACAGAGATTCCGAAAACCTTCTTTTTATTATTACTCCTAGTTGCGAGCCTACCTATGAGGAATTGAAACAAGAAAAGCTTCAGTTATGGAGGAAAAGCGGAACTGAAGTTGCGAGCCTACCTATGAGGAATTGAAACAAGGTAAAGGTTTCTTCATCAAATGTAATATCAACTTGGTTGCGAGCCTACCTATGAGGAATTGAAACAAGACAAAATTGTTTGATGTTATCAGGATGAGGAATGTTGCGAGCCTACCTATGAGGAATTGAAACTATGTAATCTCTAATACTGTTAAGTCTCCTATGTATGTTGCGAGCCTACCTATGAGGAATTGAAACTCCGCTTCAAGCAAATATACTAACTCAGAATTTTCTTTGTTGCGAGCCTACCTATGAGGAATTGAAACGATTGCGGGCTCTTCGTCCATTTTTAAGTTTCATCGTTGCGAGCCTACCTATGAGGAATTGAAACACAAGAATGTGATTGAGGTTGAGACAAAAGAAGGTACGTTGCGAGCCTACCTATGAGGAATTGAAACTTGACAAATTCAACATTCTTGATATTCCAACTGTGGTTGCGAGCCTACCTATGAGGAATTGAAACATTTATAACTTTCTATGCTTCCCATAAAAATTAGAGTTGCGAGCCTACCTATGAGGAATTGAAACTTTGCAATCCAAAGTTGGGTTGAGTCAGCATGGAATAAGGTTGCGAGCCTACCTATGAGGAATTGAAACTAATTTCAGATTCGGCAAGGTGTCTTATTTTTTCTGTGTTGCGAGCCTACCTATGAGGAATTGAAACTGTATAGATTCTCCAAACTTCTTGAGAGCTTCCCTGCGTTGCGAGCCTACCTATGAGGAATTGAAACGCAAAATCCTGACGGTAGCAGAAGTCTCCTACCGTCGTTGCGAGCCTACCTATGAGGAATTGAAACCTGATTCCATCTTTGATGGATCAGCAGGAAGAGAAAAAGTTGCGAGCCTACCTATGAGGAATTGAAACGAAATGAAAGAGAAAAGAGAAAAAATTGAAGGCTGGGGTTGCGAGCCTACCTATGAGGAATTGAAACTATTGGGGAATACGAAGATGTATACAGGATTGACATAAGTTGCGAGCCTACCTATGAGGAATTGAAACACCCCTTCCTGTTTAGCAAAAAGGATAAGCTTGATTCTAGTTGCGAGCCTACCTATGAGGAATTGAAACCATATCTATAACAATGATATGACTTTTGCGTTTTTGTTGCGAGCCTACCTATGAGGAATTGAAACGGATTGTAAACGATGGATGGATGAAACTTAAAAATGTTGCGAGCCTACCTATGAGGAATTGAAACAGGCTAAACTGTTTAATCCTGAATTGCACGGGTTAAGTTGCGAGCCTACCTATGAGGAATTGAAACGATTGCAAATAACTCTAAAATTTTTTCTTTTTCCTCTGTTGCGAGCCTACCTATGAGGAATTGAAACAAGTTTAATATTTTAAAGTATATACAACTGTAACAACGAGTTGCGAGCCTACCTATGAGGAATTGAAACAGAGACAATCCATACCTATGGACTATCTCTTCTACTGGTTGCGAGCCTACCTATGAGGAATTGAAACACAAGCTAAAAGAAGGCATGGAAATTAGGATTGTAAACGTTGCGAGCCTACCTATGAGGAATTGAAACTACCTTCTGAAAAACTAAAATTAATACGGCAAGGATTCGTTGCGAGCCTACCTATGAGGAATTGAAACAATATACAAGTGCAGTACGGAATCTCAACAGGATGTAGTTGCGAGCCTACCTATGAGGAATTGAAACGCTGGAACGGGGAAACAATCACGAAGTGGAAAAAACTGTTGCGAGCCTACCTATGAGGAATTGAAACATATCAGTATTGCTACACTCTTTGGTTTCTGATATTAAGTTGCGAGCCTACCTATGAGGAATTGAAACAGTTACTACCAAACCCAAGCTCTATCGCTAATCTAGTTGCGAGCCTACCTATGAGGAATTGAAACGCTATTGCTGTAGCTGTAATAATTCCTCTTTCATCGTTGCGAGCCTACCTATGAGGAATTGAAACGTTGTGATGTTATACTGTGATGAAAGCCATTTTGCAGTTGCGAGCCTACCTATGAGGAATTGAAACTTCCTACATCATCATCTATATCGTATGTTGAAGAGGGAGTTGCGAGCCTACCTATGAGGAATTGAAACAATGAATTGTGAGATAAATATTTTCTTGCATGAGCGTTGCGAGCCTACCTATGAGGAATTGAAACACATTATCACTGTTATTGCCCTGCGGGCTACCATAAGGTTGCGAGCCTACCTATGAGGAATTGAAACTCGCTAAAATTTCGCTATCCCGCATACATACCCTCCGTTGCGAGCCTACCTATGAGGAATTGAAACCTGATTCCATCTTTGATGGATCAGCAGGAAGAGAAAGTTGCGAGCCTACCTATGAGGAATTGAAACCCTTTGTGATGATGGCAGTGCTTCTGGGTTATTGCTAAGTTGCGAGCCTACCTATGAGGAATTGAAACACTTCTTCAACTACCAAATTCCCATAATAAATGATAGTTGCGAGCCTACCTATGAGGAATTGAAACCCTTAGTATAGGGTAAGGTAAAAAATCGTCTTCTGGGTTGCGAGCCTACCTATGAGGAATTGAAACAAGGGATAGTTCTCCCTGAAAGATAACTTTTAGCCGTTGCGAGCCTACCTATGAGGAATTGAAACTATGCTTTTTCAACTGCAATGATATTAGACATATAAGTTGCGAGCCTACCTATGAGGAATTGAAACACATATAAGGTTGTTTGCATTCAAGATTCCCAACTCCGTTGCGAGCCTACCTATGAGGAATTGAAACAAAAACCTGCATATATCTCATCTGTGCCACTTAATCCGTTGCGAGCCTACCTATGAGGAATTGAAACCTACCACGATAATTCTTTGCTTGTTTGAAAATATCCGTTGCGTTGCGAGCCTACCTATGAGGAATTGAAACGTTTTTCTCTTTCTTCTTTAAAAATCTTACCATAAAAGTTGCGAGCCTACCTATGAGGAATTGAAACGGCATGCCAGCAAACAAGCATCTCATATATAAAACAAGTTGCGAGCCTACCTATGAGGAATTGAAACAAAATATCCTTAAAAAGTGTAATACAAAACCCGAAGTTGCGAGCCTACCTATGAGGAATTGAAACTGCTTTTTTAGCAGTGGTAGAAGAGGAGTTTAAAAAGTTGCGAGCCTACCTATGAGGAATTGAAACTGGGAGCAGAAGTCGTCTTTTTCCAGTGCTTCCCAGGTTGCGAGCCTACCTATGAGGAATTGAAACGCTCCTGAATTGTGGCTGGCTTCGACATGCCAGCTAAGTTGCGAGCCTACCTATGAGGAATTGAAACAAATAAAAATGGAAATAAAAAAGCCCGCCGAAGCGGGTTGCGAGCCTACCTATGAGGAATTGAAACTGTCGAAAGTGCTAAATTAGCAAAGATACAGAAAACCGTTGCGAGCCTACCTATGAGGAATTGAAACAAATTTTAAAGGGTGAGAGTCCAGAGCTATACGAGTTGCGAGCCTACCTATGAGGAATTGAAACCTCCCAAACAGATATGAAGTATGCCTTATACTTGCTAAGTTGCGAGCCTACCTATGAGGAATTGAAACTTACTATGAACTATAACGGAGACCCAGGAGCAACTGGGTTGCGAGCCTACCTATGAGGAATTGAAACGCAAAGATACAGAAAACCCTTACTATGAACTATAACGTTGCGAGCCTACCTATGAGGAATTGAAACATGTCCTGGAAAAAGACACAATCCTACATATCAAGTTGCGAGCCTACCTATGAGGAATTGAAACTGAGCTATGGTTTATTGGAAAAGTTTTGCTGAAGCTTGTTGCGAGCCTACCTATGAGGAATTGAAACTACTATCCTCTTGGAAATTTTATTATTTGTGTTTCGTTGCGAGCCTACCTATGAGGAATTGAAACAAAAAAGTAGAGCCTCTGGAATTCTCCAGAGGCTTTGTTGCGAGCCTACCTATGAGGAATTGAAACAGTGTCGCTACAACTCAAATATCAATGAGAAAGATAGGTTGCGAGCCTACCTATGAGGAATTGAAACATTTTTTTCATTCTTCTTCCTCCTCTATTTTTTTTGTTGCGTTGCGAGCCTACCTATGAGGAATTGAAACAGAGGGAGGGAAAGAATGAATAGACAGGAAAAACTTGTTGCGAGCCTACCTATGAGGAATTGAAACAAAGAAACTCCTCAGGATTAAACCACGGCATAGGAAGTTGCGAGCCTACCTATGAGGAATTGAAACCTTCATCCTTTGTTCTGTCTTTTACTTTAACCACTCCGTTGCGAGCCTACCTATGAGGAATTGAAACATATGCTCACCATTTTTGATTATATCCCTTTGCCCGTTGCGAGCCTACCTATGAGGAATTGAAACGACGTTTTTTAGTAGGAGGTGATTTATGCCGAGAAGTTGCGAGCCTACCTATGAGGAATTGAAACCAAAAACTGTGTTTCCATCCCAATATGGTTAAACAAGTTGCGAGCCTACCTATGAGGAATTGAAACCAGATATAAAAGGATGATCTCCAAGTGAATAATACGTTGCGAGCCTACCTATGAGGAATTGAAACTATACCTATATGGTATCCTATAATTAGAATACCTAAGTTGCGAGCCTACCTATGAGGAATTGAAACGGGGCTCTAACAATCCTGTTATTGCCCTTAATGTATAGTTGCGAGCCTACCTATGAGGAATTGAAACTAGCATATAAAAAGCCAATAATACTAAAAAAAATAGGTTGCGAGCCTACCTATGAGGAATTGAAACATCTCGCAATAACAACCGATTAAGGAGGAAAAAAAGTTGCGAGCCTACCTATGAGGAATTGAAACTCTAATAATTTTCTCACATTAATCGTTACGTTTTTTGGTTGCGAGCCTACCTATGAGGAATTGAAACCTGATATCCAAAGGATATCATTAATTATACTATACCAGTTGCGAGCCTACCTATGAGGAATTGAAACAATAAAAAAGTCAAGAAAAAGTATTTACTTTTTCAGTTGCGAGCCTACCTATGAGGAATTGAAACTGCCTCCTAAAAAACGTCTAAATCATCGTCTTTTTTAGTTGCGAGCCTACCTATGAGGAATTGAAACTAAATGGCAAGCCTACTGCTTCCTCAAAAGCTCTTTTTAGTTGCGAGCCTACCTATGAGGAATTGAAACCCCTGCCTCTTCCAATATCTCATTCTATGGCATCTACGTTGCGAGCCTACCTATGAGGAATTGAAACTTCTGTGAGTGTCTTCTACCCGTACTTCCATGCTCTCCGTTGCGAGCCTACCTATGAGGAATTGAAACTTCAGGTTGCTTTTGAAGAAAGAAGGCACGAAGACTGTTGCGAGCCTACCTATGAGGAATTGAAACAACGTAAACCTTTGTGACTTCTTCTCTACAATGCCCAGTTGCGAGCCTACCTATGAGGAATTGAAACGGAAGATGTTTTCGTCGATCTCCGATAAGGTAAAAAGTTGCGAGCCTACCTATGAGGAATTGAAACCTTTCTGTTTATAACTCTCTATAAGCTCTTTATATTTGTTGCGAGCCTACCTATGAGGAATTGAAACAATAACCGTCATACAATGTATTACATGTTTTCCCTGTTGCGAGCCTACCTATGAGGAATTGAAACAATTACTATGCCATGGGGGTCATACCTATAGAAAAAGTTGCGAGCCTACCTATGAGGAATTGAAACGATATGCCAGTAAGTTTTTCGGGTTTTGTTCTACTGTGTTGCGAGCCTACCTATGAGGAATTGAAACGGTTTCTTGCTATACGTTCCTTTCTTGTTACAACCTAGTTGCGAGCCTACCTATGAGGAATTGAAACACTCACAATATTTACAAATATACAAATTTCCTGTATGTTGCGAGCCTACCTATGAGGAATTGAAACTAATCTTTAAGAACGCATTTTATGAAGTAGTAGAATAGTTGCGAGCCTACCTATGAGGAATTGAAACTTTGTCGTTTTTCTTGAGACTTTTGCAAACCAATTAGGTTGCGAGCCTACCTATGAGGAATTGAAACCCATCAAGAACTGGTGGTGCGCCATGCTCTTTTGCAAGTTGCGAGCCTACCTATGAGGAATTGAAACTCAATTCCTGGATAGATTGAACATTAATATCCTGGAAGTTGCGAGCCTACCTATGAGGAATTGAAACGTTGGTTCTCCTTAAAATGGTGTGAGGTATCAAATAAGTTGCGAGCCTACCTATGAGGAATTGAAACGCAGTAATGAGAACTCGTTATTTCCAATCTCACGCTGAGTTGCGAGCCTACCTATGAGGAATTGAAACAGAGTCATAGCAAAATTCTTGACAGGATAAAATACGCAGTTGCGAGCCTACCTATGAGGAATTGAAACTACTCCAAGAGGCCGCTATTGGCTTTCCAAAATTTCCGTTGCGAGCCTACCTATGAGGAATTGAAACTCGGGAACCTCAAAATTTACAAATGCTAATTCTGAGTTGCGAGCCTACCTATGAGGAATTGAAACAGGCGGTGAATATGTCGGGGGTATATCAAAGTATAGGTGTTGCGAGCCTACCTATGAGGAATTGAAACCCTGTATTTGAAAGTCAACCTTTGTCGGTGCAAATAGTTGCGAGCCTACCTATGAGGAATTGAAACGGGCGAAATTCTTTATGCAGTAGCCTATGCCGGAGAGGTTGCGAGCCTACCTATGAGGAATTGAAACCAACGCCAGGAGAAGGGCTAATCACAGAAACATCCACGTTGCGAGCCTACCTATGAGGAATTGAAACAAATTTCAAAAAAAACAGACAAGAACAATTTCCCCGTTGCGAGCCTACCTATGAGGAATTGAAACAAAACATGATAAAGCAAATTCGTGTGTATATCTTCAGTTGCGAGCCTACCTATGAGGAATTGAAACTTGGTATTCTGATTATACTATATCATATTACTATAAAAGTTGCGAGCCTACCTATGAGGAATTGAAACATAATTCAATATCTGTGCATCCTTTTGTTTCAATATGTTGCGAGCCTACCTATGAGGAATTGAAACAATATAACTCACATAGGCAAAAAATCAAGTCTTGGATTTGGCAGTTGCGAGCCTACCTATGAGGAATTGAAACTCAGAAAGCTCTTTTATCCAGTTCATTGATTTAGCTCGGTTGCGAGCCTACCTATGAGGAATTGAAACTTATGCCGACGCGCACTCGTCGGTTAGTCGTAGCAGTTGCGAGCCTACCTATGAGGAATTGAAACAGAGCAATAGAGGTAATATAATGGCATTTCCTGTTAGTTGCGAGCCTACCTATGAGGAATTGAAACTTTCTTTTCACTTTTTCCTCCTTTCTTTCATTCATTTGTTGCGAGCCTACCTATGAGGAATTGAAACTCTATTTCTTTTAACCCGTAATCACAACTACGTTTGGTTGCGAGCCTACCTATGAGGAATTGAAACAGTTTCATCACCAATAAGATGTCTCCGCTTTTCAAGGTTGCGAGCCTACCTATGAGGAATTGAAACACATCCAGCCAAAGGCTGGTGGAGATGAGAAAAAAGCGTTGCGAGCCTACCTATGAGGAATTGAAACTAACTCTCGGTATTGACCCTACAAAACCAGCACAAAGTTGCGAGCCTACCTATGAGGAATTGAAACTATGAATAACTGACATTATATGGTGGTGTTCCTGTAAGTTGCGAGCCTACCTATGAGGAATTGAAACGTATTTTCCCCTTGCGCCTCCTCCCTTTCGGGGGCATCGTTGCGAGCCTACCTATGAGGAATTGAAACAATGTTTTGCCCCCCAGGTCTCATAAAACCCTAGGGTTGCGAGCCTACCTATGAGGAATTGAAACTGCCCTGTTTGTGGATTCATAAATGATGTCACGGTTGTTGCGAGCCTACCTATGAGGAATTGAAACAGTTTTTTCATAAAGATCCCCTCCTTTCTGCCATAAGTTGCGAGCCTACCTATGAGGAATTGAAACTACAGCCCGACAACACCAACTAATTCGTTTCCGTCGGTTGCGAGCCTACCTATGAGGAATTGAAACAGCTCATCATGGCTTAAATAACGATTACCTTTACATCGTTGCGAGCCTACCTATGAGGAATTGAAACTATCTATCCACCATTTATTTTGTTTATACGGTCTAACGTTGCGAGCCTACCTATGAGGAATTGAAACCAAAAAGAAATGATCCTCCATCTTCATCAAGCCATTTTTGTTGCGAGCCTACCTATGAGGAATTGAAACAAAGAGCCAATGTTTACACTCATATAAAGTTTTTTATAAGTTGCGAGCCTACCTATGAGGAATTGAAACTAAATTTCATAATCAATCATCTAAAAAGCTCCTCCGTTGCGAGCCTACCTATGAGGAATTGAAACTATAAAAATATATATAAAAATAAAATATATAAAATAAGTTGCGAGCCTACCTATGAGGAATTGAAACTTATTCATTTCTAAATGTAGAAAGTTTGCTTTTTCTTCGTTGCGAGCCTACCTATGAGGAATTGAAACCTAACCCTTCTTTGTTGGAAACACAAATAATAAAATTGTTGCGAGCCTACCTATGAGGAATTGAAACTCAATAGTTTTATACCTTGCAGGCGGGATAATTATATGTTGCGAGCCTACCTATGAGGAATTGAAACCATTCCCATATAGTTTTTTTCAACTTCACTCAGGATAAGTTGCGAGCCTACCTATGAGGAATTGAAACTGCCTTGTAGCCATTTCAAAGTTGTTCTTCCTACTTCTGCGTTGCGAGCCTACCTATGAGGAATTGAAACCCTGCACCTTTAAGCAGGTGAGTCTTTTACCAAAAGTTGCGAGCCTACCTATGAGGAATTGAAACCTGGTTTTTGTGTTGGATGCTCAGTTCTTTCACTTCCGTTGCGAGCCTACCTATGAGGAATTGAAACTGGAAATCTCTGTAAGTTTTGAAAATTTCCCTATTTGTTGCGAGCCTACCTATGAGGAATTGAAACTGTTCTATTTCTCTTCTTTTCTTTTCTTCCTCCTCCGTTGCGAGCCTACCTATGAGGAATTGAAACTCAGGTTCCTTGCATCATTTGTGGCTACAATTATTGGTTGCGAGCCTACCTATGAGGAATTGAAACTAAAATTGATTAATTACATTACACTTGACAAAGTAAGTTGCGAGCCTACCTATGAGGAATTGAAACCTATATCCTTTTCTTTCATTACATGCCAAAATGCCGTTGCGAGCCTACCTATGAGGAATTGAAACACCTTTGCTAATGGGCTGACCTGAAACTCTTTCATATGCGTTGCGAGCCTACCTATGAGGAATTGAAACGAAATTTAATAAATTCTTCAGGTTTATTTTTCATTAAGTTGCGAGCCTACCTATGAGGAATTGAAACCATTCCCATATAGTTTTTTTCAACTTCACTCAGGATAAGTTGCGAGCCTACCTATGAGGAATTGAAACCATTCCCATATAGTTTTTTTCAACTTCACTCAGGATAAGTTGCGAGCCTACCTATGAGGAATTGAAACTACTGAAAGAGTAACAAAAAGAGAGAAATGAGTTGTGTTGCGAGCCTACCTATGAGGAATTGAAACCTGCTGTTATTTGCATTGTATCCACTTGGGGCAGTTGTTGCGAGCCTACCTATGAGGAATTGAAACCTCAGTGTAATTACAACCTTCGGCATTTCATTTTCAAGTTGCGAGCCTACCTATGAGGAATTGAAACACAATATTTTTTTCTTTCTTTGGTATTCTTTTTCAGCGTTGCGA
>Ga0308412_1001872_pt1 | contig 11408 bp, 2 predicted proteins | sample HotsprottomLayer_FD_202357 | JGI IMG/M metagenome (GOLD analysis project Ga0308412, IMG submission 202357) | Hot spring phototrophic mat microbial communities from Octopus Spring, Yellowstone National Park, Wyoming, United States -... | ecosystem: Environmental > Aquatic > Thermal springs > Hot...
GCCCACCGCGATCCCGTGGTTCCGCCCGTGGCGGGGGCGCGCCCTGGCGCGGACCGCATGCGCCTGTCGCCGCGGGCGGAACAGGGGGCGCGCTGAATCTGCGCCTTCCCCCGCCCCGCCAACGGTAATGCAGGGGTGAACCATATGTTTGAAGTATAACATATTATGCGACGGGATCTGTTTGCTTTACGTCGCCGGAGTTGCCGTTCGGGGGAGCGCGAAGGACGGCAAGGGCCATGCGGGCGGCTGCGCCTCCCCGCGCCCCTTCGAGACGATACCGGCCGGTCACGGCACGGCGGCGTTGAGCCGGTATATCGTTACCTCGTCTTGCTCAAATACGACCGTGCCCAGGCTGGCGAACTTCGCCAGGCTCTCCGGGGGGTACAGCCGCCGCTCCAGGCCGCCGATATAGACAAAGTCCACACGGTACTGGCGCAACAGGCGCTCGGCCTCCGACGGGTCACCGGTCAGGTAGATCGCATCCACCGCCGCGCAGCGGGGCGCGAGTTCGGCGCGGGCCTCAGGGTCGCCCCCGCGCCACTGGATCTGGTGGCCGGCCCAGCCGAGCACGGTAGGTATGCCCGTGGCCGCCGCGACCCCGCCATAGCCTTCGCTGTTGTACGAGCCGCCGCAGCGTCGCGCCGCGCGATCCTCCACCGCCACCGCCTCCAGCACCACGCTGCCCACCGGGGCCTCGCGGCGCAGCCAGGCCAGCGAGGCCGCCCCGGCGGGGCTGAGTTCGCGCGGCGTGCGGCCCACCAGGCCGGTGATGCTCCCCCGCGCATACTCGCGCACCGTCAGCCAGGGATAGACCAGCGCCCCCGCCAGCAACGCCAGGGCCAGACCGGCGGCGCTCCACCCCGCCAGACGCGCCCGGCCCTCCGTTCGGGCCAGGATCCACCACAGGCAGAAGGGCGCCAGCGTCCCCCATAGCAGCCAGATCTGGTAGTAGAACTTGAACACGGTGTTCATCCGCGCCGAGAAGCCCTCGAAGACGTCGCGGATATAGACCAGTTCGACCCCGAGCAGCACCGCGCAGCCCAGAGCCGCCAGGAGCAAGGCGAAGCTCTGGCCGGCGCGCTCTGCCAGGGCGCGCGCCCGCAGCAGCGCCAGGGCGCCCAGGCCCGCCAGGGCCAGCAGCGGAAAGCCGCTCAGCAGGCCGGCCAGCAGGAGCGCCGGAGGCAACCAGAGTAGAAGGCGTGCGGTGGAGGGCCGCGCCGGCACCGCGACCCCGAGACGCGCGATCAGGGAGACGCTCGAAGCGTGAGCAGGCGCCGCCACCGGCGCCACTGCGGGCGCCGGCCGCGGCGCAGCCAGGTACACAAAGGCGACGATTGGAACGGCGAACAGTCCGAAGATGACGGTGAAGGCGTGCAACCCCGTGCGTGAACCGAGAAAGGGCGCCAGGATGCTGCTCAACCGCCCGATCAGGGGCAGATCGATCAGGGGATCAGCGCCGCCGACCAGCGAGCGGAAGGTGAGATGAAAGGGCAAGAACAGCAGATAGGCCGCGCCGATGAGCAGCAGCAGCCTACGCCCCGCCGCGCGCCAGGGGCGCGGCGTGCCGCTCCCGAGGAGGCGCAGGGTCAGGGCGGCGGCGTAGAGCAGAACGTAGGTCGGCAGATCCCAGCTATTGATCGCGTAGAGGCTGCCGATGACGATCCCCGCCAGGACCAGTTCGCCCCACTCACGCCGGCCCCGGCCCGGCGCCGGCGCCTCGGGGCGGGCCAGGACCGCGAGGGCCAGGGCGGCGGCGAGCATGCCGAAGGGCAGGGCCATCACGTGGGGATGCATATCGCCCAGGCGAAAGCTGAAAAAGGGAAACTCGGTGATGGTGTAGCGCCGCTCCTCGCCACTGAACGGCTGCGTGTCCCACAACGAACGCGAGGGCCACCACCAGTTAAACTCCGTCAGCCTGTCGCGCCGCTCCCAGCCGCTGATCGTTCCGAACTCGCCGGTCACGGCGGGGTAGGGCAGGCTGATCGTCGTCGCGCCGCTCAGCGCCTGCCGGGTCGCCGCCAGGGCCTGGCGCCCGTCGAGGGCCACCACGCGCTCATCGCCCAGCAGCACCTGGAGCGCGCCCGACTGGTTGCCCGCCCCCAGCACGAAGATCACTCCCAGCAGGGCGAAGAGCGGAACGCTCCACCGGCGCCACCCCCGCCGGCAGATGGGGTGGTCGCGCGCCGCCAGGGCGATCATGTTGGCGATCATCCCTGCCACCGCCTGCGCGGTCATGGCGAAGATCAGCGCCAGCGACAGGTTGTAGGCGGCCGACGGTTCCAGGGCGGCCAGTTGGGCCACCGTGGCCATGAGCAGGTAGCCGAAGTAGTAGTAGTTGATGCTGAAGCCGGCGAGCCAGGGGTCGGCGGGCGGAAATATCCCCGAGCGTCCGATTGCGTTGAAGAAGGCGAAGTCCATGGGGCGCTCGGTGCCCCATGGCGTCGGGTCGTGGGCCCGCAGCCACACTGCGGCCAGCAGCGCGCCGAGGAAGAGCGCCTCGGCGGCCAGCACGCCCGGCCAGCGCGTCCTCAGCGCCGCCCGCGCCGCCGCCAGCGTCGCCCGCGGCCCGCCCAGCGCCGCCACCCCCGACGCCGCCACCGCCACCGCCGCAATGACAATCGCCGGCGCGGCGAAGGGGACCAGCCCGAACATCGCCAGCAGCCAGGCCAGGTAGCCGGTGAGCAACAGCCCCAGCGGCCGCGCCAGGCTGAAGCCCCCATCGGGCAGGGCGCGCAGCAGCCAGTTTGTCAGCGGCAGGCCCGCCAGGCCGATCAGGGAAGCGATCAACCACCAGATGAGAATGTCAGACGCCATATGTTTTTTGATGTGGGGGCGTTTTCTCAGGAGGCTGCGGCCTTCCCATTTTAGATTTTAGATTGCGGATGGTAGATTGCCGCTCAATGCAACCAGAAGCGCTCCAGCGCTCACGAGCTTGCGGCGTCTCGATGACGCTCTGGTCATCGGGCAGGGAGTGGGGCGACCGGGTTGCCCCCCGCCCCGCAGTCAACCGTCAAGGATCTGCAACCTGCAGACCATCAAGCAACCGCCGCGCCTCAGCGGCCCAGGGGCCGTCGGGGGCCAGGATGAGGTAGATCTCCAGTTCGGCCCGCGCGCGCTCGCGGTCGCCTTGCTGGGCGAAGAGTTTGCCGAGGCTGAAGTAGGGGTCCGGGGCTGACGGGTCGGCGACCACCGCCTGGCTCAGGGCGATCTCGGCTTTGTCGAGGCGTCCCCAGGCGAGCAGCGCACTGCCGAGTTTGTGCCAGTTCGCGGCGTTTGGCTCGGCGCGGGCGGCCATGAGGTACGCCTCCTCGGCCTCATCGTAGCGTCCCGCCTCGGCCAGGATATCGCCCCAGAGGTGCATCACGCCAATGTCGCGCGGGTTGGCCCGCGCGGCCCGCTCCAGAATCTGCGCCGCCTCGTCCAGCCGGCCCTGGTCGCGGTAACGCACCGCCAGACCAAAGGCCAGCGGCCCGTCGGTGGGGTTCGCCGCCAGGGCGGCCTCCAGGTCCTCCAGATCGGCTGGCGGGGGGCCCGCCGGTCGCGCCGACGCCCCGCTGCCCGCGAGGGGCCGCCAGGCATAGCCCGGCGGTACGCCTGTCACCCGATAGATGCGCGTCTGCCGGGCATCGTACACCGTCTCCAGATACGTGCCGCGCATCTGCTCGAACTTGGCCAGGCCCGCGACGGGGTAGAAGGCGCGCTCGACCCCGCCGACGTAGATGTAATCAACCCGGTAGCGCGCCAGGAAGCGCAGCGCCGTCTCCACATCGGGGGTGCGGAAAAACGTATCCAGGTCACGCTCGCGCCGGGCCGCGACCGCCGGGTCGCGCTGTTCGTTGACGTGGAGGGCGCTGATCACCGTGGGCAGGCCGGTGCTGGCGGCCACGCGGATGCCGTAGGCCCGGTAGAAGAACAGGCTCGCTTGCACGACCACCGGGGTGCCGGCAATCTCGCGGTTCAACCAGGCGATCGCCGGCCCGTCGCCCGAGAGATCCACCTCGACCTGGGTCACGCCCGGCTCGCATCCGCCGTAGGCCAGGCAATCGTAGGTAAAGCGCGCCTGATCGAGAAAAGCCAGGCCATCGAGCGTTGGTCCTGTTTGCACCGGCATGCGCGTAGCCAGGCGACTGGGCGCCCCGGCGAGCGGGTAGATTGCGGCGAGGGCCGCCAGCACCCCCAGCGCTGCCAGCGTGGCCCGCGCGCCCACCCGCCCCCACACCCGCCGCGCCCCCCGCAGCAACAGCGGCAGGCTCGCCGCCGCGGCGATCGCCAGCAATACCCAGACCTGCAACCCGAACTTGAAGACCGTGTTCATCCGGTACCACTCGCCGCCGTCCAGGTGATCGCGAATGTAGACCAGCTCGATCCCCAGCGAGACCGCCAGCGCCACCCAGACCAGAAGCAACCCGTACCAGACGGGCGCGCTGATGGCCCGCCGCGGCAACAGCGTCGCCCCCAGCATCAGCAGCGCGACCAGGGCCAGCCGCAGCCCCAGCGTGGGCAGCGCGGCCCCCAACAGCAGCAAGCCCGCGACCACGCCTACCGGCAACCACGCCCCCGCCGCGCCGGGCGCCACGGTGCGGGTCACTCCCAGGGCAAGCGGGGAGCGGCCGCGGGCGTTCGCGGACGGGGCGTAGACGCGCCAGGCCGCGCCGATCAGGGCCGGCAGCAGCACTGCCACAAACAGGCCGTAGATCACCAGGTAGTCGCGCGGCGTCGTCCCATCGGTCAGCGGCACCAGGCCGACGCCCCCCACGGGCGCCCAGTAACGGTCGAAGAATGGCGCGAAGAGGGTCAGACCACCAGCGACCACCGCCACCGCAACTAACCCCGCCCGAACCAGACGGCCCCAGGGCGCCCCCGCGGCCCGCGGGCCGGGCGCGCGCCAGGCCGCCCCCAGCAGGGCCAGGCTCGCTACCAGGGCATAGGTCGGCACGTCCCACGAATTGGTTACCGCCAGGGTTCCCAGCGTCAACCCCAGCATGAGCAGGGGCGCGTGGCGCAGAGGGAGCGCCCCGGCCTCCGTTCGGGGTGATGATACCCTTCCATCCAACAGGCGGTATCCCAGCGCCAGGGCCAGCAGCGTGATCGGCAGGGCGATGGTGTGCGGGTGCAGGTCGGCGTAGAGGAAGGCGAAGGCGGGGAACTCGTTGATGGTGTGCGGGATCACCCGGCTCGGCCCGACGAACCAGTCGCCGAGCCGGGCCCCGAAGCCGGCCAATCCGCCCTGTCGCAGCGCCTCGGCGACGGCGGGAAAACCTTGCGACCAGCCCACGGCGAAGAAGCCGGCCAGGTTCCCCGCCACGCCCACCAGCGCCGCCGCGAGCGCGCCGTAGCGCGCCCGTCCGGTCAACTGGCTGACCAGAGCAAAGGCCGCCGCCAGGGTCAGACCGGCGATCGTCGCCAGGGCCAGGTTGAAGCCCATTGCCGCGGGAAGGCCGGCCATCCGCACCGGCAGGGCGACAAGAAAATAGCCGTAGTAGTAGTAGTTGATGTAGCCGCCGCTGAAGAAGGGATCGTAGGGTGGCAGCGCCGGGCTGCGCAACACGGCGTTGAGGAAGCCAAGCTCCATCGGCTTCTCGCCGCCCCAGATCGGGTGCCACAGGTCGGGGTTCAGGGCGCGAATCAGGGCCAGGCCGCTGAAGCCGGCCAGGAACACGCCCTCGCTCGCCAGCACGGCCGCCCGCCGCGCCCACAACGCCTGCCCCAGGCCGGTCAACCCGCGTCCGACACGCGCCAGGGCGCCCCCCTCCGCCCCTCGTCCCATCCACCAGAGCAGCGCCAGGTTCAGCAGCAGCGCCAGCGCCAGGCCCAGGGGCAGCCCGGCGCCGTTGTAGCGCCAGAGGCCCAGACTGGCCGGCAACCAGATCACGTAGCCTGCCAGCAGCCACCCGACCAGCTTCGCCCAGGTCCATCCGGCGTCGCGCCAGCCGCCGAAGACGGCATGGGCCGCCGGCAAACCCGCCAGGGCCAGGGCATACAGCGCCGCGAGCCAGGCCAGGACCGCCAGCCAGGAGTTCTCCGCCGCCAGGCGGTTCCAGTCCGCCGGGGCCATCGCCGGCAACGCATTGACCGGCGTCCTGAGCATCAGCGGCGGGGGCGTATCAGCGGTAGGCGGGGTTACGTCAAGGTCGCTGGTGAGCATGCGCGGGGTCGCCGGGCCGACGACCCGGTAGATCGTCGTCTTGCCTTGCGCGAAGACCCGCTCCAGGTCACCCCGGGCGGCCAACTGCTCGAGCCTGGCCAGGCCGGCCGGGTAACTGGCCCGTTCCACGCCGCCGACGTAGACGTACGCCACGCCATAGCTCCGCAGCAGGGCCAGCGCCTCGTCCGGGTCGGCCCCGGCGTAGATCCGCTGCACGGCCCGCTGGCGGGCGGCGATCACCGCTCCGGCGCCCACGGCGTTGCGCTGCTGCACCTGGTGCCACTCCCAGCCCAGGAGGGTCGGCAGGCCGGTGTGCGCCGCGACGCGCCCGGCCCACTGGTAGGAGGGCAGGTGCGCTTCGAGGATGATTGGCGTGCCAGAGACATTGCGCCGCAGCCAGGCGATCGCCGCGGCGTCTTCATCGAGCGAAAAGGCCTCGCCGTAGCGTTGGGCGGACACCGCGGCCATAAACGCCGTTCCATCGAGGGTGCGCGGCGCGTCCGGCGCCCAGCGGTCGGCGGCGCGCGCCGGGGTAGCCGTGAGGGGGTAGACCAGCGCCGCGACGGCCAGCAGGGCCAACCCGCCGCGGGCGATGAGACGCGGCGCGGCCCCCGGCGCGACCCACAGCCGCGGGAGCAGCGCCGCGATCCCCAGGGCGAAGAGCATCCAGGCGTGCAACCCGAACTTGAACACGGTGTTCATGCGCCCGATGTCGCCCCTGACCGTCACCACCTCCACCAGCGCGAGCAGGCCCAGGCCCCCGGCCAGCCAGAGGCCCGGGATCAGCAGCGCCAGCGGGGCGCGCCGCAGGCGCCACAGCAGCCAGAGCGCCCCGCCGAGCAGCGGGATCAGCAGCGTCAGGGCCGGCCAGTCCAGCGCCAGACCGATCACCGCGATGCTCGCGGCGATGCCCGCCGCGCCCGCCGCGACCTTTGGCCCGGCGAGGCGCCGGATCAGCAGCGCCCCGGCGATGGCCGTGGCGAAGAGCCAGTGGCCGTAGAGCAGAAAAGCCTCGCGCAGCGTCGTCCGTGGTGCGCCGAGCGCCTGCCCGAGCAGGGTGGGCGCGAGGCCCTCGCGCCAGAGTTCCACGCCCGAAGACTCGGTGGCGAAGTTGGCGACAAAGGGGGCGAAGAACAGGTTGCCGCTGACTGCCATCAGCAGCGGCGGCCCGGCGATCCCCAGCAGGCCCCGGGCCACCCCCCGCCCGCGACTGGCCCGCCAGCCCGCCACTGCCAGCAGCAGGGCGGCCAGGCCGACGAAGGTGGGGTAATCCCACGTGTTGGTCGCGCGGATGGCCCCCGCCAGGAGGCCCATCGCCAGGGCGTGGACCACGACGCGACCCATCTGGCGCGGCACGTCGCGCGCGTAGGCCACGGCCAGCCCCAGCAGGGCCAGGCTGAGGGGCATGACCAGCATATGGGCGTGCAGATCGCCAAAGAGGAAGGTGAAGAACGGAAACTCGTTCACCGTTCCCGGCACGATCCGCGTCGCGTCCCAGTAGGCCCACTCGGGGCGGCCCTTCGCCGCCTGCTCGGCGGCGTAGCCGTTGAGGAACCAGACGGCCTGGGCCAGGTTGCCCAGGAGCAGCGCCAGCGCCGGCGCCAGACCCGCCGCCGTCAGCGCCCGCCGCTCCCTGACCGCATCGGCCCGCCCGCCGAGGAGGTTGTAGACCACGCCCCAGGCCCCCAGCGCGGTGAGGCCGAGCACGGTGGCGACGGCCAGGTTGTAGGCCACCCCCGGCGCGGCGCCGCTGAGATGGGTCAACGCGCCGGCCAGCACGAAGCCGAAGTAATAGTAGTTGATGAAGCCGCCCGCGTGCCAGGGATCGTAGGGCGGGAACGCGGCGCTGCGCAGCACTGCGTTGAAGTAGGCGAAATCCATCAACTTCTCGCCGCCGCGGGCGGGGTGCCACAGATCCGGGTTGAGCAGCCGCAACACGATGCCCAGAAGGAAGAAGCCCAGGAACAGCGCCTCGGCGCTGAGCAGGGCCGCGCGGCGCGCCCTCCCGAAGGCTCGCAGCCCGGCCCGTTGGCGCCAGGCCGCCGCCAGGCCCGCCAGCATCAGCGGGGCAGCGCACAGCCAGAGCGTCGCCGGGGCGAAGGGCAGCGGGAACGGCCCCCAGCCCACCGCGCCGGCGTTGCCGCGCCCGGGAATGCCCGGATCATTCCCCAGACTGCCCGCAAGCCAGGCCAGGTAGGCCACCAGCAGCAGAGCGAGGATCTTCGCCAGGCTGAACCCCCGGTCGGGCAGGCGCGGCAGCAAGGGGAAGAGCAGGGCGAAGGTCGCCAGGCTCAGCGCCTCCAGCGCCAGCAACCAGGTCAACGGGGCCAGCGGCGGCGGCAAGGCGTAACCCGCCCATGACCCGCCGGCGGCATAGCGGCGCCACTGGCCATCGGTCAGGCGCAGCGCCGCCGGGTGGCGGTCGGCGATGAGCACCGGGGACTTGTACACCTCCTCCCAGAGCACGTCGCCGGTGATCAGCGCCTCGGCCCGCTCGCGCGAGTAGGCGGCAGTCTTCTCGAAGATCAGCACCCGGGGATGGTCGTAGACGTGGAACGCCTCTTCGGCCCCCTGGTCGGGGATCTCGATCCCCAGTATGCGCGGGTAGGAGGTAATCTCCGCCGCCAGCCGGAAGCCCAGTTCGCCGCTGAACAGGCTGTGGTAGTAGCGCATTAGCGCCGGGTAGCGCATGCGCAGCCGCGAGGCGCTGTCGTAGATACGGTTGCTGGTAAGGGTGATGTAATCGGCGCGGTCGAGCTGGTCGAGCAACCCTTCTTCATAGGCGCCGCTCAGCCCCGCGCCGCCGAAGTACTTGCGGGGCTCATCCTCGGCATACGGCGCCGACTGGAGGCCCTGGAAGGTCGCCCCCCAGGCGGCATCGGCGGCCTGCAAGGGCAAGGGGTCATCCCAGATCTCCGACATCACGAACGCGCCGGGCGGCGCGTTATCGGCCAGCCAGCGCGCGGCCATCACCCGCGAGTGGGGCTGGGTGTAGATTCGCGAGAAAGCGTAGGCCCAGGCCAGGGTTGCCAGCGCCACCAGCGGCAGCGCCCACCGCCCGCCGCGAACCGCCAGCGCCCGCCAGGAGGGCGAAGGCACCGGTTCGCGCGCCAGGTCGGCCAGGCGCATGAGCCCCCAGGCCCCGAAGACGGTCAACGCGCCGTAGATCGGCAGCAGGTAGCGCAGAGTGATGGCGAACTGCCCCCCCTGCCAGCCAAAGTAGAAGCCGATCCACGCCAGCAGCACCCAGGCCGGGCTGAGCGGCAGCGACGCGGCCCGCGGCCACAGCGCCCGGCGCAGGCCCCCCAGGGCAAAGGCCGCCGCGCCCCCCCAGGCCGCCAACCCCAGCGCCGGACCCATGCCCCAGAGGACCATGTTCACCCAGGGGAACAGGTAGGGCGTGCGCCCGACCCACTGCTGCGAAGGCGGGTAATCCAGTTCTCCGCTCACCAGCGCCCGCACCGAACTGATGTTGCTCACGAAGCGCGGCTCAGGCCGGATATCGAGAAAACCGGCCCCCTGGAGCCAGCCTGCCAGTTGGGGCCGGCCCTCGGCAACCAGCACCGGCGACATTGGCGTCGAGCCGGTGAACGCATCGGGCGCGAGGGTGCGGAAGCTGAGCAGCGTCAGCGCGCCGGCCAGGATCAGCAGCGGCAACTCGCGCCACAGGAAGCGCTCCCAGGCCAGCGCGGCCACCGGCGCGCCCTCCGCGCGGCTGGCCCCCTGCGCCCACCGCCACGCCGCCACCACCGCCGCGACAATCGCCGCCAACCCCAGCGTCGCCAGCGTGATACGGTTCGCCATCGCCGCGCCAATGGCAAGGCCAAGCGCCGCGTAACTCGACCAGCCCCCGCCTTGAGCGACCCGCAGCGCCCAGTACAGGCTGAGCAGGCAGAAGAAGGTGGAAAAGATAGGATCAACGAAGAAATGGGCCTGCTGGATCTGCATCACGGTCAGCGCCGCGAGCAGCGCGGCCAGCAACCCGACTCGCCGGTCAAAGAGCCGCCGCCCGATCAGGTACACCAGGACGATCGAACCCAGATCGAAGAGCACCGCCAGTCCGCGCCCGACCTTCTGGATCTGGCCGTAGAGGGTCAGATCGCGGCCCTCGGGGTTGAGCAGCGGGATCAACAGGCTGGCGCGAGGGAAGACGCGCTCGGGGTTCGCCACCGGCGGACCATAATAGTCGGTGCGCCGTTCTCCGGGGTTCGCGGGATCGGCGCCCACTCGTGGCGGCCCATTGATCCGCGGCGCCTGCGCCGGCAGAGCTTCCGCGGGCGTGAGCATCACCGCCGCCACCCTGGCGGCGATGACCGGGAAAGGCCCGTAGACATACAGGGGAAAGCGGTCGTAGTTACGTGGGTTGAGGGGCGAGCGCGACGAGTCGTACAACTCGCTCAGGCTGCCGGGGAGCCGCACCGTCGAAGCGACATCGGAGAAAAAGCGCTCATCGGGGTGCTGGCCGGTATCGCTGTCCCAATCGGTCAGACTGAGGGTGCGAAAATATGCCCCGAGCAAGAGGATGATCGCCAGCAAGATGCGCGGCGCCCAGACCGAACGCAACGATGCCGGCGAGATGGCACGGCGCGAAGCTACGCGAGGCTGTTCGATATTCACACTGGCCGCCTGTGATGCGGCGCGCCGACACGCGCCACCCGACAGAAAACGAGGGCCCGCGCCCCCGCTGCATTATACAGAATCGCTCCGCGAAGGGGCAAGGCGACAGGCCTGGGCACAGGGCTAGTGCCAATCACATAAGCGCATACGGCGCCGCAGCCCCCCTCCCAACCTCCCCCCGCTGGGGGGAGGAGTCCAGCTCCCTCCCCCAGCGGGAAAGGGCTAGGGAGGGGGCGAAGAACTTATTTGAGAGGTATTGGGGCCCGTGCAACGCCTGAGATGCTTCCTGGGAGGGCGGCGCCCTCCCCAACCCTCCCGCGGGCAGGGGCGTGGGGAAAACCCGGTTTCCCCACCCCGCTGCGCGAAGGCGGTTGAAAAGAACGCCAGCCTGTGCTACACTGTCGCTTTGGGCTCAATACGTTTCAAATAAGATGACCAACCCCCTCTCCGGCCCTCCTCCGCTGGGGGCGGGAGTGCGGCTCCTCCCCCCAGCGGGGGGAGGTTGGGAGGGGAGCTGACACGCCGCATGCGCTTATTTGAATACGGTATTGGCTTCAGGCCGGCGCGCGCCGGCTCTAGCGCTGTGGGAGTATTGTGCGGGCCAGGCGGCCCCACGAGATGAGGAACAGCATGGCTACCCAGTTCA
>Ga0308412_1001881_pt1 | contig 11394 bp, 14 predicted proteins | sample HotsprottomLayer_FD_202357 | JGI IMG/M metagenome (GOLD analysis project Ga0308412, IMG submission 202357) | Hot spring phototrophic mat microbial communities from Octopus Spring, Yellowstone National Park, Wyoming, United States -... | ecosystem: Environmental > Aquatic > Thermal springs > Hot...
CGTTTGCCAGAGTACCTGTGCTGGATCTGGCTCGGGTTGCTGGTCCGGCTCCACAGCTGGGTTCTCGGACTGACTGGGCTGTGGAACCGCAGTGGTAATGTCTGGATTGACTTCGGGAGACTGTGCGGTTTCGTAACCGGCATTCAGAATCTCAGTATCGTTCATGTTGTATACTCCTTACTCAAGGTATAGCTTCGGGTCGCGCCCGCTTAATCTGATCAACTCTTCAAGCAACGGCTTCGCGTTACCACCAGCCTGCTGGATGACGGGCAACAGAGACAGAACTTCCTGCTGGCGCTGCGCTACATCGCGGTAGCCAGACAACGCAACACTCACCTGCCGACCTGCCAGAGCTTCGCTGTAGTGCCTGCCGGTGCCGAAGTATTGCGTCGTACCATCCACCGGGAACTCGATGTATTCCAATTCGTCGTCCGGCAGGCTCACCAAGTACCTGCGGTAGTCGGATACGCAATCATTCAGCCAATCGCGAACGTACGATTGAAGGTAGACCAAACGTGTGTTGTTTTGGGACTGCATTAGGGCAGCTTCCGTTGCAGTTTGGATGTGCGGGTCCGAAATGCCGCGCTGGAACAGAGAGACGCCAGACCGAGCGGAGATGCTCTGCTCAATCTGCTGCTGGATGGTCATTAGCTCTCCCAAACTGCGCTGGTCCAACGGGAACACAGCTGCCCCGTCTCTGACTAGCACCGTGTCCCAACGCTTGGCAATGTTATCTGCTGATGCTGGGTCTTCGAGCTGTGCGGACACCACCTGCACCAGCCCTGCCATAGCAGCCCTGCGGACAATCATCTGTCTCAGGATGTGGTGGTCGATGAACAAATCTCGGCACGATTCTATGATTCCAATCGGTGCGCCGTGTAAGCTTCCGTCTACAAGCTTGGGCCTCTCGTCTCCGACTAACAATCGCGGCTCATAGTCCCATGGCTGACTGAAGACAACAGCGTCGCCGAACCTAACCTGCAACCGACCGTCTTCCAGTGTTTCAACGAGCAAGATGTCACCAGTTCTTCCATCAAACACCCTACGCTTGCCGTAGCGTTGACGAGCGGACTTAACATCAAGCTCGAACCTGCGAAGATACCAACTCTTGCCTGCAATCGAGTGTTCCGGTTTCAACCGAGCTGGACCGAACGGTGTCACCACAATGCCGCCCCAGCCGCAGATGATGTAGTCTCGGGTTGCTTCGCGAACCAACGGATGGAGATGGCGGTTGTACAAAATGCTAATGAGCTGGTCAGCCGTCGGGTCATCCGGATCTACTCTAAGGTCGACTCTCCCGATTAGAGATGCTTCCAAGACGGACACAATGTCGGCTGCGATTGACCCAGCCGGTTCGTAGTGTCGCCAATCGCTCCAAATGCTTGGAAGCGCACCACCGGCAATCGCCCGCAGCTCAGAGTAGTGCGATTGTCTAGACTCTATGATGTTGATGAGTTCAGTAATTCTCTCAGTAGTCAATCAAGCTCACCCCGACGGAACTTCTCAACTCGCCGGTCAAGCTGCTCCCATTCCCTAGCCGAAGCATTCAATTCCCGTGCCACCGCTGCTGCCTGTTCGGCTGCCTTGCGCCTAGCTGGGTTGCGTTCCATCTCATGCGCCCACTTGCGGATGGTGTCAATGTTATGGTCCTTAAACGGTTCGCTCACAAATAGCGCAGTTGTTGGAGAGAACAACCGCTTCATTGGTTGGTGACAGTTCGGACAAGATGCGTTGTCGTTGTAGCCCCCAACGAATATAGTGAAGGTCAGCTTGCAATGCTCACAATACCAATCATACGTAGGCATAATTCTACTCCTATTAATCTACAGATACTTGGCTCCAAGTCGCTGCCGCCTAGCAGAGCGTACCGCGTGCTCCCAGATTGCCTGTGGACTGGTGTCGGGTTGCTTGCGAACAGGATATTGATGCAGATGTGCTATTGCGTAGCGCAGCGCGTCAATCGCATGGTCACTGCCTGCGAAATCGCCCTTACCATCAATTAGCTCAGCCGAACGTAATTCGTCCAACAGATTAGTGCAGGCAGGGGACACTATCAATCGTCGCTCAGCCATCAACTGACGCAACAACGCCAACGAACCAAGCCTGTCGCGGGTCGACGGACGCACGTCAACACCGCGCTCCCTGAATCTCTCAGCCACGCTCACCAAACCATCTGTTCTGTTGAAACATGCCGAGTCCAACACAAAATCACAACGCCCTATACCCTGCGCCATGTCTCGGACCATGTCAGCGAACTGATGGGCGTTTAGGTCCGACCCGTAGCGCTCGTCGACAGCATAGTAGCGCCCATCCGACAACCGAACCACAAGAACAGCTGCTGCAGGAGACCATGTGCCCCAGTCCAATCCACAACATGCTCTGTCAATGTCCAACTCTTCAATCAAATCGATGATGATGTCAGGGAACGCTCTGCCCTGAACATCCACAAACTCTCCATGAAGCTCCTGCAGCTTCAGTTGCTCCGGCAACTCGGCAGACAACCGCTCTAACTCATCCTTATTAATATAAGGATTGTCGTAGGACGAACCAACGAACCGCACAAACTCCGGTCTGGAACACAGCTGGTAGTAATCGGTGTGCCTGCCGCGGGGTGTGCCTATACAGACCAGTGAACCGCCCCTGTCCAACAAACATGGACTTAGATACTGGTCATGCAACCAAATTAATCTGTCAATCTCTCCTGCCTCATCAATCACTATCAAATCCAAACCTCTACCCTGCAACTGCCACTCGTTGTCAGCCGACAGGAATTGGCATAACCCTGTGCGGAACGAGACTTCGTAAGGTGAGCTGCGCTTGATTACTAAATGCTTCCTGATTGGTGCAGGCAGCTGCCGGGCATGGCTCAATACATACTCAAATCCAACCCGTGCAAGCTGATGGCTGGGCGCAATCCACCAACACTGCTCGCCCTTGAGCGTCCGCCAGAGAACCCATGCGCTCAGCAACCATGACTTACCGAAACGCCTGCCCGCTGTCGCAGCAACTCGACGACATGAGCGGGCTAGCTCTAACAACTCAGCCTGTCGGGGGTGGGGGTCGCCGATGGACTGCCAATAGTCAGCTTCAGTAAACGTCATACAATCTCCACGTCTTCGGTGGTTCCAGATGGCATACGAACCAGCGTCTGCAACACCACACGCGCTGCGTCAATCTTCGCTGAGTCGGTGGATGTAGGAGACCGAAGGATCTCCGCCAACTTGTTCAACGATAACAACGCCACCTGCTGCCATGTGTCTATTAGTCTTGAGCGCATTTCAGACTTCAGCTCAGCGATGGCAGCACGGACGGCTGGGTCGCGCATTCTGGTGGTCAGCCACCGAACACTGCGCCCCAACCGGTCGGCAGCTTCCTGCAACGTGGGGGTGGACAAATACACCGCGGCTATATATTCTGGAGACCACTTCGGCGTCGGCATGGAATGCAATGGAATGCGCTGGATGCGCTTCTCTTCTCTCCCTTCCATATATACATAATCGGACGAACTTCGGAAACAGAATCAAGTCAGGAATAGATCGTCAGACGGCTCTTCCCGAGACTCCCAGCGGCCGTACTTGTCCAACGTGTCGCGCAACAACATGATCGTCTTCCACTTGACGAAGTCCAACGGCTTGTCGTGCTTGGTTGGATCATACAGAGAGACGGCCTGCCAGAGCGCGACTCGGGCTTCCTGATCGATGTCGTCCGCCCACCGCGCCAGCGGACCACTGGACATGCGCCGAGCCAAACGCAGCACCCACGGCTCCAGCTGCTCGTACAACGCCAGCTTCTCGCGCTCATCCACCGCGAATCCCCACCTTCCGCAACACCGCAGCCAACGCCTGATCCAGTGCTTGGTAGACTCGACGCGGACGGTAGATGATGAACGGCTTGTTGCTGGTGTACTTGGGGTCGCCGCGTTCGAACAACTGCAACGGAACATCCAACATCCGAAGCTGATCAGCAGCCAGCACCGGAATGCAGTCGTCGTTAGCTGCGCCCCAGAACGTTGGGCGGTCGCGATCGATGTCCACCAAGGCGCACCGGCCATCGCCAAATACAGCAAGCACCAGTACGTCGCGGAGAATGCGGAAGTGGAGCCACTCATCCAAGTCGATCGCGACATTTGGTCCATCTGGGTGTTTGAGCTCTAGATAGAAGCCTAAGCTATCGTGGGATTTGACAAACAGGTCAGGGTCATAGGGTTGCCCACCAGCTTCGTAGCCCGCGCGAATGACGTCGAAGCCAAGCTGCTGGATTTCGGTAGCCACAGTCGCAACAATCTGGTCGTGCCGATCCATCAAATGCTTACGGGGATGGGATTGTGTGCGCAATGAAATCGCTCCTTCATACATATGGTATTCCACTATAAGTAGTACCGCCATTTTCCAAGAACTATTTAGTCGGTCGAAGGGCAATTTGACAACGGATTGAGAATTGGGGTATAATACTGTAGGGTATCTGCTTCAGCGACACTGGCCAAACACAGGCGCAGATGCTGGCCTACAGAGTAGCCCCGGCAAGGTCCGGGGCTATTTCCGTTGCCGTCGCCACTGCGCTGCCCACTCGGAGAACGCCACGAGCTGTAATTCGTATTTCCAAACACCAGCTGCTAATTCTGTAGCCTGTAGAAACCCGCACTGCTGGGCATAGGCCCTGGCTGCGGCGATGTCGGCTGGGCTGCAGCCAGTTGCGCTGGTGATGTCCGCATCGTGGATGATGTGGGAGTGTGCGATCGAGCAGAGCACGTAGTATAGAGCAGCTGCTGCTCCTACGCCGATAGCGGCAGCCAGCGCTGAAGGGTAGCAGAATTTCGGTTGGCGTTTGCGCCATGAGTGGATTTCTATGGATTGAAGTTGGCGAAGATCAATGATGTCAAGCTCGTCTGGGTTTGTCATAAAACTCTCCCTGCGAATGGTTGTTGTTCAGTTGCTGCTGGATCTGGATTTGGTGCGGAGCAGCCGCCAGCCGTCGTTGGCTGGCGGCTCTACTGCTGGTGGATCAGCCTGCTCGGTTTGCTCGGCTTGCCTGAATGCGAGCCCACAGCTCGCGGCCGGATGGGGATAGCCAAACAGCGCCCGACCGGGCCACAACGACTGCTCCAGCCCGCAAGAGCGAATCAAAAACAAATACTGCTGGATATTCATCATCGGCTGGCGCCTGACGCAGCAGCCATTTTTTATCGCGCGGCGCCTGGGCTAGCTGCTCCAGCATCCAATCCCGTGTGCGCCGCGCTGACTGCTGAATCCATGGCTCTGCCGATTCCGGGATTCCAATCTCTGTAGTCATGCCTTCTGTCTCTCCTTCTTCTTCTGTAGCAGCAGCGACTGCCTGCCACCGCCCGTCCGGGGTCGGCGCAACTTGGGCCTGGGCCTGCAAACACTGCAGCCCACGGCGAATCTGCCAGAATTCCAACGCCAACTCGTCGCTCAGCTCCAGAATTGTTTTTGGTCCGTGCTGCTGCAGCTCCGCCAGCACCCGCGCTGCGTGCCTGCGGTCCCAGTCGCTGCTCTCCGCCGGGGACGGTTTGGGGGGGTGTGTCACTGTCACAGTGTCACAGTGACACTGTGACAGTGTATGTATGTGACACTGTGACAGTGTATGTATATCTGGTGGTGTATGTGTATGTGTTGTAGGGTTAGTAGTGTAGGGGCAGTAATATTGCCCCAGCTCATCCTGTGCCACCACCCCTTCTGCTGCCAGCCGTCTAAGCGACTGCCGCAGCGCGTCGTAGCCGATTCCTTCCTGTGCAGCTATATCGCGCAGCTCTCGGGGTTTCGCCGGTCCCCATTGCCGAATGGTTCGCACCACCTTATCTCTCGTTGTCTCTTCATTTTGGGTTGCGGAATCGCTGATGATCCACCTTCCGTCGACGAAGGCCACAGCGAACTGCTCGTTTGACACATCCCGACCAGTGATGTGCAGCTTCCCCACGTTGCTGGTCCGGGAATGTTGGAGAATCGCTATTGAGTCGGCAACAGCGTTTAGCCCCAGCGTGCCAGAAATAGTGTCAAACACATCGTCTGCGTCGGCCTTGCGCGTGTGGTGAACAATGAGCACACAGCAGTTGTTCTCGTCGGCGATGGTTTTCAGCTTCCGAGCCTGCTCGTAGTCGATTTCAAACTGTGGTTTACGCACCACAGCTGATCCGTCCTTAAATGCCGCCAACGTGTCAATAATTATCAGTTTTGGCTGTAGCTCGCGAACCATCTCCTGGAGCTCTTCGTATCCGCCTTGGTCGGCAGCCCACCACGATGTTGCTATGTAGGCGTTGTCCGAAGATAGGCCGATTATCTCAGACCGCTCCTTGATCCTGGCAGGTGAGTCTTCGAGTGCCAGGTATATCGTCGCGCCCGTGGTGCCTACCGGTCGTCCCATACAGTTTGCGCCGGCAGCTACAGACAGTGCCAGATCCAGAGCCAGCCAGCTCTTGCCGGATTTCGGACGACCTGCAAGCACTACTAGCCCCCGCGCCGGCAGCACCCCGTCCACCAACCACTCCATCTCTGGGTAATCGGCTGCTTGGATTTCGGATATCCGTTGCAGCCGGCTCCGCCATGCATTGTTGCTCCGGGATTGCTCCAAGTTTACTGGGCGCGGCCAGCTACCAAGCACCGGGCCCAGAGCAGCTCGCTCGCTGTCGGAGAGCAGGGACCATCCCGCAATAGAATCGATGTCGGCGGAGTAAGTGGAGAGCACTGCAGTCAGACGCTTCCCGGGCTCTTCGTCAGCCGTTGCGGCCACGACTCCGGCTACCACATCCATTGCCTGTTCCAACGAAATACCCTGCTTACGCATGATCCCAGCCAGCGCCAGCGCAAGGTCCTGTCTCCGTCCTTCATTCCAGATAGCCGCCGCTGATTCTACGATTTGGTTAATTTGATCTACTGTCAGCTCGTTGGATGGTGGTTCTTGTGGTTGTGTTGGGTGTTTCCGATTCCCGTTGCGGTTGCTCCGCTTAGGTCGCGACTCTAAGATGAGCTTTTCCAGCGCTGCTCTACAGGTTACTGGCATCATTGCCAGCCCGTGGCGTGGTAGCATCCATGTGTATGCACCCACGTTTTGGTACTGTTTACCACCGACCTGACTGGGGGGCAAGATGGTGTATCCACGCCCGCAGCCCTTCAGGTCGAGCTGCTTGATGTACTTGAACCTAGAACCGAGCGCTATTGAAGTGTTGCCAACGCCCCACTCGTCGCCCCAGTTTGTATCAACTCGCATGTAGATGTGTATGCCGCCACTTGGTGTTCGGACCATGGGCATTCCACTGGGAACAGAGACATCACCGAACAGCTCGCGAATGAGCTCCGAAAGCTCGCCCTGTGCAGCTGCCATTTCATCGTCGGTTGCGTTCTCGGGCAATCGCACGTCGACGTCTATCGCCAGTACATCGTCCGCGCACATGCCAATGTTGTAGCCCGGGGTCACCCGCAGCCACTGGTCTATCGTATAGGGGTCTGTGGTAGCGTCGCGTAGCCCGTGTTCGGTCGCAGGGTCCTTCCTGCCTACCTTGACAGGGAATACGGGGTAGCCCAGCTGGGCGTAGCGATGGGCAAACTTGAATGGTTCTGCCGCAGCGCCCTTGACTCCAGGCGCGTTCTGTGGCATAATCGAATCGGGTGAGTTGATCATTTGGTTCACTCTCCTTCTCTGTGAGATTTGGTTTGTGCTACAGCCATCTCGCTCTGGAAGGAGAATTGTTGGGGGCGGGGCCGGCACCCTGCCCCCGACCTTATCTCACAGCCAGAAGGAGATGGCCGATCGTTGACAATCGGCTCGAACCAACACTCTCAGCGACAATCCATTAGTAGTAGTACCATGTTTTTCCAAAAATGTTACGTGGGGGACCGCCATCCGTGGCAGCCCCGCATCACTAGACGATTTGGGCAGCCAGTTGCCTGGCATCGTGTTTCCCGAGAGCTATCAAGTCGCTGGCTGTGCCCCGTGACAGTGATCCGTTTAGCTCGATGCCCCATCTGCGCAGCACATCAAGTTGCGCCTTGGTTGCCGGTTGCGTTCTCCATTTGGCGTTTGCCTTGGCCAGGATTTCGCTGCCGGAATCCCGCACATATTCTTCGCAGGCGTCTATCACATCTTCAAGTTCGGCAGCGCGTTTGATTTCAAATCTGGATCCAAGATAGGTTTCGTGGGATCCAATCCACATCTCGTTATTCTCGTCCCATACGACGTGAATAGCCCCGCCAGCCATTACGAGCACATAGCCGCTCGAGCCCCGCAGCCAGCGGAACTTGGATTTCTCCAGCAGAGCTACCGGCATGGCTATCAGGTCCTGGATTGCGTGTTCCACCTGGATGTGTTTGTTGGATGTACGTTCTGCTTGCAGGAAGCCGCCGCCGAGTTTTTGTGGGTCTGTGTAAGTGATCTTGTCAAGTGTCTGCAATTTCATGTCTGTTGTCACCCCAACCAGATCCAGTACCAGGCAGTCGCTCTTGCCATCGTAGAGTCTCAGTCCGCGGCCCACCATCTGGACGTACAGAGTGCGCGAGCGGGTAGGTCTGGCGACGAAGATGCAGTCCACGCTCGGCTCATCGAAGCCTTCGGTGAGTACCATGCAATTCGATATACACTGCAACTCACCGGCACGCAGTTTAGCCAGTAGCTCCCTGCGCGCTGGCAGTGGCATAGAGCCATCGATTGCTGCGGCGGCCACCCCGGCTTCCTTCAGAGCCGCGGCAACCTGGTGTGCCATTCGTACCCCCGGCACGAATATGATAGATTTCCGGTCTGCAGCGAACTCCAACAATGCTCGGCAAATGGCTTCAACACCATTCGCCGCGACGAGAGCTTGTTCGAGATCCGCTTCCACGTAGTCGCCGCCGCGCGTGCGTACCTTACTTAAATCCACCCGCGCCATCACTCGCAATCCGCGCACGTCACATAGGTACCCGCGTCGGATCATTCCCGGAATGGACGCATGATAAACGATGTCCTGAAATACCTTCCCCAATGCGAGTTTGTCATGGCGCTCCGGTGTGGCGGTGCAGCCGAGCACGCATGGTCCATTTGGCTCAAACGCCTGGAAATGCTCCAGCGTTCGCATGTAGGTTTCGGCTCTGGCGTGGTGCGCTTCGTCCACGATAATTGTTTGGAAACTCGAGCGCGGAATGCGGTTCAGGCGATCCTGTCGCGATAGCGTTTGAATGCTGGCGACCACAACATCAGCATCGTACTCATCCTGATCCGCCTTCACCACTCCCACGCTTGCTTCTGGTACGATGGCATGAAGCTTCTCCAGTGTCTGCCCAACCAGCTCATCTCGATGTACCAAGACTAGTGCTCTTCCTTGGTGCAATCGCTGCTTGATGATGTGGGAGAATATTACCGTCTTCCCGGTGCCGGTTGGCAGTGCGATCAGCACTCGTCGTCGTCCGGACTCCCATGCTGTCAGCACGGCGTCTACGCATTCTTGTTGATAGTCTCGCAGTTCCATGGCTATTACCCCCATGTTCCGTAGATGGTTTGCTCTGAGATGGTTGATGTCGCCACCTCTCCCCGAATGGGGAGAGGTGGCGTGTCAGGGCGGCTATTTGCCCAGCGCTGCCAGCTTCGCTTCGGCGTCGGCTTGCGTGTTTCTTGAAGCCGTGATCAGCTGCATTCTCTGGTCAGGCGTCGCCGCAGACGAGAAGAAATGATCCAGCCACTCAGTCTGGTCATAGTTCGTGCGCCAGCCGCGAACGGTGTCAAGGTCCCACTCCGCCCATTCTTCTGCTTGGTCTAGCAGGCGGTCGAAGATCTCGGCCATGGTTTCTCGGTCCAGCGCAAATCGTTCGGCCGCCGCGTCCGCCGCCGCCAGCGCAGCATCGGCATGGTCCGCTTTTCCTTCTGCTGCCCGGACGCGCAGGTACTCTGCGTACGCCCATTCCGCGAGCAGCTTCATTGAGGATTCGTCCAGCTTCATGTGTGTCACCCCCATTGTTAGTGTTGTTGGCTGGTGGATCTTCTACTCCTACTCCTACCATCCGATAGTATTATACCACACGTTGTCGCCAAATGCAAGTGTTTTGTGGTATAATAGGAGTAGGAAGTCTATAGGAGTAGGAAGTCTATGAAGGGGTGAGCGAAATGCCAGAGCAAGTCAGTGAACTATGGCGGCGGATTGAACATATCGCACAGGAGAAGCACGGTATTCGCGCCTACTTAGTGTTGCATGGCGCGGGTATCAGCTCTACGACGGTTCGCCTGCTTCGACTGGGTCGTTTGCCGAAGTCAGACAGCAGCAGGGAGAAGATAGCCGAAGCGCTTGGCGTTTCGGCGGACGAACTGTTTGGGCGGGATTAGCTCCCGCCCTGCGTCCTACAGCTTCAGCTTCCTTAGTGGAGAGTACCTAGCCATCGCTTCGGCTAACGCATCGATCTCCAGTCTAGCGTATTGGCGGAGCATCCGTCCGGTCGTGTGTCCTAGCAATCTGGACAGCACTTCAGAGTCCATGCCGGCAGCTAGAGCGAACGAAGCGTATGCCCGTCGGAGCGCGTGCGGTCTGTACGACAGCCCCGCGCGTTGGCTGCACCGCCGAACCAATTCTATCAACCCAGCCGCAGACAATGGCGTTCTCCCGTCCTGTTGCAGCCACAGCGGTTCGTCGCGCCGGACTGGGCGTGGAATGGCGCGGATGTATCGTCTGAGTTCTCTACGTAGATCCAGCGGGAGCGGCACCATGCGTCCAAGTCCGCCCTTGCCTGAGATGACGCTAAATCCGCTCTCCACATCCGCTATCCGCATCTGTGCAGCTTCGCCGATTCTCAATCCAGTGCCGACCAGAGTTGCAATCAGTGCCTTGTTGCGCTTGGAGATCCAAGAGTCGTCCACCGCTGCAGCTTCAATCAACCGCTGTAGCTCTTCTTGTGTGGGTACCGGCTTGATTTTATGCTCTCGTTTGGGCGGTCTCATTCGGTTCAGCGGATTGCACTCCAGCATCTCTTGCCGACAGCACCAGTTCAGCCAAATGCGGAGATCCTTGAAGTGGTCGAAGATTGTCTCTGCGCTTAGTCCCCGCCCACGTAGCCCAGCCAAGAACTCTGCCACCATAGTCGGGTTGATGTCATCCAATGTTGTCGGGCGTCCCTTCAACAGGAATCGTCGTACCCTGTCATGGTACGCCCGCAGTGTCTTAGGGCTTAATCCAGCTCCGGTACAATCCACCAACCACTCTCGGAATGCGGTCCAGCAGTCGGTCATTTCGGCACCCCCTTCAGGAATCGTCTGCTGGTGTTGTGGACACAAGATGTGGTGTCTGTGCGGGGCGTCAGTCACGACATGTAGTGGTTCTGGAGCGGGAGACGGGATTCGAACCCGCGACCTTCTGCATGGCAAGCAGACGCTCTACCAACTGAGCTACTCCCGCTCGTTCGCTGTCGGGTTGGTGGTGGGCGAGAG
>Ga0308412_1001882_pt1 | contig 11392 bp, 12 predicted proteins | sample HotsprottomLayer_FD_202357 | JGI IMG/M metagenome (GOLD analysis project Ga0308412, IMG submission 202357) | Hot spring phototrophic mat microbial communities from Octopus Spring, Yellowstone National Park, Wyoming, United States -... | ecosystem: Environmental > Aquatic > Thermal springs > Hot...
AGCGCAGGGGATTTGCGGAGGCCAAAGAGACACTGGAGCAGATGTTGCGGGAGCGGTACTTCCCCTGTACACAGACTCTTACACATAAATCTTGACACAACCCTTTTCCCACAGGATCCACTCTGCCCAGGCCGAAAGACCAAAAACGACGACGGCTTTCACGGTTTCGCACTTGGGCAGCCCTGGCCCTCTTGCAGGTTTTTGAGGCGGCCTAAAACTAGCAGCCTATCGCGTATGTTCTTTCTCGATGATGCGCGTTTTGGTACGCGGCTTTACGAGCTTTAGAAGTTTGGGTTTTCCCCTTTTTTTGGGCGGAATAAGAAGGACATCATTGTTTAGGGCTTTTGCTTTCACGTCCACATGGTATTTGAGTACTGCCGAGCGTGTCACCTTGCCCAAGCCGTGGCTGTGAGCATCAGGTCAAAAAGCTTGCGGTGAGGGTTAGGTAGCTTGGGGAGGTTTAGGTTGACAGCCTCACGCAAGGATTTTTATGGGCCTAGACGAGCTCGGTAAACAAAAAGTTTGGGATTGTCTTCCGAACTTGCTATGACCGGGCTTCCGGGTGTCCCGTGGCTACCAAGCTCGGACTTTAGTCCAGGAAGTCCCGCAGCTTGCGGGTGCGCGACTCGTGGTATTTGAGCTTGCGCAGGGCTTTGTTTTCAATCTGGCGGATGCGCTCGCGGGTCACGCCGAAGTAAGCCCCCACCTCTTCTAAGGTGTGCTCGCGCCCGTCGATCAGGCCTTTGCGTAGCTTCAAGACCATGGCCTCGCGCTCGGAGAGCTTGCCTAGGGCTTTTTCCAGCTCCTCCGAGAGCATGCTCTGCGCAGCGGAATCCACCGGCGAGGCCATGTGCTCGTCGGGGATGAAGTCGCCATAGAAGCTGTCTTTTTCGTCGCCGATGGGGGTTTCCAGGCTTACGGGCTCCTGGGCAATCTTGAAGGTTTCTTCCACCTTCTTGGCGTCCCAGCCCGGCCCCATGGCTTCGGCGATCTCCTCGTAGGACGGTTCGCGGCCCAGTTCCTGCTGCATCTGGCGGGCGGTGCGGGTTAGCTTGTTAATAGTCTCCACCATGTGCACCGGGATGCGGATGGTGCGGGCCTGGTCGGCGATGGCTCGGTTGATGGCCTGGCGAATCCACCAGGTGGCGTAGGTGGAAAACTTGAAGCGGCGTTTGAACTCGAATTTTTCCACCGCCCGGATCAGGCCCTGGTTGCCTTCCTGGATCAAATCGAGGAAGGAGAGGCCCCGGCCGGTGTACTTCTTGGCGATGCTAACCACCAGCCGCAGATTGGCCTCGATGAGATGCTGACGGCAAATTTCCCCATCACGGGCGGTGTGCAGATGGCGTTTGACCTCGCGCGGCAGCGCCCGCAGACGGGCATCCACTGCTGCTATGGTGTCGGGGTCAAGCCGCAGCTCGGTGCCGGGGATGCTGGTGATGCGGCTGCTACCTTGCACCTGGCTGCGCAGCACGTGACGAATCAGCTCGACATCCAGCCCAGTCTCCTCGGCTAGGCGCTGCGCGGCGGCCACCCCTTCCTCAACCCGGCGGGCTAGGTCGATCTCTTCTTCTAGGGTCAGCAGGGGCACCTGGCCAATCTCGTGCAGGTACTGCCGAACCGGATCGGAAGTTGAGATGCGGGGAAGGGGCAGGTCTTCCTCGATCTCTTCCTCTACCTCTTCAATGGGCAGGGTACCCAGCTCAAAATCTGGTTCCAGAATCTCGATTTCATCGAGATCGGCCTCCAGTATCTCCTCGGTGATATCTTCGTCGGATAGGGGCTCCGCTGCCAGCACCCCCGCTTTGCGGGGAGACGCGGTTAGTTCGTCGAGATCAGGCCCGGCCTCGAGATCCTCCAGGTTGGGGGCCTCGAGCTCGTCGGTGCCGCCGACCAAATCTTCTAGATGCGCCGCATCTTGCTCCACTACCACGGTGCTTTTGGGTGGGGTTTTGGTGCCGCTATTGCTAGCCGCTGAAGCGGTGGCTTTTTGGCTGATTCCTTTGCGAGTAGGTTCCACCAACGCGGATTTGTCAGCGGCTTTGCTTTGAGCAACAGTCTTCTTCTTGGTCTTAGGGGCGGCTTCGGTGGTGGGCTGTGACGACTTTTTGGACATAGATGGCTTGGCAGGGGCTTTGGCTGATGCGCTAGCTGTTTTGTCGAGCTTTGCAGAGGACTTGGTCACAGACTTGCTTTTTGGGGGGGTTTTGAGCTGGGCCTGGCTACCGCTGGGGTCGCCAGAAGACTCGCCCCTGGGGGTGGGTGCAGCCGACTTTTGTTCGACCGGGAGCTTTTTATCGGCCTTTTGGCTGGCGCTTTTCTCTTTGGACGCACTTCTTCCCACAGGGGCTTGGCCTTTGGCGCTTGCGGCGCTTTTGCTTTTGCTCAAGCTGCTCACCTCCCAGTAACCCTGGACACTTGGCCAAGCTGGGTTAGCCCAGCTTCTGGGCCATTAAGACCTTGTGGCTATCAACGGCCACGGTGCGCACGGTGGCAAAACAAGACTCGAGGAGGGGTTCATAAGGTAGAAAACGATTTGCTACCAGATAAAATTTCCCGCCCCTCTCCAGGCGGGCGTAGGCGGCTTCGATGAATGCGGTGGCTGTTTCTAGCACAACGAGGTCCCCCACGTGGAACGGGGGGTTAGTAATAACGGTAGTGAACAACTGGTCTTTTGTCAAGGCCTCGTCCACATCGGAGTGCAGCACACAGGCCTGTTCGCCCAGATTTTTTTGCGCGCATAACACGCTGGCCCAGTCATCCTCCAAAAGGGTCAGGCACTGGGCCCGGCCCACCAGGGGGCAGCTGAGAGCGCCATAACCCCCGCCAATATCCAGCACGTGGCCGAGGTCGTGGGGGAGTTGGCGCAGCAGCATGGCGCTGCCGGGGTCTACCTGCCCACCTGAAAAAACGCCAGGAAGATAGGAAAAAAGCAGTTTTTGCCCTGAAAATTCCCACTCAAACGAGCGCCAGACCGGGGGTAGAACCGGCGCCGGCTTTTCTTTTTCCACCACAGCCAGGCGGAATGGGCCATCCCGGCGCACCAGCAGGCCATAGCCTAGCCAATCTTGGGCCAGCCTGAAGTAGTGTTCGAAGCCCTTGTTTTTACTACCGAACATCCAGAGGCGTCCGCCAGCACGCAGGGCTCGAGCCGCCCCCAGCAACGATAGCTCCACGAACCGCGTGCCCCGGTTGGCCGGCAGCACCAGCGCGACCAGGTCGGTCGAGTCGGGCTCGGTTTCCCAAGGCAACCCTCGAGTCACCCGCACCGATGCGCCGAAGCTGGCTTCCAAACAGCGCAACGAAGCCCTCGAGGTCTCGATGGCCTGCACGCGCAGCCCGTGCTGGCGAAGGGCATTGGTAACCAGCCCGATGCCGGGGTTGAGGTCGAGTGCGGTCTGGCCGTGGGGCTCGAGGTGGTCGGCTAGCAGCTCGTAGGCGGGATCCTGAGAGCCCCGCGCCCCCGCTTTGGTATACAGGAAACCGCCTTTTACGGGTATTTTGCGCAGGGTATGGTAGGTCTCTAGGCTCATAAGTACAAAGGTTCAACCTGCACACGCCCGCCTTGCAAGGCGGCCTGGCCTAGCCTCGCCAAAGCTAGGCCGGAAGGGGGTTCGTCCACTACCAGCAATCCTGCAGGCTTTGGCTCGCCCAACCGGGCACGTTTGGGAGACTGCAAGACTCGAAGCTGTTTACCCTCGATGCGGTAACTACCGGTGTAGCAAAGCTCGTTGCGGGTGCGGTGGATTACCGTAACCAGCCCTTGGTAGCGCAGCGCCACAGCTTCCAACGTGTCGACACCCGTTACCGGAATGCCCAGGCCTCGAGCCAGCCCCAGGCCAGCGGCAATCCCCACCCGCAACCCGGTATATGAGCCGGGGCCGCGCCCCACCGCTATCCCCTCCAGCTCTTTGAGACCGACCTCAGCCTGCTCCAGGAAGACCTCGAGCTCCGTCCACAGCACCTCGGCATGGCGGCGCCCCAGACGAATCGCGCGTTCGGCATAAGGCAGTCCCAGCACCAGATAGGGGGTGGCGGTGTCCAGCGCGAGAACCAGCACCGCATGAGTATAGCAACAAGGCAGCGGCCCTAGACGACTTCCATCCCTTCGTGTATCAGTGCTGCCGGCGATCGTCTCTGGTGAACAGCCGCTCCGGCGGTCCGTCCTGAAGGAGATCGTCCCCCAGGGCCTGCTTGCTGCTAAACTTAGGGCCATGAAATTGGCCATAGTGGGTGTGGGCAAAATGGGCAAGAGCATTCTGGAGGGTTTGCTGCGGGCCGAAATGCTCGAGCCCGGCGAGATCGGTGTCCTAGACACCCCCGCTCGCATTCAGGAGGTGGCCCACGAGACCGGGGTCAACCCCCTGCGCCTGGATGACTTGCGCTGCTGCGAACGAGTTTTGCTCTGCGTGCAACCCAAAGACCTCCCGGCCCTAGCGCCCCAGGTCGCCCACCCCAACGTGGGCTACATCTCCATTATGGCCGGGGTGTCTACAGCTGTGCTATCCCGGCGCCTGGGCACCCGGCGGGTGGTGCGCTGTATGCCCAACCTGGCGGCCATTATCGGTAAAAGCTCCACCGCTATTACCGGCCCCCGCGAGGCCGAGGAGGCCGGCGATCTGGCCTTCGCACGGGCTTTGTTTGCAACGGTCGGCGATGTCTACGACCTGCCGGAGTCGCTGTTTGATGCCTTTACCGGAATGTCGGCCTCGGCCCCGGCCTATGTGGCGGTGGTGGCGGAGGCCCTGGCCGATGGGGGGGTCAAGCAAGGCCTCCCACGGGCCCAGGCCCTGCAACTGGCCGCCGATGTGTTGATTGCCACCGGCGAACTTCTGCGCAGAAAGCACCCCGCGGTGCTCAAGGATGAAGTTAGCAGCCCCGGCGGAACCACCATTTATGGCCTGGCGGCCCTCGAGGCCCGTGGCGTTCGCGCAGCCTTGATTGAGGCGGTAGAAGCCGCAACCCTGAGAGGGCACGAGCTGGGAAGGGACGACTAAAAATCCGCTGCAACCTCTCTGGCCCAAGTTGCAGGTCAGGCTTTAGCGCACCCTCAATAGCCCAAAAAAGGCGTAGCATAAAGCGATGAGGCGTCACTTTATCCTTGGGCTCCTGCTGGCTGGGGCGCTCGCCGCGCCTACGGCCTACTATCCCAACGGCATAGGCTACTCCTGGACTTACTCCTCCGGCATGGAGCAGGTGTTTACCCGCGAACAAAACGGCCTGTTGGTCTTTGAGCGGCGACTGGCCAAGCAGCCGGTGAGCGCCGACCTGCTTCGCTATACCGACCATGGGGTGTTTTTGGAGGGCCTGGTGGTGGGGCAGGTGGTGCAGCGCTACAGCCCGCCCCTGCAGCTATACCCGGCCCCGCCTTTGGTGCTGGGTCAGGAATGGGGTGGCCGCAGCAATTTTGGCGGGCAAAGCGTGGCCATGCTGGGAAAGGTTTTGCGCATCGAGGGTGTGAGTGTGCCTGCGGGCCGCTTTAATGCCTATGTGATTCGCACCTCAACCGTAACCAGCGCCGGTGGCAGCCAGGTGCTGGAGATTTATTTCGTGCCAGGGGTGGGCATTGTGCGCTACGCTACCCCCGACGGGGCCACGGTTGACCTGGTGAAGTTCAATGTGTCTAAATAAAGCATGGAACTTCAAATCGTCAAAGTGGAGAAACCGGAAAACCTGAATGTTATCCTGGGCATGAGCCACTTCATCAAGACAGTGGAAGATCTGCATGAAGCCCTGGTTACAGCGGTACCGGGTATTCGCTTTGGTCTGGCCTTTTGCGAGGCCTCGGGTAAACGCCTGATACGAAAAACCGGTACTGCCAGCGAACTGGTGGAGATTGCGGTCAAAAATGCCCAGGCCATTGGGGCGGGTCACTCTTTCCTGATCGTGCTGGGCGAGGGCTATTTCCCCATCAACGTGCTGCACGCCGTAAAGGCCTGCCCGGAGGTGGTTCGGATTTTCGCAGCAACAGCCAACCCGCTCTCGGTGATCGTGGCCGAGCAGGACGACCAGCGAGGAATTTTGGGGGTTTTGGACGGGCACAAGCCCCTGGGGGTTGAGGCCGAAGAAGACATCCTGTGGCGCAAGGAGATTTTGCGCAAGTTTGGTTACAAAGTTGGGTAAACAAGCCGGGCGGCCACCGCACGCCGGCGCGGCTTGCAGCATAGACAACACTGGTCTGGGAGGGGCATGGGTTATCATCCCTGCTATGTTGAAAGTGGATGATATCGCGCCAAACTTCACCCTACCCGATCAGGAAGGCAAGCTGCACACCCTCGAGGACTACCGGGGTAAATGGGTAGTGCTTTACTTCTACCCCAAAGACGACACGCCCGGCTGCACCAAGGAGGCCTGTAGTTTCCGGGACGAGAAGAGCCACCTAGAAGAACTGGGGGCGGTGGTGCTAGGGGTGTCCGCCGACGATGTGAAAAGCCATCGGAAGTTTCATGCCAAGCATGGCCTCAATTTTCCCCTCCTGGCCAACCCTGAAAAAGACATGATCTGTGCCTATGGGGCTTGGGGCACTAAGAGCCTCTACGGCAAGGAATACCAAGGGGTTTTTCGCTGCACCTACCTCATTGACCCCAAAGGCAGGGTGGCCAGGGTGTGGGACAAGGTCAAGCCCGATGAGCATGCGCTCGAGGTCGCCCGGGCTCTGGTTGAGCTGCGAGAGCAAGCGGTCTAACGCGGCTAAACGAACACCTGGTTTTTTTGCAAGCTGCCTCGCGCCGCGGTGGCAGTTGTTCTGGGGATTTGATAAGGTAGGTGGCTGGAACTGCGAGGGGCAAATTCGGTGAGCAGCCTGGGGTTCCAGCTAGCTTATGAATAACCTTGATACCTTCAAGCGACAAGCTGCCCTCGAGGCCGTCAAGTACGTGCAGTCGGGCATGGTGGTGGGGCTGGGTACGGGCTCAACCGCTAGATACGCGGTAATGGAACTGGGCCGCCGCCTGCGTGCGGGCGAGCTTTCCGATGTGGTGGCCGTGCCCACCTCGGAAGCCACGGCTCGGCTGGCCCAGGAGGAGGGGATTCCTCTGGTAGAGCTTGGGGCCCAGGGGGTTGACCTGGCCATTGACGGCGCCGACGAAATCGCCCCCGATCTATCTCTTATTAAAGGCTTAGGTGGGGCCTTGCTGCGCGAAAAAATTGTGGAGGCCAACGCCAAGCAGTTTATCGTGATCGCCGACTACACCAAGAAAGTCAGCCAGTTGGGGCGTGGGGTGGTTCCGGTTGAGGTCGTGCGCTTTGGCTATCGCGCCACCCTGCAGGCCCTGGGGCAGCTGGGAACGCCTGAGGTGCGCATGAACGGCGACGACTTTTTTTACAGCGACGGCGGCAATCTGATTGTGGACGTTAACTTTGGCCCGATTCCCCACCCCGAGCGCCTCGAGGCCGAGCTCAAGCGCATTCCGGGTGTGGTGGAAAGCGGCCTGTTCGTGGGTCTGGCCAAGCTGGCTATTGTGGCGGGGCCGGAAGGGTTGGAGTACCTGAGCCGCTCCGATCGCCCGTGAAGGCCAATGCGGGCTCGGTGACGAAAGGCTGCTCCTGGTGTAAAATGCTCTCTATGACAGGGCGCTGGCTTGTCCGAATGATGCGAAGTTCCCGACGATAGCAGAAAGCAAGCTATCGGCGGGGCGCACTTGCGCCCCTTTTTTGGAAGGAGCACCCATGAGCAAGATTTTCTACGAAACGGCCGCCATCGACTACGCCAACGCAGCCCCCCATATCGGGCACGTGTACGAGAAAATCATCTGCGATTTCCTGGCTCGCTTTCACCGCCTGGACGGCTACGATACCAACTTCGTGACCGGTACAGACGAACACGGAGAGAAAATCGCTCGAGCGGCCAAAAACGCTGGCCAAGAGCCGCAGGCCTTTGTGGACTACGTCTCCGAGCAGCTATTCCAACCGGCTTACCGGCGCCTGCTCATCAGCTACGACGACTATATCCGGACAACCTCGGAACGGCACAAGCGCTTTGTCCAGGAGATCCTCCGCAAGGTGTACGAGGCCGGCGACATTTACTACGCCGAGTACGAGGGGCTGTACTCGGTGGGCTCCGAGCGCTTCGTCACCGAAAAAGAGCTAGTAAACGGTATTTTACCAGGCGACTCGGAGCCGCCCGTTCGGCGTAAAGAGGCCAACTACTTTTTCCGCATGGAAAAATATCGCCCCTGGCTGCTGGACTACCTGGCCGAACACCCCGACCTGATCCAACCCCAGGCCTACCGCAACGAGGTGCTGGAGATGCTGAAGGAGCCGATTGGCGACCTGTCCATCTCTCGTCCTAAAGAGCGCGTGCCCTGGGGCATCCCCATCCCCTGGGACGAAAACCACGTTACCTACGTCTGGTTCGACGCGTTGCTGGCTTATGCCTCCTCGCTGAGCAGCCGGGGGCTATTTGAAAAGTACTGGCCTTATGCCTGGCACGTCATCGGCAAGGATATCCTCAAGCCGCACGCGGTTTTCTGGCCCACCATGCTCAAGAGCGCGGGCTTGCCCGTTTATCAACGACTGGTGGTGCACGGCCATATCCTGGCCATGGATGGCCGCAAGATGGGCAAGAGTCTGGGTAACGCCATCGACCCTCTGGCCCTGCTGGATAAGTTTGGCGTGGACGCGGTGCACTATGCCCTGCTGCGCGACACCACCTTGGGCTCCGACAGCCCCTTTGGGGAGGAGGTGGTGGCGCACCGCCTGAACTCGGATCTGGCCAACGACCTGGGCAACCTGCTCTCGAGGGTGCGCACCATGCTGCTAAAGTACTGTGGGGGGGTGATCCCGGCAGCCTCCTCACCGGATACTGAGCTGGCCAGAGCAGGGTTGGGCCTGGCCAACAAGGTGCGCAAAGAGGTGGACGCCCTGCGGATTCACCTGGCCCTGGAGGAGGTGCTCCAGTACGTTCGTAGCCTCAACAAGTTCATCAACGACACCAAACCCTGGGAGCTGGCCCGCGACCCTGGCAAGAAAAAAGAGCTAGAGGATGTCCTCTACACAGCAGTGGAAGGGCTGCGGATTGCCAGTGTGCTTTTAGAGCCGGCCCTGCCTACTAAGGCCAAGGAACTGCGGGCCGCGCTGGGGCTGGGTGACTACACCATTGCGCAAACCGAGACCTGGGGGCTTTCGCCTGCGGGTTCGCGCATCCCCGAAGAGGCGCCCATTCTATTTCCTAAGCTCGAGGCCCTCGAGCCCAAAGCCGAGAACACAAGGCCCAAAGCTGCACCCTCGGCCGAGCCTCAGCAGGACAACGGCCTTATCAGCAGCGATGATTTTGCCAAATTGGACTTTCGGGTGGCCGAGGTGGTTAAGGTGGAAAAGCATCCCAAGGCCGATAAGCTGCTAGTTTTGACGCTCAATGTGGGCGACCATACCCGACAGGTGGTCTCGGGGATTGCCCAGCACTACACCCCCGAGAGCCTGGTGGGTAAAAAGCTGGTGCTGGTGGCCAACCTCAAGCCAGCCGTTTTGCGTGGTGTGGAGTCGCAAGGCATGATTTTGGCGGGCGAGGATGAGCGTGGCCGCATTGTGGTGATCACACCCGAGCAAGACCTGCCCCCGGGCGCAAAAGTGCGATAATGCCCTTTACTGCGCGCTCTCGAGGTCGGGGCGCAGGTGCACCGCTTCGCGCAGGTATACGTGTTTGACTTGTTTTTGTGGTAGGTCGGTGTTCCACAGCATCATCACCCGGATCACCCTGGGCAGCGAGCCCGGAACGGGAATCTCACGGGAGTTGATCAGGGGCACCATCTGCATCCCTAACTGCCGTGCGGCCTCGGCTGGAAAGGCGGCCCGCAGGTCGTCGGTTAGGGTGAAGAACATGGCCCCTATGCTGTCGAAGTCGGTGATCTGGTTGGCCTCGAGCATCTTTTCCAGTAGCTCGCGGGTGGCACTCAAAATGGCCTCCCGGCTGTCTTCGTCAACTGTAATGGCGCCACGAACCCCACGCATCATGGTGTGCGCGATTTTATCGCAGCTTGCCCTTCTCGCCTAGACCTGCTATATTTACTGAGTTGACTGCACGGCAAAATCCGTGCCTAGGAGAGAATATGAAAGATAAAATTCACCCCAAGCTGGTTCCCTGCAAGATCATCTGCAACGGCGAGGTGGTCATGCAGACCTACAGCACCAAGCCCGAAATCCATGTCGAAGTATGGAGCGGCAACCACCCCTTCTGGACCGGGCAGCAGCGCTTCGTAGATACCGAGGGGCGGGTCGAAAAATTTCAGAAGAAGTTCGCCGGCACCTACGGCAAGAAGGCCAAAAAGCAGTAGTGTGCCACAGGCTCGAGCGGGTGGGCTATGTCCCACCTGTTTTCTTTGCCGCTCGAGGGCAGCCTGAGCGTCAGGATGTTTCCGCACTGGCCGTGGGTAGGATATGCTAGGCAGCGCTTATGAGTTTGCCCCATCTTCCGCACCACCAGGGCTGGGTTGAGGTTGTGGTTGGGCCGATGTTTTCCGGAAAATCCGACGAGCTCATCCGACGCATCAAGCGAGCCCTAATTGCCCGCCAGCGGGTGCTAGTATTCAAACCGCGGATTGACGACCGCTACCACGCCACCGACGTTTTTAGCCACGATGGTAGGCGGGCCGAGGCCATTGCCGTGCGCGACTTTGCCGAGCTTAGGGCCCATTTATCCGACCCGCTACCCGATGTAGTGGCTGTGGACGAAGCACAGTTTTTTGATGAGGGCCTGGTCAAACTGGTGCTAGAGCTGGCCGACAGGGGCGTGCGGGTAATTTGTGCCGGGCTAGACATGGACTTTCGGGGTGAGCCGTTTGGCATCATGCCCCAACTGCTAGCTCGCGCTGAATATGTTGAGAAGCTATACGCAGTGTGCCCAATCTGCGGAGCTCCGGCTACCCGCACCCAACGTTTTGTCAATGGAAAACCCGCTCGCTACGACGATCCGGTCATTATGGTAGGAGCCAGCGAGGCCTATGAGCCACGCTGTAGGAAATGCCACATAGTAGTCGCCAAAGAAATACAAGAGATACTGTAGTTTTTTCACTCACAGCAAATCGTTTAAATGCTCATTCAGAAGTGAGAGACGGATTGGTTTTACAGCTTTGCAATCCTCACTCGAGCTTTCGCCCAAGTGCAACGAACCAGCTGGCGATGGCGTTGAACTCCCCCTCCATGTTTCAATCCTCACTCGAGCTTTCGCCCGAGTGCAACGCATGCACGTCTTGGGGGGCTCTCAGCTTAAAGAGTTTCAATCCTCACTCGAGCTTTCGCCCGAGTGCAACCCGAGTAGTCCTGAGGTAGGCGATACCTGCATCGTGTTTCAATCCTCACTCGAGCTTTCGCCCGAGTGCAACGGCTTCATTTTAGCGTGCGTGCTGGACGGGGTTCAAGAGTGGCTTTGCGCGAACCCCTCCAAAAAAGGGGCTGC
>Ga0308412_1001887_pt1 | contig 11384 bp, 8 predicted proteins | sample HotsprottomLayer_FD_202357 | JGI IMG/M metagenome (GOLD analysis project Ga0308412, IMG submission 202357) | Hot spring phototrophic mat microbial communities from Octopus Spring, Yellowstone National Park, Wyoming, United States -... | ecosystem: Environmental > Aquatic > Thermal springs > Hot...
CTGACGGCGCCTTCGGCGACAGCGAGCGCCGGCCTCGTCCTCGGCACGCCGAACTACATGGCGCCCGAACAGATCCTGGGCGAGCCGGTGACCGCGCAGACCGACCAGTATGCGCTTGCCGTCCTGGCTTACGAGCTGCTGACCGGGCAACGCCCCTTCGTGGCGGATACCCTGCCGCTGCTGTTTCGGAAAATTGCGGACGACCCCCCTCCACCGGCTCACCAGATCGACCCTGGGCTGCCCGCGGCGGTCTCCCTGGTGCTTGCGAAGGCCCTTTCCAAAGATCCTCAGCTCCGCTACCCGGACTGCTCCAGGTTTGTCAGCGCCCTTCAGCATGCCTGCATCGAAAACCCCCGATGGCTCAGCTCCGGGGCGGCATCCCGGAGCGCCAGGTGGGATGCCATCCATCTGGATCCGTCAACCGGAAAAAGACCGCCCGCCGAGGGCCCGATTGCCGCCGGCGCATCACAGGCAAGTACGGACTCTGCGGACCCTGATCTGGCTGGGCCGCGCAGTGAGCAGCCGTCCGCCGCGGGACCAGAAAACGAGGCCGCTTCACTGGCTGGGCCATTGTCTCCGGAAGGCTGCGGCGGGCCGCGGGAAGCTTCTCTCATCACAAGACGAAGAAGCGCCATGGTGGCTGTTTTCTCCCTGGCTGTCCTCGCCCTTTTGGTTTTGGCTCTGTCAATCTTCCGGCACGGGCGAACCGGCCCGCGCATGGCGGCAGATGGAACGGGGAAGACTGGATCCCCGATGACAGCGCCCGGGGCCGAGGAACTCGACAGGTTGCCCTCGCCGCGCGCCGGCCGCTCCGATCTGCCTGCCCCGGCGGCCGCGTCCGCCCGCTCATCGCTTGCGGTGCCTCGCGCAGGCGAAAGCGCCTCGTCCCCATCTGCGGAAACGTCGGCGTCGAAGGTGAACCCGCAGGCGCCAATTTCCCCTTGGCCGATGTTTCGCGGCAATCCGGCGCGCACCGGTCAGGCGCCGGTCGCAGGTCCTCGACGGCCCGTCCTTCTGTGGTCTGTCGAACTGACCGGCCACGCGAAGACATCGCCCCTGGTGGACTCGAATGGCATCGTGTATGTCGCCACTTCAGACGGGCTTCTCTCGGCTGTGATGGACGGCAGGATTCTGTGGAGCAGGTCCGTCGGGTCAATCGGCGAAGATGGCCTGGCGGTGCCACCGGGCGGAGGCGTTTGTGCATATCTTGCTGCCGGTCTGGCTGCCTGCTTTGATGCCGGCGGGAACAGGTTGTCCGCTGTCCCCCGCCTGACATTTCCAGGCGCGCTGGCATCTGCCATTCTGCCTGAGGCGAGATTTCGCCTCCAGTCGACCTTCCTCCTGGCGGATTCCACCGAGCCCTGGATGTATGATCTTGGCCGCCCTGCGGCGACCTTGCCTGTGTTCGCGCCGGGGCAAGGGGTGATTGTCGGGACGGCTTCCGGCCAGTTGCTTTGTTTGGCGCGCCCGGGCCGCGTGCTGTGGAGTTATCAGGCCCCGATGAGCATCACCGGCATGCCCGCTGTGACGCCCGAAGGCAATGTGGTTTTCGGCTGTGGCGACCGCAACCTCTATTGCATCCGCCAAGGCGAGCTGGTCTGGCGCTTTCCCACCCAGGGGCCGGTCTATTCGTCGCCGCTGGTCGATTCAGACGGCGCGACCTTCTTCGGATCGAACGACGGGTTCCTTTACGCCGTGGAGCGCAATGGCGCCCTGCGGTGGAAGCTCCACCTGGGCAATGAAGTGCGTTCCGCCCCGGCCATCGACGCCGCGGGCCGCATTTATGCAGCGACAGTGGCGCGGCGGCTGTATGCGGTCGGCGATCCGGACTGAGCCTGCCCGCCAGGGTCATTGCCCTCGGACGTCGTGCCAAGGCATGAGGTCCCCCGTTCAGGGCTGCCCGGGCGGTCGGCGCCTCAGGCGCCAGGGCTGGTTTCGCCCAGGGTTTCCGCGATGATCTTTAGCAGCGCTTCCATCTGGATCGGCTTGGCCAGCGTGCCGTGCGCGCCAAGATAGGCGGCGATCCGCAGATAGTCGCCCCCGAAGGCGCCGCTCATCGCGATCACTTTCAGCTCCGGATACTCGTGCCGCAGCGCCTTGATCGTCTCGATCCCCTCCTGCTCCGGCATCACGAGATCGGTCAGGATCAGGTCGATGCCGTCGGCCTTCAGAATCTTCATCGCTTCCTTGCCGTTCGCGGCAACGCACACTTTGTAGCCGGCCGACTCCAGCATGCTGCGGATCACCTCCCGCACGCCGGGATCGTCGTCAACCACGAGAATCGTCCTGGTGGCTCGCTCCTCCATGAGACTGTCCTTCCCAGTGTAATGAGGCCGGGCGTGGAAAGGAAACAGAAAATTCCCCATTCGCGCCGCGGGCGCGCTCAGCGCGGGTTCTGTTGCGAGGCCAGCCGCTCCAGCGCCTCGATCTCCTTGCCGGCGTCGGCAAACCGGCCCTGCCCCATCAGCTCCTTGTAACGCTGGAGCCGGCGGGAAATTTCCTCGAGCACCTTCCGGCCGGCGTCCGGCGGCGGAGCCGCGGCCGGAGCCGCGGCGGGCGAGCCGGCCTCGGCCGGCCGCGCCGGCGGCGCCTGTTGTCCGGTGAGCTGCGCCACGGCGTCTTCGTAGGTGTCGGCGTAAATCAGGCGGTTGCCCATGGCAACGACCACCTTCTTGAGCTGCGGCATCCGCGCCTCCGCCGCCTGGATGTAGAGCGGCTCGATGTAGACGAGCGTGTTGTCCACCGGCAGCACCAGCATCTGGCCGCGCAACACGCGCGAGCCCTGCTGGTTCCACAGCGTCAGGTCCTTGCTGATGATCTGGTCCTGGTTGATGCGGGCCTCGATCTGCATCGGCCCGAAGATGAGCTGCTGCTTGGAAAGCTGGAGGAAGTGCAGCTCGCCGAGCGCCTCGCCGTCGCAGCGGGCCACCATCAGCCCGATCAGGTTGTCCTTGTTGCGCGGCGTGAACGTGGTCATCAGCAGGAATTCCGGCTGGTCGCTGCCCGGCAGCGCAGCCACGATGTAGGTGGGCGTCACCGGCTGCGGCCGTCCGTCCGGGCTGTTCAGGTTCCGCGCCAGGTCCCACACGTCCTCCTTGTTGTAGAAGGCCTCGGGATCGGTCATGTGATAGGTGCGGTAGATCTCGGCCTGGATGCGGAAGATCGTCTCCGGGTACCGCGCGTGCGCGCGCAGGTCCGCCGGCATTTCGCTCTTCGCCGTGAACAGCTTCGGGAACAGCTTGCGGTAGGAGGCGAGAATCGGGTCCTCTTCGTCGAAAACGTAAATTCGCACCGCGCCGTCGTAGGCGTCCACGGTCGCCTTCACCGAATTGCGGACGTAGTTGAGGACGCCCGCCTCGCCCACGCGCAACAGGCGCGAATAGGGGTGCTCTGCGCTCAAGGTGTAGCCGTCCACTATCCACACCAGCCGCCCCTCGCTGGTGATGACGAGGTACGGGTCCTGGTCCCACCAGATGAACTCCGCCAGCGCTTCCAGCCGCTCGCGCACCTTGCGCCGGATCACCATGCGGCTCTCCTCGGTCAGATACGAGGTCAGCACGATGTTCCAGTCGCCATAGCGCAACGCCGCGGCCACGCGCAGCGGCATGGAGCGGATCGGGAAGCCGCCTTTGCCGGCGTAGCGCGTCTCCACGTTGCCGGAGCCGGACGGGTAGTCGAACTCCGGCTGCTTCGTGTGCACGAACACCGGCTCATGCGACACCTCGCCGTAGTAGATTTCCGGCCGCGTCAGCCGCAGGGATTTCGTGCGCACCGCGGGCGGCGCGTCCTGGATGAGCAGGTAGGGCAGCCCGTCGGCGGTGATCCGGGCCGCCTCCGCCGCCACCATGCCGTAGCCGTGCGTGTAGACGAAGTGCGGATTGATCCAGCGGGCGCGCGCGTCGGCCGGCAGCTGGGCGACGTCAATCTCGCGGGGCGTGATGAGGATCTGCCGCAGCTGGCCGTCAATGACGTAGCGGTCGACATCCGTGTCGTGGAACACATAGTAAGGGCGCAACGCCTGGATCTGCGTCACCGTGTCGTGGAACGCGCGCCAGTCCCACAGCCGCACGTTGTCGAACAGCGCGCGGTGCCGGTTGCGGTCGATGGGCGCTTCCAGCTGCGCGGGAAAATCCGTCTCCACGGTGTTGCGGTCCAGCCTGTAGGCGGCGCGCGTGGCGGCGATGTGGCGCTGGATGTACGGCTTCTGGATCGTGATCTCGCTCGGCCGCACGTACAGCGCGGTGAACATCGGCGGCAGGACCGCGCCCGCGATGAGAACCGCCGGAAACGCCAGCGCCCAGCGGAACCGGCCGGCGAGAAAAGCCGCGCCCGCAAACAGCGCGGCGGCCGCTTTCAGCCAGATGAGCGGCAGGCTGACGTTTTCGGCTGTCCAGTCGATGCCGACCAGCGACCCGTGGTCCTCGAACAGCAGGTCGTACCGGGCCAGCAGGATCGACACCGCCCAGGCCGCGAAAAACAGCGCCGCTGCGGCGCGCAGGAAGCGCGCGTCGAACGAGCCGCGCAGATCGGCGAAATCGAACTCCATCGGCCCGCCCATCTCGCTGGCGAACCACGCGCGGCTGCGCAGCTCCCAGAACCGCGCCGTGGCCCAGAACACAACCGCCGCCACCAGCGACGTCGCCAGCACGAAGCGCAGCAGCACCCGGTAGAACGGCAGATCGAAGAAGTAAAAGCCGAGCGGATTGCCGAACACGGGGTCGGTCCAGCCGGCGGGCGCGCCGCGGCTGCCCGCCCAGCGCACAATCGCCCAGCCATCCACTGTCAACGCCGCCAGCACGGCGGCAAGAAGGAAAATGACCAGCGTGGCGATGCGCGCATACACGGGGTATTCGCGAAGCCCCGTGCCGGCATGCTTCATCCCCCTTGCGTGCGCCACCCAAATCGCCACGAACGCCGCCAGCGCCGCCAGCGCCGTGGGGATCACGTTGTAGGAAAGCATTTGCAGCCAGGTTTCCACCTGCTGCATTTCCTTCCACCACTGGTACTCGATGGCGAAGCCGGCAATCCAGCGCGCGCTGAGCAGCAGCAGCACGATGACGATCAGCAAAGTGGTGCGGGCCATATCGCTTCTCTTGCAACCAGTGTATGCTGCCCGGTGGACGAACTCATCCGTCGCCGGCAGGAGATTCCAATGACGCGCAGAGAATTTGCCGCTTCGCCGCTTGTCCTCGCCATGCAGCCGGCCCCGCCCGGCCACCGGCTGGCGCAGCCGATGCGCTGGCTCCAGCTTGCCTTCGTCGAAGACGACCCCGGCAACTACGACATGCAGTTCTGGCTCGACTACATCCGCCGCGTCCGCGCCGAGGGCGTCTGCCTTTCCGCCGGGGGCTGCGTCGCCTTCTACCCCACGCGCATCCCGCTCCACTACAAATCGCGCTTCATGAAGGAAGGACAGGACCCCTTCGGCGAGCTCGTCCGCGAGTGCCGCAAGATGGGCCTCGCCATCCTCGCCCGCGTCGATCCGCATGCGGCGCACGACGACGTCTTCCAGGCGCACCCGGACTGGATCGCCCGCGACGCCGAAGGCCGGCCGCGCCGCCACTGGGCGATGCCGGACTACTGGGTGACCTGCGGCCTCGGCCCCTACAACTTCGAGTTCATGCGCGACGTCGTGCGCGAAATCGCCGAGCGCTATGACATCGACGGCATCTTTTCCAACCGGTGGTCCGGCTCCGGCATGTGCTGGTGCGATCACTGCCGCCGCAATTTCCGCGCCTTCGCCGGCCGCGACCTGCCGCGCTCGGCTGACCGGTCCGACCCCGCCTGGCCCGTCTGGCGCGAGTTTTTCAACGAGCGCCTGTTCGAGTTGTGGGACGTGCTCGATGAAGCCGTCCGCAGCGTGCGCCCGGATGCGGCATTCATCCCCAACACCGGCGGCGGCGCCAACGCCGAAATCGACATGAAACGCGTCGGCGCGCGCGCCCCGTTCCTCGTCGCCGACCGGCAGGCCCGCTACGGCGTACTGCCTGCCTGGGCCAACGGCAAGAATGCGAAGGAGTACCGCGCCGCGCTCGGCAGCAAGCCCGTGGCCGGCATCATCAGCGTGGGACTGGAGGCGCCCTACCGCTGGAAGGATTCCGTCCAGCAGCCCGCCGAAATCCAGCTCTGGGCCGCCGACGGCATCGCGCACGGCATGCGCCCGTGGGTCACCAAATTCAACGCCAAGCCGCTTGACATGCGCTGGTTCGGCCCGGTGGAGGAGCTGTTCGCCTGGCATGCCGCCAACGCGGCGTACTTCCGCAACGAGGCCAACCTGGCGCGCGTCGGCCTCGTCTATTCGCAGCAGACCGCGCGGCTGGCCGCGCCCGAGGCCGAGGATTTCATCCGCGGCGCCTGCCATGCGCTCGTCGAGGCGCGCATGCCGTTCGAAATGGTCCACGACGGGCTGCTCGACGCCGGGCAGCTCCGGCCGTTCCGCGCGCTGGTCCTGCCGAACATCGCCGTCCTTTCCGATGAGCAGTGCGCGCAATTGCGCGCCTTCGCCGAGGCCGGCGGCGGCATCATCGCCACGCACGAGACATCGCTGTACGACGAGCGCGGCCGCAAGCGCGCCGATTTCGGCCTTTCGGGTCTGTTCGGTTGCTCTTACGCCGGCAAGACCATCTCGCGCCAGCAGAACGCCTATATCGACATCCGCGACCGCGAACACCCGCTGCTCGACGGCCTCCGCGATGCCGGCCGGTTCATCCACGGCGTGCGCCGCGTGGAGATCGAACCGCATGACCGCGGCCTGCCGCCGCTCACCACCATGCCCTCCTACCCGGACCTGCCGATGGAGGAGGTCTATGTGCGGCAGCCGCCCACCTCGATCCCCGCCGTGCTCTGCCGCCAGCATGGAAAAGGACGCGTTGTCTACTTCCCCTGGGACATCGACCGCACGTTTTGGGAAGTGCTGTCTCCCGATCATGGCCGCGTCTTTGCCAACGCGGTGCGGTGGGCGTTGCAGGAAGAGCCGCTGCTCGAGCTGCAAGGGCCGGGCCTCGTCGACGTGGCCGTCTGGCGGCAGGCGTCCTCGATCACCGTCCATCTGGTGAATCTCACCAACCCGTACGCGATGAAGGGCCCCATCCGCGAGCACATCCCGTTGCAACCGCAGCGGCTGCGGCTGCGCATGGAGCAGAAGCCCCGGCGGGCGCGCTGGCTGCGGCGCGGCGAGCCGGCGCGCTTCGATTTCCGCAACGGGTGGCTGGAGACGGCCACCCCGCCGGTGGCCCTCTACGAGGTTCTGGCGCTGGACCTGTGACTGCCGCCGCGCGGCGCGCAGCTTGAGCTGTCCCCCGCGGCAATGATAGAGTCGCCTGCTGACGTCTTCATTCCATGCGACTCAACGCCACGCTCGTCAAGTCCACTGTCGTCGCTGCGCTGGGCGGCCTGTTGTTCGGCTTTGACACGGCGGTCATCGCCGGCGCCACCGGCGCCTTGCAGAAGCTCTTTGATCTTTCGCCCGCCATGCTCGGCCTTACGGTCGCGAGCGCGCTGTACGGAACCATTGTGGGCGCGATGTTCGCCGGCATCCCGGGCGACCGCTACGGGCGCCGCGCCAGCCTGCGGATGCTCGCCCTGTTCTATCTGTTCAGCGCGCTCGGGTGCGCGCTGGCCTGGGACTGGACTTCCTTTGTGGTCTCGCGGTTCGTCTGCGGGCTGGCCATCGGCGGCTCTTCGGTGCTCGGGCCGATGTACATCGCCGAAATTGCGCCGGCGCGGTGGCGCGGGCGTCTGGTGGGCTTCTTCCAGTTCAACATCGTGTTCGGCATACTGCTCGCGTATTTTTCCAACTATCTGATCGGGCTGGCGGGCTTCGGCGACGCCGAATGGCGCTGGAAGCTCGGCGTGGCCGCGGCGCCGGCGGCGCTGTTCCTGCTGATGCTTTACACCATCCCGGAAAGCCCGCGCTGGCTGGTGAAGAAACAGCGCGTGGCCGAGGCCGGCGAAGTGCTGCGGCTGAATGGCGAGCCGGAATGGGAAAAGGAGCTGGCCGAAATTGTCGCCTCGATCGATGCCGAACACGGCCATGCCGACGAGCCGCTCTTCCAGCGCAAATACCGGCTGCCCGTCTTTCTCGCCATCGCCATCGGGATGTTCAACCAGCTGAGCGGCATCAACGCGATCCTGTATTACCTGAACGACATCTTCGCGCGCGCGGGCTTCGACAAGGTTTCCGGCGATTTGCAGGCCGTGGCGGTGGGCTTCACGAACCTGGCCGCCACCATCATCGCCATGAGCGTGATCGACAGGATCGGGCGCAAGAGCATGCTGCTGGTGGGCAGCGTCGGCTGCGCGGCCAGCCTCGCCGGCGTGGCATGGATCTTCTCGACGCAGGCCCACCAAGGGCTGCTGGTCTGGCTGCTGGTGGCGTTCATCGCGTTCTTTGCCTTCTCCCAGGGCGCGGTGATCTGGGTCTACCTGAGCGAGATCTTTCCGACGCGCGTCCGCGCCAGGGGCCAGAGCCTCGGCAGCTTCACGCACTGGGCCATGAACGCGCTCATCAGCGGCATCTTCCCGGTGATCGCCGCCAGGTCCGGCGCCGCGCCGTTCGTGCTGTTTTCCGCCATGATGGTGGCGCAGTTCTTCGTCGTGCTGCTGTTCTTCCCGGAGACCAAGGGGCACACGCTCGAGGAAATGCAGCACAAGCTGGGCATCGAATGATGCCGGCCGCCGCGGGGCGGCGCCCGGCGCCGCGCCTGTGATAGATTGCCCGCGTGACGTTGTTTCGCTGTCTCGCCCTTCTCGCCTCCGCCTGCCTGCTTTGCGCCGGTGCGGACTGGATGGATCTGACGCCGCCGGACACCCCGCTCGGCAAGGAGGTGCCCGGCTGGACGCGCATCCCCATTCCGCCGGTCGGGCCGGTGAATCCGGCGCCGCAGTGGAAGGTGGATGCCGCCTCGAAGACGATTTTCTGCACCGGGCAGGGCGGGCACGAGTGGCTGCGCTACGACAAGGAATTCGGCGATTTCGTGCTGGAAGTCGAGTGGCGGTTCACGCCGCGGCCCGGGGAAACGAAGTACAACAGCGGCATTGGCGTGCGCCTGTCGCGCTACGGGGAGCTCTGGTACCAGGCGCAGACGGGGCTCGCCGGCGGCTGGCTGTTCGGGGTGAATCTCGTCAACGGCGAGTTGACGCGCGTCAACCTGCGCGACCAGATGAAGGAAAACCGCGTGAAGCCCGCCGGCGAATGGAACCGTTACGAGATTCGCGCTGTTGGCGACACGATCACGCTTTCGGTGAACGGCGCGGTTACCAGCACAATGACCGGCGTCGCGCTGCGCAAGGGCTATATCGGGCTGGAGGCGGAAGGGTTCGAAATCGCCTTCCGCAACCTCCGCATCCGCCCGCTCGATTGAGCCTTCAGAAGCCCGGCGCTTTCCACACGATTTCGCCGCCAACGATGGTCACGATGGGGCCTCCGTGGAAGGTGCGCCCGTTGAACGGCGTGTTGGCGCTCTTCGACAGCGAGTTCTTCACGTCGTACGTCCAGGGGTACTCGGGGTGGAAGATGGTAACGTCGCCCGCGTAGCCCGGCTTGAGCGCGCCGCGCGCCTGTTCGCCCTTCCAGCCGATGACGCGCGCCGGCTCGCTGGTGAACAGCGCCACCAGGCGGTTCAGGCTGATCCGGCCCGTGTGCACGAGCACCTCGAGCGCCACGCCCAGCGCGGTTTCCAGCCCGATGATGCCGAAGGGGCAGCGCTCGAACTCCTGCATCTTGTCATCGCCGGCGTGGGGAGCGTGGTCGGTGGCGAGGCAATCGACCGCGCCGGAGACGATGCCCTCGATCACCGCCTGCACGTGCTCGGGGCTGCGCAGCGGCGGCTTCATCTTGTAGTTGGAATCGTAGGGGCGCATCAGGCGCGTGTCGAGCGCGATGTGGTGGGGCGTGGCCTCGCAGGTGACCGGCAGCCCGCGCTGGCGCGCGAAGCCGACCATCGCTACCGCGTTCTTCGTCGAGATGTGCGCCACGTGGTACCGCGCGCCGGTGAGTTCGGCGAGAAGGATGTCGCGCGCGACCATCACGTCTTCGGCGGCGGCCGGGATTCCGCGCAGCCCGAGCCGCACGCTGTCGGCGCACTCGTGCATGTCGCCGCCGGCGGAGAGGTGGAGATCCTCGCAGTGCTGGATGACGGGGATATCCAGCACGCGCGCGGTTTCCATGGCGCGCCGCATGACGCGCGCGTTCATCACCGGCCGGCCGTCGTCGCTGATGGCGACGGCGCCCGCGGCCACCATCGAGCCGATGGCGGCCAGCTCCTCGCCCTCGCTGCCTTTGGTGATGGCGCCGATGGGGAAGACATTCACCACGGCCTCGCGGCGGGCCTTTTCGACAATGTAGGTGGTCACCGTCGCCGAGTCGTTCACCGGGTTTGTGTTCGGCATGCAGCAGACGGTGGTGAAGCCGCCGGCGGCGGCGGCGCGCGAGCCCGTGGCGATGGTCTCGGCGTGGGTGAAGCCCGGCTCGCGGAGGTGGACGTGGATGTCGATGAAGCCGGGGGCGACCACCAGCCCGGCGGCGTCGAGGGTCTCGGCGCCCGGCGCGCTCAGCCCCTGCCCCACGGCGGCGATGCGGCCGCCCTCGATGAGCACATCGGCGATGGCGTCGAGGCCCGATGCCGGGCAAATCACACGGCCGTTGCGAATCAGCAGCTTCTTCACCACAGCAACACCCTTTCGAGCACCGCCATGCGCACGGGTACGCCGTTTTCCACCTGGTTGAGGATCATCGAGCGCTGCGAGTCGGCCACCTCGGACGAGATCTCGCGGCCGCGGTTCATCGGCCCCGGGTGCATCACGATCACGTCCGGGTGCGCCAGGTCGACGTGCTCCTGCCGCAGCCCGTAGAAGCGGAAATACTCGCCCGCCTGCATCGGCGGCTCGTGAATGCGTTCCAGCTGCACCCGCAGCATCATGATCACATGCGCCCCGCGCACGGCGCGGCGCATGTCATATTCCAGCTCGACGCCCGGCGCGATGGCCGCCATTTCGCGCGGCAGCAGCGTGGGCGGGCCGCACAGCACGACGCTGGCGCCGAATTTCGTCAGCAGGAAGATGTTCGAGCGCGCCACCCGGCTGTGGAGGATGTCGCCGATGATGACCACGCGCAGCCCCTCGAGCCGGCCGCAGCGGTCCAGGATGGTCCGCGCGTCGAGCAGCGCCTGCGTGGGGTGCTCGTGCGTGCCGTCGCCGGCGTTGACAATCGGCGTCGACAGGTGGCGCGCCAGAAAGTGCGGCGCGCCGGAAGCCTGATGGCGCATCACGATCACCGACGGGCGCATGGCGGAAAGCGTGTTGAGCGTGTCGACGAGGCTTTCGCCCTTGGCGACGCTCGAGCCGGCGGCGGTGATCGACAGCGTGTCGGCGCCCAGGCGGTGGGC
>Ga0308412_1001889_pt1 | contig 11376 bp, 11 predicted proteins | sample HotsprottomLayer_FD_202357 | JGI IMG/M metagenome (GOLD analysis project Ga0308412, IMG submission 202357) | Hot spring phototrophic mat microbial communities from Octopus Spring, Yellowstone National Park, Wyoming, United States -... | ecosystem: Environmental > Aquatic > Thermal springs > Hot...
CATGGAATCGTGATGGAACCTTCGTCAAAATCCATTATTGAACAACCGCCCGGACAAACGGGATGTGCCGTCATTCCGAAGCGATGGGTGGCGGAACGCTCGATTGCGTGGGCGGGACGCAATCGTTTGGCGAAGAAAGCAGACAACCGCACTCCAGAATCAAGCGAAGCCTTCCTTTATCTCGGTTCGATCGCAATGCTCCTGAATCGGCTTTATTCGAGATGTTCGTTTTTGATCACGCTCTGAGGAACAGTCGAACGAAGTATGCATGCCTGTTAATGTTGACTTATGGCCAGGAGAGATAAATCACCCCCAGATTGACACGCTGATTGGGTTCCAATACGATCAGGCGCGGCGTTGAGTCAGATGCGGACTCAACCGCCAGAATCCAGTTATACGGCGCCCAGACCGCAAGATAGTAACGTCCGGGCGGAATGTTGTTCAAAACGATTCTCCCCTGGTTATCGGACTGACCACTGACGTCCTTATTCTCTTCCCGAATGCCCATCAGTGCAGGAGGGGGCGTAGACTGATCCCCGGCAGGGGTCAGGTAGAAAAGAGTCCCCGGAATGGGACCTTTACCGGTAAATGTGTAGAGAACGCCGCTTATTGCGGCTTTACCCGGACCGGGTTCAGGCGGATCCTGGGAAGAGACGGGCAAAGGCTCGCCTTGCATGGGGGAGGGTTCTGCAAGGGGCGATCCGGTCGGAGAGGGAGACTCGGTAGAGGAAGGAGCAGCGCAGGCAGAAACTGCAAGGATGAGCAAACACACAAGCAGTCTCAAAGCCCCCACATATACTTTCATTGCAAACTCCTTGTATTCCAGAACACAGCCAGAGCCATCAGTTCTTCCGACGGACACCTCTTTGACCCGCCGCAAAACGTCGGAACATCTAAACACCGGAAAGAAAAAGACATGGAAAAGGACGAACCGGCCGTGGCAATTGCAGCGCAAAACCGGCCGGCCCGTTCTCTGATAAGGTTATCGTTATGGCTGAGTGAAGGCGTTATGAGCCATAAAGTTGTCGCCGCCTGGCAAATTGGGATTGATGGAGTTCAGGAAAGTAAGCTGGACGAAGGCATTAATGGGAGTGTTGGAGCTCACTGTCAATGTACCCACCCAACCGTCAGGAAGTTGTGGAACGGCTCCGGTTCCTGCCGTAATGCGATGATTCTGGATCAGGCTGCCGTTAGCCGGGATGGTCGCACTTATAGGTGCAATTGGTGGGGAGCCACTGGACGGAGTGTACGTCAAAGTCACATTCGCAGGTGAGTTGCTCAGGTTCTGGATGGTCACCGCCGTCGCAAAGCCGTTCGGAAGGCGCTTGGCAATCAGCGGGATAATGACCTTCGTATCCGTCCCCCCATCAGGAATTGCCTCATAGGAGGCTGCTTCGCCGGTGGCGACAAACCGCAGCTGGACGAAAGCGACCACGTTCGCAGGTGCCGTGATCACGCATGAACCGAAAAACCCTGCGCTGATTGACGTATCCGTAACAGGATTGACAATGAACGACTCATTATTAGGAACGGGGCTGGTATTACTCTTCGTGAAAGGAGTGAAGCCTGTAGCGCCAGCATCAGGTGTACACGCAACCTGGATACCATTTGCCGGAATCGGGCTCCCACTCACGTTCTGGACGGTGATAGGAGAACTCAGACTGTTGGGCAACTTTGACGTAAACAGCGGGACGAACCACTTTGTCTTCGGCGCCGTAGAGCTGAAGGCGTTAAAAGTCTGCAACGCATCGCCGGTGAAGAAGTTGGAAACAACAGCGATCGTTCCAGTAGAGGTTACAACCGCCGAACCAAACCAGTTATTTGGCACTGCGGCACCGCAAGGTGGATTGGAACCAGGAGCAAGATCGCAGGTATACGATGCACCCGGTGCAATGCTGGGAGAGGAAAAGGTGTAAGGTCCGCCAGCTCCGTTCAGAGTGAAATTAGCGGTAACTGCTGAGCTACCTGTGTTCTGGACAATAATCTGGGAGTTGCCTATGCCAGTAGCAGTAGTGAGTTGCTTCGCCACCAGAGGGACGAAGAATGAGGAGTCTCCTGCAGAAAGACCCGCATAGGCGCCACTACTCGTCGGATTCTGACCACGCGCCAAGATCTGCACGACCGCGCCCAGAGGCTGATCGGCCGTAACCATCACCGAGCCCGACCCACTTGTCAGATTGGGGTTGCCAGAACTCCCTGGCGGATCATATTGACGGAAGATTGCCTGCCCACCGTTACCAGGGATGTTGGTAAGAGGCTCGGTACCCCAGACTGACCCATCCGGCTTGTAATACGTGATCGTTCCATTAGCAGCCGCGCTCCCCAGATTGACCAGTGTGAAGTTGGTTGAGAGTTGCTTGGTCGTAGACTGCGCCAGACTGGATGCGCTGGCGACTAAGGCAAGCGCTACAGCCAGCACAATTGCCGATACGATCCGCGTTTTGCTTCGCATGTTGATCCTCCTGACGACATAATTAAGAACGTAACGCTCATACTGTAGCGGAAAGAGTCGCGGGAATCAATACCACCAACGGGTGATTAGCCCTCTTCAGAAGCCTTCCATCGGACGTAGACGTGGAGCGTCATACCAACCAGCAGCCATCCGACCTCGGCCAGGATCACGACCAACCGGGAGGCGACCGCCACGAGACCTGCCTGCCAGGGGAGCAGACCAAACTGACTGGACAGGAGCGTTGCGAGGGTCAACTCTCGCACGCCAATCCCGGCTGGCACTGCAATGGCAATGAACCCGATGAGCCAGGCTGAGCTCATGACGAATACCGCTCCCGGCAGATCCACGAGGGGAGCGAACAGGACTGCCTGGCTGACAAAGTAGATGGAACCGCCGTGGAGAACCCACAGGATGATGTAGAGCACGACAACCGCACTCCAGACATGGAATGGGGCGGAACCTCCGCTGTGCGGGTTACTTCCACCCCGCCGCTGGCCAAACCAGAATACCAGACGTGGTAAGCCTAACCAGGTGAATATGAGCATCCCTGCGGAGGCCAGACCAAGCGCCAACCCGCCCAATCCCTCCACGCGAAGAGAAAGCCACCCACCGGCAACTGCAATTGCTGTCAACACAAGCGCCAGAGTTTCAAGAACGGAAACCAGGGCCGAGTCGGTATAGTTGATGCCGCAATACTGCTTCAGCCATTCGCTTCGGCTCCAGTACCCCCAGACACTTCCTGGAATGTAACGGGGGAGAAAAGAAAGAAAGTACCCTCGTACCGTGAGACTCAGTCCCGGAGAAATCCCCCGATACTGCATAATCAGGCTCCAGGAGAGCATTTGAACAAAATAAGCGACCGTGACGAATGACAGGGCGACCCATAGCCATGCTGGCTGGGCAAGATGGAGCCTTCCCTGGACTGTTGCCGCATAGATCTCCCATACCTGTTGCAAGAATAACGCGCCCCCCAGAGTCAGTCCGATTGCAAAGAGCAGCTTTCGCCACGACATATCCCTCTCCCTCACGATGATCAGGCGCTCAAGCGCCCCCAATGCTGCTGACGAATGGAGGAGGGCATCGTTACTCACTGAACATGCAACAGCAAACCAAAAAACTATTACTCCAGAGGTTTGCGGAGAATCCAATTGAAGTTGGGGACAAGGGGCAACAAGGCGCTCCAGATCCCTTCCGGCAAACGCAGCAGAAACCTCCCGACTTTCCCGCACCTGGGCAGGTACCATTGCCTCAGGATGTCAATAGAAATATCCCGAATAACGAAGCGGGCTGCCAGGCGACGAAGCCCCCACAGGTGACGTGACCGCTCATAGTACGACGTTCCCCGTCCGCTCAGCCGTAAGTAGAACGATGCGAAGCGATCAGGGAGCCAGTGGAGAAACGGCAAAAAGTAGTGCGGCTCAATCGGGAACAGCCAGTTCGGACCGCTGAAGAAAACAACGCCGCCGGGCTTCAGAACACGGTAGATCTCCTCGAACATCTTCTCGTCGTCGGGAACATGCTCATAGACCTGGGCGCAAATGACAACATCGATCACGCCATCGTCGAAAGGAAGACTCATCGCGTCTCCCCGCACAAACTGAACCCGTGCCCGCGCCGCCTCGTCCACAGCCCGGAGGGCGACTGCGTCGTACTCCAACCCCACTGTGACGCTAAAGAGCGGTGCCATTGCAGCGGTGATCATCCCTGATGAGCACCCCACATCCAGACATACGGCAGAGGAAGAAATATGCTCGACGTACCGGTTCAGCGCCCAGGTGATCTTCGCCGCCTTTTCCTGCCGACTGGATGGGTCGCGCACACGCTGGGACAGGGTGTAGAAATTTGTCTGGTATGATCGCCTCATAACCGTGCTACGTTTCAGGCGCTCAATGTCCTTTTTGGGCGACGCCCACATATCCTAAGGCAAAGAAGTCGGAGGTCTTAAGCGCCCTGTCCATCCTGTAGAGCCAATACGTGATCAGCCACTTGTTCAAGAACCAGACAGCCTGACGCACCCCCCACACGGGCCATCCGATGCTGAGTAATAGAGTCGAGATCTGATGCCCCAGGAAAGCGATGATCCCGCCCTTCGCCTGGATCCCCAACACCTCGAAGCCTGCTTCCTCAAACAAGAGACGCAGCCCGTAGACAGTAAAACGGAAGTAGTCGTGGGGTTGATCGTGAAGCCGGCTCAGGTAGGGAACCGAGAAGATCACAACGCCGCCAGGCTTGAGAATGCGATGGATCTCGCGCACCGCCTGGAAGGGATGCGGAATATGCTCCAGCACCTCGAAGCAGATCGCCGAGTCGTAGCTCGCTGTCAGGAGGGGCATATGCTGCACGTCACCGACACACGTCACTGCGCTTGATCGGGGCCGGAGGTCTAGAGAGTGATACAGAACCTCTCGCTGAATCAGTACATCCCGGAAGGGCATTAAGCCGCACCCCAGGTCGATCACGCTCCCCTGAACGTACCGGTTTATCAGCGGCATCACGGTGACGTAATGGGCATAAAAAGACGGCGAGAAGCACCACCACTCGGGTGAGCCGACCATCTCCTCCTCTATCTTCTGTCTGCTGGCGCGCAGCCACTCCCACATATCCTTCTTCCAGAGGTGTAGTCTAAAAGTGGTATCGCCTTGGCCTGCAGGTAGTGTGATACTCCCATCCGACCGGGACGCTGTATCGGACACGATGCCTGCCAAACTGCCGCAGAATGTCCCCTGCCACCCGCCGCCAAATTCGCCGCGAATCACCGATATGTCGTCTACCGGAGTCATCAACTCATCAAGGAACGGCGCTTCCATCAGATAGAAGTGCCAGCCACTGCGATGCAATCGTCGTGCAATCTCGACTCATGACCCGCCCGGTGCCGTTCACAAGCCGTCACTGGTCAGCATCAGTCCTGGCGGGTGCTGAATGGTGGGCGTAAACGCATACCCTTCGTCCAACACGCTACCACTAACTCAATCAGGCGATACATGGCAAAAACTCTGCGAGCAAACGGATATCTGGAGTTAATCTCAATGAGAGGCGCATCGGCTCGCCAGCAATGTGGAATAGCAGGTAAGCGGTCATCCACGAAGGCAGTACATGGATAAATCTTGCAACCTTGCAGGCAGACACTTGATCTTGACTTTACTTTGTTAAGAAGTACCGCGCGCCATTGTAGAGCGCTACCTGAGATCTGTCAAGGCGCTGGATCATTCTTCCAGGCAATGCCTGCCGCCTGTTGGAGACGCCAGGTAACCGACGCTGGATCGAGCGGCGTATTCCTGGTGACACGATCAACGCAGACGGGTGTGCTGTTCTCGCGTAGTGCGATCACACCAACGCTTGTAAAGGCAGGGCGCCCGGCAGTGATTGTTCCGACGCCGAAGTCTATCTTTTGTTTACGCATACCTCCACATATCCGGGTTATATCACCGATTGATAGAGATCGACAAACCGACCGGCAATCTCATCCCACCCATAGTGCGTTACAGCTCGCATTCGTGCGCTCTGACTCATAGCCGTCCATCGGACGGGATCGCCCAGGATCTCTCGCATTCCCGCAAACAACGCTGCTGAACTGGCAGGGGCAACCAGCACTCCCACGCCGGGTGTGATGACGTCCCGGATTCCATCGACATGGCTGGCAACGATGGGGGTGCCACAAGCCAGCGCCTCCACAAGAACCACTCCCATCCCCTCCTCCAGCGAGGGCAGGACCAGAAGCCTGGCACGCTGCATCCAGGACCGAATCGCTTCCTGAGGTTGAAAACCGACAAAGGTCACGCGCTCTCCGAGTCTTAGCTGATCGGCCAGCGCTCTCAGAAAGCCAGCCTGAGGTCCGTCTCCCACCACTACCAGACGATAGTCTGGAAAATCACCAAAGATCGCTGGCATTGCTTCGAGCAAGTACCTGACCCCCTTGCGTTCGATCAAGGAGCCTACAAACAGGATGAGGTTCTCTCGCTCTCCCTTATCGGGAGGAACAAACCGGGTTGTGTCCACACCATTAGGAATAATATGCACCCGATCCGGATCGACACCCAGTTCGACGACCCGTTCCTTGAGGGCGCGGCTCAACGCCGTGACCCGGTCACAGGAGAGCAGGATGCTGCGCGTCAACCATGCTCCGACAGGGTGCCGGGGCACCTGGAAGATGTCGCTTCCCTGCACCGTAGCGATAACTGGCCGGTGATGAAGAGACCGACCCAGACAGGCGACTCCCGCAGACAGCGTCCAATGGGCATGCACCAGATCACAGAATCGCGCACAGCGGACGGTAGCCAGCATATGTGCGAGAAGGAATGGCAAAATCTGTATGCGCGTCAATGGCTCCTTTTGCCATGCGGCCGGAAGCCCGCCCCCTGCCTTTCGCATGACTTCCCACCGTTCTGGCCACCAATATCGGGGACGAACAACTTCTATTCCATCCATATATTCATGCGCGGGCACTCCCGGGCTGTGGGCAGCGACCACACGAACGTGGATTCCCTGTCGAGCCACTGCCCGAACCAATTCCCATATGAATGCCCCGTCTCCATCGCCTGCCCAACGAGGAAAGGCAGTCGTAACAAAGCAAACCTTCATTCGAATCTCAACCCCTTCCGGTGCATGCCTCTGCATCCGCGATCGTGATTCACGATTATTCGTTGGGGAAAGGTGTGCGGCTTAATGTCCCACATATGCAGATTGTTTGCCGAACCTTTACAGGTTCGGCTGAGATAAGGGCCTCCTCGTCGCTCTCGGTCGTCGATCAGGACGTTGCGATCACGTGCAATTAATGCCATCAATCACACTATCATGGAAGTCGTTCATCTGGAGGATATCTTTCGGTCTTCGCGGACAACGCGATGGAAGACAACATTCGCGTCCGAGCGCCGCGTTGAGGATCGACGGTGAAGAAGGTCTGTCTGGTCATCAGTTGTAATGCGTTTTGTGCAACCGTCGAAGGCGGGTTCATTCCGGAAACGCGCTATCGCCAGACCGAACGCCATAATCATGGCTTAACCGGCGCAAGCGCGGATACAACGAACCACTCTTGAGTGCAAACCACATCCAGCTGGCGCCAGATCGCCTGGATCCCAAAGATGCTTGATCACGGCAATGCCTGACGCTCCCGGTAAAATCCACCCATCAATCGGCAGCACGTCGAGACCTGTCCGCCGAATTCCTCACGACCAGGATCTTCCCTGTATCGTAGCGGTAGACCTCTTCGAGCCCGAGGTCGGACAACCACGCCCCTGATCGTATCAGATTGCTCTCGTAACCTGCCATAACATGGGTCACGCCATACCGGGACAGAATCTGGTCTGGAGATGCATTGTCCATCTTCTGTCCCAACCACATCCTGTGTGTAATTTCCACTCTCCCAGAAAGCCGGGAAAGATCGCCCCACTCCAAAGGATAGATCATCGGAGGCAGCGTACTGGCTCGCCGTGCTAACAGCGGAATCCAGTATCCTGAATCCGTTCCTACCACCCAGCCGGGGGACCAGTCAAACTGCAAAGAATCCACCAGGAAGAGAGCATCTTCGGGAGTATTGCTTTTTATCCACTCCATCACAACCAGATCTCCAGGTCGGATATACGGTTGCGCGGTGTATACCACATTGGGAAGATAGTATACACCCGAAACAATGCCGCCAACTGATGCAGTAATCAATACTCCTCGAACTGCGAGGCGCAGTTTCCCGATCATCGCATCCCATACATCATGCGCCCATGCCCCTATCAGGATAGCGACCGGGATGGAAAGCGTAAGCGATGCGGTTGTCAATTCCCAAAAATGCCTGCCAGTGATTTGAGGAAAAAGAACCCCTCCTCCCACCAGGATGATGCCCCATACCACGAAAACCCATTCCAATCTCCTATCCGCTTCCCGCGAGAGCAGACGGATTCCGGCAAGCAGTATGAGAGCGTATATTACAGGGAGGTTCGTTGCAAAAGATAAGACGATCTCTTCAACACGCTCCAGATCGTTGTAATCGCCAAGAACAGGGTAGGTCATCCGCAACCCGTAAGGGTCATACTGGGTCCAGACTGCTCGCACGAACCAGGGAGCGCTTAGAACGAGGCTGAACAATCCGATCAGTGTCAACTCGCGGATACGTTTCCAGTCACTTTGCAGGATGTGCATTCCCCCCAGAATTGCCAGGAATACGGCGCCAAAGAGCGCAACCCGATAGTGGCTCAAGATCATGCCCGTCGTCAGCAAAACAGGCACGACCCACGCCGTTCGATCTTCTTTTCTCGTCAGCACGACCCAAAGGCTGGCAGCAAGAAAAAGCGTTCCTGTTGTTTGAGTGAACCGGCTCCACCGCAACAGGCAAAAGGGTGAGACCATGACAACCCCAACCAGTGCAGCAGCGATCGCAGCGGCGCGTCGGTTGCCTGTGATCCGCTCACTGAGCAGACCCGCTACACCCGCAATAGATCCGTTGAGAACAAGTGCTGTGATTTTGGTTGTCGCTAAAAGATCGGCGTCGAACAACCAGCGGAAGAGAGCAGCGATACTGTGAAATCCGAAGTGGTAAGAGAAACTGACCAGCGGAGCGTAAGGCTCATAGGTGGACGGAATCCCGCCCTGTTCTGTAAATAATTGCACAATCAGCGTATGGTGGTATGCATCAACCCCCGGCAGCACAACGTATCCACGACCGACAAAAAGCCGCAAGGCTACACCAAGAAGCGTAACGCACCAAAAAGCAATGGTGTAGACGAGATTATAACCGGTCCAGAAGCCTTTTCGCTGCCAGACTCTTCTATCTTTCCAGAAAAAGTATGCTCCCAGTAAAAAACTCAAGACTGCCAGCCCTTTGACACTCCATGCGTCCAGACGAATAAACATCCCACACCAGACTAAAAAGGTCATCCAGGCTGCTAGAGCAATGCATATGCTCACAATCAGCGTAGAAGTAAAATCCGCAGTGCGACAGACCCATTTACGAGCGATCCAGTAGCCAGAGAAGAACAAGATTGACAGGCTGGCTATTCCATATGTCACCCAGCCCCAAACCATCAGCAACAAGTCCTGCGCTATGGATATCGGATCATACCTCAAACGGAAAACTGCCTGCGCTTTTTGTGGCTCACGGTCAACATAGAGCGCACCATACGAGTAAGAGTCGAGGTTACCAGCAGGCGCCCTGATCTTACCCGGACCATCGTATTCCAGGAAAGCATAGAAATAGCGGGTGTGCGAATGTACAATAGAGGGGAAACTGAAATGATAGTAACCCTCTTGACCAGCGCTCACGGAATGAGAGGCGGTCAGGATGTCAGCAGTGCTCAGGGGACTGTCGCGCAAATGCAGGGTAACGTGACCTTGAACAGCAGCGTCGGGAGAAAGATACACCTCCACCCCGTTCAACCCTCCATGCCGGGACACAAAGGTCTGACCGATGGTGTGGCCGGGTTCCAGCGTCAGCGCTATCTCCGGCACAATACTCGTCTGATCCTGGTCCACGAAATCTGAGCATCCGGTAAGAAGAAGCAGTGATCCGAGCGCTACCAGCACAAAACCCCACCGGACTTTACATCCTGGAGTATGTGACAATCTCCTCCTCCGTTATCCAGGCAATGGCGTGTTCCATTCTCTCTTCGCGCTTATAGTCTGGGGTGTAGCCATTTCAAGATCGTGTCAATGAAAGTATGCTCGTTCTTTACGCACATACCTCCTGTCACTAGCAAATCGTTTGGTCGATTTGTATGGTCTGGAGAAAACCGCCATACTCTACCACGCCCTCCCAGCCTCTGTCAACCCAAAACACGTGTGGAAAAAATGTTACCTTGATTGCTCGTTGATGCCCACACAAGCGAACGCCTCTGGCATGATCGCGGTTGCAGAATCACCATCATCGCCAGGAGGAGCCGATGGACGCCACTTGGATGATACCCGATTTTGTCGTGATGGACACGCTAATGGAACGCCTGGGGCAGCGCCGTGATGGGCGGGCGCAGGTCCCCGACTCCGAGATTCTGACGATGACCGTCGTCGCCGCAGACGAGCAATGAGATGAGAGGAGTGAGCAACGAGAGTCGTGCGTACCCTTCCTCTCACTCCTCACTCCTCTCCGCTCGCTGCTCGCCGTCGGCGCCCATCACGAGCGGGCAGTGCCGATCATGCGCGGGTGCGGCGCTCTGGCGGGGCGGATAAGCGTCGCGCGCGTCTATCGTCGTCGGCATCAGCGCGCCGATGGGATGGCCTGGATTCTAGAGGTGGCGGGGGAGGTGGTCACCACGGGCGACGGGTTCATCATCGATAGCCTCCCCGCGCCGGTATGCCGCCGGGCGCACGTCCAGCGCTGTCGCAAGGTGCGCGAGTGCGCATGCTGCGGCTCCTGCGCGGCCGAACGGGAGACGTTCGTTGGATGGCGGTTGCATCTGGTCTGCCGCCCGGATGGCAGTCCCGGGCGCGTTCCGATGCTGCCCGCAGGGGTGCACGACCTGACTCCGTTACACGAACTGGCGTCTGGCCTGCCCGCCGGGGCGCGGCTGTTGGGCGTAACGGCGGTAAGGGCGGTAAGGGCGGTAAGGGCGAATAATCATTCGCCCTTACTGTCGCCGTTACCGTGTCGCCGCAACTGCGCCGCTGATGCGGCGAGTATCCTGGCCGAGACGGGTCGGGGCGCAGCGCCGCTGCGCCCATACGCTCGTGCGCCAGGCGACCATGCGTCCGCACGCCTGGTTGATGGACGTCATCGAATTGCGCGCGCATCGTCGTCGCGTCGAGATGACGAACGGTCAACCGTCACCTGGAGCAGATGGGTATTGAGCGACTGCACAGAGGCGCCTATGCCGGGTTTGAGCGGAAGGTGCATGCAACCCTCATTGCACGCATCTGTACGAACATGAACGAGCAATCAAGGTATGTTATGATAGACACGAAGCGATTTGCACTCTGACGTGTCAGGCTATGGCTGATGAACATCCAAT
>Ga0308412_1001896_pt1 | contig 11371 bp, 10 predicted proteins | sample HotsprottomLayer_FD_202357 | JGI IMG/M metagenome (GOLD analysis project Ga0308412, IMG submission 202357) | Hot spring phototrophic mat microbial communities from Octopus Spring, Yellowstone National Park, Wyoming, United States -... | ecosystem: Environmental > Aquatic > Thermal springs > Hot...
TGGACGATGACTTTCGTATCGCTGATGATCGGCATGAAATTCGTATCCCCCGACCACCGTGGGACAAGATGCCAGTGCAGATGCCCGGGCAATCCTGCTCCCGCCACCCGGCCAAGATTCAAACCGACGTTAAAGCCATCGGGATGAATCGTTGCTTCCAACCGTTGAATCATCAGCGCCAGCAGATTCTGCAAATCCTGCGTCTCGGCCGAAGTTAACTCGTCCAACCGGGCTCGATGCACACGGGGTGCTACCAGCAAATGGCCGTTGTTATACGGATACCGATTCAGGATCACGCAAGAATACGGTGTTCGCACTAGTATTAAATTCTGGCGATCATCACATTCAGCCAGCCCCCGACAGATAAAACATTCGTCCCCCGTCGTACTCGGAGGTCCCGCCGGACGTGAGACATAGGATAATCGCCACGGGGCCCAGAGCTGTTCCACCCGATGACTCCAGCCAAACCTTCAAACATTCCCGGATCGCCACGGCGGCTGATGACAACTGCCCGGCAACTTAGTACTGCTATCATAAGGATTGAAGGAGGAAGTGACCGGGACTGAAGCCAAGGCCACTCAACCCCACAGTCGACGCGGAGCGGATACCGAACAAGTTGACAGCAGCGATCGCCGTCCCTAGCATTATCGTTTTCCAGGTAATTGTCGTTCCTTTGCAACGTTGAGATGATTATGGCAGTTCCAAAGCGACGAACATCAAAATCCCGACAAGGGCATCGGCGAAGTCACCATCACAAACAGCCGATCGGCGTACAATACTGCCCCCGCTGTAATGAACCGGTTCTTCCTCATCGGGTCTGTGAAGCCTGTGGCTTCTATCAAGGTCGCGATGCCATTGTCGTTAAGACCGACGAAGGGAATTAACCTATGCGGATTGCTCTGGATGCGATGGGTGGGGATCATGGTCCAGCCCCGAATGTCGCCGGGGCACTCCGTGCAATCGCTGCGGTCCCAGACCTTTCCGTGGTGCTCGTCGGTAATCAACCCCAGATTGAAGCCGGCCTTGAGCAAGCTCCCCCCGAGTTACGCCAACGCCTCAGTATTGTCCATGCCAGTGAAGTGATTGGCATGGACGAAAAACCGACCGATGCTTTACGCAAAAAACCCGACAGTTCGATCGCCCGGTGCTGGCACCTCGTGGCCGATAAACAGGTCGATGGTCTCGTCAGTGCAGGTAACACCGGCGCAGTCGTGGCAACAGGTCTGGTGATCAAACGCTTTCTGAAAGGTGTCCGTCGGCCAGGGATTGCTGCGGTCATGCCGACCGCGACCGGCCAGACGGTCATCCTCGATGTCGGTGCCAACGTTTGGCCCAAGCCGCTTCATTTATTGCATTACGGCGTGATGGGCTCAGTGTTCGCCGAGCAAATTCTCGGTGTCGCACAGCCAAAAATCGGCCTCATGAATGTCGGCGAAGAAGAAGGTAAAGGACACGAACTCATTCAAAAAACGTATGAACTCTTCCGCAATGGGCCACTGCGTGAGCAATTTGCCGGCAACGTCGAAGGCCGGGATATCCACAAAGGCATGGTCGATGTGATTGTCACCGATGGTTTCGTCGGCAATGTGGTCCTCAAACACGCCGAGGGTGTCTTCGACTTCATTATGAACCTGGTCATGAACGATGTCATCGGAACCCTTGCCAGGGAACGGGATCTTGCCTTGGCCGCTTGTCAAAATCTCATTGCAAAATTTCACTACAGCAGCTTCGGTGGTGCTCCGCTGCTCGGCATCGATGGCATTTGCATGATCTGTCACGGTGCCTCGGACGAGCGAGCCATCGCTAATGCTCTGGCGGCCGCTGCACAAGACGCCCGAGTCCAACTCAATGAAAAAATCACCCAGGCCATCGCCGCCCTACCGACGTTCCAGGACCTCGATTAATTTTCCTTACTCAGGCTGCCACGCAGGTTTCACCGGATGAGTCGCACCGCTATTCTTTTTCCCGGTCAAGGTGCCCAGTACGTCGGTATGGCCAAAAACCTGGCCGCCAGTTCTCGCATCGCCAAGGACCTTTTTGACGAAGCATCGACACAACTTGGTTACGATCTGCTGGCAGTTTGCAGCGAGGGTCCGGCGGAGCGTCTAAACGCCACCAACGTCAGCCAGCCCGCGATATTCGTCGCCAGCCTGGCAGCACTGCAACAGTGGAAATCAGCCGAACCCGATGCTCTTGCCGGTGTCGAGGCCACCGCCGGCCTCAGCCTGGGTGAATACACATCTCTGGTGTTTGCCGGATCAATGTCATTCGCCGACGGGCTGCGTGTTGTCCATGCTCGGGGGCAAGCCATGCAAACCGCCGCTGAGGCAACACCCGGAGCGATGGCCAGTCTGCTTGGTGCCGAACTAGCGGATGTGGAGCAACTGGTCCAGGACTGCCGAGGCTCTGCCACACTGGAAATTGCCAACTATCTTTGTCCGGGAAATACCGTGGTTTCCGGAGAACTCCGTGCCGTTGAGGCGGTTTGCCGGGCCGCCGAGGCCCGCGGCTTCAAACCGATTCGTTTGACCGTCGCTGGAGCATTTCACACACAGCTGATGAAACCAGCTGACCAGCACCTAGCGGAAGCCCTGTCTCGGGTAACGTTGCATCCGCCACGACTGCCGATCTGGTCGAATGTCGATGCTCGCCCCCACACACATCCGGAAGAACTCCGAGAATTGCTTGTTCGGCAAATTGTCTCACCGGTTCGCTGGGAAGCCACCATGCAAGGAATGCTTGCCGCGGGAATCGAACGCTTTGTCGAGGTCGGACCGGGACGTGTCCTGGCTGGGTTGCTGAAACGCATTCACCGGAAAGCGGAGATCCACAACATCCCGGCCTGAAAACGATTCAAAACAGCCAGAAACTTGCGTACGCTTTCCCCGGGACATCTTTTCTTTTCCAGTGAACCTCAGTAGATTCTATCCGGTATCGGGGAACACTGGTTGTGGAGTCAGCGGCAACAATCCTGACACACCCGCACCGCATGATTCGCCGGCCTCGGCGGTTCCTCCTGTTGGTCAAGGAGGCTTCCGGCTAGGCTTAGCAGACCCCTAGGAGGGATCACTCGTGTCGAATGAAGAAGTTGAACGCCGCGTTATTGAAATCGTCTGCGAACACTTGGCCGTCAACAAGGAAACGGTGGAACGCAAGACAAGCTTCCAAGAAGATATCGGCGCTGACTCGCTCGATATCGTTGAATTGGTGATGGAACTCGAAGAAGAGTTCGACATTCAGATTCCTGATACCGAAGCCGAAAAAATTAAAACCGTGGGTGAAGCCATCGATTTCATTTGTGCAAAAATCCAAGAAAAAAATGCCGGGGCCGGCGGGGAAAAAGCGTAATGAATCGTCGTCGAGTTGTTGTCACCGGCCTGGGAACGGTCAACCCGCTCGGATTGAATGTGTCGCAATACTGGGATGGCCTTCTGGCCGGCCGCAGTGGCATTGCCCCGATCACCCTATTTGACAGCAGTAAATTCAAAGTCAAATTTGCTGGGGAAGTCAAAGGCTTTGATCCGGAACCGCTCATCGATGCTCGCAGCATCCGTCGGCTGGATCGCTTTACCCAGTTTGCCCTGGTGGCGACCGAGCAAGCCATTCAGGACAGCGGGCTGTCACTGGACAAGCTCGATCCATTTCGCGTCGGCGTGATTCTCGGCAGCGGAATCGGCGGCCTGGCGGAGTTCGAAGATGGCCATACCACCCTCATCAATCGTGGCCCCGACCGCGTTAGCCCGTTTGTCATCGCTAAGATGATCGCCAACTCGGCCGCTGGAAACATTTCCATCCGCTACCAGATGCGTGGCCCGAATACCACCGTCAGTACCGCTTGTTCCTCAGCGGCTCATGCCATCGGCGATGCCATGCACGCCATTGCTTACGGCTTTGCCGATGTCATGGTCACCGGGGGTTCCGAAGCTGCTGTCACCCCCCTCGGTCTGGCCGGATTCATCGCTTGCCGGGCTCTCTCCGACCGCAACGACGACCCCGCCACCGCCAGCCGACCTTGGGACAAAGATCGCGATGGCTTCGTCCTCGGCGAAGGTGCCGGTGTACTCATCCTGGAAGACTATGAACATGCCCGGGCCAGAAATGCCCCGATTTACTGTGAAATCCTCGGCTGCGGTAACACCGCCGATGCTTATCACATCACGGCCCCCCACGAAGAAGGAATCGGAGCCGCCGAATCGATGCGAGCCGCTTGCCAAGAAGCCGGCTGGAACGTCAGCGATGTTCAATACATCAACGCACACGGGACAAGCACACCACTGGGAGATTTGGCAGAAACCAAGGCGGTCAAACAGGTGTTCGGGGATCACGCCCGACGCTTGATGATTTCCAGCACAAAAAGTTTAATCGGCCATCTTCTCGGTGCCAGCGGCGGGGTCGAAGCCGTGGCTTGCGCCCTCATGCTCAAACACGGCGTGCTGCACCCCACTATCAACTTACATACCCCGGACCCGGAGTGTGACCTGGATTATATCCCGAATTGTGCCCGTGAAGTGCGGGTTCGCCGAATGTTGTCGAACAGTTTCGGCTTCGGCGGCCATAATTGCTCGCTGGCTCTCGGAGCCGTCTAGCACCCCTCAGCCATCTTAGCGCTGCGAGTGTCCACATGCCCAGCAGCGGCGAGGCTCCGACAAGCAAAGTCAGGCCGAGACAGGGTAGCTGGGACGGTCAGCAATTTTCCTCAACGATGGCAGGCTCGCCGTCATTCACTGCTGACGGTGAGCCCGAGCCAATGCCAAGATTCTGGCGATAGCTCGACCGAAATTATCCCCGGGCATTTAACGGAACTTTCGGGTCATCCGCGACATTCACCCAGACATGGACATGCGGATCACCGCGGAAATACCAGACAAACGAGGGGCCCTCAAGCCGCCAATTGTCCCAGACCTGATCATCGCCAATGTCCGCATCGGCATAAAATGACAGGCGGCAGGCATCCAGCCCCCCCTGCTTTTTGAGTGCGGCCATCGCTTCATCGCGATCTTCCGTCCGGAAAGGTTCAAGAAGCAACGCCAGGACTTTTTGCAGCTCCGCTTTTTGATCGGCGCTGAGTTCGGTGATCGGAATGCCCGGTGCTTCAGAAATTTTTTGGCCACGGAAGCCGACCCGAGCCTCTAGAGGGCTTTCCGCAACTAGGGCCAGTTTCCGCTGTTTGCCATCGAGCATCTGATACACCTTGTTGGCAGCGACAGCTTGCGGCCAGAAAACATTTCCTGGGTGATCCGGCTTTTCGTTAAAGCCCTGAGCGGCGTGACCGTAAAAAATCGGGCCGCCAAAGGCTACATGATCTTGCGTGTTGCCATCCGCCCGAAGGGTCTGATGACGGCCGGTAATCACCAGCTCAAAATGCTCGCTACCCGGCTGACCGAAAATGGCGATGGACTGAGTTTCTCCCCACTTCCGGCCACCCGAATCATCCTTCAACTGCTTCAGGAAGCGGTCATACCATTCCGGATTGATTAGCCCCTTGAACACATCATGGATTATTCCTTGTTGCTCTTTTGTGTAAAAATCGCTTGTGATAGTTGGCTTGGTAATCTGCCAGTTGTTTGAAACAAACGTGCGTAACAATCCCCGCTTCGGGTCTTGATAATCCCAGTCAAAGCAGATTGTTTTCCGTTGAGCTTCTGTCAATGTATCGTAGAGAGCTTTGACAGCGGTCTCGGCGGCCGAGGTTTTCGACGGTGCCGCGACGGCTTGTGCACCGGTCAGCGGCAACGTGCCGGCCGCAGCCGTCGCCAGGCTCCATTGCAAAAAACGCCGGCGGTCAACTTCAAGAACAGGGCATTCTGGGGAGTGAGAGTCCGGGTGCATCGGTATCCTCAAATACTGAACTGAAGGGGAGGGACGGCGTCCATGCTCATCTCAGGAACATGTCATCGCTCTCCATATTACCCCAAATTGTCGTCGGTGTTACTCAGAATTGCGTCAATTCGCTAAGATTGACTGTGGCCGCCGATGAACCTTCAGGCCGATGGTAGGCACAGCACTCGTTCCGCTGAATGAGATTGACACTGATGGTGATTTGCCCCTGTTGCCGGGCCAGCAACGAAACCGGCCCCCTCTGCCGACGCTGCAAAGCGGATTTGTCGCTGCTGTTTCGCTTGGAAACGAACCGGGCCCACTTATTAGGTCGCGCCTGGGAGGCAGCCCGGTCTGGATCGTGGGCTGAAGCACGAACATGGGCCGAAGCCGCTGAACGGTTGCGACATGGGGCGGACACCCGGCAATTCCTCGCCTGCATCTGTTTCGCACAACGCGATTTCGCTGCCGTGAGGGCTTGGCACGCCGCTGCCAAACAATGTGAACGGAGCCACTGCCGCGTATGAGCGAAACCGTTTTGATTGTTGACGATGAGGATGGCGTCCGCCGCACCTTTCACGAATGGCTGACCGGCAGCGGCCTGGATGTTCAAGTCTTTGCCGCCGCGGATTCACAAGCCGCGTTGCTAATCGCAAACGACCATCCTATTGACCTAGCGATTCTCGACTGGAACCTCGGCTCGGGGATGGATGGCCTGCGGCTGCTCGAAGACCTGGTGGTTTTCCAACCAGAAATTGTCGCGATTCTGGTCACGGGGTTTGCCAATCAAGCCACCCCTTTGGATGCCTTGCGGATGGGTGTACGAGATTATTTTGACAAAAATCAGGATCTGACCCGGGAACGGTTCCTGACGGCAGTCAGCAAACAACTCGAACGGATCCGACCAGCTAAACGAGAACGAGAAGTTAATCGCTCGCTGCATCAGTTCCGCGACAGCGTGGAGAAAATATTGCCGCTGGTTCGTTCCGCCGCCGCTCTGAATGACCCCGTTCCGCTTCCCGAGGCGATTCATTCGCTGTTCCGGTTTGTCCTGCAATCGACAGAAGCCCCGGACGGTGTGTTAATCGCGGTCCATCAATTCGAGGATGGTCGCGAATCGATCCGGACATACGATTCGGCAGGAGCCCTCCGCGACACTCCCACGGTGCCCTTCCGTCAATCGCTCGCGGCCACAGTTGTCAGTCTGCAAGAACCCTGTGTGATGAACGATTTTGACCCCAGCACCACTAGCTCGGTGGAATTGATGCCGTTCGAGCAGGGACGGCGGTCCGTGCTCGCCGTTCCGCTCCGGGTGGGAACTGGAACTCATGTTGTGCTGGAATTGTTCGACAAGCCGGCGTTTACGGAAGCGGATCGGCGGGTAGCGGCTGTGGCCGCAGAAATTGGCGGCGAGTTGCTCCGCCAAGCCCTCGCAGAACGGCATACTCAGCAACTGCTCTTCGATGCCGTCGAGGCGGCACTTCGTGCCAGCCATCAACTGGTGCAAAAGCTCGGCGACTCCTCACGCCACGAGACGAGTCCAACGCCCACAGAGATTCCACCACCGCGGGCAACGGATGAACTCCTGGAACGACTCCGCCAAGGTTTGGATGAAAACCCGAACGCCATTGTCGCCGCAGACACGAGCTTGAAGTTGATTGAAGCCATCCGCGCCCTCGCCCTACGCCATGGTCCCGAGGCTGTCAATCACTGTATCACGCTGGTTGCCAGCTTGCAAACCTTACTGGATCGTTTGACCACCCCCGAGTAATGAACCTCGTACCGCCCGATGCCATCAGGCGGTGTGACTAGGACCCATGACCGACCCAGGACGGACCGTGTTTGACGACCTCTTTGCCCTGTTCACCCCGGATCGGGTCCTCCGCGATCCCCGCGCAACCGGCGAAGGAGTTTCTGTCGCCGTCATCGACAGCGGGATCGAACGCGCCGTTCTCGAAGCCAAGTTTCAACAGCACGGCATCCCCCTGGCACCAATCGAAGGAGCCATCTTTCACCCGGGGATTCCCGATCCACAGCCTTATCTGGGTAAACAATCCGCCCCGCATGGAACCACCGTCGCTGACATCATCCTGACACTGGCACCGCGGGTAAAACTGTATTCCGCTGATGTCTTCGGGCCGCGTGGCAGTTGCGAAGTTGAGACAGTCATCGCCGCACTGCGCCATGCCATCGATGTTTGGCAGGTGAAGGTCATCAACTTATCGCTTGGAATCCCCGAACAGAAACTCCATCCGTTACCACGGCGGCAACAATTCCAAAAAGCGATCGAAGATGCTTATTTCAAAGATGTCCTCGTCTTCGCAGCCGCGCACAACGAGCACCCCTTCACCCGCAGCTACCCGGCCGTGTTCGCCCCGCCGCTGATCTCCGTCGACAAAGCATTGTTTGACGATCCCTTGGCTTTTGCTTATCAACTCCGCGAATCGATCGAATTCCAAGCCCACGCCCGAGGCTATTTGGGGCCGTTTGCCCGAGAGCCGGCGACCAGCTGGGCGACACCGCACCTGGCAGGAATCGCCGCCCGCATTCTCTCGTTGAAGCCGGACCTGAAGCCGTTCGAAATCAAAACCATCTTGTACTGGCTCTTCCGGGCTCGAGGTCAAACCGCACCAGCGAACGAGACCGGTTAACGGCCAACGATTTTTCCCGCCAACTCCGCCACGTCAGCCTTTCACCGCTTCTGTCCCTCCGTTAGCGGAAACCATTGTCGCTGTGGTCGGTTGTCGCTAGTGCCGGAGAAGTGATGGTCGTAGGAAAAGGCAACCATACGGCCCGGTAAGAAGCGAGCGGCGGAGTTTCTCCGCTGGTTCGCCATAACGTTTTGGATTGATTCGAGCAGCTTCCAGCAGGTGATAGGCGGCTTGTGCTGGTCGGCCGCGATCAGCGTAATGCCGTCCGAGTTCGTAGTGAAAGAAGGCCGATAGTCCTGGATACTCAGCCAATCCTGTCTGAAGAACCTCTTCGGCAGCGCTAAGCCGACCGGACTGCTTGGCGTTGAAGACTATTCCTTCGTACGCCATCTGGGAGAGCTGGGCAGCGTCTGGATCACGAGCCCCTTGAGGTCCGTAATATGCAAGGGCAGCATGGAAAAGTTGATCACTTTCATTCCAGCGGTTGAGATCGCGGTAGATTCCAGCGAGGAACAGCCGTGCGGCCGGGTCTGAATCCGCGAGTGGCTGCAGGAGTTGGCTAGCATCTTCGAGTCGGTGGAGTCTTACGAGCAGCATGACTCGTTCGAGGCGGACGGCATCGGGGACATTGGCTGGCAGCGGCAGCGCCACAGCTTGTTCTAGCTTCGGCAAGGTGGCGTCTAGGAACTTCAGCACCTGGTGGGGCGTGGCGTTATTGAACGGAAGCTCGCTGCCAAGTTCGCACAACCCGAGGACAATGGGTCGGGCCAGCGAGAGTCGTTCGCGCTCAAGATAGTCGCGGGCTATCTCCGTGCGATTCACGATAACAGCTTCACTGTAGAGCCCGCTTGGAAGGATCGCCACCCCCACCGCAACGCTGAAAGCCAAAGCCGAGGGAATGCACGGCATAGCATCGGCAAAGGCAACACACCACGGGAGAATCAAGGCGAATGCCGCCACCGCTCTGACCACAAGAGCCGGCAGCGATGTAATTTCGCCAGCCACGATGTCGTTGCCAAGGCCTGGTAAAATGGCTGTAGCCATAGCGGCAATTAGCAAGCCAACGACGATTGCGCTTGCTGGCGAGACATTCCGGACGAAGGAATTTCGCCGCAGAGTTGAGGCCACGAGCCAGCCGAGGGGCAACGCCGTGACTAGGTGTGTCAGTAAAATCCGCAGCCAGCCAAACGGCGGGGCGGTGAGGTCGAAGCTTCGTCGATCCGTGTCGGTCGTCAGATGAAGAATCAGGGTAGGTACAGTTATTGCCAGAATTGAGGCAATGAATAGACGAAGCATGGTTGGATTCACGAGGGGATGACTCCAAGTGCAGCGGCTGTTTCCGGCCGACGGAGCTTCCAGATCATGCCGTCATAGGCATAGTGGACAAAGGCGGCCCAGAAGTTGAGTCCTAACCAGAAGTTGTACCAATCGTTCTCCGGGCGGGACACCCAAGCTCCGATCGTCCCGAGGATGAGCACATACAGCCCGAGAAAGAGTAGCCACGACTTTGCTAAGATTCGGAACGGACCGTCACTACCGATTGATCTCCGTCGGTAGGCATAGTGGGTCACGACGGCAAGGTATTCAACGGCATGAAACATTGACCCTGCAGCCGCGAAGACCATCATTAGCCAAACGCTATGAAAGTGCAGGCTGAGGAGAAAACCGGTGTAGAGCGCGGAGACGCTGGTGAGGTAAATCAATTTGCCAATGCGGGTGGGTGTTACCCCGAGCAGGTTTATGACAAGCAGAAGTGTGGGCACAGCCAACCAGAGCAGGTCGAGCATTCCGATCATCGCTAGGAAGTGAGGTTGAGATTCCGCCCAGCCGGTAGCCCAGCTGGCAGCGCGAAGGGCTGTGTAGGTCACAAAGCCACGAAGCCCCCAGCGTTCGAGGAAATCGTTACCGCCACCGACCTTCCGCGTGTACATTCGAAGAATTCCAGCGTGCTGGCTAGCGAAATGCCACGCATTCCAGATAAAATCGACAACGGCCAGGCACAGAAATGCTCCATTGCTCAGAAAGGTTCCAAAGACTATCAATGCGGCGAGCCCAGCGATAAGCCATAGCAACCATCCACGGCCGTCACGGCGATCAGGATCGAGCAGGACTACAACCAGTGTGATCCAACGATGAGGCAACGTCAGAAAGTACATTTGCCAGAAGTCGATGGCCGTGTCGGTGGTTGAGGCAAATCCCGGCAGCAGCAACAGCATCCAACCAAGGTTAGCGAGGAACAGCAAATCATAAAGCGGGGAAACGATCCAACCTTGGCCGTATGGTACATTAGTGTTCACGGCAACAGTGCGTCCTGAATCTTCCAACCGTCACCTTCCTTGACGAATGTCCATTCCTTGTGGGAGACCTCGCCGGATTTGCAGTTGTCGATCCGGACCGTGCATTTGGCCGTATCACCACTAACGCTGGGCTTGCCACCGAGTGAGTATTCGTACTGATTAAACCTTTGAGGGTCGGGAGGTTGAATCCCCTTGGCGAAAATCGCATTCATCTTGACCGAATTCCCTTTAGCTTCATTGGCCATGTCGATCAATTCGCCGATTTGGTTGGCATCGGCGCCGCCAAGATCGAGGGGGGAATGTGCCGTTTGGCTGGACCCGCAACCACCAAGAAGCAGGATCAGAAGCGGAAGAACAAGTAATTGTCGAGAATTCATGGTGCGAATGAGTTCTTGATGGATACGGATGACCCCGGTGTAGCAAACGATTTTGAACCGGGGCATGGCGGGAACAGTTGCACAGTCTCTCAGTCGAGATTAACCGTTTCATCTCCAGCAATCGTGTTCATGCCCGCCCATTGCTCCTGAGCGATGCTACTCCGGATGAAGCGAACACTACCATCAGCAAAACAGGCATTGACGCCGCCGCTGTGCATGCTCCGGGCGG
>Ga0308412_1001904_pt1 | contig 11353 bp, 6 predicted proteins | sample HotsprottomLayer_FD_202357 | JGI IMG/M metagenome (GOLD analysis project Ga0308412, IMG submission 202357) | Hot spring phototrophic mat microbial communities from Octopus Spring, Yellowstone National Park, Wyoming, United States -... | ecosystem: Environmental > Aquatic > Thermal springs > Hot...
CCCTCGGTCATGGCCGATTCCTGCAACTACGCCCTGCAGCTCACCGAAGCCTGCCGCCTGACCGCCGAGACCCTCGGTCTGCCCGAGGAGCGTTGGAAGCTGGTTTACCAAAGCCGCAGTGGACGACCCCAAGATCCCTGGTTGGAGCCCGATATTCTCGACCATCTTGATGCCTTGCATGAAGCTGGCGTCAAGAATCTGATCATCCATCCCATTGGGTTTTTGTCTGACCATATGGAGGTGATGTACGACCTCGACGAGGAAGCCAAACACCGCGCCGAGGAACACGGCATGAGGATGGAACGGGCCGCCACCGTGGGGGTCCACCCCACCTTCGTGGCGATGTTGGCCGAATTGATCCAAGAACGGATCACCCCCGGCTCGATTCGTCGTGCCATTGGCAAGTATGGTCCCAGTCACGACTTTTGCCCAGTGAACTGCTGTCTGCCGCCAGGTCGTCAGCCCGCGCCGGCCATTGGCGGTCAGACTGCCTAGGCTCTCCTAACCATCACCGGGTCCTTCGAACCAAAGATCCAGTCCGAGCCCAGGGTTTCGCCCTGGGCTAAGGTATCCCCACGGCCAAGGTTCAACGCGCGTGCTCGACAGGAGTCAACATTTCTAGGTCTTTGAACTCAACCCGCATCGTCTGGCCGCCGTGGAGCTGGAGAGCCAGAACGCCGCGCCGGCGTGCCGACTCGTCGCAATGGTCGATGATCAGTTGGCCGTTGAGGTGGGTGACGATCCGCTCGCCGTGGGCTGAGATCGCCAGTTCATTCCAAGCGTCGCCAGTCTTGAGGTGCTTGGCGACCAATTCCTCCGGGGGTTGGACGACCCGACCGCGTCCTCCGGTCTCGTAGAGCCCGCCCACATCGCGGGAGGAGTCGATCTCAGCTTGGAAGCCGTGGATCGCCACTGGGTCGTTCTCGACCAGGCGAGAACGGAAGTAAACCCCCGAGTTGCCTCGAACCGCGCGGAACTTGAGACGCAGGGTGAAATCCTCCACCGGTTGATTCCAGACCAACAAACCGTGACGCGGTTCCTCGGCGTTGTTCTCGCCGACAATCACACCATCCTCCACCCTCCACGAGCCACCTGGCTGGATTGTCCAGCCATCCAGACTTCGACCGTCGAAAATCGGCGTCCACCCATGACGACCCAACCGCTTCACCTTGAGGTTGCGAAAGCGATACGTCTGGCCCTTCTCGCCGTGGTGCTGGACCGCCAATGGGCCATCTTGGTCGAGAGGATCGCGGTAGTCAGTCGTCAAGACACCGTTAACGTAAATTTTGATGTGATCGCCCACGCATTCAATCCGATAATGATTCCATGTGGTCCGATCGAAGGCGGCCTGGGCTTGGGGTTGGTCCTTGAGCGGGTGGAGCCAGGCGCGACGGCCTTCGTCGTAGAGCCCGCCCGACCAGCGACGTTCGGAGGGATCGACCTCAGCTTGGTAGCCGATGACCTGGTTGGGGCCGACGATTGCCCGCAGCATGAAGCCGGAGTTGGCTGGGCCATCGGGCACCTTGACTTCCCCCTCAAACACGAAGTCGCCGAATCGCTCGCGGGTCACCAGAAAAAACTTGCGGTTGGCGGTGAGACGCAGTTCCCCCTCCTCAACGGTCACCTTCCCCCATTCGTAGGGGTTGTACCAACCGTCGGTCGTCTTACCGTCGAACAGCGGCGTAAAGCCGTCTTCTTGGGTGATTTGGACCGGTTCGTCGCTCGCGGCCTGCGTGGGGATCGTCAGCAGTGAGGCGAGCAGGACGAGACCGACGAGGTGGTGTCTTGGGCGTGGTGCGACATCCATGGTTGGAAGCTCGAATGGTGACAAGAGAGCGAAAGTGTATGGTGATTTGAACGAGTTACGATGCACGACGGCTCGATGGGATCGAGGCGGATTCGGCGGGCAGCGCGGTGGTTAGTCGTGGGGCCACAGGCTGAGGTGGGTCGAAGAAGAAGTGGTAATCCCGGCAGGGCAGGAAGCCCGCGCTGCTGCGACTGGCCAGCACCAGCACGCAGAACCCTAACGCCAGGAGGGCCAGGAATGCGGGCAGACCTAGAATGAGGCCAATTCCCACGATCCAGGATTTGGGCACCACCTGACCGGTCCACCAAACGTAGACCCCAAGACCAAGCGCCGCGACGCTCAACGCTCCACACAGCAACGACGCCAGAATGAGCAGGCGAACCCCCACGATCTCGCTGAAGACCGACACAGCGCTGAGGCCATGAATCACCAACGCTGGAAAGTTCATCCGCGATTGGCCCTTGAGCCGTTTCGCGCGATGGGTTGGCACCACGACATGGGGCTGACGTGAACGGACCGCCGCTGCGGCATAGTGGTTCCACAACTCGGTCACGGTGGTGAGGCTGGCCAAACGAACTGGCGGGATCACGCTAAAGTTGCCAAACCGCACCGGGATGCCGGTCAAAACGCGGTGCAACACCTGATAGGTTCGATAGCCCACCTGAAACACCCTGGATTCGGAGCGTCGCGCTCGTCCGGCAAAGACGATTTTCGTCATCCCTTCGTCCACGCAGCGACGCCAAAGCACAGGGACATCCCGGGGGTTGTCCTCGCCGTCGCCATCCATGACCACCACCGCCGGGCGGTCGCGTTTGGCCTCCAGATAGGCCAATCCCAGCGCAATGGCGCGTTGGTGGCCGAGGTTGCGTCGCAACGGCAGCACTTCGACCCGTTCGAGATGGTTGTAACACGCGGGCCAATCCCAGGTGGTCCACGGTTGTTCGGAGCCGTCGTCCACCATGAGAACCTCCGCCGTCAAACCGGCCCCGCCCAAGGCATCGTCTAGCGCATCCAAAAGGAGGCGGGCCGATTCCCAGTCGTCGCGAATCGGGATGAGGACCACGAATCGCGCGTCGCGCTGAGTTTGGGCCGGGGCGACGGCGGACGTCGAGCGGTTTGAAGCGTCGGCTCGGCTGGGTGGAAAAGGAGGCATCGCGTTTCGGGCCTTCGGACTCGAAAAGGATTGATTTCGCACCGATCATCCGGTGTGGATTGCAACAAGGTCAATATCAATCCAAGCGAGTTGCTGCGTTCCGTCTTGATCTGGCGGATGCGGCGGCGCGGCTTGGTTGGATAGAGTCAGGTCCGAACGACGACAAGCATCTGGCCGTGAAAATGTCGGTCAGGCGAGCAGGTCGTGAACCACACGCCCGTGGACATCGGTGAGGCGGAAATCGCGGCCCTGGAAGCGATAGGTCAAACGAGTGTGATCGATTCCCATGAGGTGCAGGATCGTGGCTTGAAGATCATGCACATGCACTAAGTTTTCGGTGACGAAGTAACCGAGTTCGTCGGTTGCGCCGTAGGTCAGGCCGGGCTTGAGTCCTCCGCCGGCCATCCAGAGCGAAAAGGCGTGGGGGTGATGGTCGCGTCCTAGGAACTTGGAGCCATTGCGCTCCTCGTTCATAGGAGTTCGACCAAACTCTCCGCTGAAGATGACCAGGGTTTCTTCCAGCAAGCCACGTTGTTTGAGGTCTTTAACCAACGCCGCGGCGGGTCGGTCGGTGTCGCGGGTTTGTCGGGGCAGACCAGTGAGCAGGTCAGTGTCGGGACCGGTGCCGTGCGAGTCCCAACCGCGATGGTACAATTGGACGAAGCGGACGCCGCGTTCGACCAGGCGGCGGGCCAGCAGACAGTTGTTGGCGAACGACGCCACGCCCGGTTCCGCGCCATACATCTCCAAGATCGACCGCGGTTCGTTTCCCAGATCGATCAGGCCGGGCGCAGAGGTTTGCATCCGATAAGCCATTTCAAAGGCGTTGATCCGGGTAGCGATTTCGGGGTCACCCACGGTGTCGAGGTGGTCGGCGTTGAGGTCGCGTAGCGCGTCGAGGGTGCGTCGTCGGCAGGCGTCGTCGATGCCAGCGGGGTTGGACAGGAACAGGACGGGATCGCCTTGGGATCGGAACTGCACCCCTTGATGAGTCGTGGGCAGGAAGCCGGAGGACCAGCAGGCAGCCCCTCCCGAGGGCTGGCCGCCTCCCGAAAGCAGCACGATGAAACCGGGCAAATCCTCGGCTTCGCTGCCCAGACCATAAGTTAGCCACGAGCCCATCGAAGGCCGCCCGAATTGAGGCGAGCCAGTATTGAGGAAAAGTTGCGCTGGGGCGTGGTTGAAAGCGTCGGTCTTCACCGAACGAATTAACGTGATGTCGTCGGCGATCGAAGCCAGATGGGGTAGAAGCGCGGAAAGCTCCATACCGCACTCGCCATGTTTGGCGAACGAGTGGGGCGACCCTAACAGCTTGGGCGTCCCCTTGATGAAGGCGAACCGCTCGTTTTTGGTGTAGCTCTCGGGAATCGGTTGACCGTTGAGCTCGTTGAGTTTGGGCTTGTAATCGAACAAGTCGAGTTGGCTCGGCGCGCCTTCCATAAAAAGATAAATCACCCGTTTAACCTTGGGGGCGAAATGGGGGGCGCGAGTTCGAGATGGCTCGTCGCCGCGGGCCGTGGCCTTAAAAAGGTTGGGGTTGAGTAACGAGGCCAGCGCTAGGGAACCAAGACCCAACCGACACTCGCGGAAGAAATGGCGGCGCGTCGTGGCGCGGAGGGCTTCACGAACCACCCGGCGGCGTTCCGCCGGCTCTAGGGGGGCGAGCGGATCGGTGTTGGAGACCACGTTCATAAGAGAAGACCTCCGCGTTGGAAGATGATTTTTTGTCTTGATATGAGCGAATTTGGAGATCGCACACGTCCAAAACGATCACAATGGCGAGCGAGGTTGGGCCGACCGTGCGTCGTCTTGGTCGATTACTCCTTGGTGAGGGTTTCGTCGAGGTTGAGCACCACGTTGGCGACCACCGCCCAGGCGGCTGCGTCGAGAGCGGACACCTTAGGGTCGCGTTGGGGCCAGGCGAGGTTTTCCACAGCGCGGGGGTCGTTGGCGAGGCGGGTGCGTTCCAGGTCGAGGAGTTGGCCTAGGCGCTCGATTTCGCGGGGACGGGCGGGCCGCGCCACGGCGAGGCGGTAAGCGTAGTCGATCCGTTGGGCGTCGTCAGCCGCGTCGTGGGCGGCGATCCGCGCGCCGAAGGCCCGCGCGGGTTCGAAGAAGCCGGGGTCGTTGAGCGTGGCCAACGCTTGCAACGGGGTGTTGGAACGATTGCGGCCCACCGTGCAGACTTCGCGGCTGGGGGCGTCGAACATCAGGAAGGTGGGATAGGGCGCGGTGCGTCGCCAGAAGGTGTAGAGTCCGCGACGATAGCGGTCCTCGCCTTGGGACTCGATCCACTTGTCGTTGGAGTAGATCATGGTCCAGATCCCTTCGGGCTGGGGCGGGAAAACGCTGGGGCCGCCGATCTTGTCGGACAACAGCCCGGCGATCGCCAACGCATTATCTCGGAGAATCTCCGCCGGCAGACGGAAGCGAGGTCCACGAGCCAGCAACCGATTGTCAGGGTCGCGCTCGAGGAGGTCGGGCCGAACGCGCGAGTCGCGCTGGTAGGTTTGCGACATCACGATGCGTTTGAGCAACCGTTTGATGCTCCAGCCGTCGGCGACCAAACCGGTGGCGAGTTCGTCGAGCAGTTCAGGATGGCTGGGGGATTCCCCCTGCGTGCCAAAGTCCTCGACGGTGCGGACGAGGCCGATTCCAAAGAGCTGTTCCCAGAGGCGATTGACCAGGACGCGGGAAGTCCGGGGGTTGTCGGGCGCGACGAGCCAGCGAGCGAAGGTCAGACGATTCGCCGGTTGATCCTCGGGCAAACGTCCCCAGGCCGCCGGAATTCCCGGCTCGACCGGGTCGCCGGGCGAGAGGAACTCGCCCCGGAGACGAATGACAGTCGTGCGTGGTACCTCGCGTTCGGCCATGACCAGGGTGGTAGTGGGTTGGGGGGCCTGTTGCTTGAGGGTTTCCAGCTCGGCGCGGAGCGCTTTAAGTTCTGGGTCCACGGACAGGAAGTGGTTCCAAAGACGATGGCGCTGAGCGTCGTCGCGTTGATCCGGGGCGACGGCCAGGATTTGGCGAATCTCATCGGGGGGATCAAAGGAGAAGTCGGGGTGGGGTTGATTGGTGAAGCCGAGGCGGAATGCGCCAAGGTTAGCCTGGGGCCACGAAGAGCGGTGGATCAACCTGACGACCAGGCGATAGGACACCGCGTCGCCGAAGTCGATTGGGGTTTTGGGGGTAAGGATGACCGAACGTCGGACCCGTCCCGAGGGTTCGTAGGCTCCGATCGCCCAGCCCGGCTTGGCCTTGGGGTCGTTGAGGTCGGCGACGAGGTGGGCGGCGTCGTGGCCGGGTTGGGTATGGTCGGCCCGCGCTGAGGCCAACGGGATCGGCAATGGGGTTTCCTCGTCGGGCGGCTGGGCCTCGACTTCAATCCGGTTGAGAACGAAGCTGCCGTTGGGGTGACGGCCCACGCCGGCTTCTGGCAGGGTTGGGTCGGGCAGCACGTCCAAACGCAGCGCCGTGATGGAGCCCTGGAGACCCTCGAAGATGACCTCGTAGGTGTCGAAGTCGGGATTGATGCCCGAGACCAGGACCGAGCCGTCGGGGCGAACCGTCAAGCTCGCGCCGCCTAGCGACCGGGCCAAGGAAGGGATGGAGTAACGCCAAGCGGTCTGGTTGAGGACGGCGGCTTCCCAGGCGGCTAGCCGCGCGAGACGTTCGGGGGTTCGCTCTTGCAATCGGGCCTCCGCCTGGGCGACCCGGGCGCGGTGGGCTTCGGCGGCGGCGAGGTCAGCGGCGGTCGGAGTGGGGATCTCCGGCTCGTCGGCGTTGTTAAAGAGGGCGTAGACTCGGTAATACTCGTCATGGCGATAGGGGTCGTATTTATGAGAGTGGCACTGCGCGCATCCGAGGGTCGAGGCGAGCCAGACGGTCGCGGTGGTGTTGACCCGATCGACGATCGTGTGGTGTCGCGCTTCTTCGGGATCGACGCCCCCTTCGGTGTTGATCATGGTGTTGCGGTGGAAACCAGAGGCGATGCGTTGTTCCAGGGTCGCGTTGGGCAGCATGTCGCCGGCGAGTTGCTCGATCGTGAATTGATCGAATGGCAGATCGCGGTTGAAGGCGTCGATGACCCAATCGCGGTAGCGCCACATAGTGCGGCGGGGGTCCTTCTCGAAGCCGTGGGTGTCGGCGTAGCGGGCCAGATCGAGCCACCAGGATGCCCAGCGCTCGCCGAAACGGGGGGAAGCGAGCAAGCGGTCCACCACCCGCTCGACCGCCTGGGGCGACTCGTCGGCGAGGAACGCTTCGACTTCCTGGGGTGTGGGCGGCAGACCGATCAGGTCCAACGACAGACGGCGGATCAGAGTGGTCCGGGCGGCCGGGCCGGATGGAGTGATCCCCTCGGAGCGCAGCCGGTTCAGCACGAAGCGGTCAATCGGATCGAGGTGTTCGTCCTCGGCGACCACGGCTTGAGGGGGGTGGGGACGAACCGGCGGACGATACGACCAATGAGCCGCCACAATCGCGCCAAGGCCCTCGTCCTCGGGCCAGGTCGCCCCTTGGTCAATCCAACGGGCCAGCAACTCGATTTGCTCAGGGCTGAGCGGCGGCCCTTCTGGCGGCATCCGCTTGACGCCCTTTCCTTTGACTCGCCGGATCAGACTGCTCCGGTGCGAGTCGCCGGGGGTGATCGCCGGGCCCGAGACGCCGCCAAGTTCCAACGCATCCTCACGGACATCCAGTCTCAGCCCCCCCTCGACGCGATCCTCCCCATGACAACGGTAGCAGGAGACCGCGAGGATGGGACGAACCTGGGTGGCGTAGTCAATTGACTTCGCGGAGTTTGGAGTGACGGACGAGTTTGTTGCCGTTGCTGAAGGATTGTCCGTCTGACCCAACGACTGGGTAGGCAAAGCAAAACTCACTCCCGCGCATATCAACAACGCCATCGTAATGGCCAGACGCCGCCCCCCTTCCCTTCCTCCAAAATCACAATGCGAAGCGAAATCGGAACGATGGGGATAGAACACGGATGTCATGGCGGGATCGCCTCCATCGCGGAGTTGTGGGAAAGGAAGACGCGGTGGGCAGGGAAGGCGGTGAGGAAGGCGTGGGAGCGGGCGGATTGGCCCGGTTCGGCGAGGATTGCAAGCGGGCGTGAGGTGACAACTCGTTCTCTCGATGTCTTGACTCGTCCAGTCTGATTTTATAACGCGACGGGCTGGAGACCAATCCTGGTCTCGGCACCTTGTTCGAGCTTCCGAGGAATTCGCAAGAGCATCCACTCGAATTCATCACGTCCACCTCCTAAAATCCAGCGGCTCTTCCGTTTCGAATTCGAGTCTCATCGACGGACGGGAACGAATCAGTCGCCGACGTTGTCAGCGACCGTTCGAAAGCGCTCAAAAACCAAACACGTCCCGGCGATCAACAAGGGCGGAACCTCCCATCGAACTCGTCTCCTGGGAACGCCTTGAACCGAACTGAGCGGGATTGTCTTAACTAAGCCGGGTTGGTCGTGGACGAGTCGGTGTCGCGGCGATCGGTGACAAGGGGAGGGAGCGGCTCAATCACATGAATTCCTCCTCTGACTCCTCCACACCCAACAGGTTGACCTCCAACGACCCCGCCTTCCCACCGTTTTGGGCCCATCAGACGACGTTCCCGATTCATCATCAGGGCGCGGTTTATCGTCCGGGAACCGAGAACGATGAAGACGCTGCCTTTGAACTTCTCAAAGAGTTGGCTCCCGGCTACGACCGGGAGATGTTTCTTGGCGCGTTGACCGAACCGGGGTACCGCCCCGAACGTCGTCTCGTGGTGGAATGGGCGGGCCGCGTGGTCAGTCAGTTGACCATGATTCCTCGACGCCTGATTATCGGTGCGGCGCGGGTGGCCTGTCAGGACATTCGAGGAGTGGGGACGCTTCCAGAGTACCGCGGTCGTGGTTACGCGCAAAATCTCGTGCGTCTGGCCGAAGCGCTGGCCCGACGCCGACCTGACGCGCAGCGTCCCGCGACCCCAGCAGGCGGCTCGGTTGTTACGCCTTCGCCGGCGGTTTGGAAGTCCACCGGGTCGCATCCGCTCGGTTCGAGTCTTCCGATCGCTTCGGCGGGCTTGCTGACCATCGCCACTACCATGCCGGCCTTCTTCCAGGCACTGGGCTGGACGCCAGTGGGCCGTCCCCGGGCGTTGGCGATTCCTAGCCGCATCCTGCCGGCGATTGCCGATGCCCCGCTGGAGCGTCACGAGGTCGATCCCGACCGCCCGGAATCCTGGCGGGTCCGTCCCTGGCGTCAGGTCGAACTGCTTGATCTCATGCGGCTTTACCAGATTCAGTTCGGTTCCACGACCGGCGCGCTCGAACGCTCCGAAGAACACTGGAGATGGCTGGTCTCCCGCCGCCTGGCTCACGCGGTTCTAGTCGCCTGCGTAGGGGATGAGGTGGGCGGCTATGTATTCATCAAAGACCATCGCGTGCTGGAAATCGCCCACAACCCCGCACGACCCTCGGCGTTGACGGCGTTGCTCGGTCGGGTGCGGGCCGAAGCTCTGGAACGGGCCTATCCCGTGGTAGCTCTGTTCGCGCCCGAAAATCACCCAGCGCGGCGGCTGGTCGTGGAGCCGTCGGCGTCGAGCTTGAGCCGCGGCGGTCCGCCTTCGTGGACCGCCTTTGACCCCGCCGACCCTGATGAAATCGTTGCGATGGTTCGCGTGGTTGATCCCGTGCGACTTCTTCTTGATCTGCTGCCCGAGCTGGAGCAGCGCCATCTGGCCGACCATCCTGGCGAACCACTGGAGTTGGGCTTTCAGGTTGAAAGCCGAAAAGCGTTAGTGAAACTGGGAACGGAACCGGGCCAAGCCCGGATCGAGCTGGACCGGGTCGGACGCCGTCGGTTTCAGCTGTCGGCCCCCAGCTTCACCCAACTCGTCTTGGGCGGTGTTGAAGACCCCGCCGCCTTAATCGCCGCCGACTCCACCTCATCCGCCTCGGGACGCTCCGCGGTGGAGGCGGCCCGACGCTTGTTCCCACCCCAGCCGTTTTGGCGTGGTCCGCTCGACCTGGCCGAGCGTTGAGCAACCCAACACCGACACCAGTTCACTCACCCTGGCAAGGCCGAACCGGATCAGATCCCCTTGTTCCATCTTTGACCCACGGACCTGGAACCTCAGAGAACCCTCCGTCATGTTTTCCTCAACCCCCAAGGCCGCTCCTCATGCCTGTGCCCGGTTCGGTCAACGTCTTCGGGTCTCGAATCATCCCCTGGTCCAGCATATGCTGGTTCGCCTGAGGGATCAGACCACCCCCCCGGCCGAGTTTCGTCGGATGGTGCGTGGAATTACCAACCTTCTCGCCGTCGAAGCGACCGCTCATTGGCCCACCGAGCCAACCCAGGTCACCACCCCCCTAGCGGAAACCATCGCCCAGGCTCTGGTCGATCAGGTGGCCATCGTGCCCATCCTCCGAGCCGGTCTGGGCATGGCCGACGCCCTTTTAGAATTGCTGCCCGACGCTCAGGTTTGGCATGTTGGCTTGTTCCGCGACGAGCAAACCCTTCAACCAACCGAGTATTACAACAAGCTGCCCCGCTCGTTGGCTTGTCGAAGGGTTTTGGTGGTCGATCCTATGCTCGCTACTGGAGGAAGCGCTGTGCGAACCTGCCGCCTCCTCATCGAGCGCGGAGTGGACCCGTCCGCGGTGCAGTTTCTCTCCCTCATCGCTGCTCCCGAGGGTGTCGAGCGTCTCCTCAGTGAGTTTTCCGACCTCCACCTCTGCATCGCCGCGCTGGATGAGCGGATCAACGACGTGGGCTTCATCGTACCGGGTCTCGGGGACGCTGGCGACCGCCAATTCCACACGTGACCCCGTTCCCTTCTAACCCTTCCCCTTAAACGCTCGACGATCGTTCCCAACTCCCGATCGCTGAAGTCGAGGCCCAACTCTGCCCGAAAACCAGACGGATTTCCAAGTGTCACTGGTTTGGTTGTCCAGCATGGGAGGATCAAGCGTGTTGCCACGCGGATCGGGTCGGTCGGGCCTTCGGTGATCGCGCCGATTTTTCCAAACTGCGCCAACACAGTCTGGCCCTTGGTAGTAGAATCCACTAGAACCCACCCGTGAGACGCTGAGACAAACCATCCGGGTTGGATGCGGCTGGAGTCGAAGCGTCTGCTTTTCGTTCGCCTAAGGCCATGAACGTAAACACTCTCCGTGCCACGTCGGTTGGGTCGCCCGCTTCCGCCGAAGCGGTCGGCGGCTCAACTCCCTCCTCATCCTCCTCCTCGGCCTCCACGGCCTCGTCGGACTTGGCGGAATCCGACTCCAGCAAATTCTCCTCTCGGCTTCGCGCGTTGACCAGCGTGGACCTAGAGGAGGTGGTGATTGCCGCGGTGGGTTGGGGGAAGAATGTCAAGACGTGAGCCGATCCACACTC